>Ga0210410_10002943_pt1 | contig 15191 bp, 18 predicted proteins | sample IncBWC4MmetaG_FD_161058 | JGI IMG/M metagenome (GOLD analysis project Ga0210410, IMG submission 161058) | Forest soil microbial communities from Barre Woods Harvard Forest LTER site, Petersham, Massachusetts, United States - Inc-BW-C-4-M | ecosystem: Environmental > Terrestrial > Soil >... | reverse complement strand
AAGCGCGTCCGGACCTGGCGTTCCTCGTTCTTGGGGAAAACACCCACGATGCGGTCCACGGTCTTGGCGGCGTCGATGGTGTGCAGGGTGGAGAGGACCAGGTGACCGGTCTCCGAGGCCTCCAGCGCGATCGAGATCGTCTCCACGTCCCGCATCTCGCCCACCAGGATGACCTTGGGGGCCTGACGGAGGGCGGCCCGGAGAGCGAGGGCGAAGGTCTGGGTGTCTGAGCCCACCTCGCGCTGGTTGATGGTCGCCTTCTGGTGGGGGTGGAGGTACTCGATGGGGTCCTCGATGGTGATGACGTGGATGCTCTCTTCGCGGTTGATCTTGTTGATGATGGCGGCGAGGGTGGTGGACTTTCCGGAGCCGGTCGGCCCCGTCACCAGGACAATCCCGTTCCGCTCCCCCGCGATCTCGTTGAGCTGGAGCGGGATCCCCAGCTCCTCGATGGTGGGCACCTTGTTCGGGATCACCCGCAGCGCAATCGAGAAGCTGCCGCGCTGGGAAAACACGTTGGCGCGGAAGCGGGTCCGGCGGGCCAGGCTGTAGGAGAGGTCCACCGAGCCTGTCCGCACCAGCTTGTCCGCGTTGTCGCGCTTGCCGGCCAGGAGCCGCATCGCGATCAGCTCCGTATGGTAGGGGAGCAGGCGCTCGATGCCCGCGAAAGACACCGGCCGGAGGGCTCCGTCCACCTCAACCTGGGGCGGCCGGCCGACGGATAGGTTGAGGTCCGAGATGCCGGGGGCGGCGTCCAGCATGGCCTCGAGCAAAGGGTCTACGTCGAAGTAAGCCATACCTGGGCCTCCGGGGGCGGCGATCATAGCACGGCTCTTCTCCTTGATCGACGCCGGTCGACTGACCCACTTCCCGAGGCGACGATCCATTGACAGGCGAACCCCGCCCGTGCCTATGCTGGGGCGGCTTGCTGGAGACCATAGATCTCGGCCGGAGCCTATCCCGCACGCGCTACCAGAAGGTGTTTCCGGGTCTGCAGGAGCAGATCCGCCAGCTCCAGTACCGGCTCCGGGATACGGAGATCCCCACCCTGGTCTTGTTCGAGGGCTGGGACGCGGCGGGGAAGGGAAGCGTGATCCAGCGCCTGACGGGGCGCCTGGACCCCCGCGCCTTCCGAGCCTATCCCGGCTCCCCGCCCTCCGACCTGGAGCGGCGGTACCACTGGCTCTGGCGCTACCAGATCCGCCTTCCCGAGGACGGGCAGATGGCCCTTTTCGACCACTCCTGGTACGGACGCGTGCTCGTGGAGCGGGTCGAGAAGGTGGTGAAGAAGAAGGTGTGGCGCGAGGCCTACGAGCAGATCAACGCCTTTGAGCGCTGGCTCGCCGACGACGGCCAGGTCCTAGTCAAGTTCTTCTTTCACCTCTCCCGCGCCGAGCAGGGCCGACGGCTCAAAGAGATGAAGAAAGACCCCCTGCAGCGTTGGAAGGTGGCCAAGGAGGACTGGCGCCGCAACCGGCATTACGACCAGTGGGTGGAGGCGGTGGAGGATATGTTGACCCGCACGGACACCCCCTATGCCCCGTGGACCATCGTGGAGGCCACCGACGCCCGTTGGGCGCGGGTCAAAGTTTTCGAGACGCTCATTCGACGGATGGAGGACACCCTCCGCCGCCGGCAGGAGACCCCGGCCGCGGTGAGCCGCACCCGCCTGGCCGCAGAGGCCACCCGCCCCGAGCGCGCGCGGCGGGAGCAGGAGGGGCTGGCAAGGGCGCGGTCCGTCGCCCAGGAGGCGGGCTTGCCGGTAGAAGAGGGCGGCGGTGCTTGAGAGCGTCGATCTCGGCAAGCGGCTGGGCGAGCGCGCCTACCAGACCCGCATCGCCACCCAACAACTCCGACTGCGCGGGCTCCACTTCCAGATGTACGACCACCAGGTCCCGGTCCTGGCCGTGTTCGAGGGTTGGGATGCGGCCGGCAAGGGCGGGGCCATCAAGCGGGTCACGGAGACCCTGGAGCCGCGGGGCTTCACGGTGTCGTCGTTCTCCGCCCCCCGGGGGGAGGAGACGTCCCATCATCATTTATGGCGATTCTGGCGGGCGGTCCCCCGGGCTGGCCACCTCGGCGTCTTCGACCGCTCCTATTACGGCCGGGTCCTGGTGGAGCGCGTGGAGGGCTTCTGCTCGGTGGACGAGTGGAAGCGGGCTTACCGCGAGATCAACGAGTTCGAAGCTCATCAAGCCTCCTTTGGCATGGTGATCCAGAAGTTCTGGCTGCACATCTCGAGGGAGGAGCAGCTCCGCCGCTTCCGCGGCCGCGAGCGCGACCTATTCCGCTCGTACAAGCTGACCGCCGAGGACTGGCGTAACCGCGCACGCTGGGGCGACTACGCGGAGGCGGCGGAGGAGATGCTGGCCCGGACATCCACTCCCTACGCCCCCTGGACGGTGGTGGAAGCCAACGACAAGCTCCACGCCCGGCTTAAGGTCGTGAAGACGCTGGCCGACGCGGTGGCGAGGGCGCTCGGCTAGAGCGGAGGGGCAGATGGCCCTTTGTCAGGGCGTCGTTCAGCCCACCGAGCGGCCCTTCCCCGATCCCTATGTTAGAATGGATATGTGATAAATTCGGGGGTTGTCGTGCACCTGGATGTCGCTGATGCCATTGTCTTTGCGAGCGAAGACTGGCTTCAGTTGGCGCAGGGCAACGATGGCCAGATGCCGCTCGCGGCCGCTGTCTTTGGTCGATGCTTCTTCGACTTTGCGCCCGAGTCGCACCTTTTCCCTCTCTTCGAAGTGGTGTTTCGGCGCGTCCGGAGGACCGGACAGCCGATTCGCATTCCCTTCACTTCCGAGTCTTTAAGCGAACGGCGCCACATGGAGATAGAAGTCCTGCCCCTCGAAGGGGGTGGGCTGGAGTGCCGGTATCACACCGTGCTGGTCGAGGGACTGGGACCGGGAACGTCCTCGGAGGGCGCCCGGCCTCAGCCGCTGCTGACCCTGTGCAGCTGGTGCAAGAAGGTGCAGCTGCCGGACGGCACCTGGGTGGAAGTCGAGGCCGCGGCACAGCGACTGGAGTTCTTCCTCGGGGAGGCTCCGCAATTGACCCATGGGATCTGCTTCCCGTGCAAGGACGCGCTCTGGGCGAGCCTCACGGTGGCCGAGCAGCCGTAAGGGCCGGCGCGGCCCGCCCGCGGGTGGGTTTATGCACGCCCCGTGCGCCAGGGTCCAAGCGATCATGCCGTTGGGGCATGGCTGGCGCGCGAGAGGAGACCCTGGCCGGAGGCAAGAAAGGGTGCTGAGGAGAGGTCACTACTTCCAATACGATGCTCCCGAGGGCTGGGCGGAGGCGGTGAAGGACAGCCGCTACGTCTACCGGGGAGCACGCAACGAAGAACTCACAATCTCCACGACAATCGACGACGCGCAAGCGATGTCACCCACGCGGTCGAGCGCGGGGGAGCAGCGCCTGCAGGCGGCGCTCCGAGTGGCCAAGCAAGGGATGAAGCGAGCGGGCCTGAAGATCTTCAAGCCGCTCTTTCGCGACGAAGGAGCCTCGGACCTCCCCTGTTGGACGGTCCTCGCACGGACCCTGGACGGTGCGATCCTCTTTGCGACCGCCATCCTCCAGGCTTCCGGTGGCCTCATGCTGGTTACGTTCGAAGCGCCCTTTGGGCCGGAGGCCCTCTCGGTCCTAGGGACGTTTCTGAAGAGCGTGCGTGAGCCAACGCACTGATCGACGGAATAGGGAAACCTCGGCATATTTTGACCGGCTCTTGATCTGACGAGTCGTCCCCGGCCCCGGCGGCCTTGGTGGTGGCGGGGAGCCGAAACCCAGGTATCGGTGAGGTGAGCCCGAGAAGGAGGACGCAATGAAGGTGCCTTGGTCAAGCGGTGTGATCTGGGGCCTGCTTGTCGCATCCAGCCTGTTCCCGGCCTGCTCGCGTAAAGCCACGGAGTCGCCCAAACACGCGGTCGCGGACATGGAAACGCCCGCCGCCACCCCCGAGCCGACCGTGACGGCGGCCATGCTCATGAAGGCCAAGGTGACGGATGAGGACTACATGAAGGCCATCGCCATCTTGGAGGCCGCGGACGTGATCGCGGACGTGGAGCAGGCGGTCAAGAACGGGGATCGCCGGCTCTTTGGGCTCCGGGGAGCGGTCCTGGACGCGCCGGGAGTCGAGGGGGACCGGCAGAACCTCCCCAAGGGCTGCCGCGTGGTGGCCGTGGCCGGCACCACCGACAACCCGGGGACAAAGTACCAGCAGCGCTTCCAAATGCTGACCCGAATGTACGTCGCCAAGTACAACCCCCTGCTCATTGCGAGAGTGCGCTAGCCGGATCTCGGGGCACTGTCGTCTCGACCCCTCCCCCGCGGGGACGCCCCGCGGTCAGCCGAACGATAGCGGCTTGGTGCCGTAGGGCTTGGAGCTCTGCGCCACGGGAGAGCGGGACTCCCGTGGCCGATGTGCGACGAGGAGGCTTCGGTGGCGAGAACCGTTCCGGCCGCGCTTGGCCTGCGCGTGCACTCGGGCTGGGCGGCGCTGATCGTGGTGGGCGGATCGCCCCGGGCGCCCGAGATCAGCGCGCGGCGCCGCATCGAAATGGCGGATCCCCAAATGCCCGGATCACAACAGCCCTACCACGCGGCGGAGGGCCTTGAGCTCGGCAAGGCGGCGGCCCTGCTGAAGCGTTTCCGGGAGACGGCCCAGGGGATGGCCGAGCGGGGCCTGGGGGAGGTCGTCGCGGAGGCCCGCGAGCGCGGCCAGGGGATCGTGGGCTGCGGCATCCTCCAGAGCTCGGGCCGGGGCGGGTCAAGCCTGGCCACCACCCTGGCCTCGCACGCCCTCATTCACACCGCGGACGGGAACCACTTCCGCGACGCGCTCAAGAGCGCGAGTGAGCATCTTGACCTTCCGGTGTTGGAGGTTCGCGAGCGCGAGCTCCTGGGGCGGGCTTCCCTCACGCTCGGTCTCTCGCCAAAAGAAGTTGGCCGGGAGCTCGTCGAGCTGGGCCGATCGCTCGGGCCCCCCTGGACTCAAGACCAGAAATACGCGGCGCTTGTGGCCCGGCTGGTCCTGGTCGGCCGGCGGCCCTAGCTCGGGAGACCCCGGGCGGCCGTTCGTGTCGCTGAGGGCTCCCGGACCCAGCTAGTGATGGATCGCGTAGAGCTTCCTCAGGTAACAGTTGGGGTGGCGGTGAAAAATCGCCGTTCCCACCGTTGTCCGCGGTTCGGAGGCGTCGAGCCGAAGGTGACAATGGTCACAGGTGACGACGTCGGTGTCCCCGCCGTCGTCAGGATCCGGGATTGTGATGCCCGTCGTGCTCATGACACCCTCGGTAGCGCCTTGAACCTCGCCCACTCCTCATGATCAAGGACGCTAGCCGGGGAGGGGACGGACGTGCGGGCCCTCACAGCCCGAGGTCCGATTGCGCACTCGTCCCATGGCGCTCGCGGGGTAACGTAAGGGCGGCGGTCGAGCCCAGAAGCCTGCCCCGGACTGGGCGAGGCCAGGCCGGCCGGACGCCCCTCAGAGGCGCCGGGGCCCCTGCAGGATCCGGGCTGGCAGGAGGATGACGCCTTTCACCAGACCCAGGACGCCCTCCACGGCGAACCCCACCAGGCGAAACGGGATCAGCAGCAGCCAAACGAGGGGATAGAGCACGAGCGCCAGCAGGGCCAGCGGCCAGCACAGGAAGAGCAGCAGGCACCACAGCAGAAATTTAGTCACCCTCACCCCCGGGTTTCGATCCCTCGAACCCTATTACGCCCCCGGCGGCCGGGGAGTTCCGGTATTACGCCCCCGGTGGCCGGGGAGTTCCGGCCGGCACGCCTCGTCTTGGGAGGGGAAGTGCTACGATCCCCTCCTGGTCCAACCAGCTCGTTCTGGAGGCCTGACCCATCCCGGGGTCAGCGGAGAAATCATGCGCTATGCCTTCCTAACCGAGACCTACGGGACGGAGCGCCTCAAGGTGCTCGGGGTATGGGCGATGTTCCGGGACCAGGACCTCTCCGTCCGTCCCCATTCGGCGGACAATCGCGGCCGCAGCGTCCAAGAACAGATGGTTCACCAGTGCGTGAGCGAGAACCTCTGGTTTCGAAAACTGCTTGGCATCGACGTCGGCGCACGGCCCCTGCCGGAGGCGGAGACGCGGCTCGGGTTCCTCCGGGAGTACGCCCGGGATTCCGCCCGCCGCCTCCTGGCCCTGCGTGGGCAGGGCGACGGGTGGTGGGAGGAAGTGGTGCCCTTTTTTGAAGTCGAACGGCCTCGGACCTGGATCATGGTGCGGCGGGTGGCCCACACTGCCCATCACCGGGGTCAGCAGACGGCCCTCCTGCGCATGCTGGGGCGGGATCTGCACAGCACCTATGGCCCCACCGCCGACACGGGGGGCCTGATGCAGCAGCAGGCCCCGACGATCTACGCCTATCCGGACGAGGAGGGACTCCTCGCGGGGGAGGAGTCGGGGGGACGAAAGACGAGGCTCCCGGGGCCGGGCCCGACGCCACCGACGGAGAGGCCCCGCGGCTGAGACCGGATGCTTCCTGAACCCACCCTCGTCCGCCTTGCTACCCAGCTCGAGGTCCTTCCTTCCCTCCTCGGGGAAGCGAGGCCCGCGCTACTGACCTGGAGGCCGCCCACGGGAAAGTGGTCGGCGCACGAGAACCTCGCCCACCTGGCCCGGCATCATGAAATCCTCCGGGAGCGGCTGGGCCGGATCCTGGGGGAGGAGCGTCCGCAGCTGGCGAGGTATCGGGCGGAGGAGGATCCGGAATGGCCCTGCTGGTCCGCCCTTCACACCGACGAGGTACTCTCCCGAATGCGACGTCTCCGGGGGGAGATCCTCGGCCGCATCCGGGAGCTCTCGCCCGCCCAGCTCGCGCGCGTTGGCGTTCATCCCCTTCTCGGAGAGATGGCCATCCCCGAGTGGTTGGAGTTCTTCCTTCTCCACGAGGCGCATCATCTCTACGTCGTCATGATCCGGTTGGGGGAAGCGAGAAAAGCCCTCGCCGCCGACGCCTAGGGCCTCTCGTCGAAGCCGTAGAGAAGCTCGGCCCGCCCCGGGGCCGGGTGCGCCCGGATGAAGACCCCGAAGGCAATGGACGCCGCTTCCCCGGCCAGGACCTCGGCGGGAGAGCCCTCGGCCGCGATTCGTCCCCCGTGGAGCAGGGCCATGCGCCCGGCCCAGGCCGCGGCGCGCTGCAGGTCGTGGACCACGGCCAGGACCGCGAGCCCCCGCGAGCGCGCCTCCTCCAGGACGCGGAAGAGGGCGAGCTGGTGACCGATGTCCAGATGGGCGGAAGGCTCGTCGAGCAGCAGGACCTCCGGCTCCTGGGCCAGTCCACGAGCCAAGGCGGCGAGTTGGCGCTCCCCGGCGGAAAGGGTGCCCAGCCGACGCCGCGCGAGGGGGGCGATACCCGTCCGCTCCAGGGCCCGCGCCACCGCGGCGCGGTCGCCGGCGGTCAAGGGGAGGAACGGCCCGCGGTGCGGGTAGCGCCCCAGGGCCACGCGGTCCTCCACGGTCAGAGCGGGGGGGCCTTCCTCCTCCGGGGTCACCAGGGCCACGTGCCGGGCGAGGGCGTCCCGGGCCCACGCGCGCAGGGGCCGGCCGTTCAGCTCCACGACGCCCCCGGAAGGGGGGAGAAGCCCGGCCACCGTCCGCACCAGCGTCGACTTGCCGGCGGCGTTGGGTCCCACCAGGGCCAGCGACTCCCCCGCCCCCAGGGCCAGGCTCACCCCATGGAGCACCTGCCTCGAGCCGCGCACCACGGAGAGATCGCGCGCCTCCAGCCGCGTCCTCACGAGCGCCCCTCCTGTCCGCGCAAGGCGAGAAGGAAGTAGGGCGCGCCCACCAGGGCGGTGAGCGATCCCAGGGGCAGGTCCAGGCGATCGCTGATCGTGCGTGCCGCCAGGTCAGCCACCACCACCAGGATGGCTCCGGCCAGGAAGGCGGCCGGGAGGAGATGACGGGCCAGGGGCCCGACGAGCGGCCGCAGGGCATGGGGGGCGACGAGGCCCACGAAGGGCACCGCGCCCGCGAGGGCGGTGGCCGGCCCGGCGATCAGGGAGGCCAGGCAGAAGACGGCCATGCGCGTGGCGTGGACGGGGAGGGCGAGGGACGCCGCCTCGTCTTCACCGAGCGAGAGCACGTCCAGGGGACGGGCGAGAACGACAAGGAGCGCGGAGCCGATCAGGATGAAGCCCGCCCCCAAGCGGAGGTGCTCCCAGGTACGCCCCTCCAAGCCGCCCGCCAACCAGAAGAGGACGGTCCGCACCCGGAACTCTTCGGTGGCCACGAGGAGCATGGAGGTGCCCGCCCCGGCCAGGGCGGAGACCGCGAGCCCGGTCAGGAGGAGCCCGTGCAGCGTGGGGCGGCCCCCGAGGTGGGCCAGGGCATAGACGCCCAAGACCGCGGCCATGGCTCCCGCGAAAGCGGAGAGGGGCAGGGCCAGGAAGACTTGGTGCGCCCACCCCAGGTTCACCGCGAGCACCGCCCCCAGGGCCGCGCCCGAGCCCACGCCGAGCAGGCCCGAGTCCGCCATCGGATTGCGGAAGAGCGACTGCAGGGCGGTTCCCACCACGGCCAGGCCCCCCCCCACGAGGGCGGCGATGAGGACACGGGGCAAGCGCACCGACCAGAGTATGGCCTCGCCCGCCGGGGTCAGGGGGCGGAGGCCGAGCAGGGAGCTCAGGGGCAGCGATACGCTGCCGACGGCCACGGCCACGAGGATGGTCAAGGGCAGCAAGGCGCCGAGCACGGCGAAGGCCAGTCGCCGTCGACCCGGCTCGCTCACGGGAGGGCCCGCGGTACGCGGTCCGGGTGCAGGGCGTGGCCGAGATACCAGCAGGCCTCGGCCGCGTGGTGGCTCAGGGTCACGAGCAGCTCGGTCGGCATTTCCACGACGCGTCCTTCCCTCACCGCGCGCATCCGGGAGAGGAGGGGATGCTCCTTGAGCGACGATGCTGCGCCTTCCCAAGTCCCGACCAGGATCACGTCCGGGTCGGTCAGGAACGCGCGCTCCGCGCCGACGGGCATGATACCTTTGAGGCCGAGCTCCCGCCCCACGTTCCTCCCCCCCGCGGCTTCGATGAGGGCGTCGAAGGCCGTTCCCTCCCCCGCCGAGTGGGGATCCGCCCAGTAGAGCACGCGCGGAGGTGCCGCGCCGGAGAGCCGGCGCGAGAGCTCAGCGAGCACCGCGTCGTAGCGGGCGGCGAGTCGGGCCGCGGCCTCGGGGGCGCCCACCGCCCGCCCGAGGTCGAGGAGGGCGGCGCGGTAGCCGGCAAGCGAGTTGAGACCGGTCATCCGGTGGTGGCGAAGGCCCGAGCCCTCCAGCAGGTGGAGGAAGTCGGCGTCGGTATACTCCGACACCACCACGAGGTCGGGGGCTAGCGCCACTAGGCGCTCCAGGTTGGACTTCTGGAATCGGTAGGCGGAGGAAGGGACGCGGCCGGCCACGTTGGACATGTGGGGGTCGTCGGCCCAAGCGGTCACCGCGACCAGACGGTGGGGGGGGAGGATCTCCACCAGTATCTCGTCGGCGGTCAGGTTCAGGGAGGCGACGCGCGCGGGGGGCTCCACCGCCCGGGCGGGAGCGGGCAGGAGAAGCAGGGCGAGAAGGCCTTCCTTCATGGGGGCACGGGGTCCGCGGAGAGAGGGCACCTGACCGCGGGCACACCTTCCCCCACCCCGCGCCCAATGTCAATCCTGCAGAAGCGGAGGCAGTGGGTCAGCCGGAGCGGGGGCGGGGCGCGTTAGACTAGCGGCCCTGTGGAGCCGCTGACCACTTTCGGGCTCGTTGCCGTCACGGCGATGCTGGTGACTTATGCGCTGGAGATGCGCAGCCACTGGTTCATTCTTGCCTTCGCGGCATCATGTGCCCTTGGCTCGGTCTACGGATTCCTGCAAGGTGCTTGGCCCTTCGGCATCATCGAGGCCATCTGGTCGGTGGTGGCGTTTCGACGCTGGGTTCTTGCTCGGCCGCCAAACTGACCCCCCACCGAAGCCGGATACGGCGTCAGTTTGAACGGGGGCGCTCTTTGCCCAACTTGACGAGTCCAACGAGGATATACCCCAGTCCGGCAAGCAAGGACCCGACTCCGACGACAAGCATCATCAGCTCCGTCGTGGTTGCGCACGGGCCCATGCGCCAAAGCGCCCCGCCAAGAAAGGCGAAACCGACACCCAGAAAGATCAGGCCACGCTTGAGCATGACTCCGGCCGGATAGTATGAGACGGGTTGGGTAAGGCGTCCACGATCCCCTTCGTGTTGCGAAAAGGATTCGTCAATTGGATCCCCCGCCGCTGCCGGAGAGAGAGCAAGCGCAAAAAGTCTTGCATCGGGTCTCGGGCTTCGTGGTAGGCTCCTGGCTCCATAGATTCCGCCGGACGCTGATTCGTGGAGTCCGGCTGTGTTGGGTCCCCGCCATCTCGCGGCGAGGGAGAGCGACTCATTGCTTTCGGTGGGAACGCGAAGAGGAGCCCTCGTCCGGAGAGGAGGCGTGCCATCCGGAGAGCGGGGGGGGAGACGGATCCGCCCTCGCCGCGCGGCCCGGAGGAGTTGATGGCGATCACCGTGCACGTGCCCGGCTACCTCTGCGACTTCACGGGAGGGAGGAGTCTAGTCCCGCTCGAGGCCACGCCCGCGACCGTGGGCGAGGCGCTCCTGGCCCTCGCCGCCCTCCACCCCGAGGTGCGGGACCAGGTCATGAACGAGCAGGGGCAAGTGCGGCCCCACGTCAACGTGTTCGTGGGCCGGCAGAGCATCCTCCACACGGGCGGCCTCCGAACCCCCCTCGGAGACGGGGCCGAGCTCTACATCCTTCCCGCGGTGAGCGGCGGGTAGCCCCGGCCCACCCTCCTCGCTACTCGCGATCTTGCGCCCCCCAACCTGGGCGGGCTATGCTCGCGTTTGTGATCCTGGCCGGCCTCCTCCTCGCCGCCGCCGCCATCCCGGAGCCGAACGTCAGCAACTCTGTGGTCCTGCTCCAGGTGTACCGCTCCCGCTACGACTGGAGCCTGCCCTGGCGCATGGAGCCGGTGGAGACCGCGCTCGGCAGCGGATTCCTCATCGACGGCGGGCGCATCGTGACCAACGCCCATGTGGTGAGCGACGCCCGGCAGATCCTGGTCCGGCGCCCCGAACAGGCCGATCCCTATGTCGCCACCGTGGAGGCGGTGGGCAACGACTGCGACCTGGCCGTGCTGAGGGTGGCGGACCCGGCCTTCACGGCCGGCATGCGGCCCCTCGCCCTCGGGGACGTGCCCCGCTCGGGCAGCCGGGTCCTCACCTACGGGTTCCCCCTGGGCGGCCACGATGTCTCCTCCACCGCGGGCATCGTCTCCCGGGTGGAGTCGCGGGGGTACGTCCACAGCGGCATCGACGCTCACCTCGTGGTCCAGACGGACGCCGCCATCAACCCCGGCAACAGCGGGGGTCCGGTGGTGCAAGACGGCCGGGTGGTGGGGGTCGCCTTCCAGGGCTTCCCCGGCTTCGAGAACATGGGCTTCTTCATCCCGATTCCCGTGGTCAAGCACTTCCTGAAGGATCTCGAGGACGGGCACTACGACGGCTTCCCGGATTCGGGCCTACAGACCACGCCTCTGGTCTCCCCCGCCTACCGCCGCGAGCGCGGCTTGCCCGCGGGAAAGAGCGGGGTGGTGGTGGACGAGGTCTCGCAAGGAGGGACGGCGTACGGGGTGGTCAAGCCCGGGGACGTGATCCTGGCCGTGGAGGGGAGCCCGGTGGCGGATGACGGCAGCATCAGGATCGGCGACGCCCGCGTGACCTTCGAGCACCTCTTGGACATGAAACAGGCGGGGGAGCCGGTGACGATCAGGGTCTGGCGCGAAGGCCAGGAACAAGAGCTGCGTGCGGTCTCCCGCCACATGGCCCGCCTGGAGAACCGGCGCAACCGCTACGGCGTCGCTCCCCGCTACGTGGTCTACGCGGGGCTCGTCTTCATGCCCCTGGACGTCGAAATGCTCAAGACCTACGGGAGGGGCTGGCCCCAGAGCGCCGACCGCAACCTGGTCTGGCACCTGCTCTTCCGGGAGGCCGAGCACCCGGAGACCGCGGAGCGGGAGGTGGTGGTCCTGACCCGGATCCTCCGCCATCCCGTCAATTCGCAGATGAGCTTCGCGGGCCCGGTGGCCGTCGGTCGAATCAACGGCATGACCCTGAAGGGGCTGGGGGACGTGGTCGTCGCCCTGGCCGGGAACCACGAGCGCTTCCACCGCCTGGAGTTCGAGGGGTTGGCCGGCATCGAGGCCCTCGACCGCGAGAAAGCCGATGCCGCCCACTCCGAGATCCTGCGCCAGTATGCGATTTCCCGGGATAAGAACCTCTAGGGGGGGGCCGCTCCTGGCCGCCGCGCTGCTGGCCGCCTGTGCAGCGCGCTCCCGGCCGGGGACGGCGGCCGCGGCGCCCGCGGGGCCGAGCCCCGCCGATCGACTGCGGGCGGCGGTGGTGTCGGTGCGGGTCACGGGCCAGGAGTGGAACTGGAAGACGCCGTGGGCCAAGCAGAGCCCCTGGACCCGCACCCTCACCGGGCTGGTGGTCGATGGTCCCCGCATCCTGATCGCCAGCTCAGCGGTGGGCAACCACATCCTGATCGAGGTGCAGAAGCTGGGCCTGGAGACGCGGACGCCCGCCCGCTTGGCCCGGGTCGATCACGAGGGCCCGCTTGCCCTTCTGGAAGTGGACGACCCCAGCTTCTGGAGGGGCCTCTCCCCGTTGCCCCTCGCGGAGCGCGTCCCCCTGGCGGGCGAGGTGACGGTGCATCGCTGGCCACGGGCGGGGCAGATCGAGTCCTCCCCCGCCACCGTCCGCCAAGTGCGGGTGGGGCGGCACGGCGTCTCCCGGGTCAGCCTCCTCACCCTGGATCTCTCGAGCAGCCTGGAGGCGGCGGGGGACTCCGAGGTGGTGGTGGCGGACGGGAAGGTCGTGGCTCTCACCACCGGGAAGTCGGGAGACACCCTGAGCGGGCTCGCATCCCCGGTCCTCCGCCAGTTCCTGGCCGACGCCACGGAGGGATCGTACCGGGGCTTCCCCCGCGCGGGGGTGGCCTGGCAAGACCTCGGCAACCCCTCCCTCCGCGCCTCCCTGGGCCTCGCCCCCGGAGAGGGGGGAGTAAGGATCACCCGGGTCCTGCCCCATGGCAGCGGTGCGGGCGTGCTCCAGGAGGGGGATGTCGTGCTGGAGGTGGACGGAATCGCCCTCGACGAGACGGGCCAGTTCGAACACCCCGTATACGGAAAGATGTCGTTCCCCCTCCTCTTCACCGATGGCCACCACCCCGGAGATGCGCTGCCCCTCCGCATCCTCCGGAACGGCGAGCGCCGCACGGTGTCGATCGAGCTCAGGGCCATGCGGCCGGAGGAGGACCGCGCCCCGCCCTACATCTTTGGGCGCGGGCCGGAATACGCGGTCTACGGGGGCCTCGTCTTCCAGAACCTCACCGGCCCGTATCTGTCAACGTGGGGCGACTGGCCGCGGCGGGCGCCGCCCCACCTGCTCATTGCGTACGACCGCGACGGGGCGGAGCCTTCCCCGGAGCATCCCCGCATCGTTCTCCTCAGCAGCGTGCTGCCCGATGCCGCCAACCTCGGGTACCAGGACCTCCGGGACCTCATCGTGAGCGCGGTGAACGGCTCGAAGGTGGGGGACCTCCAGGACCTGCGCCGGGCCTTCGCCTCGCCGCGGGGCGGCTTCCAAGTCGTGGAGTTCTGGCCCGGCCAGGGGCCGGGCCGGATCGTCCTCGACGCCGCGGAGGTAGAGGCGGCGGCGGCCCGCATCCGCGCCGTCTACGGCGTACCCCCCGCTTCCTGAGCGGTCGGCGTCTTCCGCGGCTCTCCCGGCTGGGGTAGAGTAGTTCTCCCCGGGGGGGAATCTCCATGAGACTGTCGGAGCGGATGGCGCGGCTCGGCACGGAGACCGCGTTCGACGTGCTCGTGCGGGCGCGGGCCCTGGAGGCTCAGGGGCGGGAGATCGTGCATCTGGAGATCGGCGAGCCGGACTTCGACACCCCCCCCCACATCACCGCCGCCGCGATAGAGGCCCTGAAGGGTGGGGCCACCCATTACGGTCCTTCCGCGGGAATCCCCGAGCTGCGGGAGGCGGTGGCGGAGGACTCGACCCGGCGCCGGGGGGTGAAGGCCACGCCGGAAATGGTGGTCGTCACGCCGGGGGCAAAGCCGATCATGTTCTTCGTGATCCTGGCCCTGGTCGACCCCGGAGACGAGGTCCTCTACCCCAACCCCGGCTTCCCCATCTACGAATCCATGATCCGCTACATTGGAGGCGTGCCCGTCCCCGTGCGCCTGCGGGAAGAGAAGGGCTTCGACCTGGATGTGGACCAGCTCTGCGACAAGCTGGGGCCCCGGACCCGGCTCGTCATCCTGAACTACCCGCACAACCCCACGGGGGGCGGGATCCCGGAAGCGGGTCTCCGGGCCATCGCCGATGCCGCGGCCCGGCACGGGGTGCCCGTCCTCTCGGACGAGATCTACGGCCGCATCCTCTACGACACGGTGCATGCCTCGATCGCGGCCATGCCGGGCATGGAGCCCCTGGCCATCGTTCTGGACGGCTTCTCCAAGACCTACGCCATGACCGGCTGGAGGCTGGGCTACGGGGTGATGCCCGCCCCCATGGCCCAGGTGGTGGCGAAGCTCCAGACCAACTCCACCTCCTGCACCGCCACTTTCAGCCAGAAGGCGGCGGTGGTGGCCCTGCGCGGCGACCAGTCCTCGGTGGAGCGGATGGTGGCGGAGTTCCGGCGGCGGCGGGACGCGATCGTGGAAGGCCTGCGCACCGTCCCCGGCGTCCAGTGCGTCCGGCCCTCCGGCGCCTTCTACGTCTTCCCCAACATCACGGGCACCGGCTACTCCAGCCGGGCCCTGGCCGACCGCCTGCTGGAGGAGGCGGGGGTGGCCTGTCTCTCGGGCACCGCCTTCGGGGAGTTCGGGGAGGGGCACTTGCGCTTCTCCTACGCCAACAGCATGGAGAACATCGAGGAGGCCCTGGGCCGCATGCGCCGGCTCCTGGCGAGGTCGAGATGAGCTTCCGCGTCTACTCCACCTGCGACATCGGCCGGGAAGCCCTCGATCGCCTGCGGGAGCGGGGCTGGGAACTGGAGGTCTACGACCACATCGAGCCCCCGCCCCAAAAAGTGATCCTGGACAAGGTGAGGAGCGGGATCGACGCCCTCATCACCACCCTCCGGGACCGGATCG
>Ga0210410_10002942_pt1 | contig 15194 bp, 12 predicted proteins | sample IncBWC4MmetaG_FD_161058 | JGI IMG/M metagenome (GOLD analysis project Ga0210410, IMG submission 161058) | Forest soil microbial communities from Barre Woods Harvard Forest LTER site, Petersham, Massachusetts, United States - Inc-BW-C-4-M | ecosystem: Environmental > Terrestrial > Soil >... | reverse complement strand
TTCCCAATGTCCGTCACCGTCTTCATTCGTTATCAGCTCGATCCGTTCAAACGCGCAGACTTCGAGGAATATGCGCGCCGCTGGCTTGCCATCATCCCGAAATGCGGCGGCGATCTCGTCGGTTACTGGATGCCGCACGAAGGCACCAACAACATCGCGTTCGCGCTGATTTCCTTCGAAAATATCGCTGCTTACGAAATTTATCGCACGCGGCTTCGCAGCGAGAAGGAGGCGATGGCCGCCTTTGGCTTTGCCGAGGAAAAAAAGTTCATTCTCGCGGAGGAGAGGACGTTCCTGCGCCAGGTGACGGCGTAGAGCATGATCCGGAAAAGTGGAGGCCGGTTTTCCGAAAAGATCATGCTCAAACAAAGAGATGAGATCATGATGCGATTCCACTTAATCGCATCGTGATCTAGCATGCGTCCCGCGCACCTTTCATGCCTTCGCTTGCAAGCTTAGGCTTGTGCGAGCAGACGTTTTCCAAAAAGGGAGGAGATCATGCCGATCACAGTGGCCGACAAGCGCGCAACGTTCCGCAAACTCCACGAGGCGGGATGCTTCGTGATCCCCAACCCGTATGACGTCGGTTCCGCCAAGGCGTTGCAGCAATTGGGCTTCAAGGCGCTGGCCTCGACCAGCGCGGGATTCGCGTGGACGATCGGAAAGGCCGATAACCAGGTCACCGTCGACGACGTCTGCACGCATCTGGCGGCACTGTGCGCTGCGGTCGATCTGCCGGTCAACGCCGATTTCGAGGGCGGCTTTGCCCATGAGGCGGAAAAGGTCGCTGCCAACGTCGCCCGCGGCGTCAAGACCGGCGTTGCCGGTCTGTCTATCGAGGATTCCACGGGTGAAGCCGCAAAGCCGCTTTATGATCGCGCCCACGCCATCGCCCGCATCAAGGCCGCGCGCGCTGCGATCGACGCCGACAAAAGCGGCGTGTTGCTGACCGGCCGCTGCGAGGCGTTTCTGGTCGGCCAAAACGATCTGAACCTGGTGATCGATCGTCTGTCGGCCTATTCGGACGCGGGCGCCGATGGCCTCTATGCGCCCGGCATCAAGACAAAGGAAGAGATCGCCGCGGTGGTAAAGGCCGTGGCGCCGAAGCCGGTCAATCTTCTGATCGGCCCGTCGGGCTTGTCGGTGGCGCAAGCTGCCGAGCTTGGCGTGCGCCGGATCAGCGTCGGCGGTTCGCTGGCGCGCACCGCCTGGGCCGGCTTCCTGCGCGCGGCACGCGAGATCGCCGAGCACGGCACATTTTCGGAAATGGCCAAGGGCCATCCGGCCGGTGAGCTGAACAAGATGTTTGGCTGACGGGCCCGTAACTGCACCGCGGACAGGGGTCTGTCCGCGGTGCACTCATCACGTCGTTCGCTGCGCGACGAGCTTACTTACTTGCAGGAGCGGGCGGAGCCGGTGGTGGCGAGGTCTGCGAAGGTGCAGAGCCCGTCGTTGTGCCCGCCGGGTTTCCCCCCGGACTCGCTTTAGGCGAAGCCGGCGCGGATGTCTGCGCGGTCGTTGACGTGCCGTTCTGATGCATCGTCGAGCTGTTCAAGCCGTAGAAGACCGCGCCCAGAAGCACGGCGATGGCGACCGCCGCGATCGCGATCTTGGCGCCGTTGGCGGTGCCCTCGGCGAGTTCGGGGTCGGGCTGCAGTTCAGCGTCGAGACGGGACGCGCGAAGCAAGCCGTCATCCGCAAGCTCCGGTCGCGTCGGGTCGATCGGACGATAGGGATCGTTGGCGCGATAGGCATCGTCGTCGCGATAGGGCTCGCGAGGGTCGTTCGGATTGCGTATTGCCATGATATGTTCCTCCTCGAACGCTCCGGACAACGGCTTGTGCCTTGGGTCAGTTCCGGGAACCGGCTCCACTTTTGGCAAGCGCGTCTGTTCCGGATGGAACCCGAAAGCGAACGTCGAAACTCCGACCACGAGGGCAAGATGTGGGCTCTGCCGCCAACCGTTACCGCGTTGCACGTACTGTCGCTCGTGGCTCTCACGGCGCAGGCGATGACGGCGGCCCTGGCCGCGGGACGGCGCAGCATGGACTGGGTCGGCGTCTGCATGCTCGGTTGCGTCACCGCGCTGGGCGGCGGCACGATCCGCGATGTCGTGCTCGGGCATTATCCGCTGCCGTGGGTCGAAAACCCGTTCTATCTGGCGCTCACGGCGGGTGCGGCGTTTGCCACGGTTCTGATCGCCCGCATCGTGCATCGCCTCAATCTTGCGTTTCTCGTCCTCGATGCGATCGGGCTCGTGGTGTTCACCATGGCCGGCTGCGACGTCGCCTGGCAGATGAACCAGTCGCTGCCGATCGTGATCGTTTCGGGCATGATCACCGGCTGCGCCGGCGGCGTGCTGCGCGACATCCTTTGTAACGACGTGCCGCTGTTGTTTCGCTCTGAACTGTACGCCAGCGTTTCCGTTGTCACCGGCCTGTTTTACGCGACCGCTTTCGGGTTGAAGCTCAATGACGAGGTGTGGACCGCGCTGACTTTCGTGCTCGGCCTGTCGTTTCGCCTTTTGGCCATTCGCTACAAATGGGAGATGCCGAAATTCGTGTTCAACGAGGATCGCCGCTAGTCGGGTCGCGTGCCCCGAATGCTGCGCAGCGCGCTGCACTTCCGGCGTGGTGCGCTGCTGATCCGGGGTCCATGAAATCGAGTGCTGGCTGCTGTTTTTTGTTCTGTTCTGGATCGCGATGCTCAATATGGGGCTGGCTCGCATCAGCACGCCTTTGATCGCTCTTCCTCTTGCATGGCTGGAACTTATCATCGCATCGATGCTCGCGGCGTCGTGCATGCGCCGTTTCTCTGACGATGCACGGCCCCCAACATGACTGCGATGGCTTACCGCCGCGCCCTCGCCACCTCGTCCGCGGTCACGGCGGAGGCGGAATTGCCCCAGGCGTTGCGGATATAGGTGGTGACGTCGGCGATCTCCCGGTCCGACATTTTTTTGGCGTAAGCCGGCATCGATCCCTTGTTGGGCGCGCGCGGCGTGGTGATCGTCTCGGCGCCGTCGAGGATGATCCGGATCGCGCTGGAGGCATCCGCCGACTGCAGGTTCGCGCTCCCCGGCAGTGGCGGATAGATGCGCGGCGCGCCGCTGCCGTCCGCCTCGTGGCAGGCGATGCACGCGCCCCTGTATAACTTTTCGCCGTTCGCCATCTGCGTCTGCGCCGGCGTCGATACGGCACCTTCAGGCGCACCTGGCGCGATATCCTTCAAATACACAGCCATCGCGCGAACGTCGGCGTCGCTCATTTTCGAGGTCGAGTTGAGCACCACCTCGGCCATCGGACCCCCGGCATGGCTTTTGCCGTTGCGGCCGCTCTGCAGATATTCGACGATGTCGTCCACGCTCCACGATTTCAGCCCGCTTCTCTCTGCGGCATCGAGCCTCGGCGCAAACCAGCCGTCGACAAAACTGCCGCCAAACCGCTCGCTGCGCTTTTCGGCACCGGCAAGATTCTTCGGCGTGTGGCACGCGCCGCAATGGGCGGCGGCTTCGACCAGATAGGCGCCGCGATTCCATTCCGTGCTCTTGCTCTGGTCCGGTTCGAAAACGCCCGGCCGGAAGAACATCAGGTTCCAGCCGCGCATCAGCACGCGGTAGTTCAGCGGCCAGCGCAATTGCGGCGAGGGTGGCGTGTTCTTCACAGGCGGCAGCGTGGCGAGATAGGCGCGGATCGCCAGCACGTCTGGCTTTGTCAGTTTCGTGAAATGAGGGTAGGGGAACGCGGGGTAGTAACGGGTGCCGTTGCGGCCGACGCCAAGATGAACCGCACGATAGAATTCCTCATCGCTCCAGGCACCCAGCCCGGTATCGCGATCCGGAGTGAGGTTTGCCGAGTAGATGGCCCCGAACGGGGTATCGAGCCGCCTGCCGCCGGCAAAGGGTTTTGCAGGGTCCGTGGTGTGGCAGCTGCTGCAGTCGGCGGCTTCCGTCAGCGATTTGCCGCGCGCGATCGTCTCGCTGGAAGGTTCGGCCCGGGCAGGGATCAGCCCGAATGCACTGCACAAAAACAAGGTCGCCAGAATCGCGCGCATTCTGCTTCGCCGTCCCTGCTTCGATGGATGCCCCTTTGGCAAAAGTATAGCGCGAAAGGCGACGATCGCAGGCGTCACGTCGTTTCAGTGGATGAATTCTCTGCGACATAAGCCGAAAAGGGGGAGGCGGAGGACCGGCACGAAATTGCGTTTTGCGGCAGGCGGTCCTCCCACCTCAGATTTGTGGTGCCCCACCTTAAAAAACCGACATAGACTGGTGGCCACTTTCTGACGGTACTGGTTTTGACGCCAGCCATGACTAGCTAAAAAGCGCCGGCAGGGCCAAAGACTTACGAAGACTCAAAAGAGGGTGGAATGGGAATCAATCAGGGTCCGATCAGTCTCGATCAGAAGTACACCCAGGGCTCCGGCCACGTCTTCCTGACCGGAATTCAGGCGCTGGTCCGCCTGCCGATGGCGCAGATCCGGCGCGACCGCGCGCTGGGCCTCAACACCGCCGGCTTCATCAGCGGCTATCGCGGTTCGCCGCTTGGCGGCTACGACCAGCAGCTTTTCGCCGCCCGAAAGCATCTCGACCAATACAACATCAAATTCCAGCCCGGCGTGAACGAAGACCTCGCCGCCACCGCAATCTGGGGCTCGCAGCAGCTCAATCTTTCGCGCGGCGCGAACTACGATGGCGTGGTCGGCATCTGGTACGGCAAGGGCCCGGGCGTCGACCGCTGCGGCGACGTATTCCGTCATGGCAACGCCGCGGGCTCGGCCAAAAACGGCGGCGTGCTGTGCCTTGCCGGCGATGATCACGGCGCGAAATCATCCACCGTGCCGCATCAGTCGGACCATGCCTTCATCTCCGCGCTGATGCCCTATCTTTATCCCTCCAGCATCCATGAAATGATCGAGATGGGGCTGCTCGGGATCGCGATGTCGCGTTACTCCGGCTGCTGGGTCGGCATGAAGGTGATCACCGAGACGGTGGAGACCACGGCCGAGATCGATCTCACCGACGAGATGAAGCCTTTCATCATTCCCGCCGATTTCGAGTTGCCGCCGGGCGGGCTCAATCTGCGCTGGCCCGACGACCGCTACGACCAGGATCGCAGGCTTCAGGACTACAAGGGATTTGCCGCGATCGCATTTGCGCGCGCCAACAAGGTCAACCGCATCACCATGGATTCGCCGAACGCCCGCTTCGGCATCATGGCCTCGGGCAAAAGCTACGAAGACATCCGTCAGGCGCTGCGCGAACTCGGCATCACGCCGGAAGTCGCCGCCAAGATCGGCCTTCGGCTCTACAAGATCGGCATGCCGTGGCCGCTCGAGCCACAAGGGGTGCGCGAATTCGCGGTGGGCCTGGAGGAAATCTTCATCATCGAGGAACGCCGCGAGATCGTCGAGAACCAGGTCAAGCAGGAATTGTTCAACTGGCGCGACGACGTGCGTCCGCGCATCGTCGGCAAGATGGACGAGCACGACAAGCGCTTCCTGACCTTTGCGGCCGAGCTGAGTGTCGCTTCGCTCGCAAGCTCGTTGACCGAGCGGTTGCTTCGTCTCAACCTCAATCCGGAAATCGCCGAGATGCTGCGCGCCAAGGCCGACTGGTTCAACGGCCGTCTGGCGACGCAAATGCTGCCCGTGGCGCCGGTCACCCGCACGCCGTATTTCTGCTCGGGCTGTCCGCACAACACCTCGACCAAGGTGCCGGAAGGAAGCCGGGCCTTGCCGGCATCGGCTGCCATTTCATGGCGCTGTGGATGGACCGCAACACCGAAACCTTCACCCATATGGGCGGCGAGGGCGTGCCATGGGTGGGGGTCGCGCCCTTCACCAACGAAGAGCACGTGTTCGCCAATCTCGGCGACGGCACCTATTTCCACTCCGGCAGTCTTGCGATCCGGCAGGCGATCGCCTCAGGCGCCAACATCACCTACAAGATCCTCTATAACGATGCGACCGCGATGACCGGCGGCCAGCACGTCGATGGCGAGCTCTCGCCGCAGCAGGTCACCTTCCAGCTCCACTCCGAAGGCATCCGCGAACTCTACCTGGTGTCGGAAAATCCCGACGCCTATCCACCGTCCGCGATCGCGCCGGGCACCAAGACCGCGCATCGCGACCAGCTCGACGACGTCATGAAGACGCTGCGCAAGGTGAAGGGCGCCTCGGCCATCGTCTTTGTGCAGACGTGTGCTGCGGAAAAACGCCGCCGCCGCAAACGCGGCATCATGGAAGACCCGCCGCGCCGCGTCCTGATCAACCCAGCCGTGTGCGAAGGTTGCGGGGATTGCTCGGTGCAGTCGAACTGCATCTCGGTCGAGCCGCTCGAGACCGAACTCGGGCGCAAGCGCACCATCAACCAGTCGACCTGCAACAAGGATTTTTCCTGCCTGAAGGGCTTTTGTCCGTCCTTCGTCACCATCGACGGCGGGGCGTTGCGCCGCCGCGCGCCGGCCGATCTTGGCGAGATCGGCGATCTGCCCGAGCCCGACTCAAAGCCCCCGCTGGAGCGGCCTTACAACATCGCGGTCGGCGGCGTCGGCGGCACCGGCGTGTTGACCATCGGTGCGCTGCTCGGGATGGCCGCCCATATCGAGGGCAAAGCCAGCATGATCCTCGACATGTCGGGGTTGGCGCAAAAGGGAGGCGCGGTGCTGAGTCACGTCCGGCTTTCTGAACACACCGCCGACGTCACCTGTTCGCGCATCGTCACCGGCACTGCCGATCTCGTGCTCGCGGCCGACGAAGTCGTGGCCGCCGCCAAGGAAACCATTACGCTCTGCGATTCAAGCCGCACTGTCGGCGTGATCAACAGCCACGTCATCCCGACCGCGGATTTCATTCTCAACCGCGACTTCAATTTCCAGGCCCGCAAGGTCAACCAGGTGCTGGAAACCGCGCTACGGCGGGATTCCTCCTTTCTCGATTTCACCAAACCTGCGGAAACCCTGCTCGGCGATTCCATCGCCACCAACATGATGATGATGGGCTATGCCTATCAAAAGGGATTGCTGCCGCTTGGGGCTGCCGCGATCGAGCAGGCGATCGAGGTCAACGGCGTCGGGATCAAGATGAATACGCAGGCCTTCCGACTCGGCCGGCTTGCTGCAGCCGATCCCGCGCGGCTGGTCGCGATGATGAAGGGGCAGGATCAGACGGCACCGCCGAAGACGCTGGAAGCGATGTCGCTCGATGAGATCATCGCCCACCGCAGCGCGCTCCTGACCGAATACCAGAACAAAAAACTCGCCGAACGCTACCGCAAGCTCGTGACGCAGGTGCGCGACAAGGCCCGCGACGGCGGTTTTGGCGAGGCGCTGCCGCGCGCCGTTGCCATTAACTACGCAAAACTTCTCGCCTACAAGGACGAATACGAAGTGGCGCGGCTTTATACCGACGGCAAGTTCGAACAACAGCTTCGCGACCAGTTCGATGGCGACTACAAGATCAGCTTCAATCTGGCACCACCCTTGCTCGGCGGTGGCAAGGACGCGTTGGGACGGCCGAAGAAGCGCGCGTTCGGTGCCTGGATGATGCCGGTGTTCCGCCTGCTCGCCGGGATGCGGGTGCTGCGGGGTACGGTGTTGGATATTTTCGCCTACAGTGCCGACCGCAGGCTCGAGCGCGACCTGATCGCCGGCTACGAGAAAGACGTGGCGCACATCTTGTCGGTGCTGTCGCCGCTGACGCTTCCGACCGCAATCGAGCTTCTCTCGCTGCCGGACCGCATCCGCGGTTACGGCCCGGTGAAGGAGAAGGCGGTGCAGGACGCCAAAGCGCGCTACGCACAGTTGGCGGCCGATCTCGCCAACCCGCCGCCGGCGCCACGCCAGATCGCGGCGGAGTAGCTCTTAATTTCGTGCTCCGGACTCAACCGGCAAATCCCTCCCCCGCGGAACGCGTGGGGAGGGTGGCCGGCCGAAGGCCGGTCGGGTGGGGGAAACGGTGTCGAAAAGGCCAATTGTGCTCAACGAGAAGGCCCGCGAGCTTCGTAAACGCCTGACGCCGCAAGAAGTGAAAATATGGGTGAAGCTGCGCGAGCTGCGGGCTCGCGGCTTTCATTTTCGCAGGCAGGCACCAATCGGTCGCTACATCGTCGACTTTGCGTCATTCAGTACTCGAATAGTTATTGAGATCGACGGTGGTCAGCACGCCATGCACGGCGGCATGCAATCGGACCGCGAGCGCGACACGTTTCTTAGGTCGCAGGGATTTTATGTTCTGCGATTCTGGAATTCGGATTCGATCGAAACTTTAGCGCTGTGATGGAAACCATCTTGGGCGCTTTAAACACCCCCACCCCGGCGCTTCGCGCCGACCCTCCCCACAAGGGGAGGGATAAGAGTGGCACACCCCTTCATCGTTCCTCACCGGCGCTCTGAAGCCAAGTTTGGAAAGTTTCGCCTCCACTGATTTGCCCGACGGGCAAATCAGCGTTTGCGTCTCAAGCATTTCACGCCTGTCCAGCCCAATAGCGAAAAATATTTCACTTCGCAGTTCGGTAGAAACAGCTTTATCGATTCGCACTGTCCTGCCTCGGCAAGAGGGGCGTATGCGCTATCGTCACGAAACGTGAGGCGGGATGCGATGGACGCTGGGCGCGCGACTGACGAGAGCGCGTTCGCGGACGGCGAAGCCGTGTGGTCCTGATGCCCCGACGCTGGCATCAAGTTCTTAAGAAGCTAACGCTTCTCAGGGACGACGGTGACAACAAAGCCCGATCACCGGGGAGAGCGCGGAGTAAGCCGTAAAACCGTCGTGCAGGGAATGCCGGATTGTCTGGCGAACCTGTGGTGACTTAAGCTCGTGTGCTTCTCATTCTTCGCACGCGAGGCTATGGGTGCGGCATGCACCCGGCATTCCCTGCGCCCTCTGCTTGAGCGAGGGACAAGACGATGCAAAACTCGCGCGGATTGCCGCGGCGGGATCGTGGAAGCGTGGCCGGCGTTCAGGAAGTTGAATTGAGATGCGAGCGCTCGCTCTACACCCTCCCCTGGAGGGGGAGGGTCGCGAGCATCGCGAAGCAAGATGCGAAGCGGGGTGGGGTGAATCCTTCAGCAAGCGTCACCCCACCCCGATCGCTCATCTCATTCGCGATCGACCCTCCCCCTCCAGGGGAGGGTGACGGCCCCGCAATATTTCACCGCTTGCCAAGGCGGTCCCAACAGGCCAGAAAACTCCGGAAAGATAGAACAAGAAAACGCCAGCGGAGAACGAATTGAGCATCAAGGGCAAGGCCTATATCGCCGGGATCTTCGAGCATCCGACCCGGCACGCTCCCGATAAATCAACCGCCCAGCTTCATGCCGAAGTCGCCAGGGGCGCGTTGGCCGATGCAGGGCTCGCCAAGTCCGATATCGACGGCTATTTCTGCGCCGGCGACGCCCCGGGTGGAGTGATGGCGATGGCCGATTATCTCGGGCTAAGAGTCCGTCACTTCGATTCAACGGACACCGGAGGCTGCTCCTATATCGTCCATCTTGGACACGCCGCGGAAGCGATCGCCGCCGGCAAATGTTCGATCGCGCTGATCACCTTGGCGGGCAAACCGCGTACCGGTCCGATGCCGCCGCGCCCAAGCGGCGCGGAGGCGGATTTCGAGGCCGCTTACGGCGCCACCACGCATAACGTTTACGGCATGTGCGCCATGCGTCACATGCATGAGTTCGGCACGACTAGCGAGCAACTGGCCTGGATCAAGGTCGCTGCCTCCCATCACGCGCAATACAATCCGCACGCGATGCTTCCCGAGGTCGTCACCGTCGAGGATGTTTTGAACTCGCCGATGATTGCCGATCCGCTGCACCGGATGGATTGCTGCGTCGTCACCGACGGCGGCGGCGCGCTGATCGTGACCACGGAAGCGATCGCGCGCAGCCTGAACAAGCCAAAGGTACGCATGATCGGGCACGGCGAGGCGTTGAAGGGCCCGCGCGGCGGCAAGGATCTCGACCTGACCTATTCGGCGGGCGTCTGGTCAGGACCGAAGGCGTTCGAGGAAGCAGGCGTGGCGCCGAAAGACATCAAATACGCCTCGATCTACGACAGCTTCACCATCACGGTCCTGATGCAGCTCGAAGACCTCGGCTTTTGCAAAAAGGGCGAGGGCGGCAAATTCGTCGCCGACGGCAATTTGATTTCGGGCGTCGGCAAATTGCCGTTCAACACCGACGGCGGAGGGCTGTGCAGCAACCATCCGGTCAATCGCGGCGGCATGACAAAAATCATCGAAGCGGTGAGGCAGTTGCGGGGAGAAGCTCATCCGAAGGTGCAGGTCAAAAATTGCGACCTTGCCATCGCGCACGGCACCGGCGGCCTGCTCGGCATTCGGCATGCCGCCTCGACCTGCATTCTGGAGCGCGTGTGATGGACAGCCCCGTGAAATACCCGACGCCGAAAGGCAATCCGGAGACGACGAAATTCTGGGAAGCGACCGTCGAAGGCAAGCTCCTGATCAAGCGCTGCACGGCCTGCGGCGAGGCGCATTATTTTCCGCGCAGCCTTTGCCCGTTTTGTTTCTCCGACCAGACAGTGTGGGAAGAAAGCTCGGGCGAGGGCGAGATCTATTCGTTCAGCCTGATGCGCAAGTCGGCGAGTGGCGCTTACGCGATCGGTTATGTCACGCTGAAGGAAGGTCCTTCGCTTCTGACCAATTTCGTCGATTGCGACATGGAGAAATTGAAGATCGGCCAGAAGGTGAAGGCGGTGTTCAAGACGACGGATGGCGCGCCGCTGCCGTTTTTTACGCCGGTGTAACTCCGCGCGGGCGGGATTTCACCCTCTCCCCTTGCGGGAGAGGGTGGCGAGGAAGCGAGCCGGGTGAGGGGGTTCGGGCACCAACCCCTCACCCAATCGAGTCTAAGGTGAGCCCGGCGCGGCCCTCTCCCGCAAGGGGAGAGGGCGCATTAACGAGCACTTCGCGAGCGGTTGGGGAGCGAAAGAAAAAATGCCGATCAATTACGATGAGCTGATGGCGCTGAAAAATCTCGACCAGAAATTCGCCTACAGCGATCGCGAGGTGATGCTTTACGCCTATGGCATCGGCATGGGCGCCGATCCGATGGACGAAAGAGAGCTTGCGTTCGTCAACGAAGCCTCTGCCACACCGCGCCCCCTGAAGGTCGTGCCGACATTCGCCTCGGTGGCAGCCTGGGGTGCCACTCCCGGCGAGATGAATCTCAACCGCGTGATGGTGGTCGACGGCGAGCGCGACATCACCTTCCACCGGCCGCTTCAGGTCGCTGCGAAACTTCTCGTGGATTCACGCGTGCTCGCCGTGTTCGACAAGGGCAAGGACAAGGGCGCGGTGATCCGCCATCAGACCGTGCTCAAGAACGAGAAGGGCGAGGAACTCGCAACGCTGGTCGCGTCCCGCTTCGCACGCGGGGATGGCGGTTTCGGCGGACCCTCCGACGGCCAGCCTGAACCGCACCAGGTGCCGACGCGCCCGCCCGACCAATCGGTCGATATCCCGACCCGCGCAGATCAGGCGCTGATCTATCGGCTGTGTGGGGATCGCAACCCGCTGCATTCCGATCCCGAATTTGCGCGCCGCGCCGGTTTTCCGAAGCCGATCCTGCACGGCATGTGCACCTTCGGCATCACCTGCCGCGGCATTTTGCAGACCTATGCCGATTTCGATCCGGCCGCCTTCCGCCGGCACGCCGCGCGATTTTCCGCGCCGGTCTATCCCGGCGAGACCGTGACGCTCGATATGTGGAAAGACGGCAACGTGATTTCTTTCGAAGCGCGGGTGAAGGCACGCAACGCGGTGGTGATAAAAAACGGCAGGACGGTGCTGGGGTAGCTGTCATTCCGGGGCGCGCTTTAGCGCGAGCCCGGAATCCATTGTGCCGCATAATGCAGGGAGGAATGGATTCCGGGTCTGCGCCTTTCGGCGCATCCCGGAATGACGAAGAAAGATAAAGGGAGGCAACCATGGGACTACTCGACGGCAAGGTGGCGCTGATCACAGGCGCGGGCGGCGGCCTCGGCGAAGCCTACGCGAAGCTGTTTGCGCGCGAGGGCGCGGCGGTCGTGGTCAACGACCTCGGTGGTCCGCGCGACGGCAGTGCTTCCGATGTCACGATGGCGCAAAAGGTGGTGGATGCGATTAAGGCCGAAGGCGGCCGCGCGATTGCCAACGGCGCCGATATCTCGACATTGGCCGGCGGCCAATCGGTGTTCGATGATGCCATCAGAAACTTTGGCCGCGCCGACATCCTCGTCAACAACGCCGGCATCCTGCTCGACCAGACCTTTGCCAAGGCGACCGAAGCCGCCTGGGACAAGGTCTTGAAGGTGCACCTGAAGGGCACGTTCTGCTGCACCCAGCCGGTGTTCCGCTGGATGCGCGAAAACGGCGGCGGCGTCATCGTCAACACCTCCTCGACCTCGGGTCTGATCGGTAATTTCGGCCAATCCAATTACGGGGCCGCCAAGGGCGGCATCTGGGGGCTGTCGAACGTGCTCGCGGTCGAAGGGCGCAAGTACAACATTCGCGTCTGGACGCTGGCGCCGGGCGCGCTGACCCGCATGACCGCCGACTTGCCGCGCTATATCGAGAACCCCGGCATGGCGCTCGGACCTGATGGCATCGCGCCGACCGTGCTATACATGGTCAGCGATCTCTCCGGTGACCAGACCGGCAAGATCCTCGGCGTTTCCGGGCCGCGCGGCGTGCGCGAGATGCGGATGATGGAAAAGCCGGGCTGGAAGCCGCCGCATACGGGATGGAATGCCAACGATATCGTCGAACACGCCAGGGAGATTTTCTTCTCGGAGGAAGAGATCAAGATGGGCGCGCGACGGTTTTAGCAGTTTGTCATTCCGGGGCGGCTCGCAGAGCCGAACCCGGAATCTCGAGATTCCCCGATGCGCAATTGCGCATCTGAGGTCTGGTCCTATGGACCATCCCGGAATGACGAAAGGAAAACGAGGCAACACATGACAAAACTCACCCCGAAGGCCGCAGGTACTTTCGCGATCGCGCCGACGCCGTTTCACGATGACGGCCGCATCGACGAGAAATCGATCGACCGGCTGACGGATTTTTATGCCGAGGTCGGCTGCGACGGGGTGACCGTGCTGGGCATTCTGGGCGAGGCGCCGAAGCTCGATGCCGCCGAGGCCGAGCAGGTGGCGATCCGCTTCGTCAAGCGCGCCAAGAACATGCAGATCATCGTCGGCGTCTCCGCGCCGGGATTTGCCAGCATGCGCTCGCTGGCGAAGGCCTCGATGGATGCCGGCGCGGCCGGGGTAATGATCGCGCCGCCGCCGCATCTGCGCACCGACGACCAGATCAGCGGCTATTTCAAGCAGGCGCAGGAGGCGATCGGCGACGACATTCCCTGGGTGTTGCAGGATTATCCGCTGACCCTTTCGGTGGTGTTCACGCCGGCGGTGATCCGCAAGATCGTGATGGACTCACCGTCCTGCGTGATGCTCAAGCACGAGGACTGGCCGGGGCTGGAAAAAATCTCCACGCTGCGCGCCTTCCAGAAGGACGGCTCGCTGCGGCCGTTGTCGATCCTGACCGGCAATGGCGGGCTGTTTCTCGATTTCGAGATGGAGCGCGGAGCCGACGGCGCGATGACCGGCTACGCCTTTCCGGAACTCCTGATCGATGTCGTGAAACTGTCGAAGGCGGGCAAGCGCGACGCCGCGCACGACCTGTTCGACGCGCATCTGCCGCTGATCCGGTACGAGCAGCAGCCGGGCGCGGGATTGGCAGTGCGCAAATACGTGTTGCAGAAGCGCGGCGTCATCGCTTCCAGCGCGCAGCGCAAGCCGGGGGCGGTCATCACCGCCACCGCGAAAGCCGAAGTGGATTACCTGCTGTCGCGGGTGGCGCGGGTCGACAGGCGCGCCAATCTGCAGCCGCAATCCAGTGCGGCGGGTTGATCTCATGACTGAAATCGCAAAACCGCCGCGTCCCGCGTCGACCATTCTGCTGCTGCGCGACGGCGTAACCACCAAAGGCGAAATCGAGGTCTTCATGATGGTGCGCCATTATGAGATCGATTTTAACTCCGGCGCGCTGGTGTTTCCCGGCGGCAGCGTCGACAAGGGCGACCAGGAGATCATTGCCAACCCTGCGCTTTATTCGGGCGGCGAGGGGCTCGATGCCGCCGATCTGAGTTTCCGGATCGCGGCGATCCGCGAGACCTTTGAGGAAAGCGGCATCCTGCTCGCGCGTCCCCGCGGCTCGAAATCGCTGGTCGACGCCAGGCGGGCCGCCGAGATTGAAGCGGCCCATCGCACCGAGTTATGCGATGGCAAGACGACCTTCCTGAAGGTGCTCACCGACAACGGCATGCTGCTGGCGCTCGACGAACTCGTGCCCTATGCGCACTGGATCACGCCGGAGGGCATGCCGAAGCGGTTCGACACCTGGTTCTTCCTCGCCGCAGCACCTCCGGAACAGATTGGCGCGCATGACGGCAGGGAATCCACTGACTCGATCTGGGTATCGCCGCGCGAGGCGCTGGAAGGCGGCGAGACCGGCCGGTTCAAGCTGCCGTTCCCAACCACGCGCAACCTGATCCGGCTCGGCAAGCAGGCGAGCGTGAAGGCCGCGCTCGACGATAGCAGAGGCAAGAACATCGTCACCGTGATGCCCGTGATGACAAAGCTCAACGGCGGCCGCCAGCTCCGAATCCCGCTGGAAGCCGGCTATGACGGCGAGGTGTTCGAAGTCGGCGCGGTGGGCTGACGCAGTCGCTCTCGCGCGCCGGTCTCTCATTCGTCGTGCCCGGCCAAAAGCGCGAAGCGCGTCATCGCGCTAGATGCGCCGGGCATCCACGTCTTCGGCCCCGGCGACGAAGCAAGGCGCAGATGGCCGGGACAAGCCCGGCCATGACGTTGATGATGCGGCGATTCGCAGCATCGACGCTTCGACGCTCAACGAAATATTGTAGGCCTCGACCATGTAGTTTCCGCCTCGAACCCGAGAGCCGGAACCAGACATGGAAGAAACCCGCCCGCAACCTCCCGCCATCGCTATTGAACTCGCGCTCCTGTTGCTGCTCGCGACGCTGTGGGGCGGATCATACGCCCTCATCAAGCTCGGCGTGGCGACGATTCCGCCCGTGACCCTGATTGCCGCGCGCACCTCGATTGCCGGCCTGTTGTTGCTCGCGATCATGCGTTGGCGCGGGCTGCGACTGCCAAAGGATGCCGCG
>Ga0210410_10002941_pt1 | contig 15202 bp, 12 predicted proteins | sample IncBWC4MmetaG_FD_161058 | JGI IMG/M metagenome (GOLD analysis project Ga0210410, IMG submission 161058) | Forest soil microbial communities from Barre Woods Harvard Forest LTER site, Petersham, Massachusetts, United States - Inc-BW-C-4-M | ecosystem: Environmental > Terrestrial > Soil >... | reverse complement strand
AGATGGCCCCGCGACTGGCGCCGAGCGCGGCCAGCACTCCGATTTCCGACCTCCGGCGCGACGCGCGCGCGAGTAACAATCCCGCGACGTTCACGCAGGCGATCAAAAGAACGGCCCCCACCGCCGCGAACAGCACCCGCAGCGCGGGCCGCGTGTCGCCCACGATCTCATCCAGCTCCGGCTTGGCGATGATCTGCGTGAGGCCGTAGTTTTCTTTCGGATATCGCTCGGCCAGGTTCGTGGCGATGACCTGCATGTCCGCGCGCGCCGATCCAAGCTGCACGCCGGGCCTGAGCCGTCCGATCATATTCAGGAAGCCGGCGCTCCGGTTTTCCCACATCGCGCCCTTTCCTCCACCCGCATCCTGCGAAGCGGAGATCCACAAATCCGGCGCAGGTGTCTCGATAGGGAACGAAAAACCGGCGGGCATGACCCCGGCGACCTCATATTGACTCCCGTCCAGATTGATCGAGCCTCCGATCAGTTCGCGCCGTCCACTGAACACGCGTTGCCACAGATCCCAGCTCAACACGACGCTTCGAACGCCCTCTTTTTCGTCCGTGAGCCTGAAATCGCGCCCAATGTATGGTCCGACGCCCAGCACCCGGAAGAAATCCTGCGAAACGACTTCTGCGTTGACCTGCTGCGCTTCGCCCGCCCCGATCAGAGTGTGGCCCGACCCTCGATACGAAGCGATCGCGCTGAAAGAGTGCTGTTGCGCGCGGTAATCGAAAAAATTCGCGTAGCTGAACGTGTTCGAGCCGTTGCCGCCGAATGAGGAAGCGTCGTATTGAATCCACACCAGCCTGTCCGGTTCGGGGAAGGGCAGCGGCCGCAGCAGCACCGCATTCACCAGGCTGAACATCGCCGTCGTGGCCCCAATCCCCAACCCCAGCGTGACGATGGCCGCCGTCGTGAATCCGGGGCTCTTGCGCAGTTGGCGGATCGCGTAACGCAGTGTATGCAGCATTTGAGGCGGACAGTAGCACGCGGTCATCCATGAGTAAGTCACTGTTATGCAATAACTTATCGTGATGGCTGCGTTCGGAAATGAGGCATCGATGTCCACAATCGAACGAAGGGCTTGACGCAACTATAGAATGTTTGATATATATATTAAAAATGCACAAAATTGATCATTTCCTGCCCCTCAAGACCAACTGGTTCCACATCCTTCTTTCGCTAGTCTGCGAGGAGCAGCACGGCTACGGAATCATGCAGGAAGTGTTCGAGCGGACCGGCGGCAAGGTCCGGCTGTGGCCCGCGACCCTCTATGGGAGCATCAAGCGCATGATCGAAGCCGGACTCATCGAAGAGTCCGCCGAGCGGCCCGCGCCCGCACTCGATGACTCCCGCCGCCGTTACTATCGTTTGACCCAGTTTGGCCGGCAAGTGCTCGACGCCGAGAGCCAACGCCTGCAGGACCTGGTTCGGATTCTTCATGCCAAACGAGATTGGGAGGCCGTGCGATGAGATTCGCCCTGTGGCTGTATAAGCGCCTCGCACGAGGGTTCCCGCACGAATTTCAGGTGATCTACGGAACCGATGTAGTTCAACTAGGGGAGGACATTGTGGAAGACATCGCCAATCGAAACGGATTCATGGGACTCTTCAGCCTGGTCGCGGATCTCGCCATTCGCGTCCCCATGGAATACCTGAGTGAGATGCGCCGCGATTTGATCTACGCCGTGCGGACTCTGGTGAAATCGCCCGGATTCGTGGCGGTCGGTGTCGTTTCGCTGGGCTTGGGAATCGGCGTCACGGCGGTTGCCGCGAGCGAAATGCTGAACCTGATTCTGCGCGATGCTCCCGGCGCAAAGGAACCGGACCAGTTGGTCATGGTGAGCGGCGTTTCCTATCCTTACATGGAGCATTACCGGGACGAGCACGGTTTATTCGCGGGCGTCGCCGCGTTTCAGACGCCGGTGCCCTACAACATCTCGCTCGGCGATGCGGCCAGCGCCAAGCCAGAACGCATTTTCGGCCAGTTGGTTTCTCCCGAATATTTTTCGGTGATGGGCGTGAGCGCGGCTCGCGGCCGCGTTTTCAGTCCCGATGTGGACAAGCCCGGCTCGGCGCCGGTAGTCTTTATCAGCGACCGGTTCTGGCGCGAACGCTTGAATTCCGATCCCTCCACAGTGGGACGGACCATCCGCGTGAACGGGCAGTCCGCGGCCATCGTGGGAATCGGCCCAATGAATTTTTTGGGGGCCATGCCGTTTATTGCCGCCGATGTTTTCGTGCCCACCACCGCGCCCGTCTCCATGGCTCCGGAGCTCTCCGGCGACGTGCTTCACGAGCGTGACGCCAAGGCGTTTAACGCGCTGCTTCGGATGGCTCCGGGGGTGACGCTGAAGTCGGCCGAAGCGGGGCTGGAGACCATCACACGCAACCTGAACGAAGAGACGCTCGATCCGGCACGCAAAGTCAAAGGACGGCTCGTGACGTTGCTGCCGGGAGGCAAGATTGTGCCGCTACCGCGCGCCCTCCTGCCCGTGGTGCTCGGATTCATGGTGGTCTTGAACGGGCTGATCATTACCATCGCCTGCATGAACCTGGCCAACATGCAACTGGCGCGGGCCACCGCGCGCCGAAAGGAAGTGGCCATCCGGCTTTCGGTGGGCGCCAGCCGCTTCCGGCTGATCCGCCAGTTGCTGACCGAAAGCGTGCTGCTGTCGGTGGCGGGTGGCCTGGCGGGGATCTTGCTCGCGTTTTGGGTAGCCAGCCTGACTCGAAAAATGAAACTACCGTTTGGCTTCCCGGTGAACATCGATATCACGCCGGACTGGCGCGTCATCGCGATTGTGTTCGTCATCTCGCTGGTGGCCGGTATCGGGTTCGGACTCGCGCCTGCTCTCGCGTCCACCAAGGCCGACCTCGCTTCCACCCTAAAGGAAAACATGGGTGGGCAGGGCCGCGGCTACCGCCGCTTCGGAATCCGCAATCTGCTGATGGTGGGACAGGTGGCCGGATCGCTGTCGCTGTTGCTCATCGCCGGCTTCATGGTCCTTGGATTCAACAAGACCAACAGCATCGAGATCTCCTTCGATCCCTCCAGCATGTACCTTTTTTCGCTGGATCCGGTTCGGGACGGATATTCGGCGGAAAAAGCCACCAGCCTGTTCGACAATCTGTCGGATCGTTTGAAGCGCGCGCCCGCGGTTCGCGAGGTTGCGCTGACCACGGTCCCGCCGTTCAGTCCCCAGGGCGCGATTTTCTCCTTGAGCGCGCCCGCCGGCGGCAGCGCACCCGATCAGGTGGTCAGCGGAGTCGCGAAAAATACCATCGGTCCCAACTATTTCGCGGCGCTGAGCGTGCCGGTCATCGAAGGACGCGAATTTGAAATGCGCGACCAGCGCCTGGAACCGTCGAAAGGCCAGGCGCTGTCCGTGGTCATCAATCAAACCGCCGCGCGCGCGTTCTTCGGCGGGAACGATGCGTTGGGCAAGCGAGTCTTTGATGGATCCAAATCCTATGTGGTTATCGGCGTCGTGAAAGATCTTTCCGCACCGCTCAGCCAGACCGCGCAAGGAACTACGCCGGAGATGGTTCCCGTAGTGTACCTGCCCCTGACCAAAGCCGGGTTTGCCCACCCCCCGGGCAACGGCATGATCGTGATGATCCGCTCCGATCGCGGAACCGACGCAATGGAAGGCGTGCGCAAAGAATTGGCGGCCATCGATCCGAACGTGGCGATCTTCAACGTTCACACGCTGGCCACGCAGGTCAGCGACACGCTCGCGTACTTGCGTGTGGCCGAGTACGTCTACGGCGGCATTGGCGTGTTCGGCCTGGTTTTGGCAGCCATCGGATTGGCCGGAGTGACCGCCTACTCGGTGGCGCGTCGGCGCAAGGAGATCGGCATCCGCATGGCCCTCGGCGCACGCAAGGCACAGGTGTTACGGCTGGTGATGCGCGAAGGCGGGTTGCTGGTAGCCGGCGGATTGGTGCTGGGGCTGCTGGCAGCCTTCGGGTTGTCTCGCGCCCTGGCGGCCTTCAGTAGCCTGTTCGGACCGTCCTTTGCCGCGGGCGCGCGCGATCCGAGATTGATCTTCGGCGCGCCGCTGCTGCTGGCGTGCCTGGCCATGCTCGCGTGTTATCTTCCCGCCCGGCGCTCGACTCAGATCGATCCACTCACCGCGCTGCGGGAAGAGTAGCTTATTCCGGGATGATCCGCAGTCGCCGGCCCCTGCTGGTGCGATAAACCGTGAAATCGCGTTTGTCCAGGGTAAACACCGTATCGATATCCTCGCGCTCCGCGAGATAGACCAATGCTGCATCGGCTAATTGTGCGCCAAGGTGTCGATAGCGCACCAGCAAGGAACTGATTGCAGGTGCGGCTGAGGCTTCAAGCGCGAGAAGCCCAAAAAGCCCTTCGTTCAGCATTGATAGGACCTGTCCGATCGCGGCGGGCTCCTGACGCAAGAGCCAAGCCGCTTCTGTGATCACTGGCCAGCACGTAAAAAGCGGCGCCTTGATCGAGGCAAGATGTTCAACGCAAATCGAGTGATGAGCATCCCGTGCCGAAAAGATTGCGACGATCGGACCAGCATCCAGCAGGATACGGCGCAATGTTATTTTCCGAATCCCCGGAAATGACGCCGGTTCGTGCTCAGGTCGCGCGGTGCGTTCTTGACCATGCCGATAATCCCCAGCCGTTTGGCTACATCATAGGCGCTCTCTTGTTTGCCCGCTTTGCGAACGTGTTCCTCGAGAGCCTCCCGAACAACTTCGGAGACGCTTCGTCCTTCGTCTTCGATTGCACGGTGCAATTCTTCCGGGATTCGAACGGACACTCGAACCGAACTCATGCTAGTGATTCTAGCAGAAATGTCAGACGCGACGCAGGATTTGTCGGACGCCCTAGAACCCGCCGCGAGGACGATAGCCTGGACGGCACTGCACCCGATACTTCTTGGCCGTGTCCGCCAGCACCTCTACCGTGATCTTGCGAAATCCTTCATTCGGATTCGGCTGCGGATAATAGGTGACTGTATACGAGTTGCCCAAATCCTCGCGGATGCTTTCGAAAGCCTCCACCTGCTTCTGCCAGGTCTTGGCGAAATACGACTTTCCGCCGGTGCGCGTCGAAATGCGTTTGAACACGCTGGACGAAATGGGGTCCTTATTCACTTCGTTGGTCGAGATCACGTAGATCGGAATGCCTTCATCCTCGGCAACCGCCTGCACGTCCGACGGCGCCACCATGCTGGCGTTATCGGGGCCGTTCGAGAACACGATCACGACTTTGCGGCCCGGCACCTTCGCCGCATCGCGCAGAGTCAGCAGCAGGCAGTTGTACAGCGCCGATTCGTCGCCGGCGACGGCTTTGCGCAATCCGAAGATCGCATCCAGACGTTCATGGCCCAGCGGCGCATCGCGCTTCAGATTGCGGCTGTAGGTATACACCGCCACCGAATCGGCGCGATCCAGACCGCGGATGAAGTCGGCGATTGCGTCGGAGGCGTACACGAAGCCGCGATACATGTAGTTGCTGGTATCGAACAGAACGAAGACATTCGTGCCGACAAATGCGTCCACCCGGTTTTCCGCCGGGGCGCCGTCCGCGGACGGCGGAAGCGGACGAACCGTCCCGTCCTCCGCCACCTGCACCGGCGCTTTGCTGCCTACACCAAAGGTGCCGACTTTTTGTGCGATGCCATCTTCCAGGATCCGGAAATCCTTGGGCTTGAGGTCGTTTACGTATTTACCCTTGTTGTCGGTCACCTGGAAGCTGAGCACCACCATGTCGACCTTGACACGGAACGTGGGCCGGTCCTGTGCCAGGGCGAGCGCGACCACAAGAAAAATAAGAGCGAGTCTTCGGATCACGTGTTCCTTCCCCCGATCGTTGATCTACATCAGTTGTCTGCCGACATCTGCTTGCGCGCCTTTTGCCGCACCTCGTCACCCACCAGTCTGAGCGATCGAAGCAGCGCCGGCCAATCCTCCAGATGCGTTGCAAAAATACGTTCCACGGTCTGCTGCGTCCATACCGGAATCAGCACGTTCAATTCCGCCGGCCGGATGTGGGCCTCGTCCGCCAGCGCGCCGTAATACAAGAGATTCGATTCCCAGCTTTCCGCCAGAATGCGGCTGGAGTATCCCATCAGCGTGGGGAACGTGCGCAGGTTCAACAGCTCCGGCTGATACGAATTGGCGAGCGTCGGTTTGGGCGTACCGAAGGTGCGGGAGATGGCCCGCACGCTGAGCGCCTCGGGAGCCTGCGCGGTTAACTTGCGAATATCCGCGGCCAGCGGAGTGTCGCGATCTTTGGCGGCCATGTCACCAGCTAGCAAATACATTTCCGAGGGAACCACGTTGTCTTCCGCGGAGCGGACGTCGCCGGCGGCCAAGTAGGCTTCAAGTTTCTTGAGCCGCGCCGGTGGCGCATAGTGGTCCAGCACCGCGATCACGTCGCGACGCCGGTTGGCGTCGAGAGCGCTCTCGGCCAGCAGCGTCTCGGCGTAAGCCATGTTCATCCCTACCCAGTGCAGCTGCAGCGGCGTGACGTTCCACCAGCGCGGGATCACCGCGCTGAGGATCATCTGCGGAACCAGGTCGCCCCAGATGAGCGCCTGCTCGCGCGACGGAATCAGGAAGTTCTGCTCAGCCTCGGCCAGCGCGTAAGGCAGTGACGCGAGCGAGCCCACTAGGCGGCCGCCCGCATTGGCCGGCCATCCGGTCCCGAAAACCTCGGTTGCTTTCCAGGTTTGATTCGCGTTCTGGATTCCGATGAAATCATGGCTGCGCACGAACAGCGGATTCGTGTGCAGGACCTGCGCGGCGGGCGGTGCGTAATGGATATAGGCGAACCCGACCAGCGTATCGCGCAGGAACGGCGCAAGCGTTCCGCGCAGATCCTTCAGCTTCTGGGCATCGCTTGCCGATTTTTCGATGCTGGTGCGCAGGTTCAATTTGCGCTGCGATTCCACGTGCTTGTCAGTCCAGTATCCGAACGACAACGAATTCTTTTCCGTGGTGGTCAGCGTATTGCGCGGCAATTGAATTTCCGAAATACGCGAGGCGAGCTTTCCGGCCAGCGCGGTGTTCAGCTTTTCGCCGCGCGAGACACTCTCCAGGTTGTCCGCCAGTTCGAATAGAGTCGACAGCGAAACCAGCTTCTGCGCCTCGAAGATCCGGATCATGTCCTCGACCACCTGCTGATGGGCGTCGGAATTGTCGTTCACCGCGGTTCCGGCCAGCAGGTCGATCATGCGATCCTGCGGCGAACCACTGTCGGGCGAGCGGGTGGCCTTCAGCAGCAGCTTGATTCCGCCGCGGCCGGTATCGAAAATATCGCGCTCGTTCTGAATCTTCGAAAACGGCGCGATCAGTTCCGCCAAAGTCGCGTCCGCGGAGGCTTCATCGATGGAATGCTGGCGCAGGAAGATCTGCCATAGCGAGGTGAGCGCCTGCATGGTGCCCGCGGTATCCGCTTTGAGCGCCTGATCGTGAATCGAATTCACCGCTTTGACCGCGTCCAGGAACGCCATCACTGTTTTATCGGAAATCGTCGGCGCTTCGGAGAACAGCGGGTACTGCGAGCTCAGGGCGCGGTATTCGCGCGCCAGCCGGTCCACCGTAGCCACTTCGAGGGGCGTGGTGCGGTTGCGCTCTACGTCGCTGAGCGCCATGAAGATTTTCAGCGGCTCATTCTCAACAGCCTTGCGGCACAGCCCGAACAATGCTTCGAGAACGTCGTCGGCATCCTTCCAGTTGGGCGCCGCTCGCGTGAGCTTGGCGTCATACTTACCGGCAGGATGATTCACGAACAGGTTCTTCCATACATCCAGGCTGCCGGGCAGATGCGGTTTGCCGCTCGCGTCCAGGCGCAGACGCGTGGTCAGCAGCAGCATGTCGGTATTCGACCGGAACACCGGACGCGCCGGTCCGGGACTGGTGACCCTGCCCCGAATCGCGGCGTAGTATCGTTTCAAGCGGTCGGGATCCGTGAGATAGTCTTTTACGGGGCCGTTGATGCGGGCCAGCGCATCGTAATAACTGGCCAGCCATCCATCGTCTTTGGCGACCAGCTTCTCGAAGAATGCCGCGCCTTTGTCGGTTCCCGCGCCAGCCAGCTCCGCCCAGGTCTTATCCGAGCGCGCGCCGCCCGGAACCACCGCATGGCCGTCGCGAATCTGGAACATGCCTCCAAAGAAATCGAGCACGTGCGCGTAGATTTTTAATCGCGGCGCGGGGATCGCTTGCCGCATCGCGTCCGCCGTTTCCGGGTCGAGCTTGGCCAAGCCGAGATACAACCGGCACAACGACGGGTCCGAAATAAAGTAGTCGATGAACTCGCCGGTCGTCTTGTCCCGGGCGGACTGCCAGTACTCCGCTTTGTAAAGAACCGGAATGCGCGCCGGATGATAATCGAGCTTGAAGGGCCGGTTAGTGCGCAGCGCCTGTTCGAGCTCCGCCAGTGGAAATCCCGAATCGATGGTCAGAAACGCGCGGGAGGCGTTCACCGTCTCCAGCACCACGTCCGATCCGCAGCCGCCGCGCATGCGGTAGCCGAGCACGCGCAGCAAGTCGCCGGTCTCGGAGGAATCGCAGGTATCGACCTTGACGGCTTTCGCATCGCCACTGAGCCGCTCCAGTTCGCGCGCTTGGGAAAGGTAGCGAACCACCAGCTTCATGTACTCGGTCTGTTCCAGGGCTTCGTTGGAACTGGCAGCCTGATATCCGTTGGTCACGACGTTGCGAGCGAGGGCTGCCAGAAGATCGTCGGGGTTCAGATCGGGCGAAAGAGCAGCCATGCGCGCAAAGGATCGCAGGGGTCCGGGGATTTCAATGTAGCTCTGGTTCTCGGGGCTGGACTGCATCCGTTGGGGAACCGCGAGTCCGGAGCCGCCCGCGGAGCGATATTCCTCGATGTGTTTCGCGGCGGCGCTGTCGTCGCCGGCCAGCATATCCAGAATCGCTTCACGCCGCGCGACGGCGGCGCGCTGCTCGCGGGGAGCATTGGCGCGGGCCAGCGCCTGATCCAGCTTGGAGTAAGCCGCGCGTGCGGCTGGATCGCGATGCCGGTCCAGAAACTCGGCGTAAGCACGCAGAGCCCCCGGGTCGTTTGAGGCTTCGGCGGCCTTTTCCAAACGCTCCCGCGCTTGCAAAGCTTCGCCTTTGATCTCCAGCTGCCAGGCTTCTCCGCTCAGATCCTGGCCCATCGCGCCCAACGCCGTTACGCACAGAGTGCATAACACCCCAGAGAGTCGCATCACAAACCGCTCCTCCATTTGGCATCTACTCTATCACTCTCGCTGAGAGCCGATGGACCCCCAGCTTTCCGCAGTGGCATACACAGGAGATGCCGATGATGACAAAACATTTCCACTGTTCGAAAAGATCCATATACTATACCCGTCCGCTGGATGATAATCTCGGAGAGCCGTAACGAGGTACAGCCTAAAAGGAACAGGAGACATGGAATGAGGAACCATCTACTGAGATTTGGACCCTGGATATTATTGCTGGCCGTCGGGACGATCGCGACGCCGCGGTATGCCAACACAGCTCCGCCGCCAGAGCCGCATCCTCATATTCGCGCCGCGATCAACGAGCTTCGCGAAGCGCGGAACGAGCTGCAGCACGCCGCCCACGACTTCTGCGGCCATCGCGTGGAAGCCATGCGCGACACCCAAGCCGCCCTGAATCAACTGCAGGCGGCTCTGGCGTGCGACCGTAAGTAACCCTTTGAGTCTTGCGTTTCCTGCTACGCTGGTGTTAGGTAGTTCACATGATCCTACGGGTCAGGCTTCGGAGGGGTAGGCCGTTCCAGCGCCAACCGGGGAAGAATCGGCATGTCGCCCTGGCGTTCGCTGGCTTGATGACGCCGCTGGCCCTGATGGCGTATGTGCTTGGGTTCTGGCGGCTTGCATCGGATCTCGGGATTGTCGGCGAGTCCGGAATCACGGGTATTTTCTCCCATTGGCAGGTCTGGATCCCGCTGGGGGCATTGCTCCAGTTGGCCCGGGTTTCACTCAATCGCTATGGCACAGGAGGCCGTCTGAAGGGGCCCCGTCTCGTGATCTTTCCCGGTTTGCGTCAGCCCAAAGTCGCCGCGCCGGAAGAGCATCCGCAACCACACAAAGTCGCTACGCCGCAGTGATTCCAAAGGCGCTGGACCCGCTCACTTGCGTTCGCGGTTCGGTGCCACGTTTGCAATTGCACAGGAGCGAGTGGACGCACGATTTGCAATGCACAGAACCACGAGCGGCAGCGAGTGGACGCAAGATTGAGAACCTTGACGCGCCAGTTTCGTATCCTGGTCCGTATGCGATGGCTGGTCACTTTCGTGGCGACGCTGGCGTGGGGTCAGCCGTCCGATTGGATCGCGATGGGGCAGGGCGGGTCCGTACATAGTGCTGCGGGAGCGACGACGTTTAACTACGAAATTCGACCTCGCCAGCTTTCCATCGCGGTGCGGCCGGCTGTGGGAGGGCTGGAGGGCGTGTCGCGATTCCGCTTTCGCGTCAAGTCCGATCACGATACCGCTATCGGCGTGCTGTTGAGCGAGAAGAAGCCCGGCGGGGGCAACTACACGGCGCTGGTTTGGGCGCCGGCCAATCAATGGCAACCGGTGGAATTGACGCCTTCCGATTTCACATTGAGCGACGGTCCGGCCGATCCCCACGATTCCGATGGCAGGCTCGACCTGGAGCAGGTGGAAGGAATCGGGATTTTCGATTTCGCGCAGTTTCTGGCCGGGATGCCCGCAATCGCGAATCTGCTGATTGAAAAAAGATCGGGCGCTCACGCATTGATGGTCGACAATTTCGAGCTGCGAACCGGCGATGCGCCGCGACGCGAGCCGCTCATGATCGATCGCTTCGATCGAGGATTCCTGGAATGGATGACGCTGGGCGGGATGCGATTGAAGCTGGCGGGAACCAGTCCGCTGGCGGAGCCGACGATCGAGGCGTCCTACGCTGCGAACTCACAGCAACTGGCGATCCTGACGCGGCGACTCTCCAACCTGGATCTCTCTTCCGCCACGCGGATCGCTTTCGACATCGCTTCGGAGCGCGAGACGACGCTTCTGGTCGCGCTCGAGATGAAGAATCCGGGACACGATCAGGGGGCGCGATTCAATCTGACCATTTTTCCACCCGGCGAGCGCAAGCTATTTCATGTGAATTTGAGCCTGGACGACTTTCAGCGGGACCAGAATTCCGCGGATGGCACGCTGGACCCGTCCAGGTTGAAATCGGTCTCGTTCATCGACGTCAGCGGCCCGTCCGGCGGCGATAACGGACCGAACACGCTGTGGATCGGAAATGTGCGTGCGCTCGCAAAGTGATTTAATGGGAAACCGACGACGGTTGTTGCGCGTCGGTGGATCGATTGGAGGTGCACAGTGCTGCTTCACTTCCGGTGCGGACTTTCTCTGGCGACGATTTTCCTCCTCCTGCCCATCGCGGGAGTTTGCGACACGCAGCGTGAATCGCGCGTAAAGGAACAGGCGCTCGCGTTACCGGCGGGTTCCTCGGTCTTTGTACGGTTGCTGAACCATGATTTGCTTCACGGAAGAATGGGGCCGGTAACCGACCAGGGCTTCAGCTTGCAGTACGTCAACGGCGGCAAAATCGAAGAACGAACCGTCGCCTTCATGGACGTCCGGTCGATCGGCCGTTACTACTACATTTCGCGGCAGCGGACCATCGTGATGTTGATCATGGCCATGGTGCCGCTGGGCATCTCGCTCGGATTTGCGGCTTCGCGTTGACGGCTTCGCGTTGACGGCTTCGCGCCGACTATTTTTCCTTTTGGAACGACTTCAATAGCAGCTCGAATTTGGGTTGATTCGCGATGATGGTTTTCGCGGGACCGGTGAACTTGATGAACATGTTGCCGCCCGGCCCTTCGACGATCGCTCCCAGCAGGTGATAGCCCGATTGCTTCGATTTAGAGGCCGCCATCGGACCGCCCATGCCGGTGTACTCGCCCGCCGAGGCGATGGTGGTCACAGAGAATCCGTTGACGGTGCGCTTTTCCACTTTGGCCTCGGCGGGCTGGCCGCCGGGTCCCAGCATTTGTCCTTTCCACCGGTCAAGGTTCGCCTCGATGCTGCCGCCCTGGCCCGCTCCGAAAAAGTAGATCGCGCATTCCGCACTTTCCGAATCGCCGGATCCGGGCGGAATCATGTAGGTGGCGGCTCGCATGGGGCGCGGACCCTGGCTCTTCCAGCCATCCGGAGCGGTCCACTTGAGACCGGCGGCGGAATCGGCGAGCAAGGGAATGGCAAGGGCGAAGAGGAGAGTTCGCATGGACCTAGTCTAGCCGCACGCGATAATGAAGTCGTGAGGTTATTTGCCGGACTTATTGTTGCTGGGTTTTGTCAGGCCCAGCTCTCTTCCACCATTTCGCTGAACAACGGCGTCCGCTTGCAGGTTTCGGCGAACCTCGGCCAGCCGACGGGCCAAGAAACGCTGACGGTCGAGATGGGGCGGGCTTCGGGGAACAGTTTCTATCGCATCTTTTGGGACCAGAATCATCTCGCCGTGTTCGCGTATGAATTGACCGTCGACCTGACGGCCAACGGGGCGTCGCTGCGCGTGACGGCAAAGCCTGTCGAAACCGAATTCGCGGGAAGGTTCCCCAACGCCGATGCCGGCAAGCCGGTGCCTACATTGTCGTCGGATCACGCACTCGGTCCACTGGCTTCGGGACAGAGCGCGAAGCTCGATTTGTTTGAAATTCCCGGCATGGGCTTGAACGTTAGCGAGACCATTCGGGTGACGTTTGGTGCGGAGACGCGCGCAGGATCGCTCCGTTTCACGGGGCTGCGCGTGTTGGCGAATGGGAAGCTGGTGGGTGGTCCTGCGACCGGCGCTGCGTCAGGCCGATACGCAATGTTCTACATTCCCGGAAGCGGGGGCTACTTCTTTTCGACGGAACAGGTGGATGGACGTGCGTTCACGAAGGCCGGGAGCATCGACGGCGTGCGGATGCGCTTCAACATTGAGAACGTCGACTACGAGTGCGTGTCCACATCGGCGATCACAGGAGACACGGGCGGCGAATTGTGGGTACTGCATGACGCGTCATACAAGCCCGACGGAAGCTGGACGCGGGACCGCGAGGCAGGTGCGCGCGAACAGTTCTTCACGGCGGCGTCGGATTCGTTGGGTTGGTGGTTGCCATAGCCGTGCGTCGGCAGGAGTGTGGCACGCAATCGTGCGTGCGCCAACCTGGTCCGTCTCACGAATGAAATTACCTATCCGGCGGCCTTGCGCGGGCGCAGTCCGTCCAGCAGCATTCCCGCGATCTGACGGCCGTGCTCGTAGGCTTCCTCGTACACCGTGCGCCGCTCGTCGCGCGTGAACCCGTATCCGAGGCGATACAACCGCTCCAGCGATTTGCCGACCACGTAGGTGCCCGCGTAAGCGATCCCCGCCTTGGGAATCAACCCGCCTCCAAACGGCACCTTGCCGATCAGCTCGCGCGCCAGCGCCCGCCATCCGAACGCACCCGCCACGATCGATGCGATCTCTGAGCGCTGTTCACGGAACCCCACCGGATGGTCGCTGGCAGCGGCCAGATGGAACGCCATGCGGATCTGATTCATGGTGAGAAACGCCGCATCCGACGTGAACTCGCCGAACGCCCATCCGAACGACACCAAACTCGGGACCATGTCGGGAATCGCGGTCGCCAGCGCGAACAGGGCGTTTTCTTTAGACACCGTGCGGATCATGTGATGCGAAACCGGTTTGCGGAATGGATACAAAGTACGCGCCAGCGGAAGGGACAAGTCCTCGCGGGCCCGGATGATGCGCCGGATGCAATCGTCGGGCGCGTCTGGATCGAAGGAAAACGCGCGCGCCGGCCGCAGCAGGTTCGATTCGTAGATTTCCACGTCGCAGCCAGAGTGACTACCGCGGACCAGTAACCGCACTGCCTCGGCGCGCCGGTCGGGAGAAAGATGCGGAGGAGCGAAGTAGGTTTCCATGCGCCCCATCGATTCGGCGGATGCAGCCACCAGTCCGACGCACACCGGCCTTTCGGCAGCGGCCCGTACTTCTTTCGCGCTCAAGTTCGAAAGAGCTTGCTTTACCTGGCGGAGTACGGCGATTGCCATGGTGTAGCGGGGTTACGAAACATGATCCGTAACTCCTGCTTCCATTCTATCCCGACACCGATGCGTTCCGCATGGATCTCCGGCGCAAAGTACTTCATAACCACTTCGTTCGACGGGTGCCATTCGAGCGCGGGAGCCACCAGCAGGAGCTTGGGAGCCTGGTTGGTGAGCGCCACTCCCGGAAAATAGCCGCGTCCGGCGAACTCACCGCGGTCCAGGTGCCATTTGACGCGCATCCAGTAATCCAGCGCCTGGAGCGGCAAGTGGATGTCCTGATCGGCCTTGACTTCGATCACCGCGATGCGTCCGTCGCGGCCGGCTGCGAGCAGATCGATCACGCCGCGCTCGCCCGCCGCGAACTGCGGAACCTGGCCGTAAACCGGAGCTGGAAAGAGAGCCGCATCCAGTCGTTCGATACTGCGGCGCACCTGCGATTCGAGCCACGCTTCAGGATGGCGCGTGTACAGCGGATTCAACCGGTCTTCGGCTCCGGCATTGCGCATCCGCGCGAGTCCGGCCGCCAGTTCCGCGACCTCGAGCATGTGAGCCTGGCTGCCCACTACGTGTTTTCGATCGATGCCGAAGTGCACTTCCCCGCCCGAGGTTCGCGCGAACTCCAGCCCGCGCACGGCCAGGCTCACCGATCCGTCGGCTCTTTCGCGCCGCTCGACGCCGTCCATCGCCGCGATCCGGTCCAGCCATTCCGATTCGGCCGGCAAGTGGCAGGGATCCAGACGCGTTTCGAAATTGGTGTAGTCCCCAGGGTCGACCAGATCCTCCTGATCGTGACGATGGACATACGTAAGGTAGCGAGCCGCGTTCGGGTTCAGGTGCCGGACGCGATGACAGGTGGTGACCTGCGCCGCGGCGGGCACAAAAATCGCGAGCCCTTCGATCGTCACCCGCGTTTCGCGGTGCCGCAGATAGTCCAGCCAGATCAGGCCGAAGCTCAGTGCGCCTTCGGGCGAAAGCGCATCCTCCGCGGCGCCTATTGCTGCCAAGCCTGACGATCCCCGGCGAAGAAACGCCCGTGGATAGCTGGGCGAAAGCGAATGATGCAGGTCCGGATCGGTACTCAGCTCGACAATGCGCCACTCCGGAAGCTGCCGCCGGAGGGAA
>Ga0210410_10002939_pt1 | contig 15204 bp, 14 predicted proteins | sample IncBWC4MmetaG_FD_161058 | JGI IMG/M metagenome (GOLD analysis project Ga0210410, IMG submission 161058) | Forest soil microbial communities from Barre Woods Harvard Forest LTER site, Petersham, Massachusetts, United States - Inc-BW-C-4-M | ecosystem: Environmental > Terrestrial > Soil >... | reverse complement strand
GGCGACGGACATCAATGTTGCGATGACGACCAGGGCGAGTTGCCAGTTCCAGTGCGGATCGAGGGCGAAGAGCCATTTGGGCTTGGTCGCCACCACGAGAGCTACACGGCCAAGCTCGAGGCCGACGCAGGTGAGAAGCGGCAGCATCTCCCACATGATTTCCGTATCGCGAATCATGCGCATTAGCGCCTTGGGAATATTCAGAAATGTGAAGGGGCCGAAGTTCCAGAGCGCTTCCTTGTCGGGAATAACCTGGCGGATTAACCCGCCGAGCAGCCCCGCGGTGGCGGCCGCTGGCATCCCGAGCCATTCGTGGGCCATCAAGGCGGGAATCGTTATGATGGCGCCGCCGATGGGGCCGACGACGCGGCCACCCAGCAAGCCCATCAGGAACGCGCCTTCGAGCGAGAGATCGGCAAAGCGGTAGTACGGGCTGACCAAACGGAGGGTGACGCCGACGATCAGCGGCGGAGTCATAAAAAGCATGAGCTTCAGTTTCTGGTCGGCATCGCGCTCTTCGGTGAAGAGCACGCGGCGGAAGGTGTTCCATCGGGCGAGGAGGGCGGCAATGGAGGAAGCGACTCCCACTTTGAGGAGCAGCGTAAAGAGGAGTTCCCGGATTGAAAGAGTGGTGTCCATGATCCGTGCCCGGTCCTGACGAACCAGCTTACGAAAACGCAGCAGCAACAGTCATCCCGAACCTGCGCCGTTTGCAGGTGAGGGGTCTGCTTTATTGCAAAAGCTGAAGAAAAAGCAGATTCCTCACCCCGTTCAAAAAACGAACGGGGTTCGGAATGACATTTCTCCAACTGTTTCCGCGAGTCCTAGTTCCATCCAACCTCACCCTATTGTAAAGAATCTGGCGCGGAAAGCTGAGCACTTCGTGCGGGAATTGCACTGCCTGTTATACTGAACTTTTCCTATGACCAAGAAATCTCCAGCCGCAAAACCGAAACACGAGTCGAACAAGTCGCCGCGCCTGACTGCCACGGCTGCTCTTCCCACGAAGTTCGGGAAGTTCACCATTTACGGGTTCGAGGGGCGCGGGCCGCAGGAAGAGGCGGTTGCCCTGGTGCGCGGAAACGTTAAGAGCCGGGTGGCGCCGCTGGTGCGGGTGCATTCGCAGTGCCTCACGGGTGATGTGCTGACCTCGCAGCGCTGCGATTGCCGAGCGCAACTGGAGCTTTCGCTGAAGAAAATCTCGGAGGCACCGTCCGGCATACTGCTCTACCTGCCGCAAGAAGGGCGCGGTATCGGGCTGATGAACAAGCTGCGCGCTTATGAACTGCAGGACGGCGGCATGGACACGGTCGAGGCCAACGAATCGCTGGGCTTCGCGGCGGACGCGCGGGAATACGAATTCCCCGCAAAAATCCTGAAGAAGCTGGGAGTGACACGCATACGACTGCTTTCCAACAACCCCGACAAGATAAAACAGCTCGAATCAGCGGGTATCCGCGTGGTGGAGCGGGTTCCGTGCCAGCCGAGGCTGTCGAAAATTTCACGGGCCTACCTGCAAACCAAAAAGCGTAAGATGGGGCACCTGCTTGAGGGAGTTTAGCCCGCATTGATCGCCGAGTAGGTAATTTGCGCTGAGATCCTTCGGGCCGCAAACGGCGCGTCCCTCAGGATGACAGTCTTGTGACCTGGAGGTCATATGACACCGGTCATTCAACAAAGTGTGCGCTTCCGTACCGCTCCGCAAAAACTGTTCGAGATGTATCTCGATTCGAAGAAACATTCAAAATCCACTGGCATGCCTGCGCGAATCGGCCGCAAAGTTGGCGGCCGATTCCGGGCATTTAGCGGCATGCTGGAAGGGACAAATCTGCTGATCGTGCCGGGAAAGCAGATCGTGCAACTCTGGCGGGCAACGCATTGGAAGAAAGAGGATTGGTCGATCCTGATATTGACGTTCAGCAAGGTCGCCGGCGGGGCGCAGATTGATTTAGTGCACGTGGGAGTGCCGGCTTACGATCAGAGGGGAGTGCGGCAAGGCTGGCCGAAATATTACTGGAAGCCGTGGAAGAAGTTTTTGGCGAAGTGAGCGCCGATCGAGTCGGTCCGCACTCCAAAGCACTGCACTCGGGGCCACCTGAAGGTGGCCGCTACAAGGAGCGGCCCGCCTCGGAAGGCGGGCCCTACGAGAGGTAGATTAGCCGCCGCCGACGAACTGCACTATTTCGAGGCGGTCGCCAGTGGCTACGCGGGTTGCTTCCCACTTGGTCTTCGGCAGGATCTCAAGGTTGTATTCGATGGCTACGCGGCCGGGATTAAGTCCCAGGTGGTCGAGGAGGCCGCGGACACTGGTGCCGGGCGGCAATTGTTTCGTTTCCCCGTTTACGCGGACATGAATGACTTCGGCCATGGGCTTCATCATACTGCAGGAACGCGGGGCTTCGCACGCAATGAAAAGCGGAGGTGGGCGCGGCTGCTTCCGGCTTCCGCGCGAATCACCAGCGCCGGTTCAGCGCCCGTAAGTTTCGGCATTTCGAATAGGATTGTCGCCCGGCCATCGTCACCGGTGGGGCTAGAGTAGGGAGGATGACCGACGCTGCCCTCGATCTCGGCACTCACGCTTGCTCCGGAAATGCCAGCGCCACCTTCCGCTTTGACCCCAATGTGCAGCGTGGCCTGTTTTCCAACCAGCCAGGAACGCGCGTTCAAAAGCTCCAGCACCAATTTCGGCGGCGGAACAACCACGGCGGGCAATCGTTCCGAATTAGTATCAGCTTGATGGGAATGGGGCGAAGCCGCACTTGCCGACGCCGAGGTCGGCTGAGGAATCGCCAATGGCAGTTCGCCACTGCGAATCGCTTCCAGCACCGTACGGTGCTGCTCGTCCACACGCAACTTCAACGCCAGCTGATTGTCTTCATTCATGGGAAGCAAGTCGTGGTAATTGTTCGTGCGGCGATGGAGCACCCGGCCCTGGTAATAAACAGTGGTATCAATCAGGGCGTGAGCGCTGCCGCGATCTTCGGTTTGCACATGCAAAGTGTTCGATCCGAGTTTGAGATTGGTGTTGTGCCCGAAGACCATCATCTTCCTCTATGCTTGCCTAGCGCCGCACTACACCCGCAGTGCATGCCACGCGCGCCACAAAAATTTTTGCGGGAGTATTTGACCGCGTGGCTCCCCACTCGTTATTATAACGCTCTGACTATGAATCCCGTCGGCCTCGAAGCCTACGTTCCCTTAGTAATACACCTGCTGGTGGCTGCATTCCTTGCCGGCCTGTTGATAACGTTGTCGACGCTTGTGGGCTGGAAACGGCCAAACAAGGCGAAGCAGCAGCCCTACGAATGCGGCATCACACCAAGTGGAGATGCGCGCGAACCTTTTTCGGTTAAATTTTATCTGGTCGCGATGGTGTTCATTTTGTTCGACGTGGAAGCCATTTTTCTGTACCCCTGGGCTTTCATTTTCAAGGATTTGGTACGCGATGTGGCAACACGGTGGTTCGGCTTCATGGAAATGATGATCTATGTCGCCATCCTCTTGGTCGGTTATTTCTATCTTTTGAAGAAGGGCGCATTCGACTGGAATAAATCGCAAAAGTAAGGCCAGTCTCCCTTCAAGGAACTCATTAACGTGTCGCAGCTCGCCAGTGCAAACGCTAGTGTTGTAATCGACCGCCTTCGCGCGTGGAAACCCGAGAGCGTATCGCAGGTGATTGAGTATCGCGGCGAGACGACCATCGTCGTGCCCCCCATGCTGCTGCTGTCCACCGCAAAACAGTGCAAAGAAGATCCCGAACTCCAATTTAACCAGCTGAGCGACGCCACCTGCGTGGACCGATTCCCCAACGAACCCCGGTTCGAGATGAACTACCAGCTTCTTTCGATTCCCCGCCTGGCACGCGTACGTTTGCGCACGAGCGTCAGCGGCCAGCCGCCAGTAATTGATTCTCTGGAACCCGTGTGGCCCGGGGCCAATTGGATGGAGCGCGAAATTTTCGACCTGTTCGGCATCCGGTTTGAGGGACATTCGGATTTGCGGCGCATTTTATTGCCCGAAGAATTTGAAGGAGCGCCGCTTCGCCGGGATTTTCCGGTGGAGGGCAAGCGCTAGATTCCGCTCGGCGGACTGAAACCCATGACAACGGTTGAAACAGCGGTCGGCACATCGAAAACAATGGTCCTGAATATGGGACCGCAGCATCCGTCAACGCACGGTGTGCTGCGCGTTTTGCTGGAGCTGGACGGCGAGAACGTGGTGACGGCGGTGCCCGATCTGGGATACCTGCACACCGGCATCGAAAAGAGCTGCGAAGACAAAACGTATTCGCAGGCGATCACGCTGACTGACCGGATGGATTACCTGAATCCACTGGGCAACAACCTGGTGTATTGCCTGGCGGTGGAAAAACTGCTGGGGCTGGAACTACCGAAGCGGGCGCAATATATCCGCGTGATGATGGTGGAGCTGCAGCGGATTTCTTCGCACCTCGTGTGGCTCGGAACGCACGCCCTCGACATGGGCGCAATGTCCGTGATGCTCTACTGCTTTCGCGAACGCGAAGAGATTCTGAAGATTTTCGAGCGCTTTGCCGGGCAACGCATGATGACCAGCTATATCCGCATAGGCGGGCTGGCGCTGGAGCCTCCGGCAGGTTGGCGCGAATTGGTAAAGCGATTCGTGGACATGATGCCGGCGCGCATCGACGAGTATGAGGAACTGCTCACCAACAACCGGATTTGGCGGGGTCGTTTGAAAGGCGTGGGCTATCTGCCCGCGGAAACATTGATTGCGATGAGTACGACGGGGCCCGGACTGCGCGCGGCCGGCGTGGCATTCGATAACCGCAAGGCATTTCCCTATTCATCGTATGAGGAGTTTGAGTTCAACGTGCCGACGCGGACGGAATCGGACTGTTTCGCGCGCTACCTGGTCCGCGTGCAAGAGATGCGCGAGAGCTTGAAAATCGTGCGCCAGGCAATGGACAAGATCACGGATCAGGGCCCAATCAAGTCCGAAGCGCCGGGCATCGTGCCGCCGCAGCGCGAAAAGATGAAGACGGAGATGGAAGCGCTGATCTACCACTTCAAGATTTTCACGGAAGGTTTTTCGCCGCCGCCGGGCGAGGTTTATGTGCCGATCGAATCGCCGCGCGGCGAGCTGGGCTGTTTCATCGCGAGCGACGGGTCGCCAAAGCCGCTGCGGGTACATTTCCGCGGACCTTCGTTTGTGAATTTGCAGGCGCTTCCGCTGATGGTGAAGGGGCAGTTGATCGCCGATACCGTGGCGTCTATCGGAACCATTGATATCGTGCTCGGAGAAGTGGACAGATAATTCCTATGGAACTCAGCCCAAAACTTGCCGCGAAATTCGACAAACTCCAGAACAGCTATCCGGTGAAGCGCAGCGCGCTGATCCCCATGTTGATGTACGGGCAGGACGAACTTGGCGCCGTGACCGATGAGCTGATTGCGGAAATTGCCAAGCGCCTGGATTTGAATAATGTGCAGGTGGAAGAGACGCTGGCGTTTTATTCCATGCTGCACCGCAAGCCGATCGGCAAACATCATGTACAGGTGTGCACGAACGTGGCGTGCATGCTGCGCGGCGGCGCGGAACTCCTTGAGCACGCCAAGAAGCGGCTGGAAATCGGGCACAAGGAAGTGACCAAAGACGGCGTATTTTCGCTGGAAGAAGTGGAGTGCATCGGCGCATGCACCGGAGCGCCCGCGATGCAGGTTAATTACGATTTCTATGAGAATGTGACGCCGCTGAAATTGGACCGGATGATCGAGGACCTCGACAAGGGAAAGCGTCCAGAGCCGCAGGGAGTCATCAGCGGCGCGCTGCACGAGCGGGCGAAACTGGAAACGCCGCTGATCAGCAAGAAGTGGGGCATCAAGGATTCCCACAAGATTGATGTGGCGCTGCAGCACGGGGCCTACCAGGCGCTGGATAAAGCGCTGAAACAGATGACCCCGGAGTCGATCATTGAGGAAGTCAAGAAATCGAGCTTGCGCGGCCGCGGCGGCGCGGGTTTTCCCACGGGAATGAAATGGTCGTTTGTGCCGAAAGATTCGCCGAAGCCCAAATACGTGATTTGCAACGCGGACGAATCCGAGCCGGGCACCTGTAAGGACCGGCCGCTGATGGAGATGGACCCGCACCAATTGATTGAAGGCATCATTGTCGCGGGCCGGGCAATCAACGCGCACAACGGATTCATTTATATCCGCGGCGAGTATCGTTACGTGCTGGACATTGTGGAAAGGGCGATTGCCGAGGCGTACGAGCGCGGATACCTGGGCAAGAATATTCTTGGCTCCGGATTCGATTTTGACTTGCTGATCCACACTGGCGCGGGCGCTTATGAGTGCGGCGAGGAATCGGCGCTGATGGAATCGCTCGAAGGCAAGCGCGGAAATCCGCGCATCAAGCCTCCCTTCCCTGCCGTGGTTGGCCTGTACGGCTGCCCCACGATCATCAATAACGTGGAAACTTTGAGCGCAGTTCCGTCAATCATCCTCGAGGGCGGCGAGGCCTACGCGAATCGCGGCACCCCAAAGAATGGCGGCACGCGCCTGCTGTGCGTATCCGGCAGCGTCAACAAGCCTGGGATTTATGAAATTCCGCTGGGAATGAACATGAAGAAGTTCATCGAAGAGATGGCCGGCGGGGTGACCACTGGCAAGAAACTCAAAGCGGTGATACCCGGCGGCAGCTCCTGCCCGGTGTTCAAGGCCGACGAAATCGACATCGCGATGGACTACGACACCGTCGCCAAGGCTGGCTCGATGCTCGGCTCCGGCGGCATGGTGGTGATAGACGAAGACACCTGCATGGTGGATATGGCGCGCCGCATTATGCATTTTTACGCCCACGAATCCTGCGGCTGGTGCATTCCTTGCCGCGAAGGCACAAGCTGGCTGAAGAAAATGCTGGAGCGGTTTCACGCCGGATTGGGCCGCCCGGAAGATATCGACATGATCGGCGAACTTTCGAAGAATATGCTCGGGCGGACGTTCTGCCCTCTCGGAGACGCGGCGGCGATGCCGAAGATCAGCATCGTGCAGAAATTCCGAAGCGAGTTCGAAGATCACCTGCAGGGACGTTGTGCGTACAACAAATCCGCTGAAGCGTTAATCGGTTCGCGGTAGGGACTCATGGCCGAAACGAAACTTGTTCATCTGAAGATCGACGACCGCGACGTGGAGGTTCCCGCCGGTACGCTGGTGATTGAAGCGACGCGGCGGCTGGGGATTGAAGTGCCGTCGTTCTGCTACTACCCCGGGCTTACGCTGCAGGCGGCTTGCCGGATGTGCCTGGTGGAAGTGGAGAAGGCGCCCAAACTGCAAACCGGGTGCACGCAGGTGGTGGCTGAGGGGATGGTGGTGCGCACCAACACCGAGCAGGTGCGCAACGCGCGAAAGTTCATGCTGGAATTTTTGCTGAGCAACCACCCGCTCGATTGCCCCGTTTGCGACAAGGGCGGCGAGTGCGAATTGCAGGACATGGTTTTCCGCTACGGCGCCGACACCAGCCGTTTCGTGGAAGAAAAGATTCACCGGCCCGAGGAAAAGTGGTCGGACCTGGTCTATTACGATGCGCCGCGCTGCATTCTGTGCTTCCGCTGCGTGCGCGTATGCGATGAAGGCATGGACGTGAAGGCGCTGGGCGTGGGCATGCGCGGCGCGCACTCGATCATCATTCCCAATCGTGAAGACCATTTGGAATGCGAAGAGTGCGGAATGTGCATTGACATTTGCCCGGTGGGCGCGTTGACCAGCGGAACGTACCGCTACAAAACGCGGCCGTGGGAAATGCAGTACGTTTCGACGATCTGCACGCACTGCTCGAACGGGTGCAAGACCACATTGAGCGTGCGCAACCACGAGATTCTGCGCGCCAATAATCGCGACCTTTCCGGCATTAACAAGGAATTCCTGTGCGTGAAGGGCCGCTTTGGTTTTGACTTCACAAAGCACCCGGAACGCCTGAAGCAGCCGCTGCTGCGCAAGGGCGACAAGCTGTTCCCCGTTTCGTGGGAAGAAGCCTCGCTGGCCGCCGCCGCCAAGTTGAAAGAGCTCCACATGGCTTACGGCGGAGAAGCGATCGGCTTCATTGGGTCGAACCGCGCTTCGAATGAAGAGAATTATCTCCTTCAGCGGCTGGCTCGCGCGACGTTTAGCTCAAACAACATTGATCATCACCGCACCGCGGATTACACCGGCCTTGTTACGGCGCTGGGTGACCGCGCGGCAGACTCCTCACTGACGATGGAACAGCTCTACCAGTCCAAAGCGGTCCTGGTAATCGGCAACGATCCATCCAATCAGAATCCGCTGGTGGGATGGCAGATTCGGGCCGGGATACGGCACAACGCCGCGAAACTTTTCCTGATCAACTCGCGGGAGATCAAGCTGGAGCGCAAAGCGACGCAATTTGTGCAGGTGGCGGATGGGCAGGAAGCCGCCGCGGTGCGCTTGCTGGCAACTGGCGAAGGCCAATTGGCGCCGGAAGTCTTCGAGAAACTGGGGGCCCTCAAGTCCGCGCTCGAAGCGGAGCCGGAAGTGGCCATCGTGTTCGGGTCGGAGTTGACCGGCAAGGCGATCGAAGACCTGGTCGCGTTCGGTTCGAAACTTCCCGGAAAAGTCCGCTACATGGCTTTGGGCGATTATGCGAATTCGCGCGGCGCGGCGGACATGGGCGTGCTGCCGGATCGTTTGCCTGGCTACGCCTATCTGGACAACACGGCGGTTGCCGAATCGCTCTCGAAGCATTGGGGCGGGCAGGTTCCCACGAAGCCCGGCATGACGGCACCCGAGATGATCGAAGCGGCCCAGTCGGGAAAGCTCAAAGCTTTGTATGTGGTTGGAGCGAACCCGTTCGCGCATTTCGGAAAACCCGGGGCGGGGCGCGCAAACCTGGGGCTGCTGATCGTTCATGAACTCTTTCTAACGGAAACCGCGCAGCTTGCCGACATCGTCTTCCCCGCAGCCTCTGCTTACGAAAAGGACGGAAGCGTCACCAACACGGCCGGTGAAATTCAATTGCTCCATAAGGCCGCGGAAGTGATGGGCGCGCGCAGCGATTTCGATTTGTTGCGCATTGTCTCGCATCAGCTGGAACGCGCCGGACTCGGCAAGGCGTTTCACTTCAAGACGCCCGCGGCGGTGTTCGAGGAAATCCGCAAAGCAGTGCCTGGCTATGACGTACAGGCGGCTGGCTTGCTGACGGGCGGTGCGGAGGCCACAAAGATCGAGTTCGCGAAAAACGGGCATGCTCCTTACGATGTGCCAGTGCATCTGATTCGCCCGGCGAACGACAACCTCTTCACCAGCGGAACCTTGGGCCGCTTTTGCACGATGATGCAATCCTTGCCGGAGGCGGAAGCGAAGCCGTGAGCGAAATCCTAGCCAAGTACGGGTTCCTGATCGTTCCGATCGTCAAGGTCGCGATTCTTGTTTTTGTTGTGCTGACGCTGGACGCGTATCTCACTTGGCTGGAGCGCAAAGTGATCGCGCACATTCAGGCGCGCTGGGGACCGCACCGCGTGGGCCCGCACGGATTGCTGCAGCCGCTGGCGGACGGCATCAAGTTCATCCTGAAGGAAGACCCAATGCCGACGGGGGTCGACAAGAAGGCGTACTTTTTTGCGCCCTTCCTCACGCTGATGCTAGCGTTGACGTCGCTTGCCGTGATTCCCTTCGGACCGGACATTACGATCTTCGGCTACACCACGAATTTCGGCATCGCCGACGTAAACATCAGCCTGCTGGTGCTCTTCGCAATCACCGCGCTGGGCGTCTATGGAATCGCGCTGGCCGGTTGGGGCTCCAACAGCAAGTATTCGCTGCTCGGCGGGCTGCGCAGCTCGGCGCAGATGATCAGCTATGAACTGGCGCTCACGCTTTCCGTGGTCGGGGTGCTCTTGATCGCTGGCGACTTAAGCCTGAAGCACATTGTCGAGAAGCAGGCCGGCGATTTCGGGTTGCTGAGCTGGAACATCGTCGGGCTGACGAAAGGCGGCGGAGGCTTCACACAAATCATCGGCTGTATCTGCTTTTTCATCGCGGCCATTGCGGAAACGAATCGCGTGCCGTTTGACCTGCCCGAAGCGGAGTCGGAACTGGTTGCGGGCTTTCACACCGAATACGCTTCCATGAAATTCGCGATGTTTTTTATTGGCGAATACACCAGCATGATTGCCGTGTCGTCGCTGTTCACCATTTTGTTTTTTGGCGGCTGGCTGTCTCCCTTCCCTGCTACGTGGACGCTGACCTACTATCTGCCTTCGATTATTCTGGTGCCGCTGGGGCTTTGGGTAATCTTTGACGGAATCCGGTACGAGACCATTTTCGGGCGCCTGATTCTGCCCGGACTGGGGGCGGTGTTCGCCGTTCTCGGCGTCGCACTTTTTCTCTTCCCCACCGTGAACGAAGTAATCCAGGGGCCGTTCTGGTTCTTCTCGAAGGTCGGCTCGGTGCTGTTCTTTTATATCTGGATGCGTGCGACCCTGCCGAGATTCCGGTATGACCAGTTGATGGACTTCGGCTGGAAATTTCTGCTGCCGGTTTCGATTGCCAATGTGGTGCTGACCAGCGCCATGATCATGTGGAGAATGAAGTGATAAGCGGCGCCCTGGTAATTTTTTTCGTGCTTGCAGCCCTGGCGGTGCTCGGGGCGGTAAGCCTGATCCTGCAAAGCCACCCGATTCACAGCGCGTTGTCGCTGATCCTGGTGATGGTGTCGTTGGCGGGCCTGTACCTACTGATGGGGGCGGAATTCATCGCCGCGGTGCAGATCATCGTCTATGGCGGCGCGGTGATGGTGCTGTTCATCTTTGTGATCATGCTGCTGAACGCCGGCGTGGAAGAACGCACGAATATCTCTAAGCTGGCGACTTTCGCCGGTGTACCGCTGGCGCTGGCGTTGGGCGGGATCATTGCCGCGGCAATCGTGCGCTCGAGCGGCCACTTGCCACCTCCTGCGGCGAACGGGGCGATGTCCTCCACGCGGCAGCTTTCGATGCTGTTGTTTTCCGAGTTTGTTTATCCGTTCGAACTGACGTCGTTCCTGATTCTGGTTGCCATCCTGGGCGCAATCGTGCTCGCCCAGCGGGAGAACTGACATGGTCCCGACGAATTACTACCTGATTTTGAGCGCCATCCTGTTCGGCCTGGGAGTGCTGGCGTTCGTTTTCAAGCGCAACATCATCACCCTCTTCATGGCCATCGAGCTGATGCTGAATGCGGTCAATCTGGCGTTTGTGGCCTTTAGCCAGGCATTGGGCAAGCCGGATGGAGAAGTTTTCGTTTTGTTCGTGATCGTAGTCGCGGCGGCGGAAGCGGCTGTGGGGCTGGGCATTATCATCCTTACGGCGCGCAACCGGCGTTCGCTGAACGTTGAGCACGTGAACCTACTCAAACTCTAATGCCGATACTAGAAAATCTCTGGATAATTCCGCTGCTGCCGCTGCTGGGCTCGGCGATCAACGGGCTGTTTGGCGCGAAGTGGTCGAAAGCCGTCGTAAACAGCGTCGCGCTCGGCTCCACGGGCGTTTCGTTTCTCTGCGCGGTCGAAGCGGTACGTGAATTTTTGGCCGGCGGCTCGCAACCATTTCGCAAGGAATTCTTCGACTGGATCGTCGCCGGGAGTTTCCGGGCGGGGTTCGATCTGCAACTCGACCAGCTCACCGTGGTGATGCTGTTGGTCGTAACCGGCGTCGGCTTCCTGATTCACATTTATTCGACCGGGTACATGGCGCATGAGGGCGGCTACTACCGGTTCTTTTCGTACCTGAACCTGTTCATGTTTTTCATGCTGATTCTGGTGCTGGCGGCAAACTATGTGCTTCTCTTTGTCGGATGGGAAGGCGTGGGATTGTGCAGCTACCTGCTGATTGGCTTCTATTTCCTGAAAAAGTCGGCGGCGGACGCGGGGAAAAAGGCGTTCATCGTCAACCGAATTGGCGACTTCGGCTTCATGCTGGGGATGTTCCTCCTCTTCCGATCGTTTGGATCGCTGGATTTCCAGACGGTGTTCGCCAAGGCGGCGACGTGGCAACCGGAAGCGATGGGCCAGTTCGGCACCATAACTGTCGCATGCATTCTGCTGTTTGTGGGCGCCACGGGCAAGTCGGCGCAGCTTCCTCTTTATGTTTGGCTGCCGGACGCGATGGAAGGCCCGACGCCAGTTAGCGCGTTGATCCACGCGGCGACGATGGTCACTGCGGGCGTATATGTTGTGGCGCGTTCGCACATTTTGTTTTCGCATGCGCCGACGGCTATGTACATCGTCGCCATTGTCGGCTGTGCGACAGCGTTCTTTGCGGCCACGATCGGCCTGGTGCAGTCGGACATAAAGAAAGTCCTGGCGTATTCCACCGTCAGCCAGCTTGGCTACATGTTCCTGGCGTGCGGCGTGGGCGCTTTCAGCGCGGGGATTTTCCACCTGATGACTCACGCGTTCTTCAAAGCTCTTCTCTTCCTCTCGGCCGGCAGCGTGATTCACGCCATGGGCGGCGAGCAGGACATGTGGAACATGGGCGGGCTCAGCAAAAAGATTAAAGCCACCTACTGGTGCATGCTCTTCGGCACGATTGCCATCGCAGGATTCCCTCCATTCGCAGCGTTTTTCTCGAAGGACTCGATTCTTTTTGCCGCCTACAATTCGGAAAAGGGCGGCAAGGTGCTGTACGGCGTAGGACTGCTTGCGGCAGTGCTCACTTCGTTCTACATGTTCCGGCTGATCTGGCTGACGTTTTACGGCGAGAACCGCTACGACGAGCACAGGGTGCATGTGCATGAATCGCCCGGGAGCATGACGGGGCCGTTAATGATCCTGGCGTTTCTTTCGCTAACCGGCGGATGGTTTGCTTTGCCTGCCCTCTTTGGCGGCAAGGATTACTTCGCCGAATTTCTTTCGCCGGTATTCGGCGCTGCCGAAGCGGGCGGCGGAGAAGCGGCGCAATCACTGGAGCACATCCTTTCGATCGTGGCCGTAGTCGCGGCGACCGCGGGCTTGCTGGTGGCGTGGCGGATGTACTCGAAGAAGGTCACGCGCGGGACGTCGGAAGGCGTGCACAAGCTGCTCTACAACAAGTATTACGTGGATGAACTGTACGCGGCAGTGGTAGTGCGGCCGCTGGTGTGGTTATCAAGCAATGTGCTTTGGAAGGTTGTGGACGCCGGGATGATTGATGGAGCGGTGAACGGCGCGGCAGATGGCGCGGCGGCCGTTGGCGATGCGGTCCGCCATGCGCAGTCCGGCAATACGCGTAGTTACGCGGTGTGGGTTGTGGTCGGCGCGATCGTCGTGATAGGCATTGTCTTCTGGCCGATTCTGCATCCGGCGCTCTTTGGAGGGGTACGCTAATGGAACTCAGCGGACATCTCCTCTCGATCCTGGTCTTCTTCCCTGCTTTTGGCGCGGTGGCGCTGCTTTTGTTGCGCAGCGAAGATGAATTCTGGATCAGGCGATTGACCTTCGTCGTGTCTGTCGTCGAGTTTCTCTTCTCGCTGATCCTGCTGCGCGCGGTGGCCATCGGCGCGCCGGGATACGCGCTGACCGAATACAAGGCGTGGATTTCGTCCCCGCCGATCAACTACCACCTCGGGGTGGACGGCATCAGCATGTTCCTGGTGATTTTGACCACCCTGCTGACGCCAATCTGCGTTCTGGCTTCGTGGAAGGGCGTGCATCACCGCATCAAGGAATTCCATGTGATGCTGCTGTTGCTGGAGGTCGGCATCATCGGCGTGTTCCTGGCGCTGGACCTCTTCGTCTTCTTCCTCTTCTGGGAAGTAATGCTGATTCCGATGGCGTTCCTGATCGGCATCTGGGGCCACGACCGGCGTATCTATGCCGCGGTGAAATTCTTCATCTACACGATGGCCGGCTCGGCGTTCATGCTGGTGGGCATTTTGTGGCTTTACAACCTGACTGGAACGTTCGACCTGCCGGCGATCCAGTTGACGCTGCAAAGCGCGGCGTTTCATCTCGCCCCGCGTACGGAAATGCTGCTGTTCCTGTCGTTCTTCGTGGCGTTTGCGATCAAGGTGCCGCTCTTCCCTCTTCATACCTGGCTGCCGGATGCGCACGTGGAAGCGCCAACGGCGGGCTCGATCATTCTGGCCGGCGTGCTGCTTAAGATGGGCACCTACGGCATGATCCGGTTCTGCCTGCCGCTGTTCCCGGAGGCGTCGCACCGCGCGGCTCCCTACGTTGCGGTCCTGGCTATCATCGGGATTATTTACGGCGCGCTGGTGGCGCTGGTTCAGCCGAACCTGAAGAAACTTGTGGCGTACTCATCGGTGAGCCACCTGGGGTTCGTGGTGCTCGGCATTTTCACGTTTCACACGATTTCCATGCAGGGCGCGGTTTACCAGATGCTGGCGCACGGGATTTCAACCGGGGCGCTGTTCTTCCTGGTCGGGATGCTGTATGACCGGCGGCACACGTTTGAAATCAGCGAATACGGCGGGCTGGCGACGCCAATGCCGAAATATGCGGCATTCTTTCTATTTGTCGCGCTGAGCTCGATGGGCTTGCCGATGTTGAACGGGTTCGTGGGCGAATACCTGATTCTGCTGGGCACGTATCAGGTGCGGTGGGGCTGGGCCAGTTGGGCGGCTACCGGCGTGATTCTTTCCGCTTGCTACCTTTTGTGGGCCTATCAGCGCGTTTTCTTTGGCGAAGTGACACATGAGAAGAATCGCAATTTGTCCGATATCGATGCGCGGGAAAAATGGGGACTCATCGTATTCGCGGTGATTACCCTTTGGATGGGTATCGGGTCGCCGTTTTTCACGCGCCGGGTTGCAGCTCCGGTGAACGCGGTGATCGAACAGACCAAATCGAGATATGCCGAAGAGGCTTCAAAACCCTCAGCTCTGCCGCAGCCCGCGGCGCTGGCCACCGAAACGCATCAAGACTCTTTGACAAGGACGGTTTCCCGTTAAATGACCCCGAGCGCTGCAGATCTGATTCGCGTCCTGCCTGAAATTATCTGGTGCGGCTTCGGCGTGCTGCTGATGCTGCTGCAGCCGTTCCTGAAGAACCGCCAGGGACTGACACTTTTCGCAATGGTGGGCGCGGCGGGCGGCACGCTGGCAACGTACTTCGGGCAGATGGGCAACGGGTTTTTCGGGCTGATTCAGTTCGATACGTACAGCCTCTTCTTCCACTGGCTGGTGGGCCTGGTGGCGTTCCTGGTGATTCTGGCTTCGGACTCGTACCTGG
>Ga0210410_10002938_pt1 | contig 15205 bp, 13 predicted proteins | sample IncBWC4MmetaG_FD_161058 | JGI IMG/M metagenome (GOLD analysis project Ga0210410, IMG submission 161058) | Forest soil microbial communities from Barre Woods Harvard Forest LTER site, Petersham, Massachusetts, United States - Inc-BW-C-4-M | ecosystem: Environmental > Terrestrial > Soil >... | reverse complement strand
CGATCTTGTCGGCGAGGAGAAGCGAGCCGCCCATAAGGACGGAGATGATGAGGCCGGAGATGAGGCCGAAGATGAGGACTGTCTTTTTCATGGAAGTTAAGTTCTCCTTTTTTGTGAATTCTGCGTTCGCGCGCCCGAAATGTGATGGGAGGATGTCGGCGTTACGGCCGGGTTTCCTTGGGCTTTGGCGGCTCCCATAACTCAATGCGGTTGCCGTCGGGATCGGTGATCCAGGCGAAGCGCCCGTAGTCGGCGTCTTCGCGGTGGGGATCGATTTCGACGCCAGAGTTCTTGAGCTCTTCGAGCAGCGCGTCGAGATTGTCGACGCGGTAGTTGATCATGAAGCCGGCTTTGCTGGCGCCGAAATACTTCGTCGTGTGGGGGAAGATGGACCAGGCCGTGACGCCTTCGGGGCCGGGCTGGGTGCCGTCAGCGGCCTGAAGTTCGCGCCATTGAAAGGATGCTCCGCCGCCGTGTGGTTCGCGCTGGATACCGAGGTGCTTCTCGTACCAGTCGTAGAGCTGCTGGGAGTTTTCCGATTTGAAGAAGATTCCGCCAATGCCGGTTACGCGTTTCATGAGGCTCCTTTTCTTGCGAACCTGCGTTTAAGTGCTGGAAGTGTAGTCGGAGAGGCGGCGGTTGTCGTCACACTTTTGGATGATTTTGGGTTCGGAGGGAGAAAAATCATGCTTTCGGGTGGCGTGGAGGGGTTACGGGATGAGGCGGGAGGTCTTGGCTACCTGGACGGCCTGGGTGCGGCGCTTGGCGCCAAGCTTGTTAAAGAGGCGGCTGGAATGGGTCTTAACGGTGTTTTCGCTGACGAAGAGGCGGGCGGCGATTTCGCGATTGCTTAGACCGGCAGCGATGAGGCCGAGGATTTCGAGTTCGCGAGGAGTGATGGCGAGTTGGGCGAGGCGAGCTTCGTCGGGGACGAAGGGCTCGGTGGGTTGGGCCGGGATTTCCTTGATGATGATGGATGGTTTTTTGCGGGTGAGGGTGAGCCCGAGCCAAATGCCGAGGGCGGAGAAGAGGGCGGCGATTAAGGCGCCGTAGATTTCGACGGAGTGCTCGATGACCAGGAAGCGGTACTCGGTGAGCTTCAGAATGAGGATGAGCGCGCCTCCACAGAGGCCGTAGAAAATGATGTCGCGCATGGCGCGGCGGCGGGAGTGTTGAGTCGATTCGCTGGTGGAGTTCACGGGGGAATGATAGCCGAAGACGAAAGGGTTTGGGAGGTGAGGCTGCAGGTTCAAAAGCGGTGGCAGAGCCACCCGTTCGGCAGGCTCAGGGCAAGGCGCACTCCAGAGTGGGAGCATCAGCACGCTGAGCTGGGAACAGGGGACGCTATGCGCGGGCACCGGTGAGGGTGGTGGGGCGCTCCAGTTCGGCGCGATTCCAGTGGGCTAGATTGGCGCCGGCGTCGTAGGTGCTTTGGCAGAAGTCGAGCAGGGATTGCTCGGGAGAGTTGGAGAGACGAACATCGCCGTACATGAGGAAGAATTCGCTTTTTTCGGGGCTGTAAAAGGCTTTGGCGGGTTGGATTTTGCTGTTCTTGAAACCAGGGGGCTCGGGCGCGGCGTAGGCGTAGAAGGCGGCGTCCTTGATGACTTCTCCATCGCCGGGCCAGAAGCCTACGCTGATTACTTCGTGGGAGTAGCCTTCCTTTGTGATGGTGTCGGCATTTGGACGAACGGGCGCGCGTCGGCCGGAGAAACGGGAGACGGCGAGATCGAAGCTTCCCCAGAAAAAGTGCACGGGGCTGGATTTGCCGATGAAGCCGGCGCGAAATTTTTCGAAGACCGGGGTTACGGTGGCGAGGACCTGCCAGAAGCGATGGGCGTATTCGGGATCGTAGGAGGCGTGCGCTTCATCGAGTTTGAATCGAACCGGGCGGGGGACTTCGACGGGCATTTCCCAGACTTTTACGTGGATGCCGAGCGAGTGGAGCGCGTCCATGAATTCGTCGTAGAAAGCGGCGACGGTGCGCGGGGCGAGGCGGAAGGTTCTGGATTCGCCGAGGCTGGTTTGAATTTCCAAAGCGTGGTTGACGAAATCAAAGTGAACTTCGAAAATGCCTTTCTCATAGCGCATGGCGGAGGTGGCGAGGCCGCGGGCGGTGACGTAGAAGGCTGTGCCCCACCAATGATTTACATTGGGACAAAGCGCGAGGCGGACCTTGCCGACGATTTGCGTCCACATGTGGAGAGTGGCGTAGGTGTCTTTCCACTCGGCTAAAGGCAGCGCGGGCCAGCGTTCGGAGTGATTCATGGCTGCTCCTCCTCGCGGGATTTTGTCAGGAGAAGAGCATAGTAGCACGTGGGGTACAATCCTTCGCTTGGCACACGGCCTCAGGGTGACCCCGTACCCGTTTACCTGGAACTTGTCCGATCCGACTTAGACGAACAAGCTAATCAATTGGAGTGCCCGCCTCCGCCGACGACCTGGGGGTCAGTGGCTTTTACACCATCTATAACTATATCGTAGTGATACACAAGCAGCGAGCCAGAATAAACCGCAGGAGGGGATACAACGGGATTGTTCGGGTACTGCGGATCATTTTGGAATGTCATGGGTTTGCCCTGGAATGGATATTTGTTCGGGAAGGTCACGACGAAAGTATGACCGTTAGGTTCCCAAGTCAACGTGTCCCCCTTGCAGAGATAAACGTCCTTTGGAGATGTACCATCGACAGGCACCACCCCCACGGTTTGGTCTGCGCACGCGAAATAGACAGTGCCTTTCCCAGCCACCGAAGGGCGCCTCTGCCCATCTCCACAAGCTGCCGGCCACAATGCAAACGTCAAAACGCAGAAAATCGCCAGGCCGTAAGGTAAACGTGAAAGGTGCATTTGAACCTCCGTCATTTCTTTTGCTGATTTCCGAGCAAGCTGACATACCGCGGATTGTCCCGTAGAGCGTCGAAATTCGGTGTGTCACGGATCAGTTCAGGGGAAATCCCCAAAGAGACGGCTCTCTCCAGATTATCCAAAGCGCGATTGGTGTCCCCGAGCTGTTGATAGATGATTCCGGCGTTGAAAAGAAAACCCGGGCTCTTGGGTTGAAGCCGGAGCGAGGCGTCGAGATTTTCGAGCGCGGCTTTTTTCTCCCCACGCATGGCGTGGTACATGCCGAGGCTGCTCAGCAGTTGCGCATCATGGGGGTTCAGCTGGAGTTTTTCTTCTCCCAACGAGATCGCTTGAGCATACGCATTGGCAGCTTCCGGGCGCCGCCCGGGAGTCCAATAAAACGCGTCGCCGAGATTTCCCCAGAAGAGATAGTTCTTAGGATCCAATTGAACCGCTTTTTGAAACTGGACCGCTGAATCGGCGTAACGATGCATTTGGAAATAGGCCGTGGCTAAGTTGGAGCTTGCGTCGGCAGTCGGGCGAATGCTCAGCGATTTCTCCAGCAGGGGAACGGCCTCCGCATACTTGCCTTGCAGTATACGAACTGCACCAAGGTTGTAATAGCCGGTGAAACTATCGGGCGCAAGCGATACGACTTGCGAAAACTGGGCAACCGCTTCTTCATAGCGCGCATGATCCATGTAGAAAAGGCCGAGCCAGTTATAGGTGGCCCAGTAGCCAGGACGCAGCGTAATGGCCTGCTTGAATGCCTGCTCCGCATCGGCTGGCTGGCCGAGGCGCTCGTACGCGGTAGCAAGACCGCCGTACGCGTCGTCACTGGTGGGCTCGAGCACGAGCGTGCGCCGATATTCATCGGCCGCTTTTTCGTACTGCCCCTGCGCCGTATAGGCGTGCCCAAGGCAAGAGTGCGCCGCAGCTAACCGGGGGCCTAGCCTGGTCGCCTTATCGCAAGTCTGGATGGCTGCTTTCGCCCACGCTTGGTCGTGGGTCATCTGGTATTTTCGCCAGTAGGCTTCACCGAGGCCCGCGGTGGCTGCGGCGAAATTGGGGTCCTTTTCGAGTGCGCGCTGGAACAGAGTGATGGCGCTCTCGACTTTTTCCGGGACAACATAATCCTGCAAATAGCCTCGCCCCTGGACGTAAGAGTCGTAGGCGGCCGCTTGGGTTGTGCCCTCGTAACCCGGAGGTTGCTTTTCCTCTGGCGCGAGTTGCAATTCCATGGCCGAAGCAATGCTTTCGAAAACGCGATCTTGCAGGGCAAACGGATCGGCAGCGGCTTCGGTTACCGTACCTCCGCGCACTTGCTGGTGTGAGCGAGTATCAACGAGGGAATAATTCACACGGATCTTATTTGACGCGCGTTGAACGTTGAGCACCAGCGCGAGATTGACACCAAACTGTTCGCGAGCGCCATCCGCGGTCTTTACATTTTTATCAAGGATCTCCCGCATCGGAATGACAGCGAAGGCATGGCGGGCACTCAACTCGCCCAGGCGGGAATTCAGAGTGTCTGCCAAGCCGTCATTGAAGGCCGACTGCGAAGAATCCCCACCGGGAGAAGGCGGCAGAACTCCAAGAAGCACCGGGTGAGGGACGAGCCCGGCGGAACCAAGGGTGCCAATTCTGTCGCGGAGTTTGTACACGCCGAAAACGGAGAGCAAAAGCAGTATCACGGCGACAACCTGAAAATAGGGCACTCTTCGAGGTGCCAGCAGAGGAGCGGGAATAACATCTTCCTGCGATGATGGGGCCAAGGCTTCGAGCGCCGCGCGCACCTCGCCAGCGCGCTGGTAACGGCGGGCGGGTTCTTTCTCAAGGCATCGAAAGATAATGGAGGCAAGACCAAGGGGCACCCTGGGCGGGAGAGGGCGCGGAGGATCATGCAGAATTGCACTGCAGAGCAGATAGAGATTCTCGCCAGAAAAAGGATGCGAGCCTGCTGCCATTTCGTATAGAACGATCCCTAGAGACCAGAGATCCGTGGACTGCGAGGCAGGGCCGGCGTCCATCTGTTCCGGCGCCATGTAGCGAAGCGTTCCGCCGAGTCCCGGGCGGCTCTCGGCCGAAACGGTCTCGAGGGTTTGACGGTCAAATTCAGCCGGATCGCTGCGGCGGGCCAGACCGAAATCGAGAATTTTGATGTCACCGCCAGGGGTGACGATGATATTGGAAGGTTTCAAGTCGCCATGGACCACGCCATGATCGTGAGCGTGCGCCAGAGCAGAGGCGAGTTGGCGGCCGTAGCGAAGGGTGGTCTCCAGGGGCAGCCCCTCTGCGCGAATCGACTCCGAAAGCGGCCGGCCGGCCACGTACTCCATCGCTATGAAAACTTCACCCGTGTCTTCGCCAACTTCATAAATGGTGCAGATGTTTGGGTGGTTCAGTGACGAAGCCAATCGCGCTTCCCGGCGCAGGCGTTCACTGACGGCCAGATTGTTGGCGAGATGTTCAGGAAGAAATTTAAGGGCCACGGTGCGGCGCAGGCTGGTATCTTCCGCTCGATAAACGACGCCCATCCCGCCCCTGCCGAGCTGATCAAGCACGCGATAATGGGAAACGAGCTGGGCCGGCAAGGGTGAGCACTCCTAATCGCAAGGATGAATACGGAGGGTGGACAACGGCACAGCCAGGTGCGCGGCTTTGCGGGGTCATCTTACGGCTACGAAAGAATCAAGTCAACACTGAATCACTCGCGCAGCAGCTCGACGGATTGTTATGCTCTTCGGATCAGGCGCTCTAGAAGTCGATCACTAACAGGGTCATGTCATCCCCTTGTCCATCTCCCTTCGGATGTTCAGACCAGCCCGTGACCTCATCAAGCAGCATATCTGCAAAGGTACCCGCTTTATGGTCATGGTTGGACTCCAAGAACCCTTTCAAAAGGTCGGCTCCAAATTCTTGCTCCGACGGGCTCCTTGCTTCCAATATTCCGTCAGTGTAAAGGATGGCCTTGTCACCCTGTTCCAACGGTGCCTCGACGAAAGAGTAAGCTGCCTCTGGGAATTGGCCGAGTAACAGGCCAGATTCCATCAGTTCAGAGGCGCACCCTGCTGATGCGCGCCAGTAAAGAGGTGGAGGGTGTCCCGCAGAGGCGTATTTCAAAGTGTTTTTCTCCATGTCCACGAATAGGTAAGAGGCCGTCACAAAATGACGCTTGAACTTTCCACACAACGAATGATTCAATCCGGCCAAAACCTGTGCGGGATCGCAGGCGCATCGGAATTGAGCGGCTAGCGCGACCTGCAGCATCGAAGCGATAAGAGCCGCAGGCAGACCATGCCCGGAAACGTCTGCGATCAAAATACCTAGGTGTGTCTCATCCACGACGATGAAATCGTAAAAATCACCCGCCACGGAGCTCATTGGAATATAGCGCGCAGCGATTTCCATGCCCGTGATCTTGGGAATCTCGTGGGGCAGGATGGACAACTGAATCTCTCGCGCCATCTCGAGTTCATTATTTATGTCCAAGAGCTGCCGTGCCAACTGGTCGCGGGACTCGCGAAGTACAAGATGGGTGTGGACGCGTGCTTTCACGACTGCGGGCGAGAACGGTTTGTGGATGTAGTCTACAGCCCCAACCTCGAACCCTTTCGTCTCGTCATCAGTGTCGGTCTTCCCTGTAAGGAAGATCACTGGTATGTCCCTGGCCTCTGGTGTGGATTTCAAGATGCCGCAGACTTCGTAGCCGTCCATCTCCGGCATCATCACATCCAGGAGGATTAGGTCCGGGTATGGTTTGGTTTTCACCAGCTCCAAAGCCTTTGCACCACTCGTGGCGACTTTGATTTTGAAGTCATCCTTCAATATCGAACGCACTACCTGAAGGTTGGCAGGAGCGTCGTCCACTACGAGTACAAGCTTTTTTGCTTCAACATCCCTCATTTTACGTGCCCCCAATTCGCACCGTACTCCTTTACAAGCTCATCTAATTTCATCCGCGCGCTATCGAAATCAAATTCGCTGATGGCTGTGCCGACTGCGGATAGGCGTCGAGTGTCACAGATCCCCACCAGGACAATTTCCAAGGTGAGAAAGGCCTCTACGGCGTCGCTATCGCTTGACTCAAGGAGAGCCCGGAGGTGCGCGACTGCCGCCCGCGGGTCGAAGCCCGGGATACTTTTTCCTTTTGGTTGGCGATCAGGAATGACATCGCTCATCGCCTGCTGAATGGCTTGAACCTGGCAGCCCACCACACGAGTGAATTCCTCCACGACGGCGGGGACACCTTGATGCGAATCGTGAATGGCTCGCTCCAGCTTCTCCGCGACTGTACATACCTTCTTGAGTCCAATGTTTCCTGCGATACCTTTTACGGTATGGGCGATTCGCTCCGCTAGTTTGTTGTCTCCACTTTCGATCGCGGCCAGAATCTGTGAACCCGCTTCGGACTGCTTTGCGGCGAACTGCATGAGCAGTTCACGGTAAAGTCGCGTGTTCCCGGCAACGCGCTTAAGGCCCCCGGCCATATCAACGCCGTCAATCTCGGGAAGAGTTTCATCGTCGACCAGTTTTGCAGGTCTGACTTCCGCTCCCGGAGCTCGCACTTGCCGCGATTTCGTCCAACGCTTCAGCGTCGCAAACAGCGCATCCGGATCGATGGGCTTGCTAACGTGGTCGTTCATTCCGGCATCGAGGCAGCGCTGGCGTTCCTCCACCAGCGCGTGCGCGGTCATGGCGATAATCGGCAGTGCCTGAAGCTGAGGTTGGGCCCGAAGAAGCCTGGTGGCTGTGAAACCATCCATGTCGGGCATTTGCAGATCCATGAACACAATGTCAAACGGTGGGGGCTGTTCACCTTCCGTCAGAATTCTCACCGCCTCGCCACCATGATTCGCAATCCTCACGCTAGCTCCCCCACTCTCAAGAAGTTCGGTCGCCACCTGCTGATTCACCTCGTTGTCTTCGACCAGCAGAATCCGGATACCGCCGGCATCATGTGAAGTCGCCGAAGCTCTTGCAACTTCCGAGAGGTCAGTCTCATGACCAACAATGCCAAATAATTCCACAAGGGTGTCGTAGAGAGTCGAGACAGTCACCGGCTTCAGCATATACGCGTCAATCCCGACCTCGTCGGATTGCGCGCGAATGTCGTCGTGCCCGAACGCAGTAACCATCACGAGCTTAGGAATGTTCTTGAGACGGTCCCCGCGTTTAATAATATGGCTTGCCTCCAAACCATTCATGCCCGGCATGTGCCAGTCCATCATGACAAGCCGATAAGGGTCCTGTGAGTCGGCAGCCAAGAGTTCCCGGATCGCGTCTTCGCCGGAGGAAACGGAGTTGACACGAATAGCGAGTCCCTTCAGAGAGTCGGTCAGGATCTCCCGAGCCTGCTGATTGTCATCAACGACCAGAGCTCGAATGCCCGCGATGTCTGGAATCAAGAGTCTTCGCTTTGCTTCATTCGACCCGACGCTGAACCATGCGGTGAAGTGAAATGCGCTGCCATGGCCATGAATACTTTCGACCCAAATATTGCCGCCCATGAGTTCGATCAATCTCTTGCAAATGGAGAGCCCAAGGCCTGTGCCGCCGTACCTTCTAGTGGTGGAGCTATCGGCCTGGCTGAACGCCTGGAATAGCCGCGCTGACTGCTCGGGTGTCATGCCGATACCACTGTCGCTCACTGAGAATTTCAAATTCGCTCTGTCCCCTACTATTTCCGCGAGCGCGACGGTCACCACGATCTCACCGCGGTCGGTGAACTTGACCGCATTGTTGACCAGGTTGATGAGGATTTGACCGAGCCGCAAGGGGTCACCCACGAGATTCGGAGGCAGATCCTGTTGCGCAGCGATGAGGAACTCCAGATTTTTATCGTGGGCTTTCTGGCCAACCACGTTGGAGACATTGCCGAGTACTTCATCGAGACGGAAATTGGTATTTTCCATCTCCAGCTTGCCGGCCTCAATTTTGGAGAAATCGAGGATGTCATTAATGATGCCAAGGAGGGACTGAGCGGCGGATTTTGTTTTCGTAAGATAGTCGCGTTGCTTGGGGGTCAATTCCGTCTTCAGGGCCAGATGGGTCATGCCGAGGATGGCGTTCATGGGTGTGCGAATCTCGTGGCTCATATTGGCGAGGAAGTCGGATTTGGCCTTGGTTGCGGCTTCGGCTATTTCTTTCGCTGTTGATAGTTCCGTTTCCAGGCGCTTGAATTCCGTAATGTCTTGGGAAACGCCATACATATCGGTTGGCTTGCCGTCCGCATCTTTCAAAACGTGGCCCAGGGCGTGGACCCAGGAAACATTTCCATCCTTGGGACGCTTATACGCGAAAACTGTGTCGTAGGTTGCGGTGCCCTCCAGCGCGGCGTTAAAGGCCTTTCGCGCGGCCTTGCCCGCGGCCTCGTCAGCCTGTTCTGCGCGGGCAAACATGTCGTCGAGCCGGTAACGGTGCTCTGATTGCGGGATATCTCCAAAAATGGCAACCCTGCGCGGTGAGGAGTAGTACCATCCAGAGCCGTCTAGGGGAACGTGCCAGTAGCCTGCTTTAGTGAGTTCCAGAGCCGTTTCCGCCAGGAAGTTTGCGCGGTGCAGTTCTTCATCGCGCTTCCGTATAAGATCCTCCGCCGCCTTGCGCTCGGTGATGTCTTCCGTCAAGGCCACAACGTGTTCCGGCTTGCCCGTAGCACCGCGGAGCAAAGTAAACCGGCCATTGACAACAACGACGCGGCCGTCGCGACCAATAAAGCGTTGTTCATAAGTATCTTTTTCACGCTTTCCCCCTAATAGCGCGGCGTACCGTTCTGCGCAGGAGAGCCGGTCATCCGGATGAGTAATCTCGTCCCATTTTTCCAGGTGACTTAGTTCTTCTTCGCTGTACCCCAACATTTCATTCATGGCGCGATTGGAGTAATGCTCGCTGCTCTCAATTGCGAAGACACTGATGCCGATCTGGGCATTCTCAAAGATGGAGCGAAAGAGCTGCTCCCTCGCCCGGAGGGCCTTCTCTGCGTGCTTGCGTTCCGTGATGTCTTCCGTAAAAGAGGCGACCAAGTGTGGTTTTCCCGCGGGGTCCCTAAGTACAGTGAACCGCGCCCTGGTGAAGACATCGTGGCCGTTACTATGGATGAAGTGTTGTTCCCATTCATCGCGGTCACGTTTGCCCTGCTGGAGATCCGCATAACGCTTCGCCCCGCTGGCACGATTGTCGGGATGAACCATCTTTTCCCAGTTCTCAAGGTGGCTCATTTCCTCTTCCGAATAACCCAACATGTCTTGAAAAGCGCGGTTGCAAAAGGCTTCTCGGCCTTCAACGCTGAAAAAGCTGATGCCGATTTGGGCATTATCGAAGATGGAGCGGAAGAGCTGTTCGTTCAGCCGCAGGCCTCTATGGGCAGCTTTGCGCACGGTTCCTCCCTCTAATGGCCCGGCGTAAAGGTCCACGCTACCCTGGCCTCCGAGATTCCGCTATTGGCAATAGTGACGAGTCTGACTCTCAAGGCTCCCGGCGAATGATGTGGCGGAAATAGCCTGAAATTGGGGTACCGCCTCTTTGACGGTTCTCAGAGCGGTGGCCCTAGGCGCATTTTCAGAAAAGCGAGAGCGCGAAGGGCCCGGGAAGGGGCTCCTCACGGTACCAGACTCCATCTGTCTGATTACGCGGCTAACCAGGAGTTGGGTATGAATTGGTCGGTGCCTGCTCTAAACTCAAAGCAGATCAGCGAAGGGCCTTGAAAGAGTCAGTCAGGACGACGGCAGCGGCGCGCCAGAAGCCGAAATCTGAAAGAAAAGTATTGCGCCTCACCCGTGGGCTGTTTCGGAAAAGCTTCGAATGGCCGCTTGTTCGTCGGTATAAACCTCGAAAACTTTGTCCAGCCCAGTGATCATCAATATCCCGTGGACTTTTTTCGTCGGATTCAAAAACTTCAGCTCGCCGCCCCTGGACTTCACCGGCTTATAGGCGCCGGCCAGTTCGCCAACTCCCGCACTGTCCATGGAATTCACTTCGGAGAAATTGAGAATGATTCTGATGTGGCCGCTTTCGACCAGGTCGCGAATGGTCTGGCGAAGGATCAGACTTGCTTCCCCAAGATCGATATTTCCACGCAAGTCCACAATCGATATCGAACCTGATTGTCGGCGATTCGCGATCAAGTTTGGCATGCGTCTCCTTCAACTTGCGTGCGTGGCGCTCCGGGACCCTTAGGCTACGAATCATAACTCGTCTTCAGTGCTAGAATGCAACTTCGTTGATAGGGTTGGCATCGACATCGGTTAGTGTGGGTTGGATCGGCCGATGATGAGGCGAATTATCCTTGTTGCTTTGCTGGCGCTGCCCGCTTCGCCCGGGGGATCGCCGTGGGACAAAGCGCCTGAAAAATGGAATCTGGCCGATGTTTCGCGGATTCTGCAAGGTTCTCCGTGGAGTCCCGCGGGAGTGAAGTTGGAGCGGGCAGTCACTTCGCGCTACGCAGACCCGCGGACCGGCCTCGTAAGCGACGCCCCAGTAAATAACGATACTTCGAATCCGGTTCCCGGCATTCAGATCAGCCACAGCAAACCCCAACCAAAAATTCCCGTAATCTGGTGGTCCTCGAAGACGATCCGCCTGGCACGGGAGCGTCTCATCCAGTTGAGTATTCCCTCGCTGGCGGCGGAACCGCTGCGGGCGGATGAATTGCCTGATTATGTGCTTGTGATTGAGGGGAGCGAGCCGCTGCGCATTCTAAAGGATGCGACGGAAGATTTGCACGATTCCGTGTTCATGGAACTCACGAGCGGCATGACGCTCGACCTCGGGAGCGTGCAGTTTATCGACGGAACAGAGTGGGAAGAACCGCGAGCCGAGTTTCATTTCCCCAGGCAAATCGAGGGCCGCGCGACGGTTGATCCGGAGTCGGCGCTCATCGTCTTCCATTGTAAAGCGTCGGCCAAGACGCCGCGTCCTGGGCGTGATAATGCGCTCGCGCTTCGCGCTGAGTTCAAGCCGCGGGAGATGCGGGTTCATGGTGTGCCGGATCTTTGAGATTGGTGTCGTGCTACAGGGAGCTTTATTAGTGCGGGAAGTTCGCTGAGTCGCGGACTCGTTCTGCCTGCAACAGATGACGGCGTTCATGGCATTCAATGATTTGGAGTCCAGTGCCCACTGTGAATCGAATTCCTGGGACAAGGGGATTCCAGAAGCGAATGTGGTTCACGTTCTTTCCGCGTGCCCGGACGATGAGTTCGCGGCAGGATTTGTTGCCGGAAAGGAAGCGATCGAGAACAGCTAGTTCGACCCGAGCCGCGGGCCTGATCTTGGACGGGGCGGGAACACGCTTGCTGCTAGGCGAGGGCTCCACAAACCCGCGGATAAACCAGCGCCCGAACCATCCGGGACTGATCTGCTCGACCGGAGAATCCGGCTGCTCTTTGAGGGCGGCGGAAATCGGCTTCAGATAGGCTTCGTTGGTGATGCAGAGATGTTCAAGACACTGGCCGACGCTCCACGAGCCAGGCGCCGGTTGCCAATTGAGCTGTTCCTCGGCGAGTCCGGCAGCCACTGCCTGCGCGGTTTGATCGTTTGCGCTTAGCTCGAAGGCGAGCCGGATGGACCAGGCAGGCGCAAGTGTTTCCTGTTGTGCAACCATAAGACGCCTGCAACGGAGTATAAACCAAACGGCCGGGAAAGGCGCGAAAGTACGCTGGTGTTTTCCAATGAGGGATGACAATTATTGGGAATTGGCCGGGAAGAAAGAAAAAGATTATCGCAGAGTGCGCTGAGAAGAGTAGAGAAGGGAAAAGAAAAGCAGATCCCTCACCCGCAAAGGGCGCGGGTTCGGGATGACAGCGTAGGAGGAGAGAAGAGGAAGAACATAGGCTGAAGCCTGTGCTGCTTGATTGCAGAAGTTCTTTAGCATTGCAAAAACGCGCAAGGGCAGTATAATTCGAGCGATTTTGGGTGCCCACACTCACAGGGATATTCAGCCGAGAGGGGGGTTGCTATGGCCACGAATCCCGTTTCCGTCCCCGAACTAAGTCTGACTACCGCCACCACGCCGACCGAGGTGATCGTCGACTGCAGCGGCAAGATAACGTCGAACACAATTGAATTCCTAAAGGCGACGGTCAAGCCGCTGTTTTCGGAAAACAAGACTGTCGTGCTGGATTTGACGAACGTGAGCTTCATGGACAGCTCCGGGTTGGGCGCGATTATCGGATTGTTCGTTTCAGCGAAAGCTGCCAAGAGCGGGTTGAAACTCGTCAATTTAAACGAGCGGCTAAAGGAACTATTCAGTATTACCAGGCTAGGGCAGTTTTTGACTGAGGGGCGTGATCCAAGGGACCTGACACCGCCCTAATCCCCCAACCACCTGGCATGTCCATTCCTTTTGATGACCTTAACGGTGACCCCGCCATTCATGGCTGGCTCCACATACCAGCGCGGCCCACTGGAAAGGCGGTTGTACTCACACATGGCGCCGGCGCGGACTGCCAGTCGAAACTGTTGGTGGAGATGTCCAACGCTCTTGCCGAGTCGGGGTTCACTGTTTTGAGGTTCGACCTGCCATTCCGCCGCGAACGTCCGCATGGACCGCCTTCTCCCTCGAACGCTGCCCGGGACCGGGACGGACTGCGCCGCGCCGTATCGATCATGCGTGAGCAGAAAAATAGTCAGGTGTTTTTGGGTGGCCATTCCTACGGCGGGCGACAGGCGAGCATGCTCGCTTCAGAAGAGCCCCAACTGGCGGATGGTTTGTTCCTGCTCTCCTACCCGCTTCATCCTCCGCGAAAACCGAATCAACTTCGAACCAGTCATTTCCCGAGGCTGACCACGCCCACGTTCTTCGTTCATGGCACGCGCGACCCGTTTGGCACGACTGCTGAGATGAGCTCCGCTCTGGAGCTGATCCCCGGCTCACACGCCATCCTTGAAGTGGACGGCGCGGGCCACGACCTTCTGCCCAAGAAGACCGCCAACGAATTGCCCTCCCACGTCGTGAACGAGTTCAGTAAATTCCTCAAGGAGTTCGTCGACTAACATAGGTACAGAACAAAACCGGCCTTTGGTATCGGGAGTCCGGAGGCTATTATGGATGCATTCGCGAATTCGCGTAATGTTCCTTGGGAGACAAACGATGCCTTTGGAAATAACACAGCGTGAGATCAATGGAATCTACCTTCTGGCGCTTAACGGGCGCCTTGTGCTCGGACAAGAGAGCATCGGGTTGCGTACAATGATCGACAATCTTCTCGCGTCCGGCGTCACACGGATTGTCGTTAATCTGGAGCACGTCAACTATGTCGACAGCGCCGGCCTCGGCGCACTCATCGAGATGCATCGAAAGACAAAAGCCAAAGGCGGAGGCCTCAAGCTTTGTAATCTCAGACCGAACTTGAGGCATGCGTTGGAAATCGCACAGCTGCTGCCGATATTCGAAACGTGTCCGAGTGAAACTGCGGCTGTTGCAAGTTTCTGAGGGCACTGAATCAAGGAGTCTTGAGGCTGGTCCTCTTCGCCAGCAATGCCAATCGCTGCTCGTGGCTCATGGGCTCCCACGGGACAAGCTTCTCGGCAAGCACATCCATTCTGCGAAAGAACGTTAACTCGAGGAAAAGTCCCAGAAAATCCAGGTCCCGGAAGACTAACGAGCCGGCCTCTTTCATCCTGGCATGAAGCCGCTCGAAATGGACGGGCATCTCGGTCCAGTGAAGGCTGGCACGGTGGTGATGGCAGAGGTGGTAGCCTTCGTTTAGGAAGTTCACCTCATCCACAACGGTCACGGTATTCGCAAAATAATCTTCAGGACGTTCCGGATCACAGAAAGCGTGCTGGACCCATGCGGTGATTGCGTTGATGAAATTCATGCAGAGAAGAGGAACCAAGACGTACAAAATCCCGATTCTCCAGTCGTAAAGAAAGACAGCTCCGAAGTAGGCATAGTAGCGCGCCATTCCCCAGAACATGCGTCTCCGGTTCTTTTCGTCGCCTCGCGCTTTAAAGTAGGCGTAGGGAGCAAGCCCCAAGACCGTCCAAATGTTGTCTGAGAGATACCACAGGAAATCGAGTCGGCTCGTTCGATCGTAGCCCATGTTGTTGCGAGTGTCGTCGGGTCCGCTGTTCTCTCTATGGTGAAGACACACATGAGCCGTCCGACCCAGTTCCGGAGCGTTCCCATACAAATACCCCAGGAAAAATTCAAGGTAGCGGCCGAAGACCTTATCGTATTTCTCTGAAAAGTAGCCGTGGCGCCGGTGCGCTTCCACATGGCTGGCGCTGAACATCCTTACAAATCTCTGGAACTTGAGACCGTAAAGAGAAAGATAGAAAGCGAGCACGAGCAGCAGCCGAGGTTTCCCTAAAAAGAGTTGGGTCGCGAAAATTGGCACGGCGGTGAGGCTAAGGGAGAC
>Ga0210410_10002937_pt1 | contig 15207 bp, 7 predicted proteins | sample IncBWC4MmetaG_FD_161058 | JGI IMG/M metagenome (GOLD analysis project Ga0210410, IMG submission 161058) | Forest soil microbial communities from Barre Woods Harvard Forest LTER site, Petersham, Massachusetts, United States - Inc-BW-C-4-M | ecosystem: Environmental > Terrestrial > Soil >... | reverse complement strand
CTGATCTTGTAGGAAAAAGCGAGGCGTCTGCCCGCCTGGAGGTCGCCTTTGAAAAACGGCCCGTCGATGTGCGATCCATTCTCCATTACCTTTTGTCGCAATGCTCGTTTCTGTTCGAGCATGGCGAGGTTTTCCTTAATGATCTCGCGCGCGGCAAAACGGTCGTCCGGACTTTCCCATTCAGACGGGAATTTTGTATCCTTCGACACATTCTTTTCAAAAGCGTCGGTTCCCCAGCCCGCGCGATAATCGAACTTCAACCAAGTCGCGATCGCGAACGTGGCAGCCTTGGGATTGTGCGGGAAGATTCCGGGATGCGCGATTGGGTAGCCGGGTCCATAAAAGGCATGGTTGGCGTGCTTTCCCCCGGGATTGACTGGAAGGCCGTTGATCACGGCGGACGCTCCCGTCGCGTAGCCTTTGGCAAGGCCAGGTTCCTTCCCCATGTGACAATCCTGGCAGGCCGTTCCGTTTAAAAGCGACGGCGAAGAACGGTATTGGTCCCAGACCACTTCGAGTTTGATCCCTGGGTGGACCGCGACCTGATGGCAGGAAACGCAGAATTCCGATTTGGTGATCGGCTCAAAGTATATTCCTTTACGGTGGATGTTGATACCCGGGCCCGGCTGATCAGCGCTCGTCTTGATGTGATACGTATCGGGATTCGAGACTACTCCCTGAACTCCAGCGCCGCTGCGGCTGCCGTACATCGGCTGAAAGATGTCGCCCTGAAGAATTCGACGCTCAGCGTTTACTTTGGTGTATTGCTCATTGACCCGATGGCAGACGATGCAAGTAACGCCTTCACGCGACACCTCCGGTTTCAGCCACAAAGGCATGGAGCGCGGCTCGTTCATCGACGTGCCAACGCCGGAGTGACAGCGCATGCAAAAGTAGCCGATGGTTCCTTGGGCAAGGTCGTTGATTTTTTGCTCGAACTTGTGAAAGACCGGCGAGATAGAAGCGTAGGCGTGGTTGGAGGAGCGCCATTCGTTATAGATTGTCTCATGACATGCCATGCATTCCGAGGCGCTCGGGTAATGGCTTTTCGCAAACAACTCCGCATGCGGATCGACCGGGTTAGGCAGTTGCTTTTTCAAAGGAGAAAGCTCTTCGGGGGGAGGTTCTATCGGCCCGTTCGGCACCAGGACCGGCAGCTTCAGCGGGTCCAAAATCTCGTCGTCGGATTTGTTCGCAGGGGTCTCCTCGTTCAACAGGTCTTGGTCAGACTTTGCCGCGCCCGGTGATCCTGCTGGTTTGGGCGACTCAGTTAAAAGGTCGTCATCCGACTTTGCCTTTGCCGGTGATCCCGCTGGTTTGGGCGACTCAGTTAAAAGGTCATCATCCGACTTTGCCGGCTTAACGGTGGCCGTCGGGGAAGCAGCGGTTTTAGGTTGGGCCTGGGCGCTGACAGCAAACGCAACGGAGAAAGCTAATCCCAGAAGTACGCTTCGAAAAAAAGAACGGGGATTTGAATTTATCGCCATGGAACGAAGCTTTTTGAAGCCTATGTCGGTTAGTCCTTCATCTTTTCCGGAACTGCGTGCGCACACCGTAGTAGGGGGTGCGGTTAGGCGTTTTGAGCTTTGGCCTTTCTAAATGCAAGGCAAAACTCTACACTTTTCCCAAAAAAAGCCTTGCATTCCCCGTGGGTAAAAAAAGATAGTGCCGTTAAGGGCTTACGCATTAACCGCAGTATTTTAGAACGTTATATGCAAACCATCTTTGTTCGGAAAATCACGCTAGGATTGCTCTGTTCGACTTGGATGATTACCCAAGTCAAGGCCGCGGCCGATCCGACGAAAATTCTCGGTCCGGAATCATGCGGAAATTGTCACAAACAGGAATTCACCGCCTGGAAGCAGACGCACCACTATAAGACGTTCGAAGATTTGCATCGCCGCCCCTCGGCCATGCAGATCGCCGGTAAAATGGGCGTGCAGCGGATCAAGAGCGAAGGCGCCTGCGTTCAGTGCCATTATACCTCGCAAGGCAGCGGGGCGGAGCTCAAGCCGATCGCAGGTGTTTCCTGCGAACTTTGCCACGGCGCGGCGAAGGATTGGGTGAGATTGCACAACGTCAAATCGATGCAGGCCAAAGCAAAGGAAATGGGATGGATTGCGCCCGATGACGTTTACGCGCTGGCAACAAACTGCTTTCAGTGTCACACCATTCCGAACGAGAAGCTGGTTAACACAAGCGGCCACGCGGCGGGCAGTCCAATCGAGCTCGTCTCCTGGTCGCAAGGAGAAGTGCGCCATCATTTCATGAGCGGCGCAAAAAACGTTCCGAATACTCCGGATCGACTACGCATGCTTTATGTCGTCGGCCGGGTGGTGGATTTGGAATACAGCATGCGCGGCGTGGCCAAGTCGACCGAGAAAGCAGTCTATGCGGTGAACATGGCGAAGCGGGTGGTGGCGGCGAAAGAAAAGGTGAAAGCGATTCTTGCGGTAGTGCCGAAGGACGAGCTAAAAGAGATCGTCGCCACGGCTGATGGCGTTGCTTTGAAGCTGAACAACGAAGCGGCGCTCACTGACGCGGCGAACAAAATCTCGACACTCGCTCAAAAAATCTCATCCACTTATAAAGGAAGTGACCTCGCTGCGGTCGACCCGCAAATTCCTCCTCCGTCGGAATACAAAGGCCCTGTCTTTTCACCCTGAGTTATGGGGCTGTCTCAGTGGGCGGGGATCTTCCCGAAGGCGGCCGGTCGAGACCGGACCGAACTTCTTCTAAGAGGGGGGTAGTTGATTTATTTCTCGGACGCCGGTGTGTAACGTCAATCCGAGCAGTCCAAGAGTGATTTACTCGCAGAATATTTTTCATGGCTGAAGAACCGGTCAGAATTTCCAAACCGCGGCGCTGGGATGTCCCTTTCAGCAAGGACATGACCGAAGCCGATGTCGACCTACTGATGAAGCATCCTCCCTTCAATCGGATCGACGAGAGCAAATTCCCATCATCGGTTCCGCTCCGGGGCATTCTTTTGAATGACGCGCAGCTGCGCCGCTTTGACGATGGCGACATCGTCGTGCGCGAAGGCGATTACGGGAACTCCGCTTTCTTCATTGTCACCGGTTTGGTGCAGGTGATCCTCGATTCTCTGCCGGCCCGGATGCTCGGACGTCGGGAATCGCAGAAAAAAAACTTTTTCCAATCGGTCGCGCAACTTTGGGAACGACCGCGCTACCCAGAGGTGCGCGACTATGCGCAACGCAAGGTAACCGGAACAGCCACCGCGGAAGTAAAGGCCCGCAGGAGCGAAAAGAAGACGAGCGAGGTCCGTATTTTTCTTCAGGATGTACCGCGGATCCTAAGCGAAAACCACACGGCCCGGCTTGAAGCTGGCGAAATGTTCGGCGAGATCGCCGCGCTCGGGCGCACGCCGCGCACGGCCACTGTCATCGCCGACGGTCGGACGCAATTGCTGGAAATTCGCTGGCAGGGGCTGCGGGAAATCCGTCGTCACGCTCCACAATGGAAAGCGCGGCTGGATCAACTTTATCGTGAGCGAAGTCTCGACAAGCATCTTCGGGCAACGCCCTTCCTGAATGATCTCCCCCCGGAAGCTTTCAAAGAGGTGTTCGACTCCACCCGTTTCGAAACCTACGGAGATTTCGAGTGGCAATCCTCTTATCACACCGGAGATGAGGACATGTCCGGCGGGCGTCTCGCTAAGGAGCCGCTCATTTGTCACGAAGGCGATTACCCGGATGGAATCTTTCTGATTCGGAGTGGCTTCGCGCGAGTCAGTCGCAAATACAATCATGGCGAGCGAACACTTCGCTACCTGAGCAAGGGCCAGTTTATCGGTTTGGAAGAGATCGCCTCCAGTTGGAAGAGGGTTAACGTTGTGCCACTTCAGAACACGCTGCGCGCAATCGGCTATGTCGATTTACTCGTGATTCCGACGGCCGTTGTTCAGCAACACATTTTGCCGCGATTGAACGCAGAAGAACTCCAGCGGCTCGAAATCCAGCCGAGCGACGAACCGGCGGTCGATCTTGAGGAAGAAATCAGCATGAAGCTTGGCCCCGACATGCTGGAGTTTCTCGTGGACAACCGCACAATTAACGGTACGGCGACGATGCTGATCGACTTGGATCGCTGCACCCGCTGCGACGATTGCGTGCGCGCATGTGCGTCGACTCACAATAATAACCCGCGATTCGTCCGCCATGGGCGGGAGATGAATGGCATTATGGTCGCGAACGCCTGCATGCACTGCGTTGATCCGGTCTGTATGATCGGTTGTCCCACTGGTGCGATCCATCGCGAATCGTTCCAGGGTCAGGTTGTGATCAACGATGACACCTGCATTGGCTGCGCGACCTGCGCGAACAGTTGCCCGTATGACAACATCCAAATGGTGGAGACGCGAGATCGGTCCGGCTTTTTCATCCTCGATGAAATGGCTGGCACTCCGATCATGAAGGCTACCAAATGCGATCTCTGCATCGATCAACTGGGCGGCCCTGCCTGTGCGCGCGCTTGTCCGCATGACGCGCTTATCCGCGTGGATATGCGAGATGTGGACAAACTGGCAACATGGATCAATCGCTGAGGTGAGCCCCCTCCTCCGGCGCCGAGTCAGCTTCACTGCGGGATTGATTGTCGCTTCGGCTATCGCCTGGGTGCTCAATCTGGTCCTGCAGATTTCGTTGCGTGACTCCGCGATTTATTCGGGGTTTCTTCTGCTCGCTGTCGTGCTCGGTTTGACTTTTTTCAACGCGCGCAAAAAGCTGGCTTTTCTTCCGCTCATTCGCGCCTCCACCTGGCTGCAGATCCACATCTACGCCGGTTACTTTTGCTTCTTCGTTTTCCTCCTCCATGTCCATTTCTCTCCGCCCCGCGGCGCGCTTGAGACCGTTCTTGCGGTCGTCTTTTGCGTGGTCATTTTCAGCGGCTTTTTCGGCATTTTCATTAGTCGGTTTTTGCCTTCGCGGTTGTTGCTCTCGGGTGAACCGCTCATCTACGAGCGCATCCCCGCTTACCGGCGCGAGATTCAGACAAATGTCGAAGCGCTCATCCGCAAAGCCGAAACCGAAACTCAATCGTCCACTCTGTCCGATTTTTATCTTGGTGAGCTGCGTCCATTTTTTCAACGTCTCCCCGGCGCCTTTGACGCTTTGGGCGGGATCGACCGCCGGGTGAACCGGTTGCTCAAGCAATTGACCGCCTTGAATCGCTACTTGGACGACGCCGAAAAAGCGATCGCTGCCGAAATGCGCGACTGGATCGAAACCGCGCAGAATGTTCACTTCCAATATGCCGCCCAGCGCCTGCTCAAGCTCTGGCTTTACGTGCACATTCCTTTTACCTACAGCCTTATCTTGCTTGCGTTCGTTCACGCTGCTCTGGCCATCATCTACGCCGGAAGATTTTGACGCATGAGGCGATTGCTCGATCAACTTAGCTTCAAAAAAAATCGCTACGCGCGTCCGAACCAGGATTGGATTTGCGGACATGCGGATGAGGGACACCCGTGCCCGCTCGGTCCGGATGAGCGCGGACGCTGCCGTCACACCGGGGAATGTCTTCCGTCGAAAAGCGGCGATCGCTGGCTCTGCACTCGGCCTGAAGCGCAAGGGGGCAAGTGCCCCGAAGGTCCGCTTCCAAACGGCGACTGCGCGCACCCCATTCCGCCCTGCCAGCCAAAACCGTCGCTGCGCCGAACGCGTGGGCAACTCACTTGGCTCCTGGTTGCTCTCACTCTTAGCGTTTTACTGCTCGTTTTCACCGGAAAGGGACGTCGAAAATTGACCAGTCCGGGCGCGCTCAGTGTTCATCATGCGACCTCATACACCGAATGCGAGGATTGCCACACGCTGGAAAAATCTAACTTCCAGTTGGTTGCGCACCTGGACATTTTTCAGAAAAGAGCAGTGGAGGACAGCCAGCTTTGCCTGAAATGCCATTCGCTTGGTCTGCAGCCATTTTCGCCGCATGGCGCGCCCGCCCCCGAGTTGGGCGCATTCACGACGCGAGCGAAGACTGAGAAGTCAGAGCCACCGCTTCTACTGCGGGCCGGGACTGCCGTCGCTAACGCTAGTCGGATGAAATCGACTGACCTGGCCTGCTCAACCTGCCACCAGGAGCATCACGGTAAGGACTTTAACATTGCTCATTTTTCCAAAACGCAATGCCAGGTTTGCCATCAGGTCCAGTTCGCTAGCCTTGCCAAAGGCCACCCAGAATTTGCTAGTTATCCTTATCTGCGGCGCACGCGTATTTTCTTCGACCACGCTAGTCATATTCAGGGATATTTTCCCGCAGACAAAGAGAAGGCGCCCACTTCCTGCCAGGCTTGTCACATTCCGGCTGTTTCTGGCGGGAAGATGATCGTCAACAGTTTCGAACAATCGTGCGCCGTTTGTCATGCGGACAATATCGCCAAGTCTAGTTCCGTTGCTTTTTTCCGGGTGCCGGGGATCGATGTCATTTCCTTGGCCAGAGCCGGGATCAGTATCGGGCAATGGCCAAAAGATGCCGATGACAAGCTGACTCCGTTTATGGAACTACTGCTCGGCGCCGATATATCGGGAGGCAAGTTACTCGCTACACTCAAAGGCAAAGATTTGCTCGACCTTAGCAGCGCCTCACCGGAGCAACTCGCCGCTGCCAGCCGGCTTGCTTGGGCTGTGAAGGAATTTCTTTACGACTTCGAGGCCGAAGGTCAGGCCTTTCTGATCAAGAGACTTCAAGAAGGACTTCCCCGCGGGCAAACTTCCGTCCAGCTGACGGCGTTAACCGGCGGTCTCCCCCGCGCCGGTCTCATTTCCTGGCGCAAAGAATGGATGCCTGATCTGCTTCGCGAAGTTTCCGATTATCGCCGCGGCGTTCTGCCGCCGCTTCCGCCCGTACCACGCGCTCCTCTAAAGCCGCCAATTCCTGCGCCCGCAAAGAAAGCAAAACAGCCACCGTCCAATGCCGATATCTTAGGAGGCGCAGAACCTTCGAAAGAACAATCGCCTCCTCCTAAACCGGGCCCTGCTGCGCCACCGGGCGATGATATTTTGGGCGGTGCGGAACCATCGAAAGAACAATCGACCCCCGCCAAATTAAGCGCTGCTCCGCCTCCCGGGGACGATATTTTGGGTGGTGGAGAACCATCGAAAGACCAATCGCCTTCTGTCAAACCGAGCCCTCCTGCGCCTGTCGGCGATGACATCCTCGGAGATGCACCGGTCGCGCCTTCGCCGGTTGCCGCTCCGCCCGGCCGTTTTCCTCCGCGGGGAAAATCTGGGAAGCAGCGCGCAGTGGCCGCTGCGGCACCCCTTCCAAAACCTGGTGCCGGGCCGCCTCAGCCAAAACCGGAAAGCGAAGCCGCAACCGACGAGAGCTGGATGGCAGCTGGATGGTTTCGCGCCAAGGATGGCTTTACATTATCTTACCGACCTTCCGGACACGCCGATCCATTTCTTACCGCTTGGTTGAATGCTGCCGGCATCGTGCCCTCGGTTGGTTCGGGGATTCTGCAGACTCTGGCCACGCCCTCGGGTCCGGGCTCGTGTGGCAAGTGTCACACTGTCGATGTAATTTCGAACGGAGCGCAGAAAGTCAATTGGACCGCCGCTCGCTCCGAGCCGAACGCGCATCCTTTCACAAAATTCAGTCATACCGCGCACCTCAGCGTGATGACGGAAAAGGGCTGTCAAACCTGCCACGTTCTTAATCCTGCCTCAAAGTACAACACGTACTTTCAACCCCCGGATGCAGCGAATCCGGGTGCAAACGATCCATCGCATTTCGAGAGTAATTTTGCGCCGTTGGCGAAAATGGAATGTGGCCGATGTCACACGGCTCGCATTGCCGGAGATAATTGTCTCCTCTGCCACAATTATCACACGGGGACGTTTGCCACCGACATGAGCCAGGCTGCGCGCATTCATCCTCTTGAACCGCAGAAATGAGGCGGCGGACCTCGGATCAGATCTTTCGCAAAACGTAAAAACAGGGCTTGACCCCACACTGCCGATTCGTTAAACCGGTCGTCCGATTGCGCTCGTGCTAGTTAGGCGAGCGGCAATTACGAGAGGAGAAACATTTCAACCATGAAATTTACGTTGCGGAAATTCCCCTTGCTGGTTGTTGCATTTTTTTGCGCAGGCCGTTTGGCTTACGCGCAAGGCGTCGACACGATTGTCGAGATTCCGACTACAGCGCATGGATCTGCGATCATCGAGATTCCGACGTCCCAAATGAGCTCTCGATCCAACGCAGACACTAACGTAACAATGGCCGGGGAGTACAAATCCACCAAAAATGTAGTCGAGGAACAAAAGCCAGTATGCTGGACTTGGTATGCGGATGACGGGTATGAGTCAGAGTACAACTTCCGCGGGACGGACTTGATGCCGAATTCTGACGGCGGCGTTTTCGGCGATGCAGCGGTCAGCAGATGGGGGTTCACGCTGGGAGTGTTCACTATCCATCAGCTTGGGACGGCGCGCGCAGATAGCTTCTCCATCGGCGAGGGAGGTGGTGGCGGAGGAAGTGTTGGCTTTGGTGGCTTGAGTACTATTGGGCCGGTTTTTCCGACGACCATCCAGGACCGCTTTAACGAGATCGACGTTTTTCTGCAATATCATCGTGAGCTAGGCCCGATTGACGTGACGGTTGGGAATATCGGATTCTTTATCGATCGGCGGGCGGAAACGTTCCTCTTTGTACCGATGGGCCCGCTGGCTTCGGGAGTTTTCGGCCCATATCGGACGGTCGAGAATGAGAAGTTCGATCGGATTTTTGTTCGACTTGCAACTCATGTGATCCCTCACATTGAGCCTTGGATCACTTACTACCAAACGATATATAATTGGGGTGAAGATCCTTTCCATCACAGTGCGTTTTTAGCTCCTCCGGCAGCTCCGGGGAACGTGTTCACCTTCTACAATGTCCATGAACGCAACGACAGATTTGGCGGTTACCTTGAAGGGAGACTACGAGGTAATTTCCCTATTGGCAATTGGGTTGATTTCAATCCTTACGGAGTCATTTCTTATAGCTTTCACGACCGAAGTGAACCTGTTCTCGACCCCAACAACCTCAGCGATGCTGTGAAGGGTCGATCCTTGGTAGGCTTCAATGTTGCGCAGGTCGGGCTGGAATTACCGATTCATCTATTCCACATTGTCGGAGATTCGAGCGGACCCTGCGCACCGGCGGATCTTCATGTAAATCTAATCCCGTTTGGCTCCTACTCGTACCATATTTCGGATCCGCCGGTTGGCACGGATCGCAACGAATGGTGGGGAGGGGTAAAGGTGGCGGTAACATTCTAGCATTCGCCAGCTCCCGCTGCAGCGGCCGGAGTAGCTTGTGCGATGGAGGGTGTCACATGCATCTTCGATCAACCGCGGCTGCCTCTCCGGAAGCAGGAAAGAGGTCGCCTACTCGCGACCGCGAGACTGACTGACAAAATCCGCAGTTCGTTAATCACCAGGCGCGCCTGGCCACCACGCGCAGGCCGCTGAATATCGGCAGTACGCGTCGCGACAGGACCCTGTGTGTTCTATATGTGCCACGGCGACGTGAGATTGATGCTTAACATTTGCTTTTCCTGATTTCTCGGAGCCGGTGTAAGCCGTTTTTTTCACATCGCGCTCTTCAGAACCCGCTCCGGCTTGGCACGACAACCACGGAACGATCGTCCAAGCCAACATTAGAGCTACCGCGACCTGTTTCGTTTTCATGGCTGACGAGTATACCGCGTTTGTTTGACCGGTCGATCTTTTTAACCGCCAGGGGCACCCTCGCCAAACGGGTTCTGCATGCGCTTCGGTTCTGTGCTGGGTCTTGGTGGAGGTTTGGAAATGGATTTTGCCGGCGGCGGAGTCGCCGCAGCTTGGCGGGTTACGGGCGGTGCCGGCTTTTCAGGTGGGGCCGCCGCAGGCTGCCTGATGTGCGCCGGTTTCTTGGCAACAGCCACTTCTTCATTTTCTTTTTCAGCAGGCTTACTCGGCGCCTCCTGGACAACATTCGGCGTCGGCACCGGTCGCGACTCTGCCCTTGCGCGCAGGACGATCCCTTGCGATGCCACCTCACCACCCTTGACTTCTACTTCCCGCTCTTCGGTCATGTAATTGTCCAGCACGATCTGAAGATGATGTTTGCCCGCAGCAAGATTTGAAAAGGTCGCTGGACTTCTTCTTACAACCGAGCCGGCATCAACGATCACTTTCGCTCCAGCAGGAGTTGTATCGACCCATAAACCACCTTCGGCCGGTGGCAAAGATTTTGATTCTGGTGCGCTCTGCACGGCAGGGGCCGGGACCGGTGCGACGAACGCCACCTGCGACTGGATTGGAGATGAAACGGGCTGCGTCTTCTGCGGCTGTGGAGCCTGCGTCTTCGCTGGTAGTTGCTCAGTGATTTTCTTCGGAGGCTCGCGAATTGCGAAAAACCATACGCAAGCAGCCAGGACAGCTGCCGGGATTATCGTCAGCGCCGTGCCGCGGACAGTTTCCCTGGCCAGCGCCAGCACTGCAATCCCTGCTCCGCGAAATAGCAAATTGCTGCCTGCAATTAGCGCGACCGCGATAGCGCGGAGCACTTTACCGAGGCTGACCATCGCAAAGATGGCGCCGCGAGAGGTCGCCTGAACTCCGTGAAATATTACTTTGCTCGGTACGATAACGACTGCGGCAGCACCGCGAACTACCGCGAGACAAGCCGCGGATAGCGCAAGCGCTGCGCGACGAAATCTTTGCTTGGGCACGCGCGGCGTGCGGACGACCACGGTTTTCGGACGGGTCTTGGCTGATGGAATTTCGGCGCGCAGCCCGGTTGAGGGAGCTGTCTTGCGGGTTGGCGGCGTCGGCCACTGCGTGGGTCTTTGCTCAGTCTTTCGCGACGGGAATGGAAGCCACGCCGACAATCCCCGGGAAGTCTTGGGAGCGGGCGTTGTCAGCAACCCAACAATTTCGATCGCAGATTGTGGACGGAGTGCTGGATCCTTTTGTAAACACGCCGCCACAACCTCTTCCCACATTGGATCGATTGGCTCTCCACCCACGACATCGAGTTCTTCACGCCGATAGGTCATTAGCGGCGGAACTCTTTCGTGAATTTGGCGATCGATGTTTCCGGAATAGAACGGCGGCTTGCTCGTGAGTAATTCGTAAATGGTGGCGCCGACCGAATAGATATCGTCGAGAGATGTGCCTCGCCCGCCATCGAGCTGTTGCGGGCTCATGTAAACCAAAGTGCCGCTGGTGTGGCGGCCCATCGTTGCCATGCTGACCGAATCGCTCAAGCTACGGGCGATGCCAAAGTCGGCGACTTTGAGGTCACCGCGCTGATTGATCATTAGATTTGCCGGCTTGAGATCCCGGTGAACGACCTGCGCATGGGTATGGGCGTAATCAAGCGCTTCACAAAGTTGCTTTGCCCAGTTCCCCAGCTCCCAGCATTCAAAAACTTTACTTTCGCGGTCGGCGCGGATGTTCGACAACGTATCGCCGTCGATGTACTCCATCGAGATGCAGGCCGCATTTTCGTCGTTCACGAAGTCATAAATCCGGACGATGTTCTTGTGGGTGAGCTCCAGGCTGCGGTTGGTTTCGCGCTTCAACTCGTTCAGCATCGCGCGATCGAAATTTACTAATTCGGGCAGAAATTTGAGCGCGACATCGCGCTCAAGGACATCATCCCGCGCCAGCCAGACCACACCCATTCCCCCGCGTCCCAGGATCTGTTTCAGCGTGTAGCGGTTGAATAGTTTTTGTCCGGAGACAAAATCTCGCAGCGTCACGTCCAGCGGCCCGCTGGCATCTACGTTCACGGACTTTAACCTAAACATTTAAAGTAAAGAAATAAAGGATAAACTAACCTCCCATCGGCCGGTTTTCCTAGGGTGGAGCTGCTGGATCGGACACGCTCGCGGGTTCGAATTCGGCGCTTTTTATAAAAATCTCCGCCACGACTGATCGCTCAATCGAGCCTTGGCCAGACATCGTTGCCAATCGAACAAGAGAACAAAACAAGGCTTGACCCTACGTCGACGATTAGTTACACCGGTTCCCCGATTGGCGCTGCCCCAAAACCCGCGGCAGCTGCCGACGATGACGAGGAGAAATATGAAGACATTTAAAGCACCAGTATGGGCTTCGCTGTCGGTTCTGTTTGCGCTCTGCTGCGCAGCTCATTTGGGATACGCGGAGGGCAGCGCGATTGTTGAAATTCCAACCGCCAAAAACATTGACGCGTCCGATCCGGGGCAAAATTTGACGATGGCCGGTGAGTACAAGTCGGCCAAAAATGTGGTCGAGGAGCAAAAGCCCGTTTGTTGGACCTGGGCTTTCGACGTCGGATACATGTCTGAATATAATTTCCGGGGCACGAACTTAACCCCGGACGCTGATGGCGCGGGTCTCATTACGCTCGAGGTGAGCCGATGGGGTTTTACTTTCGGTGTTACGGGTATTCATCAATTTGGCACCGCGCACTCGGATAGCTTTTCAATCGGTGAAGGCGGCGGTGGCGGAGCGAATGCATTTGGTACCGGTCTTTTTGCCAATCCCCTCCCTATTGGTCCACGCTTTATAGCTATTTCCAGTGGTGTCAGCCCGCACACAATCCAGGATCGATTCAATGAGATCGACATTTTCCTTCAATACCAGCGTTCCTTCGGCTGGATAGATATCGCGGTTGGCAACATCGGATTTTTCATTGACCGGCAGGCGGTAACATTTGTCGATCTTACCAATATTGCCATAACGGTGCCTCCGGCTCCCCCAATTCCCCTGGGAAGCGCCTTCCACGTCGGGCCGCTTCGAACAGTCGAGGATGAGAAATTCGACCGATTTTATCTCACGCTATCCAGTTCGAAGATCCCTCATCTGCAGCCGGTAATTACTTATTATCAAACGGTGGTAAACGACGGCTCCGAGCCGGCAGTGCTCGGCGCGCCGCTTGCGCAGATATTCGAGAAACTTGGTTTTCCTCCTGGCCTTGTCGGAGGATTGCCCACGGTTCCTGCGTATCGCGGTAGAGAGCGTAACGATGAGCTGGGGGGTTATCTCGAAGGAAGGTTGCGTGGAAACTTTGCGGTTACTGAGTGGCTCAGTCTTAATCCGCAGGGTGTTATTTCTGCCAGTTTCCATGATCGGACCGAGCCGATTGCGGACCCCATAAATAAAAAGGACGCAGTAAGAGGCCGCAGTTTGTCCGGTTGGAATGTCGCGCAGCTTGGACTGGACATTCCGATCCGTGTGCTCCATTTGATGGGTTTTTCGGATGGTCCGTGTGCGCCGCCCAATTTGAATGTCTACATCACGCCCTTCGGTTGGTACTCGTATCATATCTCTGATCCTACTCCGAGCACCGACCGCAATGAGTTTTGGGGTGGAGTGAAGCTTACAGCGACGTTCTAATTCTTCCGCTGCAGTGGCAGGCGTCTTCCATGCCATAGCTGATTGCGGCGGTGGCGGGTGTCGTCTGCGAGAACTTGTCAGGACGCAAGCCGAAAGGCTTGCGCGACATTTAGCAACTTAATCCCCGGGTGCGTTCGGCCACCAGGGCGAAGCCGCGATGCGAATGCAGTACTGATCTCCGCGATGGCAAAATGCCGTGCCTCTGGGATTCACCTGTGCAACCTGAGGTTGCTGATTTGATTGCGCGCTTTGCTTCTGCGTCGACGCAGAAGATTTCGCAGTCTTCTTTTCTTTAGCGGTTGAACGATCTCCCGCTTGACACGGCAACGACGTAGCCAGGGCTGCCGCGACCAGAAAACCGACGATAGAATATTTCACGTTAATGGGACTATACGACTTCGCGTCGCCCAGTCCATCCTTTTAACCGCCGGGAACTCCCCCTTCAAACGGCCGCGGTGGCTTTTGTTGCGGAGAGGCTGCGGGCTTGGAGATGACCTTCGTCGGCACAGGAGAAGTCGACGCAGCTTGCCGCGTTACGGTCGCCGGCTTTTCGGTGGGCGCAGCCGCAGGCTGCTTGCTGCGCGTTGGTTTCTTCGCAGTCGCGACCTTTTGTTCATTCTCCTTTTGTGCCGGTTTGCTTACCACTTCCTGGATTACAGTCGGCGTTGTCGCGGGCTGCGGTGGGATTGAAGAGCGAAGCATGATCACTCCTTGAGACACGATCTCACCTTCTTTGACTTCCACGTCTCTGTCTGCCGTTATGTAATCCGGCCGCACAATCTGAAGATGATGTCTGCCAACCGTGAGATTTAAAAACGTTGCTGGGCTTGTTCTTACAATCGAGCCGCCATCGACGATCACCTTCGCTCCGGCAGGAGTTGTGTCGACCCATAAACCACCTTCGGCAGGTGGAGGAGGTTTTGCTTCCGGCGTTCGCGTTACGGGAGGAGGTACTGGTGCGATTGCGGCCACCCGCGATTCCGTCGGCGCGACGCTCGGTTGAACTTTTGGCGGTAGACTCGGCTGGATCGCGACCGATGGTTGGACGACCTGTGGTTTCGGCGGCGGTGGCGGCCGAATCGCGAAATACCAAACACAGGCCGCAACTGCCGCAGCCGGAATCACCACGATAGCTGCGCCGCGAGCGGTTTCCTTGGTTAGAGTGAAAAATGCGTGCCCGCCAGCGAGAAGGAGGTTTACGCTCAATCCGGCGCCGGCACGAGCAGCTCGGAATACTTCCGTCGTCCCTGCGGCCAATGTCTGGCCCGCGCTGCGAAGTTTGTTTTTGGCCGTCGCGATTGTTCGGGCCAGCGCAGGACGAAATTTTTTCTCGCGTACGCGTTTTATTCGCGGCGGGACGGTCTTAGTGCGGGTCTTGGATGTGGCTGGACGGGTCTTGGGCGACGTCGGGAATGTGAGCCAACCGCTTTTACGCGGTGCCGTCGCCGCGAGCCGCTCGACGATTTCAGGCGTCGATTGCGGACGAAGCGCGGGATCTTTTTGCAAACAGGCTGCTACTAATTCCTCCCACATTGGATCGATTGGCTCTCCACCCACGACGTCGAGTTCTTCACGCCGGGAACTCATCGGCGGCGGAACTCTTTCGTGAATTTGGCGGTCGATGTTCCCCGAGAAAAACGGCGGCTTACTCGTGAGAAGTTCATACATCGTCGCGCCGAACGAATAGATATCGTCGAGAGGTGTGCCTCGCCCGCCATCGAGCTGTTGCGGGCTCATATAGACCAGTGTGCCACTCGTGTGCTGACCCCTTGTTAGCATGCTGACCGATTCGCTTAAGCTGCGGGCGATGCCAAAATCGGCGACTTTGAGA
>Ga0210410_10002936_pt1 | contig 15208 bp, 16 predicted proteins | sample IncBWC4MmetaG_FD_161058 | JGI IMG/M metagenome (GOLD analysis project Ga0210410, IMG submission 161058) | Forest soil microbial communities from Barre Woods Harvard Forest LTER site, Petersham, Massachusetts, United States - Inc-BW-C-4-M | ecosystem: Environmental > Terrestrial > Soil >... | reverse complement strand
GCGGTGGCGGCAGTTTCCCGCTTTTGCTTTACGATTTCATCGATTTGCAGGCCTAGGCCTTTGGCTACGCCGGTGCCGTAAGCCGGATCGGCTTTATAGAAGTGTTGAATTTGCAGCTCCTGAATGAGGCGAGGGACGCTGCTCATGCTGGCAACGATGTTGCCGATGAGACGCTGTTTGGCGTCAGGGGCCATCAAGCGGAAAAGATTGCCCGGCTGGCTATAGTAGTCACTGTCGAGCCGGTGATTGTGACGATCGACCGTGCCGGCCACTTCTTTCGGGCGCTCGCGGTATTGCGGATCTTCTTTCGGGCCGCCAAAGCTGTTGGGTTCGTAGTTGGGTTGCGCGCCATAATTGCCGTCGAAACGCATCGCTCCGTCGCGATTGTAAGTGTGCATCGGGCATTGCGGCTTGTTGATAGGCAGGCCGTCATAGTTCACGCCGAGCCGATAGCGATGCGCGTCGGGATAGGAAATCAGCCGTGCCTGGAGCATCTTGTCGGGCGAGAAGCCCATGCCGGGGACGATGTTGCGTGGCTCGAAGGCGGCTTGCTCGACTTCGGCAAAGTAATTTTCGGGATTGCGATCCAGCACGAGTTCGCCGACTTCGATGAGCGGATAGTCCTTGTGCGGCCAGACCTTCGTGAGATCAAACGGATTGAGGTGATACGTCTCGGCTTGCTTTTCCGGCATGATCTGCACGGATACGCGCCATTTCGGGTAAAGGCCTTCCTTGATGGCATTGAATAGATCGCGCTGCGCGAAGTCGGGATCCTGGCCGCGCATTTCGTCTGCAGATTCACGCGTGAAATTCTTGATGCCCTGCTTGGTCTTGAAGTGCCACTTCACGTAAAAAAGTTCATTCTTATCGTTAATCAGGCTGTACGTGTGGCTGCTGAAGCCATCCATGTGGCGGTAGCCATGCGGAGTGCCGCGGTCCGAGAAAAGAATGGTGACTTGATGCAGCGATTCGGGGGAAAGTGACCAGAAATCCCACATCATGGTGGGAGATTTAAGATTGGTTTCCGGGTCGCGCTTTTGCGTGTGGATAAAATCGCCGAATTTCAGCGGATCGCGAATGAAGAAGACGGGCGTGTTGTTGCCGGTCATGTCCCAGTTGCCTTCTTCGGTGTAGAACTTGAGGGCAAAGCCGCGCGGGTCGCGCTCGGTGTCCGCGGAACCTTTCTCGCCACCGACAGTGGAGAAGCGGATGAAGGTGGGGGTCTTCTTCCCGACTGAGTTGAAAAATTTCGCGGTCGTGTACTTGGGCATGTCGGGGTTGGTGCCCACAAAATATCCGTGAGCGCCGGAGCCCTTTGCGTGTACTACACGTTCCGGAATGCGCTCGCGATTGAAGTGAGCCATTTTTTCGAAAAGCAGGAAATCCTCGAAAACCACTGGGCCACGGGGGCCAACCGTGAGGGAATTCTGGTTGTCGCCTACTGGACGGCCTGCGTCCGTTGTCATGATGTTCTTCTTGTTTTCTGGCTTTTTATTTTCTGCCATTGATCCTCCTCAGGTGCTGGAAGAGAACACTGTAGGCGAACCGAGGGTATACTTCCAATATATAGATCGGATGAAGAACATAGGCGTAGCCTATGGGTGAGAACCATGGAACTGCATCAACTTCGATATTTTTGCGCAGTGGTGGACAGCGGGTCGTTTAGCCGGGCAGCGGAGCAGTCGCACGTATCGCAGCCATCGCTATCGCAGCAAATTCTCAAGCTGGAGGATGAACTGGGGGCGCGCCTATTTGACCGGCTCGGGCGTTCGGTGCGGCTTACCGACGTAGGTAAGACATTTTTGCCCCGAGCGCGAGCGGTGCTGCGCGAATTGGAGGCGGCACGCGGCGACGTAGTCGAGCGCAAAGATTCCGTAGGCGGAGCGATTTCTGTTGGCGTGATTCCGACGATCGCGCCATATTTTTTGCCGGCGCAATTAACATTCCTGTCGCGCCGGTTCCCGCAAGCTCGAGTGACCGTGGTGGAAGAGATCACGCCTTTATTGCTAGACCGGCTGCGCGCGAGCGCGGTGGACGTGGCGATTCTGGCGCTCCCGATTCGCGGCCACGAGTTCGAAACATTCCCCTTGCTGACTGAGCATTTGTTTGCGGCGCTGCCCCGGAAGCATAAATTCGCGAGCCGTGCGGCGATTTCATTAAAAGACTTGCGAGCGGAAGCTTTTCTGTTGCTGCGAGACGGTCACTGCTTTCGCGATACCGCGGTGGCTGCTTGCGATCGCGCGCGATTGCACCCGCAGATTGTTTTCGAAAGCGGACAATTCAGCAGCATCTTGAGCATGGTGGGTGCGGGGATGGGTGTGTCGATCGTCCCGGAGATGGCTGTGGAGAAGAAATCAGGCTGCCGTTTTGTCCGGGTTGAGGACGCCAAAGCGGAGCGCACGATAGGGGCCGTGGTATTGCGAGGACGCTCGCTCACTCGGCTGCATCGCGCTTTCTTGGCCCACCTGCGGACCTTGGCGCCGATCAACGACTGAGCAAAAAAGGATTCAGAGTTCTTGGATTCGGGTCTGCTTAAAACCGAGGAACATGCTTTGTGACTTTGGTGGAGCCGATGGGATTCGAACCCACGACCTTCCCGGTTACGACCGGGACGCGCCCACCAACCGTTCAATCATTTCGCGATCTTTCCATGACTTGATCTGACGCTCACGTCGCACGGCTTCCGCGCGTGTCGGATAGGCCTCTAAGTAAACGAGTCGCCAGGGGCCGCGATTCCTTAGTGCTTTCGAGTAGTTGGCGTTGTGGTAGGCAAGACGTTTCGGAACATCCTGAGTTTGGCCGATGTAATAGCGATTCGTGTGTTGACTTTGCAGAATATATAAATGGAAGGACATTTTTTTGGTGGAGCCGATGGGATTCGAACCCACGACCTCCTCGATGCCATCGAGGCGCGCTCCCAACTGCGCCACGGCCCCACCGAACTGAAACGTAATTCATGTTAGCACCAGGCCTTCTAATTCGTCCACCAACCGAGAGACAAATGTTGGTAAGTGACGCGGATCTGGTAGAGGTTTAACCCTAGTAAAAACTACACCTGCGAATGCGCCCCTCTGGCGTTTTGCTCTACAGCATTCGCCGGGGTGACGACTAGAAAGAGCCTGAGTACGTTCGCTAACCGTATCATTCCATGAGGACCCGCGAAATGGTATTGGCCATGCACTTCTCCCGGAGGTACTCAATCTTCCTTGGAATGTGAGCGTGCATCATGCGGTCACCCCACTTAGACATACTGAAGAGACAGAAAGACGGGAGTTTTGTCTGGATCGAAGCAGCCAGCGACGCCGAGGTGGCTGCAGAGCGGTTATCGCAATTGGCATCGATCTCGCCGGGCGAGTACTTCGTTTTCGATCAGCGGACACAACAGATCGTGGCCAGAATCGCGAGGCAGCCGATGGATTGAGCGGCACGTCCAATACCACAGGTGAAGAATTGCAATTCGCCGCCAACTTTTAGCGGCGACCGGAATCCAATTAAAAAAGGCTTATTGTGGCACACCAAACGGTACAGTTCCTTCCTCCGGAAGAGCGGACAGATACGACGAATAAGCGCGTAGAGAACAGAGTTCTGCTTTCGATCCCCGACAATGAGTTCTGGGCGCTACGGCCCCACTTGGAACTTCTGGATTTTGATTCCCACCAAATTCTTCACGAGGCGCATGAGGTTTTGCATTATGCGTACTTTCCCAATGACGGCTTGCTGTCGCTGGTGGTTGTGTTCGCGGAAGGGAAGACGGTAGAGGCCGGAATCGTCGGCAAAGAAGGCGTTGTGGGGCTCCCGGCTCTTGCAGGGCTAAGCCGGAGTCCGCTGCGCGAGGTAGTGCAAATCACTGGGGGCGGTTTGCGCATAGCACTGTCAACGCTGCGAGAATTGATGGCCACCGCACCGCAGCTTCGCTACCAGTTGGAGCGCTTCTCGGTCCTGTTAGGATTGCAAGTAGCGCAGACAGCCGGATGCAACCGGCTCCACGATGTTGAGCAGCGATTGGCGCGATGGCTGCTGATGGCCCAGGATCGCGTGAGCACCGCAACCCTTCCAATCACACACGACTTTCTCGCCACAATGCTGGGAACGGACAGGCCTAGTGTGAGCCTCGCGGCCGGGGTGCTACAGAAGGCTAAAGTCATCGAATACAACCGCGGCTCGGTAAGAATCGTGAACCGAGCGGAGCTCGAGCGGATTTCGTGTGAATGCTACAGCGTCATTCAGAGGTATACGAGTGAGATGTAACAACGTCGTTGCTGCCTGGCGCGTCTGCGTTGGCGATCGATCCGCGAATGTGCCTTGGTTACATACCGGTTGAACCGGAACCGCTCGCCGTGTCGGGCAAGCAAGCCCGCCACACACTCCAAAATAAACACTACAAGAAGATGCAAGCACGCTCTACGCCGTTTACCGGATGGTTCCACACCTGGACAGAAGGTAGGCTGCGCGATTGTGGGGCGTCGGGTCAACACAAGAACCGTGCGCCTGCAGCCGGTAGATTCTTCTGCGACGCGATGCAGTGGGTGCAGTTTTTCAATTCCTAAAACCTACACGGTAGCGCCTCGGGGCTAAAGGAGAGAGTGATGATTCGAAAGAGCTGGCCGCAAATTAGCTCGGCATTTGCCATTGGGTTAGGCGTGGGAGCGATTGTCGGAATGATGTGGGCGCCGCAGTCGGGCGAAGAGACACGGGCACTGCTGCGTGACAAAGCGCAAGACGGGATGGACGAAGCGCTCGCGCAGGGAAAGAAAGTGGCGCGGAAAGCTCAGAGAGCAGCTGACAATGCTCGAGAATTCGTCAGTGACGCGGTGGACGCGGGCCAAAGTGCCTATCGCGAAACACGAAATTCTTAGAGTCGGAAACCTAGACAAACCGGGGTTGGCAAAGGAACAGGCGAAGGAGAGAGAAATGGACTTGCTTTGGACGATCGCAATAATCCTGCTGATTATGTGGCTGTTGGGATTGGTGACCTCGTACACGCTGGGCGGATTCATTCATATCCTGCTAGTGCTGGCGATCATAGTGGTGTTGATTCGGGTCATTCAGGGGCGACGGCCAGTTTAGGGCCCGAGCAAACATCGTGGCCGGTGCGGTTTGGCCGGCGAAATAACCCAGTACGTGTGTGAGTAAAGGGGTGAGCCGTGGACAGCCAAAGAGCATCGCGGAACGAAACAATTCTGACAAGCGTCGCGGAATCGATTGGGGCAACGCTTGGCACGATTGCGGCAAAAGCCGGGGCCGTGCAGAAGGAGTTGACCAAGGCGATGAGTGCGGCCAAACCGCAGGCTCGCCGCATCGTTAGGAAGGCGACGAAGCGCCCCAAACGCCGCAAGAGGCCCGCTAAGGCCAAGGCGTCCGGCGCCACCGTGCGGCGCACAAAGAAGAAAGTCACCTAGTCACAGGTACAGCCTGTTCGCAGAAAGCATTACATCTCAAACCTGATGGTTCCCGCGCGGATGCACAGCTATCGTAATGATAGTTGCCCAGCGGGATGGGTAAGCGCTCTTGGTCGGCAGTCTACCCCTACTGAATCTCATCCCAAATAAAACAAGCTTCTAATTTTTTCAACAGCAGATTCGATCTAACTCTGCTTTTTAAGGAGAAAGTATGCGTTTTTTGGCAATCAGAACGAAATTCTTGGTCTTTGCCGTTGCCCCGGCTGTTTTGGGAACTGCGCTGATGGCCGGGCCCTTGCCCAGGCAAGACGCCCAGCAGCAACCAGCCCCCGATAACACCAAGACCAATAAAAGGGATCGCGACCAGAGTTCGCCAACCGCGGACCAGAAGATGAACGCAACGGACCGCGACCTGGCAAAGCGAGTCCGCTCTGCAATCATAGCCGACAAATCGCTTTCCACTTACGCACACAACATCAAGGTTGTTGCGCAGGACGGAAAGGTCACCTTGAAGGGGCCCGTGCGCTCGGACGAAGAGAAGAGCGCCATTGAAACAAAGGCTACAGAAGTTGCAGGGGCCGGGAACGTGATCAACCAGTTGGAAGTCGCGCCAAAATCTTAAGTAAGAGTGCAAGTCAAAAGGAGAAAAGAAATGGCAGATAAAAAGACCGCAGTGTTTGGGATCTACTCGAGTCGCGAAGCCGCGGAACGGGCCGCCGATACGATCGTAAAAACAGGCTTTTCCCCCGCGGATATTTCCGTGCTGTTGCCGGAGAATCTCGGAAACCGGTCGATCGGAACGGAGAAGTCTACGAAGGCTCCGGAAGGGGCAACCGCTGGCGGGGGCACCGGTGCCGTGCTAGGCGGTACGCTGGGATTGCTGGCAGGTATTGGCGCCCTGGCCATTCCGGGAGTGGGACCACTGATTGCCGCAGGCCCGATTATGGCCACGCTTGCGGGAGTGGGAGTAGGCGGCGCAATTGGCGGGATCACCGGCGCCTTAGTGGGAATGGGCATCCCGGAATATGAAGCCAAGCGATATGAGGGGCGTCTTCAGAAGGGCGGAATCCTTCTTTCCGTGCATTGTGCAACCTCCGACGAAGTAAAGCGCGCGAAAGAGATTGTCGGGCGCACGGGCGGTGAGGATGTCTCATCGACCGGCGAAGCTTCTGTCGATACTTCGAAAGAACGTACCATGCGGCGTGGGGCCGGCGGAGTTGAGTAAGACTGCTGCGTCGGAGAGAGGTACGGAAAAAGAGGGAGCGAGAGCTTCCTCTTTTTCCGTTTATGGTCCGTCTGGCGCACCTCGCATTCCTTCTATCTATAAGAGAGATCGCTACATCCAACCATTGAAAGGTTCATTGGGAAAGTATCCAGTAAACCCCCGATATTCACTGAGTAGGCAGTGTGCTATTTATAAGAGCGTCGGTGTGAATGAGAGTTCGTGCAGCCCGGAACGGGCTTTCAGCCTGGACGTTGTGAGGTGAGCGATGGTTGCGCTGCGCCTTTTTTTGGCTGACGACCACGAAATTGTACGTTTCGGGCTCAGGAATCTGCTCGAGTCCCAGTTCGGCTGGTCCGTCGTAGGAGAAGCGGGAGACGGAGAAGAGGCAGTCGAGAAGATTTTGTTACTCGAGCCGGACGTAGCGCTCCTGGACATCAGCATGCCAAACATGAATGGCCTGGAAGCATCGCGACAGATTCTTGGCCGCGGTTGCCGAACAAAAATTTTGATTTTGTCAGTTCACGATTCACAGGACGTAATTCAGCAGGTGCTGGATTCCGGCGCGAAGGGTTACGTGCTGAAGTCAGACGCGATGCGCGATCTAATCGCGGCGGTAGATGCGGTGCGGTCCAACAAAACCTTTTTCACGCACAAGATCGCACAGGCCGTATTCGACCGCCAGATGAAGCGCATGAGTGATAGCGCGAAGCACCGGCCCGCGCTCGTAAGAAAGAAGCACGCCGGACCGTAGGCTCTGGAAGCAGCTTTTTCCATTTTCGTGCCACCGTCGTTGGCCAATCACACATTCTGACTGGCGCGCCACCTGTAGCGCAGGGTGGAGTCCGCGGAGCCCTGCGGCTTTTTCGACATGCGGCCCACCGACCCCACCGCGAACCTACGCATATTTTTCCATCTGGATGACCGGTAAAGTCTCACCGTTGTTCAAAGGGACCTCCAGGCGCCTGACCGGCAAATAGCCCCTCGCACCGAACAGTTTCGCGCCAGTGAGCGTAGCTCCCATCTCAAAGCGCGTGAAGCCGGCGGCCTTTGCTGCATTTTCGCAAGCGTCGAGCAGAAACGTCCCCACTCCGCGCCGCGCCCAGTCCGGATGAATAAAAAAGGCACGAATCTTTGCGGCATCACGACGCGGGTCAAGGAGCTCGTCATGCCTGTCGGTCCATTGATCCGCGCCATAGAGTGTTTTGCGTTTGCTCCAGCCGCCGCAGGCAATGATGACCCGCTGCACCTCCGATTGCGCGGGACAATGCTCCACAACCAAATACGTGCCGTCGGCTATCAGCTGAGTGTCGACGCCGAAAACGCTAGCTAGCGCGCCTTCCATTTGCGCTGGTGTATAGTCCTGCGCCTGGAGCTGGCGGACGGACGCGGCGATTAGGTCGCCGAGGACGGGAAGGTCTGCGAGAACGGCAGGACGGATGCGAACGTCTGGCTGCATTAGTGCCCTGAGGCAGATTGTAGCGGCAAAAAAGCGCTTTTGGTATTTGCTCCGCTTGAGGCTGTATGATGCGGGCGCTGGTTCGCGATGAGGAGATGCACTTGAAGAAATGGACTGTGGTTTGCGTCGGTGTCGTGCTGCTACTTCCGGGTGAAGTCTTGAGGGGCCAGCAGAGCGCGAACGGAGCAGCGGCGGCCACTGTAGCAACAGCCGCAAACGCAGCGAGCCAACAGACCCAAACGGATGAATACACGAGGTATGAATTGTTGGCTCCGGAGACCGCAAGCTTTCGAATCCGTTACGAGGTGACGGCGACCAGCGCGGGCGCAAAATACTATTACAACCCGATTCGAAAGGGGAGCGTGGCCACCGACGAGGCCGTGTACGATGCGATGATCGGCGAACCGTTGCAGTTTGAAATTGTCAGCGGGGAAGAGGCGCGGAAAGATCCGCTGATGGCCGATGCGGACGCCGGGACGAATTACATCAAAGTGCATCTGGCGCGGCCGGTTCCCAAGGACGGCCAGGGCCGGCTAATTATTCTGAAGACGTATAAGGATGCGAAGAGCTATTACCCGGACGGAGATGCGATTGTGTTCAATCGCTCGTTGGGCATCAAGAGAAACAGCGTGGTACTGCCCGCCGGATACGAAGTGGTGGGATGCAATGTACCGTCGCAGATTTTACCGGAGCCGGATGGCCGAATTTCGGTGAGCTTCATGAATGCGAGCGCAGGAGAGGCGCCATTGATCGTGCGAGGGAGACTTGGTGCGCAAACTGGAGCGGCCGCGGCGCCTCGGCCATCATCGACGGCGGTGAGTTGGGAGTCGGCGTTCACCGGCGAAACGGAGAAGGCTCGGCTCTCCGAGCGTGCGCACCAGGATCGTGACATCGTCTATTTTTTGAAGGAGCCGGAGAGTCATGCGTTTCGCCTCTATCACGATTACACGGAGTCGCGGCCCGGCGTGGACAGGTATTTGAATGTGGTGCGCGTGGGTAGCACGGTTTCTGAGCCGTCCGCGTATGTGCTCGATACCGGAGAGAAGCTCGCGACGGAAATCATGACAGGAGAACAGTTGGCCCGCGAGAAGATTGATGCCGGCGAAACGGTTTCTCCCACTGGTCAGGTGGTGGTAGTGCGGTTTGCGCCGGTGAAGAAGGGCCAATCCATACGGCTGCGGATTTCGGAGACTTATACGACGGTCGGAAGTTATCACCTCGATGTAGACGACTTGGTGTTTGACAGGAGCTTGGGGCGGCCGCGAAATGCCGTGGTGCTGCCGGAAAGCTGGTACGTGACGGCGAGCGCGACTCCGGCGACCGTGAGTTTGCTGCCGGATGGCCGAGTGCGGCTGGACTTCTGGAATGGCTCGCCGGATCCGGCCGACGTATTAATCAAAGGGAAGCGTCGGGTGCCTGGAAACAAAAAGCCGTAAACGACGTTTCGAAGAGCGAGGCGTCAATCTATGCGGTGCACGCGAATTATGCGGTGCGCTTGAAGACTGATTTTCATTCGAGAGGAGGTTGTGTGAGGAAACCTGTTCGGTTTGGTTTGGCGGTTGCGCTGGCATTCGCTTGCAACAGTGCACTAAGTGCCCAGACGAAACATACGCCGTCACTGGAAGAGTCGCTGAGCTTGAAAACAATTGGGGGAGCGCGCATCTCACCGGACGGGAGATTTATCGCGTACCGCGTGCGCGAAACGGATTGGAAAGAAAACGCGTACGTGCGGCAGATTTGGCTGACGAATGTGTCCACAGGGACGAGCTTTCAATTGACGCGAGGGAAAAAATCGAGTGACGCGCCGGAATGGTCGCCGGATGGACGGTGGCTGGCGTTCATTGGGGAGCGCGAGGCAACTGCGATTGTGCCTGCGGGATCCGCGGAGAAAAAAGAAGGGAAAGACGAGAAAAAAGAAGGGGAGGGGAAGCCGGCGGCGCGGCAGATTTGGGTGATTTCGCCCGAAGGTGGCGAAGCGTGGCAATTGACCCAGCAGGAGACAGACATCGGTGCATTTCATTGGTCGAAAGATGGGCGGCAGATTGCGTTTACGGCACCGACAGTAGAAAGCAAAAGCGAGAAGGAGCGGAAAGAGAAGTACAGCGAGTATGAAGTCTTCGAAGAAGACTTTAGGCAGAACCAATTGTGGGTTGCGGACGCGAACGAGGGTGAGGCTCAACAGTCACCGGTGAAGGCGAAGCAGATCACTCGGGACGCGAGCCTGAATGTAAATGGGTTCGCATGGTCGCCGGACGGAAAGCGCATTGCATTTTCGGCCACGCACAATCCGATGCTGGCGTTTTCCGGAGATGAGGATATTTATCTCGCAGATCTCGGGAAGGACGATGCGGTCCGAAAGATCATCGCGCTGGACGGGCCCGACCGCGACCCGATTTTTTCTCCCGATGGGAAGCAAATCGCATTTGCGACGGCGCTAGCGCAGCAATACTTCTACTACGCGAACGGGCGCATCGCCCTAGTCGAGGTGGAGCGAGTGCTTGCGCAGCCGGCGACAAAGCCAGGCGACGTGCAAGACCTCACGGCGCAATTTGACGAAGATCCGCGGATTTCCGATTGGGGCCCGGACGGGATTTACTTCGTGGGGCTGCAAAAGACTTCGGCGCATCTGTTTCGTGTGAATCCAAGAACGAAGGAGATCGCGCGAGTCAGCGCGCCGGATACGTATTTCCTTGACGATGTGTCCTTCACGAAGGACTTCAAGACGCTGGGGATCGCCGCGCAAGACGAAACGCACCTGACGGAGATTTTCGTTTCGAGCGCGCAGAAATTCTCGCCACGGAAACTGACGAACATGACCGCGCAGGTGAAAGATTGGAACCTGGGCAGTGCGGAAGTGATTTCCTGGAAAAGCAAAGATGGCACAACCATTGAGGGAACGTTACGGAAGCCAGCGAACTACGATGCTTCCAAGAAATATCCTTTGCTGGTGATGATCCATGGCGGCCCTACGGGAATTTCGCAACCGCTTCTATCAGCCGGGGACACGTATTATCCAACGCAGATTTTCTTATCGAAAGGCGCTCTGGTGTTGCAGCCGAATTATCGCGGCAGCGCCGGCTATGGCGCCGCATTTCGGGCTTTGAATGTGCGCAACTTGGGCGTGGGAGACATGTGGGATGTGATGAGCGGAGTGGACTCACTGATCGCGCGCGGGATTGTGGACGAGTCAAAGCTGGGATCGATGGGATGGTCAGAGGGCGGATATATTTCCGCATTTCTCACTACGAACACAGATCGGTTCAAAGCAATCTCCGTTGGCGCGGGGATCAGTAACTGGATGACCTATTACGTGAACACGGACATTACGCCTTTTACGCGGCAGTATCTGCATGCAACGCCGTGGGACGATCCGGAAATTTATCAAAAAACTTCACCCATGAGCACGATCAAGCAGGCGAAGACACCGACACTGATCCAGTTGGGGAGCGTGGACAAGCGTGTGCCGGTGCCTGATAGCTATGAGTTGTATAGAGGCTTGCAAGATCAACGCGTGCCATCGAGATTGATTCTGTACACAGGGTTTGGGCACCCGATCACAAAGCCGAAGTCAAATCGCGCCGTGATGCAGGCAAACCTGGATTGGTTCAACCATTACATTTGGGGGGAGGAGTTCCCCAGGGAGTCAGCGCTGTTGGGTTCGAGCGAGGTCGAGAGCGCGAAATAAGCTGTATCCCAGAGCGCTACGAGTGACGCTGATTTGTGTGCGCTCTTTTTCTCTGAGTTGTCAGCGGTTCATGCAGCCAGCGGCGTAAATACATCATGGCGCGAGGGTGATTGGCGCGCAACGAGGCACCTCTTGACGCACGATTGTGCGGCTTGGGTTGTTGGTTGCCAAGGAGTTGGGCAAGCCAAGGTGGCATTGCTGATTTGAGCCGACGCCAAGACGCCTGTGTCTTTGAAACTGCACTAGTTTGCAGCTGTTTCCAGCGAGGATCCGAAGCCATGCGCGAAGCGCGGATACCTAGCTGGTTCAGTTCACGCTGCACCTCGCGGATGAAAGGGTTCCACCGATTCCTCTCAAAAGAACGAACTGCGCGGCGGAACTGACGCCCCGACGTGCGAATATCGGAAACGAAGCTCGTTTTCCAAAGTCGCAAGATGTCGAGCCACGATGAGGGGGGCGGTGCAGGATTCCTTCTGCGAGCGGCGACTGGTTGCGCTGGTACGGGAACCGCTTCGGGCGATCGCGCTGGCTCTGGAGCCTGGTGCGTGACTATGACCGGCTCTTCGCTCTGAGCTGTATTCGATTCCGATAAACTCTTGGCGACGCTGACGTTTACGAACTCTGGTGCTTTTACTGGTGTTGGCGCGGGCAAGGGTTGTTCATGTTGAGCGGGAGAAGTAACCGGAGGAACCGCCGCGGAAGGCCGCTGTAGTGCTGGTTGTGCTGAATCTACCCCCGCAGATAGTGCGGCGAGGATCGAGCCAATATCCGAGAGGCTCGTCTTGGAGTAGGAGCTGGTGTTCAGGATACGGGCAACAGAATCGGCGCGATCCAGTTGGCAATCGCGGGCGGCCTGTTCGACGGCGCCAGGCGAGATTGTGTTGGAGCCGTCTGCGCAGGCGTTGACGAGCGAATTCTCGCACAGGACGTTGATTACGCGGGGGATACCGTGAGCATAGGCATGCACGCAGCCGACCGCGTCTGGCTGAAAAATGGGGTTTCCGTCAGCGCCCGCAACGCGAAGCCTCTGGCGAATATAACCGTGAGTTTGCTCCAGAGTAAGAGGATGGGTCCTGCAGCGAATAGTGATGCGCTGGCGAAGCTGGCGGAGCTCGTGACGCTTGAGTTTGATTTCCAGCTCCGGCTGGCCTGCCAGGACGATCTGCAGAAGCTTCTCTCGCGGCGTCTCGAAATTAAGGAGCAGTCGGATTTCCTCGAGGGCGGTGGGCTCCAGGCCTTGCGCTTCGTCAACAACCAGCACCGGAATTTGGCCGGCGCGATACCGCTCGAGCAGCCAGCGATTGAGGGCGATTAGCTTTTCGCTCTTGAGCTTCGATTCGCAGGGTACGCCAAAATCGTTGAGTATGAAGTCGAGCAGGTGCTCGGGCTTGATATGAGTGTTGAAGATAAGGGCCGTAGGCATCTTCTGCTCGGCAAGCCAGTCAAGCAGACGACGGATCATCATGGTCTTGCCGGTGCCGACTTCGCCGGTCAGGAGAATCAATCCCTTGCGAGTGCGGATGGCGTAGGCAAGCTCAGCCGAGGTAGCTCGCGCCTCGTCCGTGACAAAGAGAAAACGAGGATCAGGGTTTATCTTGAATGGGTTTTCGCGCAGGCCGAAGAAGTTGAAGATTGTGGGAGGCATAGCTCTGCACCGGGCAGGTGGATTCTAGGGTGGGTAGCTTAATGCGAGCAATACAGGATTCTCCTACAAAGCCCCGGTAACCGGATTGATCTGGGAAATCGGGGTAAGCGGGCGGCGTCCTCTACAGGCTTTACTGTAGCCTGTTAGTTAACTGACCGCACTTTCTCTGGCCGTTCGACCAGTAGTGGCACGTGGAGCGCGTTTCTACACTTGCCGCACTATGGTGGATAAATGGTCGGATCGGGTGTGGGGTGACTGGTCGGATGCAAGGAAAGCATCGAAGTGCTTGCTAGCACTGATGCTAGCCGCGTCGGTGGTAGGCACCGGGTGCGCTGGTGTGGTCATGGGATCGAACTCTACCGGTAAGGGCAGTGTCACGCCCGCGCCGAGCACGCCGCCCCCGCCGCCAACGACCACGCCACAACCACAACTCTCGGCGACGCCGCTGAGCGCGAGCTTTCCTGGCGTGACCACGGGGTCAAGCGCGTCACAAACGATTACCCTGCAGAATGCGGGAACCGCGACCGTAACAATCTCCAGTGCAAGTGTCACAGGTGCGGGATTTGGGACCTCAGGTCTCACGCTTCCGATGAACATTGCTCCGGGGCAAAATACTACTTTTAACGTAGTGTTTTCACCGACTTCGGCCGGAAACGTTACAGGGTCGATTTCGCTCACGAGTAATGCACCTAATTCTTCTCTGGTAATTTCTGCAAGCGGCAGCGCCACAACGGCAACCACACTTCTGACTTCCAGCGCGACTAATCTGGATTTCGGCAGCGTAGTGGTGGGGACCAGTAGTTCCCAGGGAGTGACGCTGACTAATGGCGGCACTGCGAACGTGACAATTTCCAACGTGGCTGTGGCTGGCGTGGGCTTCAATGTGAGCGGCGCAGGCGCAAACACCATTTTGGCACCGGGGCAGACGGCCGCGCTGAATGTGACGTTTTCACCGTCGGCTACGGGAAGCGTCGCAGGATCGATCGCGATTGCGAGCACTGCGGGAGGACTATCGATCACGCTGGCTGGAAGCGGGGGCCAGTTGAGCTCACACACCGTGGCGCTGAACTGGGATCCGAGCACGTCGCCTGTAATCGGCTATTACGTCTACCGGATGCTTCCTGACGGCTCCTACGGAAAGATCAACTCTGCGCCCGTAGTCCTTACCGGATATACCGACGCGAATATTCAGAGTGGGCAGACGTACACGTACGTTGTGACTGCGGTGGATGCGAACAACACGGAAAGCGATTACTCGGATCCGGTGCTGGCGACAATTCCCTGAGTTTCTTTCTGTTCTTCTTCCAAGGCAGTTTTACACGGCCAGCCAACTTCTTGCGGTGTCAGGGATGCTCCCGGTCTATTCTGTCAGGGACGTGCCCGGTCCGTACCACCTACCCCCCTCCCCCCCCTTTTTTCATAAGTGTTCATTTTAAAGACGGTTAAAGTCATTTGTTTTCACACACTTTTGCAAGTGTTGATTGCAAAGGAGTTGCATGCACAGCAGGCCGAAAGCGAATATTTATCTGTACCGCCGAGCGAAGGCTCGCCCGGCTCCGGAATAATCGGTCCGAAAACAGAAAAAGCGGGAGGAGATTCCCGCTGTCGAGGCACAGTTTCTTACAAACCAAATGCTGTCAAAAAGATTACTACTTGTCAATAATAATCTGAGGGAATCCCTGAAGTCGTTCGCGTGTGGCGACGTTCAGGTTGTTGAGACACAACTCACATCCTAGGGGCAATGCTATTTTACTAGGGATAATCCTGTACCAGGCCCTACCCTGTCCCGCTTGTGAAC
>Ga0210410_10002934_pt1 | contig 15212 bp, 15 predicted proteins | sample IncBWC4MmetaG_FD_161058 | JGI IMG/M metagenome (GOLD analysis project Ga0210410, IMG submission 161058) | Forest soil microbial communities from Barre Woods Harvard Forest LTER site, Petersham, Massachusetts, United States - Inc-BW-C-4-M | ecosystem: Environmental > Terrestrial > Soil >... | reverse complement strand
GTTCAGCGGCCGCGCGCTGGTGGTGGACGACAGCGCCACCATCCGCCGACAGCTACAACTGGTTCTGGGTGACCAGGGCGTGGAAGTGGAGGTGGCCGACAACGGCGAGCTGGCGCTGCAACTGCTGAGCACACGCGAATTCGATATCGTGTTGCTAGATGTAGTGCTGCCGGGTGCCGACGGTTATCAGATCTGTAAGGCCATCAAGCGCAACCGCATGCGAAAACCGCCGCCGGTGGTCATGCTGACCAGCCGGTCCTCACCCTTCGACCGGGTGCGCGGTTCGCTGGCTGGCTGCGATGGCTATATCACCAAGCCAGCCCGCCTCGCGCGCATCAAGGAAGCCGTAGCCCGCTATCTGGCCCCCGCCGGCAACGTGCGGATCGACACGGCGGCGCCGTGATGGGTATCGGCGCGACCGACTTTCAAGCGACCCTCCAATTGTTGGCGCTAACACTGTCTCAGCGCGCCATCAGATATCGGCCGCGAGCGTCAGGGTGTAGTTGCGCCGCAGCTGGGGAAAGACAGCATAGAGCGAGGAAATCGTGAGCCCGGATTCGTTGGTCACGTTTGCAACGTCGAGGCGCGCAGAACACGGCCGATTGAACAGGGTGGTCCTGTAGCGCAAGCTGACGTTGAGCGTCGACAGCGGCGGCAGCTCAATTTGATCATTGTTGGTCACGACACGCGACGACAGCGACGTCCACTGTAGAGCAGCCGCCCAGCGACCCCATCGGGCGGGCGCATAGTCGACGTTGACATTGATAGTCCGCGGCACCGGTCCTACCGGGACCGTGCCGACCCCGCCCGGCGCGGAAGTTTGCTGGTTGACCTCGGGCCTGAGCAGCACGAGTCCGGCAACGACTTTGAGTCCGCCCACAGCGGACAGGGTTGCGGACCCTTCGACTCCCCGGCTGCTGATGTCGCCCAGCTGCCCGTAATGACCTGCGGCATCCACGCTGAAGTAGACCTTGTGCACCTTGAAGATGCCGAGCAGCAATTGCAAGTCACTGCGCGGCACGATGCGAATACCTCCGTCGAACTGCCACGTCGGCGTGGCCGGCACCGACTCTCCGCGGTTGACAGCGGAAGACGGCGCACTGACGGAATCCTCGAGTCCGCGCGTGTAACTGGCGTAAGCCGTGGCATGCTTTCCTGCGTCGACGGTGAAACTCGCGGTCGGCAGCAGTTGCGATACCCGCTCCGCACTCCTCGCCAGCCCGGGGATGTCGATCGTCCGGCGGTAAGCAGTCTCCAGCACCCCGAGGCTGAGCGAGCCGACCGCCTTCCAGCGCTCGTAGTAACTGACGCCGATCCCGCTCTGACGGACCTCGTCGCGGCTCAGCGCCGAGAACGCGAGCACCGGCGCCGGGACCCTCTCGAGCCGGTAGATCGAGGCAGAACCCAGATCCAGGATCGAGTCGCCGCCGTAGTCCCGATCGACGCTGCGGCCGCGCACGTCAAAGGTCAGTTCGCGCTGGTGCGCACCGTCACCGGTCAGCCGCGTGAGGCGCAGATCGCCGGAGTACGAGCCCGCCCTCAGCGGTGGCGTGGTATCGACTATGTGGTCCGCGATCCCTCCCGCCGTTGGGCCAAGCAATAACTCGTTGAAGTTCTGCGAATTCTTCCCCAGCGAGCGAAACACCCCCGCCGCCAAGCGCCACGAGCTGCCGAGGGTGCTCCTGGCGACGACCCCGGCGGTCAGCTGGTTCCAGCCCCACGACGTCCAGTCCTGTGCCACCAACTGCTGCTCGTTGTACATCGGCGGCAGGTTGAGGCCATTGGCGTAAACGCTCGGCAGTATCCGGTGCTCTCCATTGTGGGTGTAGCCCACGAACGGCACGATTTCCGACCGGGGGTTCGGCCGGAATCGCAGCAGCAGCGAGGAAGCCAGGCTGCCGCTGGTCCGCGCGTAGTTGTAATCGAAGTCCTGCCAGTCGGCGATCGTGACGCCGACGCTCAGGATATCTTTGACCACCGGAAACTGAGCGTCGATCTCGGCGGTGGCCATGTCAAGGGGGCCGCGCGTCAGCAGCACGCTGACGAGCGCCGCGTCTCCCGGGGTCCGCAGCTTGTAGTCGACGATGCCTGTGGGCGATGGAAAGCTGTACGACTGAGCGGCGATGCCGACCCGCATGTCGCTGCGGCTGAAGAGGAACGGATTGCTGTAGGTGATCTGCTGGTCGTAGTAAAGACCTTCGATGCGCAAATTCTCGGCCTGCTCTGGGTTGAAGCCACGCGCGTTGGTCGGGCTGTAGAGGCCGATGGTTTGAAACCCGACCGTATTCCCGAAGGCATCGCCGGCGGCGGTCACCGCATTGTCGTCGGCCCGCTGCGCGCCGGCCGGCACAGCCATGAGCGACGCCATCACGAACAGGAGGACCGGTACGAACGCGACCCCATGGCGGGCCATCAGTGCGCGCTCTGGTCGAGCGCCTTGACCTCTTCTGCCGTGATCTGGTCCTTATAATGGTTGCCGAAATGCGAGCGGACGTAGTTGATCACCGCCGCTATTTGCGGCTCGCTGAGCACCGCCGGCGGACCGCCGAATCCGATGGCGTGTCTTGCGCCAAAGGCCGGCATGTTGCGCCTCCCCATCAGAATCGTCAGCGCCATGTATTGGCGCGACCCCAATGCGGGGTCCTTGGCGAGCGCCGGATAATGGCCCGCGCCGACCGCGCCGCCTGCGCTCGGCATGTGGCAACCCCGGCAGATATGTTCGTATATTTGCCGGCCGTCCGTCGTATTGAGGGGCGCCGCGTCCAGAATACCGGCGGTATTGGCGAACGTCGGCGCCTCGACCAGCACCGCGCTCAACAAAGCCAAGCAACCGGCAAAGGCCGCACACAACAATCCCGCGTACCGTGGTTGTTCGCTCATACCGCCGCGCCTGCCGCCAGCGCGCGCTGGTGCAATCGTCCGATCGCATCCAGCGCCGAGGTCACCGCTCCTTCCTGCCAGGCCGGCAGGTAGGAGGCGTGTTCTCCCGCAAGAACGATACGGCCGTCGAAGGCGCATAAATTGTCGTAGTGTTGCGCGCGCGTGGCGTCCGTCCAAAGGCCGAAGCAGCCCAAGGCGAACGGCGCGCGATGCCAGGCAACGGCGACCCCGTTGTCGAACTCCTGCGGGTATTGTGGATGGATTTGGCTGCCATACTCGACGGCCTTCGCGACTCGTTCCGCGGGCGGCATCGACGAGAAGTCCATGGAATTGATCTGGTCCCAAATGTAAGCCCCCAACAGCACGCCCTTGCCGCCATCAAAGAAACGGCTGCTCGGATAGCTGATCTGACCGATCGGCAGGTCGGTATAGGTGACGCCGCCGTAGATCTGTTCGTCTTCCTCCCAGAAGCGGCGCTTGAACTGCAATCCCACCTTGAGTCCCGTGCAATAGGGAACCGCCGCGATGGCCTGGGCCATCGGTCCTCCGACGTTCATCGGAATTTGACCCAGGATGGACAGCGGGATCGCGCATACGCACCAATCCGCGCGCAGCGTTTGCCGGCTGGATCCCGCGGCGAGATCCTCAAACGTCGCGGCAACACCCTGGTCATCCTGATGGATTTCGACGACTTTGGCGTTGTAGCGAATCAAGGGACCCAGTTCGCGCGCAAACGCCTGCCCTACCTGACCCATGCCGCCCACCGGCTGAAACATCGTCGTCTGGAAATCGTAGCCGTCGCCAAACTGCAGCGCGGCCCAGAGGCCGGAATGCAGCAGATCGCTCAAGGCCACAGGCTCCGAAAACGCGGGCCGAGCGCTCAAACCGCCGCCGGGATCCCGTTCGTAACCGCGCCGCTCGCTGCTGTCGGAGCCCTTGACGAATCTATAATTCTGGTCGAGCGCACCCCACATGCGCAGCGAATCGAGCAGGATCTCCCGGTCTTCCACCGTAACGTCGGTGTCGAGCGCCTGGCTGCGCGTTGCCTTCGACAAGAGTTCAGCAACATGGCCCTGATAGTCGGCCTTGACCGTACGCAGCCGCTGCGGCTTGCCGCCGAATGCCTTGCGGCTGTGCAGATAAGCGTTGTGGTTGACTTGCACGAAAGGCTCGAGTGCGACACCGAGCCGCTTGCAGTAGCTCAGCATTCCGCGATGGTGATATGGCAACCGCCACGGACCGGGGTTGATGTACAGACCCGCATCAAAACGGCACTCCTGGGTCTCCCCGCCCAACTCCGTATAGCGGTCACCGCCGCGCAGCGTCCAGTTGCGGCCGCCGGCCCGGGCGTTGTACTCCACGACCTGGACCCGGTAGCCGGCGTTGCGCAATTCGTAGGCAGCCACCAGTCCCGCCATTCCCGCACCCAGCACCAGCACCGAAGCCCCCTTCGGGGCGGCGCTCAACTGTTTCGGACCTTGGAAGGGGGACTCGGCCGCAAAGCCGAGACTGTGCATCGCCTGGTACATGGCCGTACTTCCGGCAGTCATGCCGATCATGCCCAGCAAGCGGCGCCGCGAAATCGAATTTCCCAGTTCATCCATTACCTGTTCGCCTTATTCTCGTGATGTGGCAAGCATAGCGCGGAGGATTTTCAAAGCAATCAGCGCCGACGATCCGCAAATTGCCCGGTTGGCCTCGAGTGGACGGCGAGAGTTCACTGCGCCGACAATTTGGCGTCGAGAAAGTCGGCGGTGGCGTGGTAGGCGCGCAGCCAACTCGCGTAGCGCAGGAAGCTATGGATTTCGTCGGGTAAGATGAGGTCCTGGTAGTCGACGCCCTGCCGGCTCAGCGCCTCGACCAGCCGCATGGTTTCCGCGAAGGTCACGTTGCGATCGTCGTCGCCGTGAATCAGCAGCACGGGCGATCGCCACGTCGACACGGCACTGATGGGCGAGGCGGCGAGCGCCGTCGCCAGATCGTAGGGGGTGGCATCCAGCGCGTAGAAGTCATGCCCACCGCGTTCGCCGAGACTCCAATTATGCCAATCGTGCACACCGTGCAGATCGACGCCGGCGGCGAACAAGTCCGAGTTTCGCGAGAGCCCCAGTGCCGTCATGTAGCCGCCGTAGCTGCCGCCCCAAAGGCCGACGCGGGCGGCGTCCACATCCGGTCGCGCGCGCAAGTACGCCGCGGCGGACAGTAAATCGTTGTACTCGCTCGCGCCGGTGGCGCCGTAGTGTTCCGCTTCTCGATAGTCGAGACCATAGCCGATGCCCGATCGATAGTTGAGCGCCAATACGACGTAGCCCTTGCTGGCCAGATATTGATTGAGAGCATAGCTATTGCTGTAGTAATGCATATAGTGCCAGCCGGCCAGCATCTGCCTGATTGGACCGCCGTGCATGAACACCACGGCCGGATGTCGTATCGAAGTGCGTCCGCCCGGCGGCAGGAATAACTGCCCATGAGCCGCGACGCCGGCGCGCAGCGGCAGCACCACCGACTCAGGCGTTGCCAGCGAGGCCGGAAAATCCTTGGGAAGCGCGTCGCTCACCAAATCGATGCCGGCCTTTCCCGCCTCGAGAGCGGCCAGGCGCATGGGCAGCCTCGCGTCCGAGTGCAAGTAGCCGATCGACACCCCATCGGAGGCGACGACGGGCATGGTCTCGATACCGGTGCCACTGGTCAATGGCGCGAGTGCGCCGCTCGGAAAGGCCAATTTCCACAGGTGGCGGCGGTCGATGTCGCCGGAGTTGCCGGCGTAAATGATGGCGTTGCCGCTGGGTGCCGCAGCGGCGTACTCGATCTCAAAATTTCCGGGTGTCAGGAGTTGCGGTTTGCCGCCGGTGGCCGGGACTGAATACAGGTGCAGCCAACCATCGTTCTCGGCGGGAAACACCAGTCGGCCTCCCGCCGTCCAGAACAGTTGCGTGTTGGAACTCAGCGGGTGGAATACGCTCCCCTCGCCTCGGGGAGCCCGATATACCTCCCGCACCGGCGAATCCACGGCAATGGCGGCGACGCGGATGGACCATGGTGGGCCCGTACGGTGCGGACCGATGCCCACTTCGTCGTGGCTCCATGGCAGGCGCAGAAACGCAAGCTGTGAACCATCGGGCGACCAGCGCGGTTCCAGATCAAGGCCCGCACTGGGGTCGATCCAGCGCAGGGTCTGCAGCTCGAAGGAATACACGCCGACGAAGCTGTGATCGCCGCGATTGCTGACGAACGCCAGTAGTCTTCCATCCGGCGAAAAGCGCAGCGAGTCGAGTTTGCCGCGCGCCTTGAAGAGCTGCGACGGTTTCGCATCCGCCTGCAGGGCCACCGTCCAAATTTCGCCTTTGCGCAGGAACAGCACGCGGTTTCCGTCCGGCGACGCTAAGGGCGCGTGTCCTTCGGCGAGCTTCACGGGAGAGCCGCCCTGGAACTCCATCCAGTAGATGTCCTGCTCCGCCCCAACGGTGAGATGGGCAGGATTCGGGGCGGCCTTGTCCGGATCCTCGAAATCCCCGCCACGAACGAACAGCAGTCCGTCGTGCCGCGGCACGAAGGCGAGATCCGCCATGTCCTGGCCGTCATCTTCCGTATAGGCTGTAAGGCGTCGCGAGTCATAGCCGGTGCCCGAAGTGCGATGCGTGGCCAGCCACACATTGCGCCGGCCGGCGTCATTGCTCACCCACGCAAAATGATTCCCCTCGGCAGAGGCAACCAAATCAGAGGGAAACGGTGCGCTCAGGATCTGCTCGATGGTGAAGGCGGCCGAATGAACAGGCGCAGCATCCTTGTGATCTGGCGCACCCCCCGCGATGCGGATCGAAAGAACGGTGCCGCAAAGCGCGAAAAAGCCGCCGCGCAGGAGACTGATGTTCATGGGTGACTCATTCACGTGGCGGGGATCCAACCGAACGATACGTCGCAGATGATGATTGGTCCAGAGGTTGGCCGTCAACTCGACAGGCCACTCGCATTCAACTAGGGTACTTGCAGGTGCTGCAGCGAGGTGCATTCGTGAACATTGTGGAATATTTTGAGACGCGAAAACGCGAGGTTGAAGACGAGCTCGAAGCGATCGAATCCGGCCGCATTATTCGGCTCGTTTGCGAGACGAAGGATGGCCCCGTCGACGTCACCGAGCGCGAGAAGCAACGGCTACGTCAGGCGAGCCAGGATTACTGGCGTGCCGCGGAGAATCTGCGGCGCATCAACTCCAGCCAAAAACTGCGTGGATAGAACTGGGTCCGCCATTGCGCAGACGCGCGCCTTGATCCGGCGCCTTAATCGGGAGCAATCACGGTGCGGCTGCCGCCGACCGGCAAGCTGGCATCCGGATCGTAAGGAAACACCTCCGGAATTCCGCCCGGCAAGTCTGCGACGCGCTTGAGCCACGCCTGCAAGGCCGGCCGCAGCGACAACTTGAATCCCCCTTGCTCGGCGAGATGCGTGTACGCGAACACGGCGATGTCCGCTATGGAGAAGGTATCGTTCGCGAGCAGCGGGTGCGTGTGCAAGTGACGCTCGAGCGCGTCCAATGCCCGTTCACCCGCAGCCCGCTTCGCCGGCACCATGGCCGCGCTGGTTGCCAGCCTGTTGGTCAGTGTCCAATAGCGCAGCGTGCCGATATTCGGCTCTATGTTGTACTGCTCAAAGAACAGCCACTGTAAGCACTTCGCGCGGGCAAATTTCTCGTCCGGCAGAAATGGCGAACCCTCCGCGAGATAGCTCAAGATGGCGTTCGACTCGGCGATGTATTTCTGCGGCGCCACTTCAAGCACAGGGACCGCGCCCGCCGGATTTTTATCGAGAAACTCCGGCACATGCGACTCGCCACGGAAGATGGCGACCGGCACATGCTCGTAGTGAAGGCCCAAAAGGCCCAGTAGCATACGCACCTTGTATCCGTTCATAGACGGCAGATAGTCATGCAGCTTGATCATTTCCCACCAATCCAAAGTAATCGAAACTGAAGGATGTCGAGCGACTGATGGCGTCGCACTCCGAATCTTGCGGTGCACGCTCAAGGGGGTATCGAAGGTAAGAAACGGAGTTCCCTATTGGGGAAACATTGCTACCGTGGCCAACATCAACCAACCCCGCACCGGGTACGCGCGGTAGCGCAGGTGCAGGGGAAGGCGCTACTCGAGCGCGAGGCAATGAAATGAACGCAGTGCCATGAATTCGCCGCAGAGTGCGGCGCGACGAGAAGGGCCGTGCGAGCGAGTCGAGCCACTGGCCCGACATCACGCGGGATCTCGATGGTTACGGCAACGTCGTGCTGCCCAGGATCCTGACAGCCGAGGAATGCCGGGTAGTGACAGCGATGTATGAGGATGCAAACGCATTTCGCAGCCGCGTAGTGACGGGACGTCACGCTCGCGCCACTCGCCAATGCCTAGAACGAAGCATTGGGCATCGAGACGCGATATTCCGCCAACCACAGCGAGTTCCTAGAGCGCTGCCACGCGGCCGGTCAGGTGCGACCGACAAGGCGATGGCGTCGCCTTCGCGGTGCATCAGCGTCCCATCAAAGGAACCCGCGGCGTTTATCGAGTACAACTGCGGCACGGGGTGAGTCGCCTGCTCTCGGGACATCGCCATACCGTGGGCATTATCTTTCATGACGCGACATGAGTGCGCTCATCGAAGGTTTTCCAGCGAGAGGCGCTGGCGGCGCGGTGCTCTAAGTTCGGATGACGATCTTGCCGTTCGCCTGACCCGACTCCATCAGCCGATGAGCTTCGCGGATGTCCTGAAAATTGAATACTTTTGACGGCTTCGCCTGGTAAGTGCCGTCGGCGACTCGATCGACAATGGCTTGGAACGGAATCTCCGATAGCGGGTACTCCGCGCCCCCGGTGACCAGCGCGGTGGCCAAAACACTCAGGTGCCGGCCGCTGGGAATCTGAAACACGGGCTCCAAGCCGGCGATGGGTCCGCCGCCGCCGAGAAAACCGGCCAGACAGACGCGGCCGTCCCGGCGCAGCATGGCCAGAGAGTCCAGCACCGTGGTGTTGCCCACCAAGTCCAACACGGCATCGATGCCCGCGGGATGGCGTTCGCGCACGCGTCCGTTCAGCTGCGGGGATTCGAGCAGGATCTCCTTCGCCCCAAGCGAGTCCAGTCCGGCAGCGCGTTGCGGGTTACGTGTCGTTGCGATAGCGCGCGCACCCAAGTGTGCCGCGATGTTCACCGCCGCCTGTCCGAGCGCCGAGGTCGCGCCGCGGATCAACAGCGTTTGTCCCGCGACCAACGCCAGATTGTTGTGGAGGCAGGTCCAGGCCGTGGCGTAGGACTCCGGGATCGCCGCCAAATCTTCCCAAGACAGATCCGTTTCGACCGAGGCCACATTGCTCGCCGGCACCAGGGTGTATTCGGCGTAGCTGCCATTGATGCTGCGTCCCATGCCGCCGACCAAGGCAAGGACTTTCTGACCCGCCGCGAAACGCCGCGCGGGATCTGCCTTGACCAGGCCGACGCATTCAATCCCGCTGATTTCAGAGACATCACCCCAGACTCCCTGGCGAAAGTAGATCTCGGCGTGGTTCAGACCGAAAGCCTTGACCTCGATGAGTACATGTCCGGGCTTCGGTGTGGGAGGCGGACGCTCTTGGATTTCCAGGACATCCGGTCCGCCGTATTGCTTGATCACGATGGCGCGCATTGCTGAACTCCGTTGATGGACGGAGCGTAGCTTACTGTCGAAGTTTATATAGAAATAGAATTTAATATTGATAGAGTTAATATATAATCTGAATAATGGACAAGCTAACGCTCCATCAGCTTCGCTGTTTCGATGCGGTGGTGACCGCCGGCGGGTTCCAGGCGGCGGCCGACAAGCTCCATCGCTCGCAGCCCACCGTGTTTGCGGCGGTCAAGCATCTCGAAAGTCAGGTGGGACTCACACTGCTGGATCGCGGTGCGTATCGGGTTGCGTTGACCGATATTGGACGGTCTTTTCATGACCGGGCGCGGGTTCTCCTGCGGGAGTTCGAGAAGCTCGAGACGCACGCCGCGCAGCTGGCGATGGGCGAGGAAAGTGCTTTGCGGGTGGTCATTGGGGACTTGTGCCCGCTACCCGAAACTCTCGGCCTGCTGCGGCGTTTTTTCGACGGTTGTCCTGCCACGCGCCTGCACCTGCACTTCGAGGCGCTCTCAGGCCCCTGGGAGCGTCTGCTCGACGGTGACGCGGATCTCATCATCCATCATGTCGACAAAAGCGATCCACGCCTGGAGTTCATCGATCTGCACACCGTGAAGCTCGTGCCGGTGGTTGCGCCGAACTTTCTGCCGTTTCCAATTTCGGACTCGATCACACCCGAGCAGATGCGCGACCAAGTTCAATGCATCATCCGTGATACGGCGCGGCACTCCCCGCCCCGGGACTACTACCTGATCGAGGGTGCACGGAGTTGGACGGTCAGCGATCAACTCATGAAGAAGGAAGTCATTCAGCAGGGAATGGGATGGGGCCATCTGCCCGACTTTCTCATCGGTCGCGAAATGCGAGACGGCCTGCTCATTGCGATCACGGGCAGGCACTTCTCCGGCGGACGAGTCGATCTCGTCGCCGCCCGCCGACGGAATGTTGCGCACGGGCCAATTGCCGGACGCCTGTGGCGCTACATTGAAGAACAGGCGCCGGAACTGTCCCTGCCGAGCAAATAAGGTTCGTTCCAAATCGTGCGGTAGCTGTTAAAGTCAGGTCCAAAGGAGAACAACAAGTGGACTTGAAAACCGGCAACCCCGCTTCATCCCTCAAAACGAAGATCAAACCAGCGGTTTTGCGCTTTGTCGCGGTGTTCTTCGGCGTCGCACTCGTTCCACACCTGGTGTGCGCGGCGGCGGACGACCTGCAAGGCGCGGCCGACGCAATCGCCACCGACATTGAGTACGGGGATCAGTTGCGCCGGTTGTGCGCGGAGGCCATTCCAGATGAAAAAAGGGGACTCGCCGCGGTCTATTTCCATTGGATGGACAAGAATCGGGAGGAGATTCTCGGAATGCGCGCCTGGCGTCTTTCACAACCCAAACAGTCCAATTTCGACGATGCCGCACGAGCCAGGGCATCTGCGCAACTAGTCGCAATCCAGCGGGTGAATCCCGATCAGCGGCCCTCGGCATGCCTCGCTGCCTTTCGCAGCCTGGGCGAAGGGAGCAAGGACTTCATTCGCAAGGCACCCGCTCAATCGGCTCTCCTCACCGACTTCCTCAAACGGCATCCGCTGACCGAGCAGCAGGCGCGCGAATACGACAATCCGCTGGGTTGCGCGAAGCGCGCGGTCGAATTGGGGGGCGATCTCGATCGGGCACGTCCATTTTGCCAGTGCAACTGGCAAGCCCAGAGCGAGTCCTGGTCTCCTTCGGAATGGCATGATTTTGAAGCGGGCGCCGCCAAAGGGCGGTCCGCCAAAGAAATCGCCGAGCTGCCGCAGGTACAGCGAGTGGCATCGAAGCTGTCGGCATGCGCAACCAAGTATCCGGTGATCTCTCGATAGACGCTTCAGGCTCCCGGCCATTGACGGCGAAGACGCGCTGATGTTCAGCAGGGCTGATGGTCAGCCGGGCGGAGCGCTTTTCAACGCTCTCCTTCCGAGGTGCTTGTCGAAGAAATGGACGATGATGTCGTTGGCATCCTTGGCCTCCGGCAGATCGTCCAGGATGAATGCGTGCCCTAGACCGTCCCAGACGCGCAAGTCGGATTCGACTCCGGCCTTCGCGAGCTGATTGTGACTGTACATTGCGACGCTCATAGCCATGTCGCGCGTTGCCGTGACGAACAGGACGGGCGGGAATTTGGCCAACAGATCGAGATGAATCGCCGGGTACTGCGTCGGCTCGGTCGTGTCGATGTCCTTTGTATAGGTCATCAAATGCAGGATCCCGGCCGTTGGATTCGACGGCAGAAACCGCGCCGTATACATTGAGTCGCCGCCCCACTCCGCCAATCCGGCACAGAACACGCCTATGGCTCCCGGCCGCGGCAGCCGGTGCGTGATGATCCAGGCCGTGGCTTGGCCCGCCAATACGCCCCCGGCGGAACAACCATACAGTCCGATGTTCTCAGGCGCGTAGCTCTTCAGCAATTCACGATAGACAGCCGTCACATCCTCGCTTGCCGCGGGAAATTTCGCTTGGGGGGCCTCGCGATAGTCGACCGTAATTACCTTGATCCTCCCCGTGCCCGCGATCGGCATTGCTTCGACCAGGCCATCGGGACACTTGCCGATGAATCCGCCACCGTGCATGTTGATCAACACGCGATTCCGATTGCGCTCCGCAATGCCGGTCTTGGGCGTCACCACATCCGCGCGCACGCCGCCGATGGTCTTGTGTTCGATGGTGGCCGGATACTGTTTGTGGAGCCGCCCCTCGATGATCTGTTTGGAATGAGCGGCACAGGATGCCTGGAGATCGCTTGACTCAACTCGAGCGTTGGGATCGCCGCTGGGTGAGGTAAATCCATTCAAATCCCACGCATCATGAGCGATGATCGCTTCTTTAGCCCGCGGCGTCAGGTAACCGGATAACGGTACGGTCATTGCCGGCACAGTCGTTGCTCCGCTGCCGGCCGGCGCATCCGCGGCAAGTGCACCAGGTGACCACCTCACCAGTGGCAGTGCGAGTACGAGAATTGACGTTCGGAGCGTTTCTTTGAAAGTGCACATAGGCGTTCCCAAATCCCTCAACGTGTTCAATTGCACTCAGGTTTCAGCGTCACTTTTCCTTGGCCGAGGTACCGCCAAATTGATTGGGGAAGAGTCCCAAAAAATAATTCCAGCCTTTCTCGTGCGACTTTGCCAATTCATCATCCGGAAGTCCTGAATGCACCAGGGTCATGAGAGTGTCTTCTCCCTTTTTCTTGAAGGTCACCGTGACAGTCGACTCGACGCCCAAGGTATTCGGCGACATCCAGGTATGCTGGAGACGGTGCGGCCGCTCGGTCTCCGTGAACCGCCCGTAATGGGGAGTCCCCCTGGTGAGCCAGTAAAAGAATCCATCGACCACCGGATTTAGGATCAGCTTGTCGCTTTCATGCCAGGGGTTCCCGGGAATCTTCGGATCCAGCCAGGCGTCGTACACCTCACCCGGAGGAGCCGGGATGGTCCGTTCGAACTTGAACTCCAGAGTCTGCATCGATCGCTTCATCGGTTTTTCTCCCGCTGCTTCTTGTCTTTCTTCTTCGTGAAATAACGCTCAAATTGATCAAGGCGTGTGTTCCAGAACCGCTCGTACTCATGCACCCAGCCGGCTACCTGCCGCAGCGGTTCCCCTCGAAATGAGATGAACACTTCACGCCCCTGCTTCCTCCGGGCGATCAATCCCGCTCTTTCGAGAAGCTTCAGATGTTTGGTCACCGAATTCAGAGCGGTGTCGAATGGTTCGGCAATATCGGTAAACCGCGCTGGGCCGGCCGACAGCTGCTCGATAATCGCCCGCCGCGAGGGATGCGAAATGGCTGTCAACACATCGCTAAGTTGGTTCATGTAAACATTACACCCTAGGGTGTATGAAAGCGCAAGCTTTTCCCGGATTCGCGCATTTGGCTTGCCGATACCCCACCCGGCCGGCCCTATGGGCCACTCGGCGCCGTGCCCTGTTCAGTGTAGAATCAATTCTCGCATCGCCGCGCCCAACTCGGGGACTGGCGCGGGGAAACCCTCGGCAGAATGCGCAAGCTGCCTTCGAGGAAAGCCAAGTCCTGAAGGGCCCCCGTCGACAAGGACGCGCTCTGGCGTCACCCCGCGTGGAGCGCTTTCGGCGTGTCTCGATACAACCAGGCGACGATCATCCCGAGTATGACCACCAGAACGCCGTCGAAGATGACCTGTTTGACAACCACGTCCCCCGGCATCGGCTGCACCACGAAGTAGATCATGTAGTTTGGCACGGTCGTCAGCAGTGCGACGGCGACACCGAAGCGCACGCCCTGGGCCATCCACGGCTTCGCCTCGGCGCCACGCGCATATATCCAGACGAACGCGCCTGACATGATCACATGCGCCAGGATCATCAGGGGAAAGAACTTCTGTTGGTCTGCCTCCGCCCGGAAAAGACTGGGCAGTTGCATATAGTCGGAACGCAGCAATACGCCGTGTATCACAAAGCTGCCCAACATCCACGCGAAGAACAGCACTAGCCAGGCGACGATCATTTTCTTGTTCATTGCCTCTCCCTTCGATGGCATGACACGGCGCAAAGCTGAACACGCCGGCAGGCCGAAAGCATACGCCGGCGCCGGCGAGACGCAACCCCAGGCTGCAGCGCTTCATGCGATCAATCAGCGGCAGCCGGAATTCGAACATCATCCGCTATCCAGTTCACCTCCCACGTGTTGCCGCCATCGTCCGAGAACGCTTGTTCGAAGTGGCAGTGCGTGGAGGTGATCTCGGAAATCACAAATCGCACCAGGATTGCGCGTGCCCCAAGCGTCTCCTGATCGAAAAACTCGCCGCGCCCATTCCTGAACTCGCCGATCGAAGGCGTGCCCATGGTCCCGCTCGCACTGTTCGAAAAATTGAGGCTCCACTGGTGCGCATCCGGGTTGTAGAGACGAAGCGACAGGGCTTCGAGGTGTCCCTTTGGTCCGTCGACTTCGAGTTCCACAAGATTGGCGCGGCCGTTCCAGACCTTCCGGACAATCGTGGTACCGTCATACTCGACCCAGGTGCTTGACCCCGTCAGCGGATGCAGGAGCCTCCTAAGATGTGTTTTCCAGCTGCCTGTTTCGAAGTCGAAGTCATGTTGGCCATCCCGCGGGGCGCCCGCTGATTTGGTGCCCTGGTGCGGCTCGGGCGGAATCGGCTGGGCCGGCGCATGTACCGAGTACGCCATGAGCGCAGCGAAGTAGACGCTGACATCGAGTGCTTTGATGAATTTCATCTGCATCGCCTACCGGTGAATGAGCTGCGTGGGATCGTCCACCAGGACGACGTCGTATTTGTCGATCATGGGCATCAAAACGCTCCCCAGCTCGCGCTTCCACAACTCTCCCTCGTAAAAACTTGCCCTCAAAGGTTCGCGAGAAGCGAGTTCGGGAAAGCCGCGCATGAAAAAAAAGGTATCCGGATCTTCAACCGACAGGAATGGCCCCAAGATCTTCATGCCCAAACGTCGATGCTCGGGGACGGATTGCGCGCGGAATACCTCCAAAAAGCGGTCCCGCATGCCTGATTTGATCTTATAGGTGCGCATCTCGATCACCATTTTTGACATCCTCCTCGCCCTCAAGGGCCGAGGATTCCTTCTGCAAGACGGCGATGTCCCGCCGCGAGGATATTGTGAGCTGCATTGACGTTTCGATCATGGATCGCTCCGCACACAGTGCACTGCCA
>Ga0210410_10002933_pt1 | contig 15214 bp, 15 predicted proteins | sample IncBWC4MmetaG_FD_161058 | JGI IMG/M metagenome (GOLD analysis project Ga0210410, IMG submission 161058) | Forest soil microbial communities from Barre Woods Harvard Forest LTER site, Petersham, Massachusetts, United States - Inc-BW-C-4-M | ecosystem: Environmental > Terrestrial > Soil >... | reverse complement strand
AGCTTATGGTCGTTCCGCAACAGCAACTTGTCGAGGGACGGCCCCGCCACAAATTCCATTACGATGTACGGAGCGCGCGTCTCCGGTTCCTCGCCCACATCGAAGATGGTTACGATTCCAGGATGCGACAGACGGCCCGCAGCCTCCGCTTCCCGAAAGAAACGCTCGCGATACTCAAGCTCCTCTTCCGCGGGCTGGCCAGCCAAAGAAATGGTCTTCACCGCGACGACGCGATTGATCTTGGGATCGCGAGCTTTGTAGACAACACCCATGGCTCCCCGACCGAGCTCGGTGAGGATCTCGTATCGCCCAAAACGTTCGCTTTTGCGATCATCCATAGGTGTCATCTGCGGTTTCAGAGTTCCTTTGTTCAACAAACTTCAGCTAAGCAAACTTCGGCATCATCGGCCCAATCCACCGGCCAACGCCAAAACAAACATCTGTGCTTTGTATCTTGGCCGTGGCCAAGAGTTTCACCTGATCTGAGGACATAACCGTCCTGCACCGCATCTCTGACGGTCGAGAGAAAAGGGGGTTGCGGCGTCTGTCGATATTGTCTACTCGCAGGCCAAATCGTTCCAAGTTACCGACGTGTTCGGCGCCTGGACCCAGCAAAAGCGCATCCTTGCTCTGGTATCTGGCTGAAATCACAGGTTTTGGGAGGGGACAGAACCGCCAGCCAGTCTCCCCCCGAGTGACGGTCCACCTTTCAGAAAAGCGATGGGCCGGACGATTTCTTCGGAGAAGGCGGCCTTCGAGGACAGCCGGGAAGCAGATGCAGCTTACCGGGTCGGAGTCCGGCCGCGCGCCGGCACCGGGCACAAAAAAGGCCGAACCCGTTGGTTCAGCCTGAAACGTGCGTGTCTGAGTTCAGTATTTGTGATGCGGTCTTGAGGGTCCAAACGCCGGCATTTTCCGACACCTGCCCATTACCGCGTGCCTGACTTCTAGATTAGCCAACCTACCTGTTTACATTTTCAATAACTGTTCAATTTTATACATTTTCGAAAAGAAACCTGCGTAACACTGTTACTTAATTCGTTACTTGATTCATGACTAGAGGTAGTGCCGTATGACTCCGACCGAACAACTTGTTACTCATAAAGTTCTGTTGGTGGATGACGATGATGCCGTTCGAGCAATGATGAAAGCGACCCTTGAACGCAAGGGATTCGACCTAGTCGCTGTCTCTAGCGTTACGGAAGCGTTGAGACATATCACGACCGAGAGCTTCGACGTGCTTATCACTGACCTGCACATGCCGAACCCCAGTGACGGTTTTGCGGTGGTTACAGCGATGCGTCACTCCCAACCGGATGCACTTACGCTAATAGTCAGTGGCTATCCGGACGTGCAGAGCGCCATGGCCGCTATTCTTCTGGAGGCGGACGAAATCATCGTAAAACCGTTCGAAGTCGGCAGACTCGCCGAACTCGTCCGCGAAAAGATGAATACTCGAAAGCCTGCCGTCCGGTTGGAAAAGGAAAGAGTAGGCGTGATCCTGCAGCGCTCTATTACCGCTATCGTCGAAGACTGGTTGGTGCGGGCAAAACAGAGTCGTGAACTCAACCACCTTCCGCTGAACGACAGTGAGCGTACTGGACACCTTCCTAAGTTGGTTGAAGACCTGGTTGTCCGCCTGAGCAGGCCCAGCTCCACCAAGGACAGCGACGCCATCTCTTCCGACGCCGCCATAGCCCATGGCAAGCTGCGCTACCTACAAGGCTACACGCCCGCGATGCTGGTCCACGAATCCCGAATACTCCAAGTCACCCTCTTCGGGACCTTGCAGAGCAATCTGAGCTTTCTGGACTTCAGCCTGCTGTTACCCGATGTTATGACTATTGCGGACGAAGTGGATGCACAGTTGACACAAAGTATGGACGGCTACATGAAAGTCATGCAGAAGGTAGCTGCAGCCTAGTTATCCACTGCCGAAATACCGTCCACGGTGCCGATATACGGGCAGGCTCAAGGAGAGATGCACTGCCGAAAAGAATAAGCGCGCTCCTCGATTCACCGAGGCCTGAAATGCTGTGCTCTTCATCTCCAAGGTCACGGGAGCGCCCTCCCTTCACCTGAGCAATAGTGAACAGACCTCGATTCTGCGCCCTTAGTACGCTTTATCCGGAGGGTGGAATGGAGAGATCAAAGTTCGATGGAAAGGCCATTGAAGGTCTTGGTGAGCTAGTCGAGCACCAAGAGAATCAGCAGGAACGCTCCCCGCAACACTCCTCCGATGTTGCTGAGCGTCACGGGAATACGGATCCTTCCGTAGAAGAGAAAGAGAGGAGGGTGCCATGAGCAGTGTCCCGCTTGCTCCGATCCAACGCCTGATCCACGATGTGACGGGAGATCTGCACGTCGTCGTCGCCGCCAGCAAAGAGGGCTACCGCGAAACCGCATTAGAAGCCTGCCTGTTGGCCAAAGAGAAGCTGCAAGCGATCCGCGAGGAGTTGCTCCGACCAGAGCCTGGAATCGCAGATCCACGATACGACTATGACAGCTAGTCCCCAGTGTAGTAGCGGGTGTTGTTCCTTGGGGCATGTTTATCGGGGCATGCGCGCTTCCTGCGCCCGGAAGGTTGGCTATTTTCCGAAGAGCACCTCAAGCACTCGCGCCAGCCCGGCCTTCTCCTGAGTTCCACCGGCATTGCGGGGAGTGTTGTCGGGAATGTCCTCGGTGAGCTGTGCGAGTCTGTGCGCCAGGATGCGCTCGGCTGTGTGCTGAGGAAGGTAGATCGCGCTCCGCGAAGGGGTCAGCATCCAACTCTTAGTGTCGTCGCGCCGCAGGGACCATCGTTGCCGCTCCGACCGCTCGCGAACCTCCACCTTACCTCCAGCGAGGGAAACCAGTTCATCGATTTGGACATCGATCCAGCCCTGGTTTCCTGTGATATGCACCTTCTTTACTTCGAAATCGCCGAACACCATTAGAGACTGAGCCGACTTGAATAGGTCACGCCCGCCGAGCTTCTCCTCGGAGTCATTGCATGCTTGCAAGAAGGCTGCGGTCACCTGATCCGGTTTGTTCCGAGCGAAATTCAAGACCACGACGCGAGGTGTTTCCCTGTTCACGATCTGATTTTCCGCGAGCCTTGCGGAGGATCCAGTCTCATTCGACCCTGGGTCATCAACATCCGTTTCGCGCGGTTCCGTGTTGCCCAAGACCGTGGGCTTCCAGCTTGCAGTCCGAATTGGGGTGGAGCGGGCGCCCCTCGGAACCGACTTGACGTAACGAAAGAAATGGGGCCTTCCCCGCTGTTTCCAATACGGCGAATCGTATGAAGCGAGGCCGGGGCCCGAACGCAGCACGCTGAAAAAGGAATGCTGAACGGGATTGACCACAATCCCGGCATGTCCACGCCAGACGGCCAAATCGCCCGGTTGCGGATTTGCGACTCGCCGAAATTCATCGATCCCCGCGTAAAGCTCCGAAGAGCTCGCGTATTCATAAGGCAAACCGGCGCGCTCATAGATTCCGTGGACAAAATGGGAGCAATCGAAAGCAAACTCGGCATGATGCCGGGAATCCAGCGCGACATCCAGAATCGCCAAACCCTCATTCCGAGTCAGCGCCCGGGACCCGATCGTCTTCTGCTGCAGGCCAGGACGCTCACGACTGACTGGGTAAGCCTCGTTGGAACTTGCCTGCTTCTCTTGCGCCACTGCGATACTCGTAACGGGCGCGTAGAGCAGGAGAAATAGCAGGGCGCCTTTGGCGTGGAACCGCATAGTCCCTCTTATAACGCACCCTCACAAGGCAGCATAGGTCTCAGAAGTGCCGCCACGTCCGCGAAAGTGACTTGCCCTCAGATGCACCTTAGAGTCCAACTGGTTTATTCGGCGCAGGAGGCACCAGTTCACCCGTTTAGAGAACCCGATTCTGCATGGATAACGAGGGAAAATGCTGGAGGCGATCATGCCAACGCTTTGGAAGTGCCCGTAGATTAGTCTAAAGTTCTAACCGTATGGCCAAGGCGCTGCGCGTAACCCTCACGTTTATCCTTGCGGTTGTTTCGGTCGACTGCGGATTCCTGCCGCTTCTTCGTGCGCAATCGCTCGACGTGGTACCGATCGATATTTCGGTTTTGAACCCGCCCATCGTATTCAAAGCAGACGGTAGGTGGGATATGGCGTACGAGTTGCGTATCTCCAGCCTGGCGGATGTCGGTGAAACGACCATTTCCAGCATTCAACTGTTAGATCCGAATGGCAAGCCGCTAGTGGACATCTCCGGCGATGCCCTCAAAGGCTGTCTTGATCCCGGAGCCGCAGTGGGTGCGAGGCTCGGCCCTCGAACTTTTACGACCGTCTTCATGTGGGTGAGTGCCAGCTCATTGCCGGAACTCCCGCCTGGGCTGCGTCATCGAGTGACTGTCAGGGTGGCTGACGAGCACGGCGAACTGAGCACCGATACTCCAGCCACACCCGTAGATCGAAGACCGGTGGTGGTGATCAGCCCGCCCCTTCGAGGAGGTGACTGGGTCGCTGAAAACGGACCGTCCAATTCCTCGGTTCACCGAAGGGCGATTCTCCCACTCAACGGTAGATCTTATATAGGTCAGAGGTTCGCCATTGACTGGGCGCAGACTTACGCCGATGGCAGTTGGTATCGGGGCGATCCACATCGCAATCAAGACTATCGTTCCTACGGACAGCCTGTTTATGCGGTCGCCGATGGCACGATTACCGAGGTGAAGGACGGGATTCCCGAGAACACGCCGGGAACCAGTTCCCGGGCCGTGGAGATCACATTCGAGACTATGGCTGGCAATCACGTGATCGAGAGGATTGGAGAAGGAGTCTACGCGACATTTGCGCACTTACAACCGGGCTCTGTTCGCGTTAAGCTCGGCGCTCGCGTTCATCTGGGACAGATGTTGGGACTGCTTGGGAACTCCGGTAATTCAGATGCTCCGCATCTGCACTTTCAGATCTGTGATGCGAACTCAGTGTTGGGCTGCGAAGGCCTTCCGTATGCCATCTCATCCTTTGACGTAGAAGGTCGATGGAAGCCGGACGGCAGCGTAACCACACACTCGTTCGAATTACCGACCGAAGGCGTGGTCGTAAGGTTCAACCCAGAACACTAATACCCTGCGGGGTCCATCGGCTCTGTTCAGCCAATTGGCAGCCCATTCCTTGATTCTTGGCGAAAAAGTGCGTCGTGAAAAGGCGCTGGACTTCAGCGGGTGCAACTCCCGCCCGGGAACTGGTTTCGCTCCAACCCCTAGCAAGCGGAGCGGCAGCGGAGGACGCTTCGGAGTGCAGGGGTTTGTACGCTTACAAATTGCTTGACAGGGGTCCACCTTGTCAGAGACGCCTGTTAACGTCAGTTCGTCGCGCAACCACCTCGATGTGATGCCAAGGAAAGCCGCCCAGAAATCACGGGCGGCATGCGGTTGCCTGCGATTCCTTGTGGGGTCCACACGAAGCCGTGGCCTAATCCAGAGGTGCAATAGTAGGCTCCGGTGATCGCTCCGCCGCCACTGATGGAGGTAGGCTCGGTGTTAGTCGCGCCCGGGGCATCGAACCTCGTGATGGCGCCGTCAGCCGCGCGCACGAAGCCGTGGGCACCACCACTACCAATATTGTACCCTCCCGTGATCGCCTCGCCGTTGTTGATGGAGGCAGGGTAGGTGAAGCTGGCGCCCGGGACATCGAACGCGGTGATGATGCCTTTCGGAGAACGCACGAAGCCGTGGTCCCCAGTCGCGTCCGAATAGTATCCCGTGATCGCCCCCGCGTCGTTGCTGCTGTAGGCTTGGGTGCCGTAGATGGCGCCGGGCACATCGAACATGGTGATGGTACCGTCAGATGCGCGCACGAAGCTGTGGAACTCAATATCTGTTACATAGTAGTATCCCGTGATCGCGCCCTGGTCATTGATGCTGCGGACAAGGGTAAAGATTGAACCCGGGACATCGAAGCTGGTGATGATGCCCTTCTTAGAGCGCACGAAGCCGTGGTCCCCAGTGTCGTCCACATAGTATCCCGTGATCGCCCCCGCGTCGTTGATGCTGAGGGCGAAGGTGGCGCGGATTGCGCCCGGGACATCGAACGCGGTGATGATGCCTTTCTTAGAGCGCACGAAGCCGTGGTACAAATCACCGTCCGAATAGAATCCCGTGATCGCGCCCTGGTCATTGATGCTGGTAGGGCCGGTGTAGAGGGAGCCATCGGGATCGAAGGTCGTGAAAGATTGGGCTATCGCTGGCAGGGACGACGCAGCAAAAGCAGCACCAAAGGTGCAAATGGCTAAGAACCGAAACAGTCTGTGGCGCAAAGGAGAGTCTCCTTGCGAGCATGCAGCCCAGCGTGCAAAACTCCCGGGAAATGATTGCTCTCTACGACGAAATCAAGCGCGGGACGCCGCAAAAGAAGCCTATGGCCCGAAACGCGGGGCAATTATCGTCTGCTCCTTCGGGCGCGTCAAGCGGGAATCGCCATTCCGAGCGGACAAGCGGAACACGACCGACGCAGTGGCCCGTTTGCCAATCCTGCCTCTGATTCGCGGTGAACTCGGAGGATGATTGTTGATCGCTGAGCTGAGCATCTCATATCTCGGGGACCAGTTCACCAATCCTAAACGGACAGCGGCATAAGCTCATTACCCTATGTAACATCCGCTGATTCCAGGCCACTTGGGCCAACTCGGTACTGAAAAGGCTGCGCTCTACCGTTAGTCTCGGTCATCTCGCCGGTGTCGCGGTCGCGAGGAAACGAGCTGTTCAATGGTCGGAAAACCGCAATTGTGCTTGTTCTTGAGCTGTCCGGCGGGCCCCTATGTGCCCAGCTACGAATTCACTCGGCCTGCGAGCGCGCCTGTTGCACCATCTCGACCAAGACTTTTCGAGTTTCTGCCGAATTCGTCACTTCTCGCAAGAATGCGATGCGAGCACCACGCATGCCATCCTGAGTTTTCAAGCGCACTTGAAAACCGAGACGATCGACCGTTGTCATTGTAGCTTCCTGAGATTCAATTGCTGTAAATTTTCGGGCAAGCAGGACAAGCGCATCCTTGTGGTCGGCATTCATGTGCTGAATGATTTCGGCCATCGTGTCAGCAAGAGGGTCGGCTGCGCTGCGGTTATATTCGACGGCGGATACCCAACCCATCACCCCGAAGCCGCCCACGTAATAAACGTCCACTACATCCATGCGGTAAAAGGAAAAGTCTTCAAAATCCACCCAATACTTGCTATTCGCGTAACGAGCCAAGTAGAGCTTGCGAGCGGCGCCTACCTCCAACTCCGGTATCGGCCTTACATTTCCTATGAGCGTGACTCTGGATGCTCCGAGAGGATCACCGGCGGTATCATCCTGTGTGACAAGCAAGCTTGCGCGGGCATCAGCGTTCAAATTCTGGGTGTGCATCGCCATCGTGCTGATGAGGAAAATGGGACGCCCCTGTTCGTCCAATCCATAGGGCATCACGGATCCGAACGGGAACCCCGGCTGTTTTCGCGAGAGAGTGGAGAGGCTGCCGATGCGGCCCACGAACATCAGGGTACGCGCTCGCTCGGAGTATAAAGGCTCCGGGACCGCTGGTTCGTCACTTGCCGGCCCAGAGGCGGCATGTTTTCCGATAGCCGAACTGGTCATGATTCGTGTCTCCTGGCAGTTTTTCTTGCGTTAACATCTAAACCTTCGCTCATCTGCGTCCTCTCTCCACAGCTCAAAGCCTCCACGGAACGCGTTCTCGTTGCTTCCTAGGCGGGTGCCTGGCGGCAGCTTCTTGAGCTTCTTGACGTTGCCACCTCCGAGCACAACTTCTCCCGGTTCCAACGCCTCGCGGAGCAACGAGACCACCTTAGCCACTTGCCGCTCCCATTTCTTCCGGCCTAACCACTTCAGACCACGAATTCCCAGATAATCCTCGTAGGTCGTCCCACGCTTGTAAGGCAAGTGGGCTATCTCCATCGGTTCTATGACTCCGTCAGCGATCATGGCAGAGCCCAATCCGGTGCCTAAGCCTAGGAACAGCAGCCTACCTCCCTTGTAGCTGCCGAGTGCCTGCATGGCCGCATCATTGATGACCTTTACGGGTCGTCCCAGCGCCTTCCTGAAATCGAAGCCGACCCATCCTCGTCCGAGGTTATGTGGCTCCCGCAACGGCCTGCCGTGCACCACAGGTCCTGGGTAGCCAATCGACACGACATCATATGGAATGCTTTTCACGGCGGCCTTGACCTGCCGGACCATCGCCCTCGGAGTCAAAGTTGGCTCGGAAGGAATGAGAATGGGCTGCTTCATCCCAGTGACGAGCAGCTTTACGTGTGTGCCGCCAACATCTATGACCAGAATTCGCCGACTATTCTTCATCTCACCCTTCTCTCATACCACGAGAAAGATATTCGAGTGTAAGGTATGCGCCCAAGATCAGGTCGCAAAAACATGCCTCTCCCGGGCAATCGTCAGCGAAGGCGTTACTGCATGCCGCCGACTATCGCCGTGCCGCGGATCCGAGAATCGGCGTGCTCGGGGGACGACGTCCTACCGACTGCCGGGGTTCGGTACGCGCCGCGTCCAATCGGGCCGCGAGATCGGTGAAAGCACGTGTGGGTCCGTTCCATCGTAACTCGTCCACATCATCGAAGAGCGCAATGTCGGTCCGGAGCGTGGCGAGCGTGCGAAAGAGGAGTGCCTGTTCTCGCTCGCGGGAGAGAGTGTCCGCCAGGGCGCTCGCGTTGGCGACATTCACGTGCCACTCGCGCCAGTCTGTGGGGATCGATTCGAGATGGACAAACTTGGCAAGGACTGCAGCCGACGACTTGGCACCCCAGCCGCGCAGCCCGGGATAACCATCTGCTGCATCGCCCACGAGCGCAAGGTAATCGGGAATTGATTCAGGCGCGACGCCGAACTTCTGAATGACACCTGCTTCGTCTATGGTCACGCGGGTCCGGCGATTCAGCTGCACAACGCGCGTGCCCCTCACGCATTGGGCGAGGTCCTTGTCCGGTGTGCAGATGGTCACGCGTTCGACACGCGCATTCCGAGCTGCCGCCATTGCCCCCGCAGCCAGCGCATCGTCCGCTTCGAATTCAACCATTGGCCAAACCATAATGCCAGCCGCTGACAGCACCTCTTCGAGCAGTGGGAACTGCGCCAATAGGTCAGGTTCGATGCCCTCGGAGGTCTTGTAACTTGGCCACAGTCCGTTGCGAAAAGATTCGATGACGTGATCGGTAGCAACTGCGACGTGCGTGGCGCCGCCCTTCATCATGCCGAGAACGGAGGCAAGAACACCCCGAACCGCTGCGACCTCTCGCCCCTCCGAATCCCGGGCAGACGGCAACGCGTAGTAGTGCCGGAACAACTCGTATGTACCGTCGACCAGATGGACGTCCAAGGCGCTAATCGTATAGGACTGGTGGGGGGTCATTCAACTACTGCTGCCAGAGTCGATACAGATTGCCGCCGCACAAACTCGGAATTGCCAGCGAGTACAGTTCGACACTAACGGAGAAATCGCATCACCTCGGTGACGGCCGGCTCATTCCCATCTTGTTTGGATGTTCCCACGTCATCTCCAACGGTCGCGGCATCACCCTCTCCCGGTGCCAGAAACAGATTGCTCTCCAGACCGTGCTGCTTGGTGTACAGATCGAAGTAACGTCCGCGCAGCGCATACAGTTCTTCGTGAGTGCCGCGTTCGACAATCTGTCCCTGCTCGACCACCAGAATCTGATCCGCGCGCCGAATAGTCGACAAACGGTGCGCGATCACAAAAGTCGTGCGGCCCCGCATCAGGTAGGAGAGGCCTTGCTGGATCATCTGCTCGGATTCGGAATCGAGGCTGGAGGTAGCCTCGTCCAGAATCAGGATACGGGGTTCAGCCAGAATGGCGCGTGCAATCGAGATCCGCTGTCGCTGCCCGCCCGATAGCTTCACGCCGCGTTCGCCGACAATCGTGTTGTACTTGTCCCCAAAGCTCTCCGCAAATTCATCGACTCGGGCGATCCGGCATGCACGCATCACCGCTTCTTCGCTGGCCTCGGGCCGGGAGAAGGCGACATTCTCGCGGATGGTACCGTCAAATAGAAATGATTCCTGCAATACAACTCCAAGTTGGGTTCGGTACGAATCGAGCCGCACCGTGCTCAAGTCGATACCGTCCACCAAGACCTTGCCCCGGGTCGGAACATAGAACGCAGAAATCAGTCCGATGGTCGTCGATTTGCCGGATCCCGACGATCCAACCAATGCTGTCACTGTGCCTGGGGCAGCGTGGAACGAGACGTCGTTCAGCACAGTGCGGGCGCCATCGTAGCTAAAGCTGACAGCTTCGAAATCAATGTTGCCTACAATTGCCGGCAGAGTGACGGTGCGCCGAGGGTCGCTGTCTTCCGCAGTCTCTTTCAGGATTTCGTGCGTACGTTCCAGCCCAGCCAATGCCTCTGTAATCTGCGTGCCGATTTGAACGATCTGCATGATGGGTGCGATCAGGAAGCCCATGAACAAGGTGTAGGTAAAAAAGCCGCCAATGGTCAGCGACCCAACCAGAATCTGCTTCGCGCCGACATACATAATGACGGCTCCCACCACTCCCAGCAGCACGCTTGCCGAAAGGCCCATGATGGAACTCGCGGTCAGCGTGCGCATCACGTTATCGAGCAACCGCATTACTCCCAGCGAAAAAACTTTTTCCTCGCGATCCTCGGCGTGATAGCCCTTTATGACTCGCACGCCACCAAGAGATTCCGTCAGACGCCCAGTAACCTCGGCGGTGATTTTGCCGCGCTCGCGAAAGATCGGCCGGATCGTCTGGAACGCTTTTTTCAGGGCAAGCCCGAAACACAACAGGAAGCCGAATGCGAGCACAGTCATCAGCGCGCTGATTCGGAACAGCACCACCAGTGCGATCCCGGCCGTGAGCAGTCCCCCGGTAAGGTCGACCAGCCCGGTACCGATCAAGTTCCGCACGCCTTCCACGTCGGTCATGATGCGCGATACCAACACTCCGCTCTTGGTCGAATCATGAAATGCGACTGACAACCGTCCGATGTGAGCCTGCACCTTCTGCCGAAGTTCGGCGATCAGGCGTTGCGCGGCCTTGGAAAGCAATTGCGTGAGCGAGAAGGAAGTAATTCCCTGGATGAGTGTCGCCAGCAATACTCCGAGCACGAGCGGCTTGAGCAAGTGGATGTTGCGCTTGATGATGACGCTATCGATCAAATATCTGGTGGAATAAGGCAACACCAGCGAGGCTACGCGGTTGATCGCCATCAAAACGAAGCCGACCGCCAGCAGCCCGCGGCGCGGGCGGACGAGTTCCCACACCAGGGGCAGAACCGCCTGCAGTTTAGGGTGCGTCGCCCCGGCGCCGGCCTTGGAATGAGCAGTCACCATTCTTGATTAGACACGACCTGTCCAGCGCAGGTTCATTTTATGGACCGCCATTGTTTCGCAGAGCTCGACAGAGCTACTTCGCTGCGGCAAAAACGCGGGAATGAACCAGCAACGCTTCTCCGAGGTGTGCCAGAAAATACTCGGCGCCATGGTTGCCGGGATAGAGGTGATATTCGTGTGGGATGCCTTCAGCCTGAAGTTGCCGATGGAGTTCCACGACTCCTTTATCGAATCCGAATTCATCTTCGCGGCCGCAGTTGAAATAGATGGACAGCCCTGATGTCCGTATCGATGTCCGGTTCCGCTTCGCAAGAACAATAGGACTGTTTTGGTTCCAGTGGCGAAGGTCAATGGGATTGCCGAACACCGCTCCCAGCGGCCCGCTCATTGTCTGATCTGGCGGTTCCGTAATGAGCGCGGCACTCTGAGCGCTGACCGACGAGAATAGTTCGGGATAGGCAAACGCAAACCGTAGCGCACCGTATCCGCCCATCGAAAAACCGCTAATGGCTCGCGCCGAGCGCTCGCGGCGAACCGAGTAATGCGACTCGATGTAAGGGATGAATTCGCGAATGAAGAAATCGCTGTAACGTATGCGGCCATCGGCGGAGTTGATGTAGAAGCTGCGTTTCCCTTCGGGCGTGACCACCAGAAAATCGGAGAGCTGTCCTTTTTGACGGAGGTCCTGGATCAGGCCCCATCCACCGCCTTTGAATATCGTCTGTTCGTTATCGCCAAGTCCGTGCAGAAAATAAAGCACCGGATAACGCAGGGGCGAATGGCCCGTAGTTGCGGTGTCATAGCCGGGCGGCAACATAACGCAGTAGTGGACGGTTTCACCGAGGATGCGGCTTTGCAGCGCGTTGCAATCGATGCGGCCTTCTGAGTGAGCCTGGCCGACCAGAAACGGAATTAAGAACAGGGTGAGCCATCGCAAATAGCGGCGCATAAGACGAGTTTACTCGTAGCGCAGCGCCTGCACTGGATCGAGACGCGCAGCCCGGGACGCCGGGTAGAGTCCCGCCAGCAAACTTACGACGATGGAAAAAGCGATCGCGCCGAGAACAAGCCACAGAGGCACGGACCAGATTTGCGCCGAAGGGAAATTTTGGCGTTGGAGATAGATGTTCATTCCGAAATTGATCAGGCGTCCGATCACCCAGCCGAGCGTGACTCCGGTTGCCCCACCGACCAGACCCATGGCTCCGGCTTCAGCAAAGAAAAGCCCGCGCACGTCAGCGTCGCTGGCCCCGATAGCCTTCATGATTCCGATTTCGCGCCGGCGTTCGAGGATGGCCATCACCAGCGTATTCACGATGCCGATGGAAGCAACCGCTAAGGCGAGGCTGCCGAAGATCGCGAGGAACCCGTCGAGCACGGCAAAAAACTGGCGCATGCTGCGGGTCGCATCGACGATCGAGAAAGCTCCGAATCCCATCTTCTTGATGGCATCTTCAACCGCTGGAACCCGATTGGGGTTCTGTACCCGTACGCTAAGCGAGGTATAGCTGGGTAAGTCGTTGGCCGAAGTGTCACGCAGGTTGGACTGGACGATGTGCAAATCCTGCGCGAGCTTGAGCGGCAGGAAGACCCGTGCGCGGGCCGTGCCGCGCATGCTGTCCGGATCGAGATCCGTCAGCCCCACAATTTTCAGCACTTGTTCGCGTGAGACAACCGAATACGCCGCACTGGCGCTCGGCCCGATCGACGAGGAAGGGGTAGACACAGTGCGCTCCGCATAGCGCATCGTCAACTCTTTCCCCAGAAGAGACTTGGCCAACTCGGAAATGTTTGTTGTGTTCGTGCCCGGCTTGAGTGTGATGCCTAGCAGTTCTTCGGCAAGAGACTTCTGCAGGATGGCTTCCGCGGCCCCGTCCGACGAAAAGAAACTGCCCTGCATGCCATCGAAGGCATCATTATTATTCTTGGCGGAGAACGGGACGCCAGCCACCATGGTTAAGTGCGGCTTGCTGTCGAAGCGAAGGTCCGTGACGAACCTAATATCGGGATAGGCCTCGAGCACGCCGGGGATTTGCGCGATCTTTTTGCACGCCGTTTCATTCAGCAACGGGCTCTCTGCCGGTGCCGGCCCCTCCTCTCGCTGTTCGCGGAAGTTGCGAAGGTCGCGCCTAGAGGTCACTACCACAGTGTCAAACAGCCCGGACTTTTGCAGCCGGCGTGAAGCCAACTGCTGGAGGCCGATGCCCAGCGAGAGCATCGCGACCAGCGATGCCACACCGACGGAGATGCCGATTGTTGTCAGCGAATTGCGGAAGATGGACTCACGCAGGTTGCGGACAGCAAGCTCGGCGACGTCGTAAAACTTCATTGTGTTTCTCCCCGCGGCGCGGGCGCCTGCACCGGCTCTGACGAGATCTTGGATTCGTCATCGTTGGCTACATCGTCAAGGAGCTTTCCATCCGCGAGATGCACCATCCGTCCAGCATACCTCTCAGCGAGGGCCTGCTCATGCGTAACCATCAACACAGTCATGCCCAGGGACTGATTGAAGCTGTGAATGAGTTCCATGATTTCTGTACCGTTGCGACTGTCGAGATTGCCGGTCGGCTCGTCCGCCAGAAGAAGCTTGGGCCGGTTGATGAGAGCACGCGCCAATGAAGCGCGCTGCTGTTCGCCGCCCGAAAGTTCCATCGGTCGATGCGAAAGCCGTCCGCTCAATCCCACACGTTCCAGCGACCGGCATGCAAGAGCGGAACGCTCGCGACGATTGACTTCGGCGAAGCGCATCGGGAGCTCCACATTTTCCAGCAACGACATACTCGATATCAGGTTGAACGACTGGAAGACCATGCCGACGGTATGGAGGCGATACTTGGCCAGTTGCTCCCGCGAGAGCGCGGCCAGGTTGTTTCCGTGAACGATCACTGCCCCGCTGGTAGGACGGTCAAGGCCTGCAACGAGGTTAAGCAGTGACGACTTGCCGGATCCCGAGACGCCCAGCAGAGCCACAAATTCTCCCGCCGGAATGTCGATGGAAATCCCGTCTACCGCGCGCACCAACGACTCCCCCATCTGGTAATGGCGGGAGACGCTCTCGGTGCGGACTGCTAGGGAGTTCGGCCCGGGGTTTTCCATGCTATCGAGTTGCTCCCCACACGATGTAAAGCGCCGCGGGTAAACCAATGAATTTGAAGGCTTGCGTAATGCTGTAGCCACCTCCGAATTTACGACTGGCAATCGGAATTGTGTTGCCTGTTGTTTTCATCGGAATCGTTCCTATCGCTATTGTAGGATGCAATTGTCTGGTACTTGCATCGTAGTGGACTACGGTTATGGATTACAGACGATCTACGGCCACTTTAGCCAGATTGCTGTGCACGAAGGCGATACGGTCAAACGAGGCCAAGTCATGGGCACGAGTGGCCAGACGGGAATGGCCGGAGGCGACCACATCCACTTCGCCATGCAGCTCGATGGCATCCAGATCGACACGAAGGAATGGTGGGACAGCCACTGGATCAAGGATCACATCGCGAAGCGGATAGACCTGCCGAGGTTCAGCAACTGACGTGGGTTCACCGCCGAAATGGACCACCGTTCCGACCGCGAGTACGCACAATTTCCAGTGCCCATGTTTCATATCCAGAACCTAGGCATGGAGGCCCGCCGTCACCACCCATGCAAGTTTTCCTCCTTGACACGTTCTCTGTTCAGCAGGAACAGCAGATCAGTTCTCGGTGTCAGAGAGTTCAGGGAGGTGCAGCTTGCGGCTTCCGATCGCTCAGTCGAAGAAACAGTCGTCGGCCCTTGCGGCCATACTTCTCTTGGTCGCTGTCTTGATGGGCAGTGTCAACCCAAGCTCGACAGGAAGCGGAGATCAGAAAAGTCCTGCAAAA
>Ga0210410_10002932_pt1 | contig 15215 bp, 13 predicted proteins | sample IncBWC4MmetaG_FD_161058 | JGI IMG/M metagenome (GOLD analysis project Ga0210410, IMG submission 161058) | Forest soil microbial communities from Barre Woods Harvard Forest LTER site, Petersham, Massachusetts, United States - Inc-BW-C-4-M | ecosystem: Environmental > Terrestrial > Soil >... | reverse complement strand
CATCGGCGCCTGGATAGCGTCCGATCAGCCGGTTGAAGTTCTGCGTGATCCTGCGCCCGAACCGGATCGCGGGAATGTGGACGAAATATTCGTATTCCGGCAGGTCCTTGATGATGCTGCGCGCGAGGATCGCAAGATCGCGTGCCGATGTGATCTGCTCGTCGGCCGGCAGGCCGTTCGGATTGACGTAGTGGGTCTGCGTCATGCCGAGCTTCTGCGCGGTATCGTTCATCATGACGGAGAAACCGTCGATCGAGCCGCCGACGCCTTCGGCGAGCACCACGGCCATGTCGTTAGCCGACCTCACCAGCATCATCTTCAGGGCGTTGTCGACGGTCACCTGCGTGCCCGGCCGGAAGCCCATCTTCGCCGGCGACTGCGAGGCCGCGACCGGCGACACCGTGAACAGCGTATCGAGCGTGATCTTGCCGGACTTGACCGCGCTCAGCGTGACATAGGCCGTCATCAGCTTGGTGACGGAGGCGGGATACCACGGCACGGTGGCGTTCTCGGCCTCGATGACCTTGCCGCTGTCGGCCTCGATCACCAAGCGCGCTTCGGCATGCGTGGCGCGCGGCGATAAAATCGCAAACGCGGCGACGAGAACGATCGGGCTCAGCGACGGGCGAAAAAAATGCACTATCCGATTCCGGTCCTTTGAGACCCGCCTTTGCAGGAGGTCCTGAGATTGCAACTTTCGGGTTTCAAGCGTGTCCGGCGCGCCGTCGGTTCCGGCGGTGCAAACCTATACCGGACCGGTGTTTCGGAACAGTGCTTTTGCGTGATTAATTGGGCGGCGAAGCAGGCCGAATTTCGGCAAAATTCATGCCTTGACAGCAGTGTTATTGCTGTCCGTTCGCAGGGAGGCGCGCGGGTTTTCCTGCACCATGAACTGGGCCTTCGCCAGCTCGGCAAAACGGCCGCCTTTCGCCACCAGTTCATCGAAGGTTCCGTTTTCGATCACGCGCCCGTTGTCGAACACCAGGATGCGCGTGGCGTTGCGGATGGTCGAAAGCCGATGCGCGATCACGAAGGTGGTGCGGCCCTTCATCACTTCGTCGAGAGCGGCGTTGACCCTGGCCTCGGTGACGGCATCGAGCGCGCTGGTCGCTTCATCGAGAATGAGGATAGGCGGATCCTTCAGCAAGGCGCGCGCGATCGACAGCCGTTGCCGCTCGCCGCCGGACAGCATGCGCCCGCGCTCGCCGGCATTGGTATCGAAGCCGCGCTCGCTGCGCTCGATGAACTCCAGCGCCTGCGCGCGGCTGGCTGCGATCTTCATTTCCGCCAGCGTGGCGTCGGGCTTGCCGACGCGCAAATTGTCCGCGATCGAGCGGTCGAACAGCAGGGCCTCCTGGAACACGACGCCGATGTTGCGGCGGAGCGCGGTGAGCTTCAGCCCGCGCACATCCATGCCGTCGATCCTGATGAAGCCGGATTGCGGATCGAAGGCGCGGTGCAGCAGCGCGATCGCGGTCGACTTGCCGGCGCCGGTCGGGCCGACCAGCGCAACGGTCTGGCCGGGCAGGGCGGTGAAGGAGAGGTCCTCGACCGCGGGACGCTTGCCGTCGTAGGAGAACGAGACGTCGTGGAATTCGACGAGGCCGGACAGCCGCCCGACATCGATCGCGTCGGGACGGTCGCGCACCGCAGGCACCGCGTCGAGCACGTCGAAGAATTCCCGCAGCCGCGGCGCCTCCATGAACACACTGTTGATGAAGGACACGACCTGCTCGAGCTTCTGGATCAGCATGGTGGCAAAGGAGACAAACATCACGATCTCGCCGACCGTGGTCAGGCCCTGCTCGTGCAGCGCGATGCCGACGGTGAAGATCGCGAGCACCGTGATCGTGGTGGAGGCGCGGGTGATCACGGTCACCAGCGCCCACCATGACAGAACAGGCATCTGCACCGCGAGCAATTTGTCGGCGACGAAGCGAAGGCCCTGCACCTCGTCGCCGATGCGCACGAAGCTCTGCACCAGCGCGACATTGCCGAGCGCGTCGGAGGCGCGGGCGGAGAGATTGCTGTAGTGCTCCTCGACCTCGCTCTGCATGCCGTAGGTCTTGCGCACCACGAAGGTGGTCAGCAGCGTGAACACGACGCAGAGCGCGAACAGCAGGATCGCGAGCCGCCAGTTGATATAGATCGACAGCGGCAGCAGCACGACCACCGACATGATCGCGGCGAAATGCTCGCGGAAGAAGCCGAGCCAGAGCCGCCACAGCGCGTCGGTGCCGTTCAGCATCACCTTCATCAGCTTGCCGGAATGCGTGCCGGTGTGGAACGTCATCGGCAATTGCAAAATGTGCTCGAAATAGCTCGACAGCACCGCCTGGCGCTGGCGGTGCGCCAGCCTGTCGGCGTGCAGCGCGACGATCGCGCCGACGCCGATGCTGAACAGGCCGAACGCGGCCCAGGCCGCGAGCAGCGGCCAGGCCGAGCTGTTCGTCTTCCCCGACAGCACGTCGACGATACGGCCGAACAGCACGGGCTCGGCGAATTGCGCGGCCGCCAGCAGCAGGTTGGCGACGGCGAGGATCCAGCCGAGTCGCGCTTCCTTGCCGAGCAGTTCGAGGGCGCGCGTATAGAGGCGGAGCAGGGACATGCCTAGCCGACAAACTCAGGGCCACCCGGAGCGGGCGATCAGCATTCTAGTCGGGGATCATGCCCTGATGATAGCTCAATTGATCAGCCGCCCGCCCACCGGGGGCAGGAAACTGTCGTCGAAAATGTCCGCGGCCGAGGGACGCTTGTGAAACTTGAAGTCCTCGGCGATCTGGCCGATCGCGCGCTCGAGCCTGATAGGATCGATACCGCCGAGGCCGTTGTGCCGGACTTCGCCGGTCAGGATGTTGTCTGATATCACCGTGCGCAAGCGCGCCAGCTCCAGCTCACGCGAGCCGCCCTCCATCCGGCCGACGACATCATCGGCCGCGCGCACGGGATCGCGGATCGCCGCATGCGTGCCCGCTATGACCGCGCGCACGAAGTTTTTCACCGCCTCGGGCCTTGCGGCCGCAAAGGCCGGATTGACGATCACGGCAAAGCCATAGGCCTCGCAGCCATAGTCGTTGTAACGCAACACGGTGAGGTCGCTTGCCGGCACGCCGCGGTCGCGCAGATTGACAGCCGAGAGATAGGAGAAGCCCGCCACCGCATCGACCTGGCCCGCCGAGAGGATCGGCTCGCGCACCGCCGCGCTCATCTTGTAGATTTTCAGGTTGTCGGCCTTGATGCCGTTCTGTTTGGCGAGCGCCGGCCATAGCCGGATCGAGAAATCGCTGTCGGCGACGCCGACCGTCTTGCCGGCAATATCGGCCAGCGAGCGAATGCCGCGGCTCTTGCGCGCCACGAAGGAGTAGGGCGACTGGTTGAACAGCACGAACACCGCCTTGATCGGCGGCGCGCCGGGCTTGTCGCGCCAGCGGATCAATTCGTTGATATCGACCAGCGCCATCTCGCTGTCGCCTGCGGCGACCTTTGTGATCGCCTCCAGCGAGCCATTGGCGACATTGGTGGAGACGGTGAGCCCCTCGTTGGCGAACAGGCCGCGGCTTGTGGCGATCACAAAAGGCGCCATGCTCGCTTCCAGCGGCCGGTCGAAGGTCAACTGGATTGCGAGAGGCGGCTTCGCATCTTCGGCGCGGCCCTGGCCGGACGCAAGACACACGACTCCCGCAAGCCCGATCAGGAGGGCAAGCATCAGGGGCAAGGCGCTGGTCTTCGTTACGCGCATGTGACAACGCCGGAGACGTCGAACCTGAAGCTGCCGCAGCCAGCATGTCAGTCACTGACATGGGTTGCGCCGGCGGCGGTATTCTGGCCCATCCAAGATGAACGGTCCATGAGCAGGTCTTGTCAGGATTAACCGCCATGATGCGGGTTGTATTCCCGCAGCGGGAACCCGACATGGATGGAGGGATTAACCAGCAACGGCCTTGGGGCCGCTTGTCAGGAGGATACTCGAATGATTGCCGGGAAAGCTGCGTTTCCGTCCACCCGCGCGACCGCGCTTGGTCTTGCGACAGCGCTTGCTCTGACTGCCATCGCGCCGACCGTTGCCTCGGCTGCACCGGCCGGCAAGGGCCTCACCGCCACCAGTGGCATGACCGACATCAGCGCCCGCCGTCGCGGCTTCAATCCCGGCGCCGCCGCGGCCGTGGCCGGCGTTGTCGGCTTGGGAATCGCGGCTGCCGCCGCCGCAAACAGCCGCGCCTATTATGACGATAGCTACGGCTATTATGGCGGCGGTCCGGTCTACGTGGCGCCCGCCGCCGGCCCGTATTACTACGGCGGCTATGGTGGCTATGGCCCCTATTACGGACCGTCGGTGCCTTACGATCAGAGCGGCCATCCGAATGCGGGCTGGTGATCAGCCTTAACGCTGCGTGTATCCGCCGGTCGCGATTTTACGGCTGGCGGTTATGATGCTTTTGGTGGACGGCGTTAACACGCTGCGAAGCGGTTTGAACTAGTGTGTTGCGTATGAGTGATTCGCTCGAACGGCTTTTTGTCGCAGTGCTCGCGGCCAAGGATCTCGATCCGGCCTCCTCGCGCACGGCACGGCTGTTTCAGCGCGGCCCGGCCAAGATGGCCAAGAAGCTTGCCGAAGAAGCGATCGAAGTCGTGATCGACGCCGTCCACGGCGATTCCGAAGCGGTCATCCGCGAGAGCGCCGACCTTCTCTATAACCTCACCGTGCTCTGGGCCGCCGCCGGCGTGCGGCCGGCCGACGTCTGGGCCGAGATGCAGCGGCGCGAGCATCTGCTCGGGATCGCCGAGAAGATGCCGAAGTCGGCCGTGAAGATCGCCAAGACCGTGGCGCCGCGGGCCGCCCGGCGGCCAATTGTCGCGCTCGACAGCCGCCGGCTCCGTAAACGGCATTGAACCTCCCGCATTTCCGTCACTTCCAGGCATGGACAAATCCGGTCCATGATGGTTCATCGCGGCCATGCTGAAACGGATTTATGACTGGTGCGTCGCCGCAGCCGACAAACCCTATGCGCTGTGGGTCTTGGGAGCCGTAGCCTTTGCCGAAAGCTCGTTCTTTCCGATACCTCCCGACATCATGCTGCTGCCGATGTCGGTGGCGCAGCCGAAGCGCGCCTGGCTCTTTGCCGGCGTCTGCACAGCAGCGTCCGTCCTCGGCGGCGTGCTCGGCTATGCCATCGGCGCGCTACTCTATGACTCCGTCGGACACTGGCTGATCACGCTGTATGGTCTTGGGGACTCGGTCGAGGCCTTCCGTGCCTCATATGCCAAATGGGGCGCGATGGTCATCCTGGTGAAGGGAGTGACACCGATCCCCTACAAGCTGGTCACCATCACCTCGGGATTTGCCGGCTACAACATCTGGCTGTTCATCCTGCTCTCGATCATCACCCGCGGCGGACGCTTCTTCGCGGCCGCGATCCTGTTCAATCGCTATGGCGATTGGATCAGGGCCAGGGTCGAGGAACATCTTGGGCTTGCGGTCGCGATCCTGGCTGCGGTGCTGGTGGCCGGCTTCGTCATCGCCTTTAAGATGATTTAAGCGCGCTTTGCGGGCCGGTTTCGTTCGGCTACGCTTGGCGTCATGATCACTGGGATCGCGCTGTCATTCAGGGAGGCGGTTGCCACGGCGGCGCTCGCGCTGTCGATGCTGGCGATCGCGATCGGCGCGGCCGCGCCACAAACACCGGTACCGCAGCCTTCGCTGGGCGTGCAGGAGCAGGGGCCGTCGCCGCAAGTGCCGCCCGCGCCGCAGCCTTCGCCGTCGCCGGAAAGTCCCGGCCTGATCCATGAGATGGGCAAGCTGTTCGACAAGATCATTCCGCCCATCAAGAGCCCGGGTGAGACGATCGACGATTTCAACACGCGCGCCAAGGACACCGTCAAGGATGCGGGCGACGCGCTGTCGCGGTTCGCCAGGCCGGGGTCGATGGTGAAGGGGCGCACGGCTTGCCCGGTGACATCTGGCACGCCGGACTGCAAGTTCGGGGCCGACAAGCTTTGCCAGAGCAAGGGCTACAAGGAGGGCAAGAGTCTCGGCACGGATTCCGCCGAGACCTGTTCGGCAAAAGTCCTGATCCCCGGACGGCAGCGCAAGCCGGACGACTGCCGCACCGATACCTTTGTGACGACGGCGCTGTGCCAGTGACACGGCATTGGGCCGTCCAACTCCAAAAACACGGAAAGGAGCGCCCATGAGCCGCACGGAACAGGATTTCCTCGGACAGCGCGAGATCGCCGACGACGTCTACTACGGCGTCCAGACCATCCGCGGCCGGGAGAATTTCCACATCACCGGCATTTCTATGAACCAGGAGCCTTTCTTCGTGAAGGCGCTGGGCTATGTGAAAAAGGCCGCGGCGATGGCCAACCGCGACCTCGGCGCGCTGGATGCGACCATCGCCGGCGCCATCATCAAGGGTTGCGACCGCGTCATATCAGGCGAGATGATGGACCAGTTCGTGACCGACTACATCCAGGGCGGCGCCGGCACCTCGACCAACATGAACGCCAACGAGGTGATCGCCAATCTCGCGCTGGAGTCGCTCGGCCACAAGAAGGGCGACTACCAGCATGTCAGCCCGAACGATCACGTCAATTACGGGCAGTCGACCAACGACGTCTATCCGACCGCATTCCGCCTCGCGCTGATCCTGCGGCTCGACAGCTACATCACCGCGCTGCGCCAGCTCCAGGACGCCTTCTTCGCCAAGGGCAGGGAATTCGATCGCGTGCTGAAGATGGGCCGCACCCATCTGCAGGACGCGGTGCCGATGTCGCTCGGCTCGGAATTCCGCGGCTGGGGCACCACGATCGGCGAGGAGGTCGATCGCATCTACGAGACGCGCAATCTGTTGCGCGAGATCAATCTCGGCGCGACAGCGATCGGCACCTCCGTCACCGCGGCGCAAGGTTACCCCAAGGTCGCCGTGCGGCATCTGACCACGCTGACCAATGTCGAGTTCATCCTCGCCGGCGACCTGGTGGAGGCGACCTCGGACACCGGCGCTTATGTGCAATTGTCGGGCGTGCTGAAGCGCACGGCAGTCAAGCTGACCAAGATCTGCAACGACATCCGCCTGCTCGCCTCCGGGCCGCGCTGCGGGTTCAACGAGATCAACCTGCCGCAGCTTCAGCCGGGATCGTCGATCATGCCGGGCAAGGTCAATCCGGTGATCCCGGAAGTGGTCAACCAGACGAGCTTCCTCGTGATCGGGCTCGACACCACGGTGACGCTGGCTGCCTCCGCCGGCCAGCTCCAGCTCAACGTGATGGAGCCGGTGATCTCGTTTGCGCTGTTCTTCTCGATCCGCACCATGGAGCGCGCGGTCAACAGCCTGCGCGAGAACTGCGTCGTCGGCATCACCGCCAACGATGAGCACACCCGCAACATGGTGCTGAACTCCCTTGGAATCGTGACCGTGCTGAAGCCGCTGCTCGGCTACAAGCAATGCGCCGAGATCGCGCGCGAGGGCTACCGCGAGGGAAAATCCTTGTACCAGATCGTGGTGCTCGAGCGCAAATTGCTCACGCAGGAGACCTGGGACGAGATGTTTTCCTTCGAGCGGCTGATCAATCCCGACCTGGTCGAGGAGTAGGCGAAGACGCAATGCCGCCTGGGGCCTTGTTGATATGATGCCCGGCATCTTTATATTTGCCGGGCATCTTTACACTGTAAACTTTACGGGGTAACGAACAGCCTCTCGCGGAAAGCACAAGGGAATTGCCGAAAATGTCCATGCCCGCTCTGTTCAAGGGCCGTCTGTCGCTTCCGGTGATCGGGGCGCCGCTGTTCATCATCTCCGTGCCCGATCTGGTGATCGCCCAGTGCAAGGCCGGCGTCGTCGGCGCGTTTCCGGCGCTGAACGCGCGTCCGCCCGAACTGCTCGACGAATGGCTGACGCGGATCAAGCAAGAGCTTGCGGCTTACGACAAGGCACACCCGGAACGGCCCTCGGCGCCGTTTGCGGTCAACCAGATCGTGCACCGCTCCAACAATCGGCTCGATCACGACATGGCGCTGTGTGAAAAGCACAAGGTGCCGATGATCATCTCCTCGCTCGGCGCGCGCGAAGAGCTGAACCAGGCCGTGCACAATTGGGGCGGCATCGTCTTCCACGACGTCATCAACCAGAAATTCGCGCGCAAGGCGATCGAGAAGGGCGCGGACGGGTTGATCCTGGTCGCGGCCGGCGCCGGCGGACACGCCGGCACCATCTCGCCGCTCGCCTTCGTCGCGGAGACGAGGGCGTGGTTCGACGGGCTGATTGCGCTATCCGGCGCGATTGCCAACGGCCGCGCCATCCGCGCCGCGCGCATCCTCGGCGCCGACTTCGCCTATATCGGCTCGGCCTTCATCGCAACCAGGGAGGCCAACGCGGTCGACGGCTACAAGAGCATGATCACGTCGTCGGCGGCAGAGGACATCGTCTATTCCAACCTCTTCACCGGCGTGCACGGCAACTACCTGAAGCCCTCGATCGTCGCGGCCGGCATGGACCCCGACAATCTGCCGACCTCCGATCCGACCAAGATGAGCTTCGGCACCGATGCCTCCGGCGAGCGCGCCAAGCCGAAGGCATGGAAGGAGATCTGGGGCTCGGGTCAGGGGGTCGGCAGCGTCGGCAAGATCCTGCCTGCCGCCGAGCTGATCGGCCGCTTCAAGCGCGAATACGAGGCGGCGGTCGATCCCGCGCTGTGAGCTAGTGGAGCGGATTTGACGTTCGCCACCCTGTTAGCAGCGCGCTCGCAAGCGAACGTCAAATCCAAAGCTCCACTAGAATCAATATTTTCTGGTCCTTTAATTCCAACATTCGCAAAAATGCCCGCTGCAATGGGGTGCGAATGTTGGAATTGGACCACTAGCCGGGCGCGACGAAATGGCGCTGCCTACTCCTGAAAGGCGGCCAGGATCGGCGCGATGCCACCTGACTGATCCCCGCAGGTTCGCTAGTCTGCGGCGATAAGCAGCAGGTGAGGGGGGCCAGTGAACATTCTTGGAATCAACTCGGTCTATCACGAGTCGGCCGCGGCGCTGCTCGTCGACGGCAAGCTGGTTGCTGCGGTCGAGGAGGAACGGTTCAATCGCATCAAGCACGCCAAGGAAGCGAACCCCGATAATCCGCATCAGTTCCCCGAACGTGCGATCCGCTTCTGCCTGAAATATGCCGGTCTCACCGTCAAGGATATCGATCACGTCGCCTACTCGTTCGACCCGAAGCTGCGCCGCAAGCGGTTTCGCGCCGAATGGTGGATCCCGCAGTGGGAGGAAACCTTCCTGCTGCGGCTCGGTCAGGTGCAGGGTGTCGCCGACGAGCTTTTCCAGCGCCCATTGCGGCAGAATTTTCACTTCGTGCCACACCATCTCGCCCACGCCGCCTCGGCGTATTTTCCGTCAGGCTTCGACCGCGCGGCCATCCTCAACATCGACGGAATCGGCGAGGCCGCCGGGTCGGAGCTCGCAAAGGCCGAGGGCACGCGTATCCAGGCGATCGAAACATTCGACTATCCGCACTCGCTTGGCTTCTTGTGGGAGGTGGTGAGCGGTTATCTCGGCTTCTCGCACTATGACGCCTCGAAGGTCATGGGTCTCGCGGCCTACGGCAATCCCGAGGTATTCCGCCGCCAGTTCCAGTCGATCATGCGCGTCGGCGAGGAGGACTATGCGATCGCCCCGGAGTTCATCGGTTTTCACGGCCACAACATGGACAAGTTGGAAGCCATGGTCGGCCCGGGGCGATTCATGGAGTCCGAACAGCTTCTGCCGCGGCATGCCGATATGGCGGCGGCGCTGCAGGAGGCGACCAATGCGGCGGTCATGGCGCTGGTGCGCCGCCTCAAGCGCAAGGTGCCATCAGACAATCTGTGCCTGGCCGGCGGCGTCGCGCTCAATTGCGTGACCAATGAGGTGGTCCTGCAATCCGGTGAGTTCGCCAATATCTTCATACCCTCCGCGCCGCACGATGCCGGCACTGCGATCGGTGCCGCGCTTGTCGTGCATTGCGCAAAAGACAAGAAGCCGCCCCAGCGCGGCACGTCCACACCGTATCTCGGTCCCGCGTTCACCCGTAGCGACATCCTGGCGGCGGTCAAGTCGGCGGGCCTCACGGCCCGGCGCAGCAAAACGCCAGCGCGCGACGCTGCGGACATGATCGCCGACGGCAAGATCGTCGCCTGGTTTCAAGGGCGCATGGAGTTCGGGCCCCGCGCGCTCGGCAACCGTTCGCTGCTCGCCGACCCGCGCCGGCCGGAGATGCGCAATATCCTCAATCAGAAGGTCAAGCACCGCGAGGACTTCCGTCCCTTTGCGCCGAGCGTCATGGCCGAACACGCCGACGAATGGTTCGAGACAGGCAGTCATTCTGTCAGCCACGAGTTCATGCTGTTTGCACCAAAGGTCAAGGCCAAGCAGCGCAACCGCATCCCCGCCATCGTGCACCAGGATGGCACCGCCCGGGTGCAACTGGTGAGCCGGAAATCAAATCCGCGGTTTCACGAGCTCCTCTCCTGCTTCCATGCCAAGACCGGCGTGCCGCTTGTCGTCAATACGTCGTTCAACGACAGCGAGCCGATCGTGTGCACGCCCATGGACGCGATCGTCACCTACCGCAAGTCCGGCATCGACGCGTTGGTCATGGACGATGTGGTTCTGACCGCGAAGGGGTGAGTTTGCGCATCGCGCAGGCAGAGCGGCTGGCCCACGGCATCGAGGTCGACGATGGGACCAGATTTCGCTCAGCCGATGAGATTTCTTCTGCCTAATCCCTCCCCACACTCGCTACGCTCGTGGGGGAGGGATTAAGAGCGACCTCAGATATTCAGGTTCATGGCCTCGGGATAATAGTGGAAGCCCTCTCCGGTCTTGGCGATGTGGCCGAGCCCCGGCCATGCATAGTGATACGCCATCACCGCGACCTTGTTGGCGGCGAGCATGTCCAGCAATTTCACCCGGGTCTCCGCGGCCTGCGCCGGATCGGTGTCGTAGGAGAACTGCATCCGCGGCTTTTCCAGCAGCAGGATCGGGTGGTGGCTGAGATCGCCGAGATAGGCGAAGGATTTCCCGTTCGACGTCACCATGAAGATGGTGTGACCCACGGTGTGACCGGGAGCGGCGATGGCCTGCACGCCCGGCAGGAATTCCTGGCCGTCCTTGAAGAACACGATGCGGTCGCGCACCGGCATCAGGTTCTTGCGGGCGTGAACGACGAAGTCCTTTAGCGGACCATTCGCCTTGCCTTCATCGGTCCAGAAATCGACGTCGCTCTGGGCGATGTAGTACTGCGCGTTGGGAAACAGAACCTTGCCGTTCTCGTCCACCACGCCGCCGATATGATCGATATGGGCGTGCGAAAACACCACTGCGTCGATGTCCTCCGGCCTGATGCCGGCCTCCTTCATGCTCTTCTGCTGGCGCCCGGTGGTCGGACCGAAGTTTTTCGCCGTGCCCATGCCGGTGTCGAACAGGATAAGCTTGTCGCCGGTGTTCACGATCGGTGAATTCTGCTCGAGCACGACGTTTTCGGGCGACATGAAATTGTCGGACAGCATCTTCTTTACTTCGTCATCAGGCACGCCGATGAACGTGCCCTTGGGCGGACCGAGCGGCAGAGGGCCGTCGGAGACCACGGTGACCTCGGCGTCGCCGAGACCGAAGCGGTAGAAATAGGCCGGCTGTGTTCCTTGCTTGGACGCTTTTGCCAGGACAGGCCCGTCCAGCATGGCCGATGCGCCCAGTCCGGCACCGAGAGCGAGCAGCGACCTTCGAGATACATCCAGTGTCATGGGTCTTCCTCCACTCTTACAAGCTTTGTGTTTGAGTCTGCCCGAGGCGGAGTGTTCACCCGTTCTGCGTCGGGCAACCGCAGGCTGCGCCCGCTTTGGCAGGCGAGCAAGAAAAATCGACGGCCTTGAGACAAGTTGCTGCCTGGCGGCGGCAAGAACACTTCGTAGGACAGAAAATCTGTCAGATTTTCTGCATGTGCGCGCCCATGGACGCGATCGTCACATTCCGCAAGTCCGGGATCGATGCGTTGGCCATGGACGATGTGGTTCTGACCGCGAAGGGCTGGACCTGCATCCAAAGGAACGAACTCATGCATCAAGTATGCTATCGGTCGCCCTCGCGCGGCACCTGCGTAATTGGAGCTGAAGTGGCCGGAGCAGCGGCAACGCGAACATCCTTGAAGGCGGATTTGACTTTGTTGAGCACAGCTTCATCCGTCGTCGTCACTTCGTAGAAGCTGCTGTCGATGGCTCGAATTGTCATCCAGACAACCTCCTGCTGAGGAAGGGTAGCCACGAATTCCCCCCAGATGATTTGCCAGGTGGCTTTGGCCAACTCGGTCAGGACCGTCCCGCTGACAGATGATCTGTTGCGAGCCAGCACGTTCAATTGACCGGCGCCTCGCCCGGTCGCCATGAACTCCTCTCTGAAATCATTGAGGTCGGGATAGTACAGTTTGACCTTTGAAACGGTCCAGATCGCCTGCTGCGAGCGTGGGCCGAGCAGATCAAGCAGGTCACGCAGGTCGAGCGCCAGTATGCCGCCATCTCTGCAATCGTAAATTCTAATCGTCGCCATCAAATGAAAAACGGACGCTGAAATACGCTGTCGAGATTGTCGTCGTACTCACGTGCAGTCTCCTTGCGAGGCCGGCTTTCAGGCCTCTTGAGAACGAGCGGCGAGACACGCCAAAGCCGTAGCTTGGGCGCGCGTGACGCCGGCTGGCGGATTTATGGGGACGCGCCCTGGTGTCCCGAATCCGAAGTTCGCCTCATTGTTGCCGCGCCCTCCTTGGCGAACTTCGGATTCGAAGGACACTAGAAACCCATGATTCTGGTGTGGTTTGGTTCGGAAGTTCTCTTGAAGCACGCGCGGCAAAAATGAAGAGAATTTCCGAACCACCACACTAGTCCAGCTCCAGCGGCACGTACTTGCCGTTCTCGTCGATCGCCGTGCCCCAGATCTTGTGCGAGGCTTGATGCTCGGCGCGGCCGAAGTTCAGGGCCGTGCCGAGACCGAGATCGATGTTGCGCATCGCTTCGAGATTGTCGATCAGCTTCTCGGTGTCGAGCTGCGGGCCGGCCTGCCGGATGCCCTGGATCAGCACGTTGGCGGCGATGTAGCCCTCCAGCGAGACATAGTCCGGCGCCTCGCCCGGGAAATATTTAGCCAGCGCGTTCTTGTATTCGAGCACCGCGCTGGAATAGCCGCCGACCGCCGGCACCACCTGCGTCACGATCACGCCGTTGGCAAAGCGCGGCCCGAGCAGCATCAATTCGTCGGCGAGCGCCGTGCTGCCGACGAACGACACGTTCGAGTAGATCATGCCGGGATAGGAATCGCGGGTCTTCTCGATGAATTTCGCCGCCGCGCGATAGGCCGCGACCATGACCACGGCCCTGATCTGAAGCTTCTGCGCCTTGAGCTGGCTCACGGCATCGTCGACGTCGACGGTATTGCGCTTGTAGTTCAGCCGCAGGATGGCGGCGTCGTTGACGCCGAGCGAGCGGAACGCCTTCGCCACGCCGGCAAAGCCCGCGTCGCCATAGGCGTCCTGTTGCGCAAACACGGCGATCTGGCGTGCCTGCAGCCTTCTTATCTTGATCAGATAGTGCACGACCGCGTCGGTTTCTTCCGCGTAGCTGGCTCGATAGTTGAACACGTAACGGTCGGGCGGATCGTTGCGCAGGATGTTGGCGCCGGTGAAGGCGCCGAAGAACAGCGTGCGCCGTTCCAGTGCATAGGGGATCGCGACCGCGGCCGTCGGCGTGCCGACATTGCCGATATAGCCGAACACCTGATCCTTGTCGTAGAGCTGCTTCATCGCATCCAGCGTTCGCGACGGTTCGTAGCCGTCGTCGGCCGCGAGCAGGCGCAGCATGCGGCCGTTGACGCCGCCGGCATCGTTGGTGCGGTTGAACGCGGTATCGATGCCGAGCTTCATCTGGCGCCCGAGCTCGCGCGCCGAGCCCGAGAAGGGCCCGACGATGCCGAAGCGGATTTCCTTGTCGGTGACGCCGCGCACCGCCGGCAGGGTGCCGAGCGGCACAGCCGGAGCGACCGTCGGCGTCGCCACGGCGACGGTGGTTTGTGCGGAAGGCTGCGCGGGCGGCGCGGGCGGTGGCGGCGCGATCGAGGCGCTAGGGGCAGGAGCGGCGTTGGCGGATGACGGCCCGATCACGGTGGCGAGCGATGGACCCGAGATCGATTGCTCGAGCTCGGTGAGCTGGCGATCGGCCGACTTGCAGTCCATGCGCCCGGCATTGACGGCGCCGCGGCCGTCATTGACGTAGCGGTCGAACGACCGCGAGATGTCGTCGCGCTCGGCCTCGTTGGTCGAAACTTCCCTGATCACCGCGCGGAACTTGTCCGCGATCACCTGGATGCGGGGATGTCCGATATCGGGGCAAGCGAGCGCAGAGCCGATGATCGGCCCGACCCGGCTTGCGAGATCGCGCACCACGCTTGCGTTGTCGCCCGGCGCGGCGGCGCCTGCCGCGCCCGCGAGCAGGACACACGAGATCGCGATCGCCCAGCGCGCGGGCGACTGCAGGTTCATTCCAGCCCCATGATCGGACATTATGATGCTCCAAGAAACGCTTTAACTTAAGGTCTGCCGGTCGAAGCGGCCTTCTGTCGCCACTGCACGAATTGCTGCAGCAGCCGCTCTGACTGCTCGTGGGTGAAGTTCTGGCTGCCGGAATTTGCCGCGACCAGCGCGCGGAATTGCGACAGCGCTGGCTTCGAGGTGTCGTCGGTCTGCGATTGCGTTTGTGCCGGCTGCGCGGCCGACGCGAAAGGTCGGCCGATGTCCATCTCTTTCGGATAGATCGTGACGAACAGCAGCGCCGCCACGGAAGCCACCGCCAGTGCGGCGGCCACCCCGCTTGCGATCGCGATCAGGGTGCGACGCGTGCCCTGGCGGTTGAAATCTTTCGGCTCGGCCACGATCTCGGGCTCCATTTGACGGCGCAGGGATTCGTAGACGGCGCTCTCGAGTCGCGCGCTCAGCGCAGCCGATGGCGGCAGCGGCCGCGATGCATCCGCCCTGGCCGCGCGCTCGTTGACCGTCGCCAGCCGCGGCTCGACGCGGTCGCTCGGGCGGCGCGGAGCATAGTACAGCGGATCTTGCGGATTGTTGGTGGGGGGTGGGGTTGGTGACTCTTCACTCATCGCACTCATACGCTACTCCTCTGACTTTCTGTTACGCAGGCGGTCT
>Ga0210410_10002931_pt1 | contig 15215 bp, 13 predicted proteins | sample IncBWC4MmetaG_FD_161058 | JGI IMG/M metagenome (GOLD analysis project Ga0210410, IMG submission 161058) | Forest soil microbial communities from Barre Woods Harvard Forest LTER site, Petersham, Massachusetts, United States - Inc-BW-C-4-M | ecosystem: Environmental > Terrestrial > Soil >... | reverse complement strand
ATCACCGGCATAAACAACGTTTTGTTCCGGTACTCGCACGATTAGGTCCGTCCCTGAATGTCCCGGATAGCTCTCGATCACGGCGGTAATTCCACCCAAATCCACCTTCATCGGCAACTTTGCAGGATCGAGCGGATGATTCGGCAGCGCCAGCACGGTGGAGTTGGAAACGTTGAACACAGTCGTTACCTGGGCCAAATAGTCTTCACGGTGTCTTCGCGCTGTTTCCGTCTTGGCATCCTTGATCGCCTTTTCGAGCGGTCCCAAGAAGGCCACCTTGTCGGCGCCCTGCATCGTCCCATAACTCTCGACAATACGCTTCGTGACGTTGGCATGCGCCCACAAAGGAATCGCGTTGGCGCCGTAGAACGCATTCCCCATCGTATGATCGAAGTGATAGTGCGTGTCCAGCGCGCCCTTCACGGGCACTTGGCTAACCATCCGCAGAGCATCCATCTGGAAGGCGGCGCCGGCCACGCTACTAAATCCCTCGATCAATAGCGCCCCGTCTTTACCAACCAGAAATCCGCCGTTGCAAACCGTCTGGAATCCTTTCGAGGGATCGGAGATCGTCGCGTACAGCCCTTCACCGATCTTTCTCACCGATGCGAAGCCCTTATCGACAATCGGTGTTTGAGATACACGCGTGTCCCCTGCCAACTCCGCCGCCAGCGCCGGCAAGGGAATCAGCTTGGCTGCCGCATAAAAGGCTCCGAAACGCGATGTCTTGACGAGAAAGCTCCGCCGCGAAAACGGCGGCGAGCTAACCGCGTGGCGGTCACTTCTGGCGCCAGCCGTTTCATAGTTTCCCCTGTTAAAGTCGATCATGGCTCCTCCGACTGAATTGAGTTTCCACTGTGTGCTCTCCTTTTTTTGTTCTTGGATACTTACTTGAGTTTGTTCTTCTCTTGAACACTCGCTATTTACCTACGGACTCCTACAAGCACCCCGGCCACTATCCTGGACTCATCCTCGTGGATGACAATCCCCGCCTCGGCACCCGTGAGCGTCGCCTACAACCGAATTGCAGGGCAAAGCGCAGAGCGCCTCGCTGTGCTTGATCAGTAGTTCTATTACGCCATTTCGCCGCGAATGGGGCGAGTACGTGCGTCAGAGTAAGCGGCTACAAGTGGCTATTTCGCCTCTGACCCGTGACTCGCGACCTGCTTCCATTCGCCGCCCATCTTGACGAAAGTGTCCGTGGCGATGATGGTGTGCGCGCGATGTTCGCCCTTGAACAGAATGTCATAGGTGTCCTTGTAGGTCGCCACCGCCGTATTGCCGTACACGCGCACCTTGAGTTCAGAAAGTTTCTCGCTGTTTGTCTTGAAGTCCTTTGCGTCGGCCATAAGTTTCATGACTTGGGCTTTGGTGTAAAAGGTTCCGTCGCTATCGCCCCTGGTCCAGTCCTCAGCCAGAGCTTTCTGGTAAAAGGCTGTGTCTCCGGCCAAATCGGCTTTGACGCCATCATTTTCCAAGTTTGTGATGGTCGCAACGACATCGGCCTTGGTCCCAGTTTGCGCTCGGGTCGCGCCCAGCCCTGCGAAGAGGGCGATAACAAAAAATGAAATCCACAACACGGGGTTCTTTGCATTCATAGTGCCTCCTGTCTGTTTCCGATGAAGTAACTTCATGAGAGTCGTTTTATAACCAGTGCTCAATCAACTGTTCACTAGTCAACTAATGAGATGCACTTGGCCGGATTTGGATACAAACTTTTTGGATTTATTGGGTGACTACGTCGTCGAAGGCTGTTCGCCTCGCGCGAGTTCCAGCAAACGAATCAGATCTTCAATCTCGGATTCATTCAGTCGATGCAACACTTGGTTGTCCTGCTTCCTAACGGGGCTGTCGAGTTCTCGCAAGAGGTCGAGCCCAAGCTTGGTGATGTAGCAAAGAACCTGTCGGCGGTTATCGGAAGGGCGTTCCCGGCGCACGAACTTCTTCCCTTCCAAGCGATCCAGCAGGCGGGTTATACCCGGTGCCTGTTCGATCATCCTCTCTGCGATGTCCAGTGTCGGAAGCCCCCCCAGGCCTGCGCCTCGCAGGATGCGCAGGACGTTGTATTGCTGCCAGGTGATGCCATGTTGATCGAACACCGGTGAAGAAAAACGGCGCAAATAATTGGCGGTACGCAGGATGCTTACCACTGCGGCTTGCTGGCGCGAATGCACGCGGTGCTTCTGTTTTGCTTCCTCGTTCAATTTTGCTGTCACTTGGGCCATTGGGATAACTATGCATATCAATAGTTGTCCTGTCAAGTGAAGTCGAAACGTCGATGTGGTCGTCGCCCATCCCCGGCAGGTCGAAAGCGTCCACTAAATGGCCAGCCGCCCTTAGACTGTCCATTAGTGGCAACCAAATCCATGCGCCGGAAAATCCTCCATGCACCAATACAAATCTCCCCATTTGTTTCTCCTTTGTGTTGGCCAGTCCAAGCAAGTTCGCCGGATCTGGACGTCGAACCATGCCGCGCCTCTTGCGGATTACGGTGAGGGATCTGCTTTTCGCTTTAAAGTTTTGTTGGTAGTCAGTGCGACGCTTCCAGCAGCGCGACAACCTCAGCCTCCGTGATCGGCTTATCAACCACCGCCCGTTCCTTAACCTCGTGTAAGACTGCCGGCACGATCTGCTGAATTTCGTTTCGCGAAACGCCAACATCTTTCAGACTATGCGGCACGTCGAAGCTCGCAATGAACTGCGCGGTGCGGTCCGCGCACGCGAGCGCGCTCGCCTTTGGGTTCGCCCGATCGAACGGAATGCCAAATCCCTCTGCGATAGGCCCAAATCGCTCAGGCGCGATTCCCGCCATGAAGCGCATAGCGTGGGGCAGGGTGATGCACGACGTAATCCCATGCGCGATGTTCCATCTCGGCCCAATCTGATGCCCCAACAGATGTGAAATTCCGAAGCGCGTGTTCATCGATCCAAAAATCGAAAACCACGCCGCGAATTGGCATTCCCCGCGATGCGCGAGTTGCTCCGCCGTGCTCGTCTCGATCGACGGTTTGAGATGCTCCACCAGCAGCGAGATCGCTTTCGCACCCAATGCGTCACTCAATGGATGATGCCTCTTCGCGTAGATTGTCTCGATCGCGTGGTCGAGCGCGCGCATCCCTGTCGCCACCCAAAGCCACTCCGGAGTCTCGAGCGTAAGCTCCGAATCATTGATCACTATCCTCGGCGTCAGCCGCGGATCGGAAACGGTCGATTTGACGAGCGTCTTCTCGTCCGTCACGGCGCCGCCATACGTGTATTCGGCCGCGGATAACGTCGTCGGGATCGCAATCTGAATGATCCCGCGTTTTTCGAGAAAAAGATGGCTCGCTACTTTGCAAGTATCGATCGGGCTGCCGCCACCAAAACCGATCAGCGAATCGGCGTTCTCTCGTTCGATCAGCGCCTGCAATTCATGCACGCTGCTCCCTGGCACGTGTTGCCGCGCGCCTTTGAACACTGCAACGCACCGTGCGCATGCGGCTCCCGTCACTTTTTCAAGCAACGCCGACCCGCCCAAAGTCTTCCCAGTCACCACAATCGTGCGCCTCAGCTCACGCCGTTCGAGCTCATGACCAAGCGCGGCAACTTTACCCGCCCCGGACATCACGCGCTCGAGCTTGCTTAGATTAAAGTCGTAGTCCAGCGCCTCCACGGGGCGAGAGTATACCCGCAAGTCTTTCGCTACCGTGGTCCCTAATTTATTTGTTGTGTCCGTTGTGATCATTGTTTGTCAGTCCCCTTTCTGGTTTTGCAACTCTATCGACTACAGCGCATAAGACACGCGAGCGCGTGTTGTATTCCCGGCACGCACATTTCTCGCCTCGACTCTCCATGCTGATCCTTCAGGACTTCCCACGATCCGCGTGCATGTGGGTGAGGACGAGGTGCTTCTCGATGACTCCAGACGTTTTGTCGAGCACGCGGTAGCCGCGGGAGTGGATGCCGAGCTAGACGTTTGGGAAGGCATGGTCCACGGCTTCCTTGGAGGAATTGGGCGGCTCGCCGCTTCCACGGAAGCGCTCGATCCCATTGGGTCATTCCTGACCAAGTGCTTCAACAACTCCGCAACTCAACGCAACTGAAACCAACTTAGAAAAGTGTTTTCCGTTGACGAAAATGCCGGGAATATTTTCTGGACTGAAGTGTTGTCGAACTTGAATTTTTTCAGCAGGCGCATGCGGCGCGGTGGGGAATAAACAGCGAGGGCAAGTGTTTTGTCTCTCAGCGCGAGCGATATGTCGCGGCGCGGAAATTGATGAAATGAGCACAGGAAAAGGAGAACCGAAATGACTAACGTTCAAATGGAAATCTCATCAGAGAGCGAAGTAGCAAACGAGGCTACCTGTCGCAACACCGGCATCCACCACGTTGGATTGCATGCCACAAACCCTGTTGCGTCTGCGGAATTCTATAGGGATGTTCTCGGCATGGAGATCGTCGGCGGGAGCGCCCCTGATCATCCGCTTGGTGCAAGCGCCTTTTTGAGCAGCCGCCCCAACGAAGAGTCGCACGAAGTCGCTTTGTTCGCCAACCCGGCTTTTGCCCACATCGCCTTCAAGATCTCTTCACTCGCCGAGTTCCGATCCTTCCACGCGCGAGTTGTGGAGAAGAATATCCCGATTAAGTCCGCATTCAACCACCGTGTGTCCTTCGCCTTCTACTTCGACGACCCCGACGGCAACATGATCGAAGTCTACTGGCCCACCGGAGATCTGAGATGGAGGCAGCCCCAGGCGGAACCCCTCGATCTGTCGCAACCAGACGAGGTGCTCCTTCAGCATTTGGCGAATATGGTTTGAGCCGCGGGAATTTGATTTTGCGGGCACACCCTGGCCCGCCCATTTTCACCATACGGGCCCCCTCAGGAAACCATAAGGGTTCCCACGTCCCTGTAACGCAGGTCATTGGTCTGTTTTGTAACGCAAGTGCGAAGTACGCTCAGAGGTCGGCGCGTCTCTTTCACCTACCATGGGCTCGGCAGAGCTAGGCGCAAACTATGAGTTCTCGGTCCCTCGAGCCACTTCCTGGGCCGTCGAACTTCTTACTGTTACTTTGCGATAGCGGTCAACTGAGGTGAGAGATTGAAACAGACCTCCCGTTTGGGGTCCAACTGGGGTCCAAAACTTGGCCTTTTTGTGGCGATTTCGGGGGTCTCATTGGTGTAAGGGCAACCGAATCAATGGGACTTAGAGAGTGATCGTCAAACTCATAACCCGAAGGTCGTCAGTTCAAATCTGACCCCCGCAACCATTTGTTAGTTTAGATACAACGGCTTAGGAGACTCCACTCCTGAGCCGTTTTCCTTTAGGGTCCAACTGGGGTCCAAAACTCCCCATACTGCCTTGCCAAGTTGCGCCGCGATCCGCTTTCCATCCTCGCTGATCACATGAGTGTAGATTGTCTCCGTGACCGGCGATACTTAAATACTCCGGTCTGGACAATTTCGGCGTGGTTTTGAGCATGGCTCTGCACGTGAATGGCGTACAGCGAGTCTCGTTCTGGGTGATAGACCGCAACAAGGACTGGATTGTTGGCCGCGAGCCAATACTTCACATCCTCAATTGAAGTGTGCAACTCGAACGAACGTTGGTCCTCTTTGCGAAAGTAGCTAGGGCCAGATTTGACCTGGACTTTTATGATCTTCGCCGTTGCGGCGCGATCTTCGACGAGTTCGATTTCGCCGTCTATCCCGACATCACTGTTCGGTGTCGGTCTCCAGATATATCCCATGTCCGTCACGACCCGGTCCAATTTCACAATCCCGGAACGTGCGGTAGTATCGCGTTCAGTCCACTGCTTCATGTCCGAACCTTTCTTTTCGGCATTTCAGACAAGCTCCTGGAAGGACTTGAAGCTCATCTTAAATCTGTTCGCCTCAAGCTCCGCCTTTATCAGGTCCGCCGCCTGAACAGATAAACTTCCCTGACGTATGGCTTTCAGCAGGATGCCCGGCGTGTTGATTAGTTTGATCCCTCTTGAGGCAATTTCTCGGCTGAGCCTCCTGTCTTTCGTTTCGTCCGTGGCGACTACCCATCGCCGATGGATGGCTACAGCAAGGCAAGCGCTCTCACCTTTGCCGAATTGTTCGACGTATTCAGCCACGGATTTCAGTTCTTCGACATCGACAATCTTGAGTCTGTGTAATACGCCAGTTTCGACGGCCTCTTCTACTTTGCTCATTTGGCCAGCCTCAGTTACCTCGTTCAACACTTCCTGTGGAGCGTGAAAAATCATGTCTTGGATCTGTCCGAGCAAGCCAAGCCGCGAGACGTGCGCCAAATTAATTAGCACACAGGTGTCCGTACAAGCGTCCAAGGGCTTCGGTTGATCGGCCATGACGACTAAGTGGGGATACGGACCTCCTCCCCAACCGATGGCGATTCAACCTCGATGCCTCCCAGGAGCGCATTTAGCTCCCCATTGGAAACATCTGCACCGGAAGCAATTTCTTTGAGCTTGGCTTTACTGATCTCACCGAGACGAAATGCTTCCAGCGCCATGCTCAACAGCTTGTGTTGAAAGGTAGATTCGTGTTTCGTGAAGCGGTCCCTGTGGCGTGAGAATCGGTCACCTAGTACCTTGCGAAATGCGCCCGCTGCGGCCTGCTTTTGGGCAAGTGATTCCCTCTCTTCCTCTGAAATGATTTGAAAGCTCTTGAGTCGCCAAAGAGCCGCTTCATAGCTCACACCAAAGTAGAAAGCCAAATGTGCAATGTCATAGAACTGGAGTCCAAGAGGTTGAGAAGGGCCGCGGCGCTGCGCACGGACTGCGTCACCTTCCTCGTCATACACCTCTTGAAGCGTTGGGACATCCTGCGACTTTCCCACTCCGGATAGAAACTCGCGCACTCCACTCTCAGGCATCAAGAAAGCTGCCGCAAAGGAATTTGCTCTTACTTCAGTCTGGTCTTCGCGATTCTCTAGGCGACTAACGATGCCCTTCTTTTGCCTGTCAAAAAGAAGATGACAGTATTCATGAGCATAGGAAAACAACTGTCTTTGCTCTGAGTGACGAGAATTTACGAGAATCGTCAATCCAATGTTTTCGTCGGTGAGGAACAAACCTGAAATTGAATCTTCAAGTGGAAGAAGCCCGACTCTGACACCTTGGCTCTCAACGATTTCAGGAAGCTCCGGGACCGGACCGGTCCCGAGCTTGAGCCTGTTTCTCTCTTGGTCGGCAACAGCGGTTCCTTGGTGAATAGCTTCCCACTTATTTCGAGGTTGAGGTAGGTCGTAGCGAACAGGAGGTACGAGGCCGCGGTCAGCGCCAACAAGTTTCTCTAGGTGGGTAAATTGACGACAAAGACTAGACCACCTGGAAATGGCCTGACTCAGCTTCTTGTCCGTCGCCACTTTGGGCTCCGCGCGGAATAAGGCCGTCACAGAGTCCTTTTGCTCAGTGAATTCTTCGGCAAACAAGTCTTTGGGTTCAAAGCCAAGTTCTTGGGACAACTTCATCAATTCGAGACTGTCTACCGATCGGTTTCCTGACTCGATTTGAACAACGCTCGACCTGGGAATGCCCAATAATTCGGCAATTTCTTCCTGCGTATAACTTCGGCTCTCCCGAATCCTTCGAAGTCTCGATCCTAATTCCTTGAGATCGATTGGCATTATTGTCCTTTCCACGAAAATGGCCGGACTTGATTATGTCTGAAAAACAGACTATAGTCAACATAATGCTGGCGCATCTGGTTTGATTGTACATTCGCCACCTGTTCGCTATGGTGGTTATAACTGGCCAGGTCCAGCAGTTCGAAGCGGATTATGACAGAAGCTAAAGCGGGCCGATCAAGAGCGGATATAACAGCCGCACCCGCGGCGAAGAATTCCGGCAAGGAAGAGGGAACGCCGTCCGTCTAGCGAGACGCGCGGGACAAAAAGCAATGCGCATTTTCATCAGTTCGACATTCGTCGATCTCCGCGCGGAACGCGAAGCAGCGGCCGAAGCGCTGCGCCGCTCTCAGTTGGTTCCTTGGGGAATGGAACTGTTTGTGTCCGAGCCGTCGTCTCCGTTGGATGTTTGTCTTGAGCAATTGCAACTCTCCGATGCGGTAGTTTTGATCATTGGCTTCAAAGCGGGGTCCTTGATTCCTGATAGCCCCGGACTGACCTACACAGGTGCAGAGTTTCAGCTTGCCCAAAAACTCGGCAGGCCCGTGTTCGCGTTTTTCAAAACTGAGGATGGGAGTCCGGTTAACAAGGAAACGGACCCCAGGAAGAAGAAGGCCCTGGACGAGTTCAGAAGTGCCGTAGCATCCGCCAACATCACGCCTGCATACTTCGATTCCCCCGAGCGGTTGCAGGTGGAATTACTCGTTGGGATGGATAACTGGAACGCCAAAGGTCGGCCCGGTGCGCGGCTTGTCTTTACCACACCGTCGGAGTTCTTTGCTCCGTTCGAGTCCGGCACGCCTCGATTGTTCGACTTCAACCAAACGCTGCGTGGTCGCGATGCGCAGTTGCAAGCCCTGAACGGATTTCTGGCCGATCCAGCATCGATAGTCGGTGTGCTCACGGGCAGAGGCGGCATCGGGAAATCGAAACTGCTTCATGATTGGGTGCAAACGGTCAGGAACCGGACGGTTCTCTATTTGAGGGAGGACGCCGAATGGCATCCCGAAGCCGCTAAAGAAATCCCGACGGGGGACGTGCTGATCGTCGCGGACGACGCGCACAGATTCGATTTTCTGGATCGGCTGATGCTGCTCGTCAGAAACCTGAACCAGCGGCAGAACGTGAAAGTGCTGCTTGGCACCCGTCCAAGCGGTAATGACCGGATCGACGCGACTTTGTCGGTGCGATTCGATTTCCCTCAGGCGACTCGATTCGCTCAACTTGAGAGAGTCGCTACGCAAAGCGTTAGAGAAATCGCGTTTGAGGTTCTCGGTCCCGCACATGCGCAATACGCACACACCCTTGCGGCCGTTTCCGCAGACACGCCGCTCGTAACCGTTGTCGGTGGCCGGTTGATCGCCCGAGGCGAGATATCGCCCGCACTGCTGGCCAACGAAGAAGACTTCCGTCACCAGGTGTTCGACCGGTTCTCTGCTGAGTACGAGCAACTGCTGCCGCGCGGAGCAGTTGACTGGCGAAAGCTGTTGAATCTGGTCGCGGCGCTCGGTCCTGTATCGCCAAGCGCTGCTCCATTCGTTGAGCCTGCGGCAGAGATTCTGCGGATTAGGCCGGACGAGGTCCGATCCGCCCTTGATCAACTTGAGCGGCATGGGCTTCTTTTGCGAGGTGGGCGACTCATAAGGATTGTGCCTGATCTCTTGTCAGACTTCCTGCTGGAAGGCGCGTGCCTCACCGGAGCGGGCGACAGCAGTGGGTATTCTGATTTCATCTTCAAAACTTTCCAGTCGAACTACCTCTCGAACATCCTCAGAAATCTCGGCGAGTTGGACTGGAGGATCACGCAGTGGAATCCAGACCAGGGCACGCGCCTACTGGATGGGATCTGGAACGAAATCGAAAATATGTTCGAGGTCGGCGATGCGAGCGTTCGGGTTCAACTCTTCAAGTCCCTGAAGGAACCGGCATTCTTTCAGCCACTTCGAGTGCTGCGACTTATTCGCCGCGCGCTCGAGCATGACGCAGCCACGGTGCAGCTTTGGTCGGATTGGGCAGTGACGCAGGAGCATGTGCTTCGAGAGATTCCACCACTCCTCAGAGCGATCTCCTTTCATTTGGATCACATCGAGGAGGCGGCAGAAATCCTCTGGCGTTTGGCACAAAGCGACACCCGCGCTCCGCATCAGTATCCCGATCATTCGCGGCGCGTCCTGGAAGAGATGACTGAATACGGACGATACAAACCCGTCCGATATAACGATTGGATGGCCGACTTCGCCGCGCGAATGTGCCGAGACCCGCAGGCATTTGAGGGAGATTTCACGCCGCTGAATATCGTGGACAAGCTGCTCGCAAAGGGAGGCGAATTCACGGAGTCGGAAGGATTTACGATCTCACTTGGAGGTTTTTCTCTTAACTATCCGGCAGTGCGGCCCGTTCGGGAGAAAGCGCTAAGAATCATCGAAATCTGCTTCAATACAGAGGACCCAAAGGTTGCCCTGCGGGCGACGAAGTCAATCTCGCACGTCTTGGCAGGATTTCTTCCGATGATCGGGCACGCGGTTTCGGAGGAGGAAATCAGGTGGCAATTGGATGAGCGGCTCTCCGTCCTGAGTATGGTTGAAAATAGACTGAAAAAGGCGGCGCCGACTCCACTTCTCCGCCAAGTTCGGTCGATCCTTCGACACGCGCGACCGCACACAAAAGGCACTCCTCTCGGCAAGAGAATCGAAGAGGTCATCTCGAAAGTCCCCCAATCGGATGATTTGTTGATCTTCGACGCGTTCTCGAGTGGGCAATGGGATCACGATGGATTCTACGAGAACTTGGAAGATGCGGACCGGTCTCGCAAAGAGCTGATCACACGCGGCGTCGCGGCCTTCCGGACCAAATTTCCTGATGGTCCTCGACAAGTGGACGGGCTTGTCCAATTGGTGAAGGATGCGGAAGCGTGTGGCATCGAGGTCGGGGGCAACCCCTACAGTTTCATTGAGGAGCTTTGCTCGGAAGACTTTGTGGAAGCCTTTCTGCCCTATGCCATGAATGACTCGCATCCGCTGCTTGCTCAGATGGTCTCGGTTCCACTTCGGTGGCTTCGACAGTCCGACCTACGCAGGTATGGAAGCGCAGGAGTTGAAGCAGCGACTCACAAGAACTACCTGGTCGCATACGGCACAGCAAACGCCGTCTCTTACGGTCCGAACTTGAACGCGCCTTTGGTAGAAGACGTTGCGATCTTGCAAAGTTTGGCGCGACATCCCGCCGCGGCAGTGCGTTATTTGACGTTGACGGGGATTCGGCGGCTCGGAGCGCACGAGAAGTACGAGCGTGAGGGCATCGAAATGCTTCTCGCGTCGGAGGTGGGTGACGATTCGAAGATGGCCGACGAAATGTGCGGCGCAGCAGACTACGCTGGAATCAACAAAGAGCACCTCTCGGAGGGCCAGATTCGCCTTCTTCTCGACAAGCTCGTTACCACGAAAGAAATCGATGGCCATCATACAGAGCGTTTTCTCGCTTGGGTCGGGCAACATTTTCCGGGCGCGCTTTTCGACCTCACCCTGCGACGTCTGGATCGCGACGTCGAATTTGATCGGCGGAACGAAACGAAGGCTGGCTATGCCCCGATTCCCCATCACCGTTTCGGAAACGCATTCCGAGCGCTGCAGAATGGCCCCCAGTACCTGGCTTTTCTTGAGCAGGTAAGGGATCGCTTCATTTCTCAGCCTGAACAGGGATTCTGGCTACGCGAGCTTTTCTGGGCGATTGGGTCAATCGATGCAACGGCCCTAGGAGTCATCGATGAATTGGTGCATCGAGGCGACACAGAGTCGGTTCGAATTGCGCTTCAAATCCTGGGCGGCGCACCGCCAGAACTTGCGCTGAGCCGGCCCCATTTCGCAGTGCACCTGATTGAAGAATGTCGAAGCGTAGACGCACAACTTGGTGTTTTGGCGGAATCTGTCCTACTTACGAACGCTCAGACCGGGTCTTTCAACAGAGCGTCCGGTCAACCCTCGCCGAAGTATGTTTCGATGAAAGAAAGAAGCGAAACGTTACGTGATCGTTTCCCTCAAGGCTCCTCGGGAAACCGACTCTTCGGTCGCCTGCGTGATGCCGCCACCGAAATGTTGAATCGCGAGCGACTCGACGACGAACAGATGGGGTTTGAATAGGACCTTGCTGCGGCGCGGAGGCTGGGAATGAAAAAAGGTGGAATGCGAGGGACGAAAGATAGAGTAGATCGCGTTAAGCAGAGGAAAACCGGGCAGTGGTCGACGGTTTCCTCCGACTTGCTGTTTCTCGCTTCAAGGATCTACAAACTTTCCGAAAAAGAAGCGCAGGCTTCGAAGGACGGTAAGAGCTCAAAGATGGTTTTTGCCGGTATACCGCTCCTCCTCTCTTCCCTCACTTCGCTGATCATAGAGTGCGAGAGCATCGGCGTTGTGACGGCTCCCGCGGTCGAGCCGCTGGAACCGCTGTCGAACGTGCTGAGTACGAGGTACAGTCTGTCCGGTGAATTGCTGCAGGACTTCGAGTGCCTTTGCGAAATTCGGAACGAGATCGTTCATCCAGTGCCACTACCGCCCGGGACAAGTGACAATTGGCCAGAGTATCTGCGTCGTGTCAAGAACAAGAAGATCACGATAGAACACCCCGAGCCGAACGTGCATTACACGTTCTTCGCCCAGATGGCGTCGCACGATCTCTTTGCCTGGTCGGTTTTTGTGACGTACCACGCATACGAGGCGGTCATCCACTCGTTCCCAGACCGCGGGGGGCTGCTTCAGTTCTTTCTTACCACGTTCTCAAATTTCGCGCCTGAAGGGCACCGGTGAGTCGGAATCGACGATCACGCAAGGTGCGAGCGAAGCCCGTCTCCTTCGACCTACAGAAACACGCGGCGGAAGCAGTCGTAGAGAGCGTCTACTCCCACACCTTGGGATTGGCAGGATATCCGCCAGTTTTCCTCGGCTCAGCCGTCGCGATCCGGTGGAGAGGCCGAGCGTTCGTTGTGACCGCCGATCACGTCATCAGAGGCGTAGACGACAGCCAGCTTCTATTCGCGCCTCGTCCCCCGGTTCCCCTGAAGCTAAATGACGGGCCGCAGGCTGAGATACGTGGACGGATGCACAAGCTCGAGAAATTGCCGGTCATTCGCCGTTATGGCCAAGCGGAGAAAGACGTCGCCGCACTCGAAGTACCTTCAGGGCTTGAGGGTGAAAAACCGCTGTTTCAGTTCTACGATCTCGGCGAATCGCTGAAGGTGCCTCGGCCGGTGCCGAAACACGTGACGATTATCGGTTTTCCGGGCGATGCGCTTGAGCAACCCGAACCAGGCGTTTGGACTTTTTCCGGGCACTTGCTGATCGCTCAACCTGAGCGCTACACAGGACAGTCCCTGCAGGACTTCAAGCCGAGGAGCAACTTTTTGCTCTCGTTCCCACCGGCGACTGACGGGAGAAAACCTCAAGGCTTCAGCGGCTCCGGCATCTGGTACCAAACGAAAACTCCCAAGACGAAGTTGTGGGTTCCGAAGCTCATTCTTCTCGGAATCTGCACAGGCTACTACGAACGGAGCCAGCTTCTTTGCGCGCTTCGCATCGAGCGGATTCTGACCTTCCTTCGCAAATTTGTGGGTTGAAATTTCTGCACGGAAGGCGACCAAAATCTCGCGCCCAACCGCCCGGAGGTGTCTGATTTCGCGTCCAACTGCGTGTAATACTCGGCTCTTTATAGTGACTTTTTTGGGGGTGGAAAGCCCGTAACAGGGTTTATGGACGTGGGGATGGGAATCGAACAAATCCGAATGAACCAAACAAAGGCGTTACCACCCGTTCCGCAGTTCAATTGGAGTCAAATGGAGTCAAATCGCGCTAAATTCCGTGGCTCACTCATCGCATCCGGGAAAATCCGCAAACGGGGATGGCGCAGAATCGATGTCGAGAAGTGAGAAGAAAATTTCAAACCAATCAAGACCCAGGTACCCAAAGGCGGAACCTGGGGCACCCGGCGGCCCATCGTTCAAGTTACTTCCCCTCCTGGCAGAAATCTTTGGTGCCTAACTTGAACAAGTTCGACACGCTTTCTCCCGTTTGTGGGCAGATAATCATCTGCCACTCCTTTTACATTCGTTCGATCAAAAAAAAGGACCACGTTGTCTCCATCCCCACGAGAACTGGGGTAGGCAACTCCTTCAACGACTTTTCCATCGCTCGTCTGAAAAGCACGCCGAAAATACTCGGTCACGACTTGCGTCGGACTATACTCATAGTGGATTTTCTTGTCTCTTTCGATAGAGCGCGAGATATCCATCTTAAATTCAAATAGGAATTTCAAGTTGTCCCGACGCCGCTGGCCACCCGCCGCAAGAATTGAAGGGACGCCGGGAATATTCACCATTTCTAATACTCGCACTGGTTCTATGATCCGAAACGTGGCAAAGGACGCAGCACCTCCCTGCGAATCTCTGGTTTCAGCCAGAGCGGTGTCCTCGTTTGCAGCCATATACATCATGGGAATACCCGCCGCGCTCATGCGAGATTGACCAGCAAATTTCTCAGGGGGAGGACCAAGATCGGCGGGCGAATCATAGGTCTTGCCCTCAGAATCCCACCGCACGCGATAGAATACGGCCCCCGGATCAATGACCCTTACAAGATCGAATTCTCGGATGAGTTCCCCAAGTTCAAGGAGCATCTCAGCAGGAGGAACAAACTCATGCTCGCTCTCAATTGACTTCCTTTCCTTCCTAAAGAAAAGATAGCGGGTATCATGTTTTATGTTGTGACAAAAATTCTGCCATCCAGAAGATAGACCCTCGCGACGGGTGAGTGCCATCGCATCCTTCTGACACCAAATTTGATCCGAGAGTGCATTTACAAGCGCCTGCCTTAAATCTGCGTCATTGCCAGGAACTCCGCCAAATTCACGATCAAACACATCTCGGATATCGAAAGATTCGGGGAAATATCGTTGTTCCTCTTCGTCCCAAGGCAAACCTTCCTCATCCGCTGTGCTGTACTCCGTTCGCAAACGCTCCTCTAGGTATCCCGTTACTTCATCCAATTCGGCGACAATGACTTCGTCTCGCCCGCAATAACTGCACTCACCCACCTCTCCATTCTGTTCAACGTACGACGACAACTCAGGTTCAGTGAAGCAAACGGCACAAACTAATGTTCCATGGTGATCCATGAAATGCCTCCATGGTATTGGTTACGGGAACTGATAGGCAGTTATCACAAACTCTTCGCGCACATAGAGTACCAAACAACTTGCAAAACTTTTCACTCCGGGCAGACGATTCCCTTACGAAAATGTAAACAATGAAATCCCTCCAGGCAGAGCGATAGAATCACTCTGCGGCTAGGGTCGCTCCCAAAAAGTTTGTTCATCCGGCCAACCTGCCGCTTTGTTTCGAATGCACCAGTCCTACAACTTGCGCGTGGGGGCCAGTCCCTGGCATATCCCGATTCACCTCGGCGCCGTAGTGCCTGGCCACATTCGCTCCTATGCGCATGTCCCGATCTGGATTGGTTCCGGGTTGCCGACAAACCAGGAATCAAGCGACGATATGGCGGTTTATAGGGAGAGGTCCTGAGAACCTCGTTGACTATCCGCTTGCTGGAGCATCCT
>Ga0210410_10002930_pt1 | contig 15218 bp, 15 predicted proteins | sample IncBWC4MmetaG_FD_161058 | JGI IMG/M metagenome (GOLD analysis project Ga0210410, IMG submission 161058) | Forest soil microbial communities from Barre Woods Harvard Forest LTER site, Petersham, Massachusetts, United States - Inc-BW-C-4-M | ecosystem: Environmental > Terrestrial > Soil >... | reverse complement strand
GCGCCAAAGGCCCAGCACCTCTGGCCGTGCAGCTGCCTTGGCTACGTCGAGATGGGCGATGAAAAAATCGGGATTCGCCGACTGAAACACTACGACCTTCACGGACGGGTCCTCCTCGAGGCCGGTCACGAGCGCTCCCAATTCGACGATCGTTTTGGGAACAAACATGTTGATCGGCGGGTTGCTGAACGTGATCGTCCAGCGGCCCGGATGAGTACGGTCGATGTTGAACTGCGCCACGCTCGCCTCACTGGCGGCGTCGTTGGCGTGGACCTCATAGGTCGGATTTGCCATGTTCTTTCCTCCTTTTGCGTTTCGCATCTTTCTCACTGTCTAGTTGAGGCGACGACAGGAGAGCCCGGTCATCTGCGCTCTCCTGGTGCAACGCGCGCACAAGGCTAGTCCTCGCCGCGATCAAGTCATGCGGCAGACGCTGCCACGCCCGATCGTAATGATCTGAAGCCCGTGCGAAGCTCTTCTGAAAAGAGCTGCGGCTGTTCCCAGGCCGCAAAGTGCCCGCCCTTGAGGAGCTTGTTGAAGTGAATGAGCTTGGGATATGCCTTCTCCGTCCAGCTTTGCGGAGCAGGAAAGAGTTCGTCAGGGAAGACGCTCACGGCCACGGGGATGTTGACGCCCTTGACATTGAAGTACCCTCCTTTGCCCCAATACTCCCAATAGAGACGTGCGCCGGAGAGCGCCGTGTTCGTCAACCAGGTGATCGTGATGTTGTCGAGGATGTCATCGCGCGTGAGGCCTTCGGATTCTCCTTGAAAGACACGCGAGATCAGCTCGTAGCTGCGCGCGTCGTGATCAAGAAAATAAGCCGCAAGGCCGACAGGGGAATCCGCGATTCCGTAAAGCGTCTGAGGGTGCAGCCCCATCTGGTATCCATAAGCGATTCCCTTTTGATAGACGAACTGCACGCGCTCGTATGCGGCCTTCTCGTCTGCAGAGAGCCCCGATGGCGCCGGCTTCCCGGAGAAAGCCGCCTGGTCAATCTCGGCCGGGAAGATGCCGGGCATGTTGGTGTGAATGCCGAGCAACTCCGGCGGCGCTTGCACACCCATCAGATCAACAACGACTGCGCCCCAATCGCCGCCTTGTGCGACAAACTTCGTGTACCCAAGGCGCTTCATCAGCGTGAACCAGGCGCGCGCGATGTGGTCGGGATCCCAGCCGGTGGTGGTTGGTTTGCCTGAATATCCGTATCCCGGCATCGACGGAATCACCACATCGAAGGCGTCTGATGCGCTCCCGCCATGGGAAGTGGGATTGGTGAGCGGATCGATGATCTTCATCTGTTCGGTGATCGAGCCGGGCCATCCGTGCGTGACGATCAACGGCAACGCATTTTCATGTTTCGAGCGAACGTGAATGAAATGAATGTCCAGCCCACCAATCTCGGTGATGAATTGCGGTAAGGCGTTCAACCGAGCCTCGCACTTACGCCAGTCGTATTCCGTGCCCCAATAGCGCGCGAGCGCCTGGGCCGTGGCGAGCTGCACCCCTTGGGTTGCATCTGTGACCGTTTCCCGTTCCGGCCACTTTGTGTTGTTGATGCGCCTGCGCAATTCGGTGAGTTCTGCTTCCGGGACATGCACGCTAAACGGGCGAATTGCGCCCGCGTCGGCTGACTGCTTGGCGCCTTCGTGTAAAGCAACTGCTGTGGTCATGGATTCCTCCTCTTGGTTGGCCCCGGAATTCGAAGTCGCAAACGTCTTGCCGGTCCAAAGATTGAACTCGTCTTGAGAAAGCTACGTCGCGACCTGGCATCCGGTTGATTGATGGTGTCTTCTATAGGTGAGGCACTGAGATTCCTGGCTCGGCTGGACCTACTCCGATTCAGCGCGTGGTGCCATCAGACCAGAAGGTATGCCGTGGAACAACCGGACGAAGGTATGGAATCGGCGATACCTTCGTATTGGTCAATTGCTGATGAGCGATTTCTATGTGGGAGTTCTGTGGCCAGTCGACAGGCCAGCCGCGCTGACGCAACAATTGTGACGCGGCGCCAATCTTGGCCTGTCGGCTCATAGGGTCCAAACATCTCCTCGGTCGCATTCAACCAATCTTCTGCAGAGTGCCTGGCCTGTTCCGGACCGAACATAGCTGCCACAGCAGCAATGAACGCTGATCGCTCGCGCTCCGCCAACTTCAATTGGTCGCCGTAGAGTGAGTTGAAAAGTGATCTACTCTGATTCAAAGTGCCCCCTCTCGGCTCCAGGAAACTTGAGTGTTCGTAATCCGTCGGCTGCCAAATTGGTCGAATAAGTCGCAACCTAACTTCGGCCATTAGGCCTGAGGCAAGTGGGCGAGTCTACCGGACGAACGTATTGAATCAGTACCAAGGTATGGATTGGACATTGCTCACCGACTGATGCATCCTAGCTGTCAGACGTCCCCTTTCCCTCTCTGGGCGATTGAAATACGAGGTTCACAATTCCAACATTTTCCGACGCTCAACACGGTGAACTCAGGTCACAAGTGAGGTAGCGAGAACCGAAAGATGCCTTCCCGAACGACAGGAGCTGGCCGAAAAAACGTGCAGTTCACAGACATCGCGCGCATCTCGGCGATTCTGGCCATTCTCGTCTTTTGTTCTATTGATCAGGCCGCCGCGCTTGATCCAGCTCGTCGTATCTCACAATACGGACATACCGTATGGAGAGTGCAGGACGGCTATTTCGGGGCTCAGCCAATCACTATCTCTCAAACCACAGATGGCTACATTTGGGTAGGTACCGAGGCCGGGCTTTTCAGATTTGATGGTGTACGCTTTGTGCCGTGGAACGCCATATCGGGAGAACAGTTACCCTCTTCCATCATCTTTTCTCTACTTGCAGCACGAGACGGCAGCCTGTGGATTGGAACCAGTTCTGGCTTGGTCCATTGGGTGAACCAGCGCTTGATCGCCTATCTGAAAGGAAAACAAATCGATGCCATCCTACAGAATAAGAAGAATGAAATATGGATGGTCATACATGCTCGGGCCGGCGAAAATACGAGCCCACTTTGTCGTGTCATTGACCTCGGAATTCATTGTTATGGAAGCAACGATGGTGTACCCCTGTCTGGCGCGACGTCACTCGCGGAAGACACCTCCGGCAATCTTTGGGTAGGAGGCGTTACAACTCTTCTCAGATGGCGACCCGAATCATCTAAAGCTTTTCGAACGAAGGTGCCGCGATCCGATATTGCATTAGGCGGTGTGGCCTCCTTGGCGGCCGCAGCCGATGGCTCTCTCTGGGTTGGGATGGGCGAGACCAGCCACAGAGGAGGATTGCAGCATTTGGTGGATGGCGTTTTGAAGCCCTTTGTTGTGCCCAAGTCGAACGGCGAAACCTTGCCCGGTGGGCTTCTTCTGATTGATCGCCAGAACAATCTCTGGGTCGGAACGGACAATGAGGGCATATACAAAATTAGCGGCTCAAGCGTTGATCGATATAGCAGCAATAGCGGTTTGTCGGATGACTACGTGAACGATTTCTTTGAGGATCGGGAGGGCAACCTCTGGGTCGCTACGTCGAAGGGCATCGATATGTTCCATGACCTTCGAGTAAACAGCATTTCTAGGAGCGAAGGGCTCAGTGAAGGCTCAGTCGAATCAGTTCTTGCGTCGCGGGATGGCTCCGTCTGGATAGGATCCAACCATCTCGATGTTCTTGGTCCGAATGGCGTGTCACCTGAGCCTGGAAAAGCCTTGCCGGGGCATCAAGTTAGCTCTCTTCTGGAAGATCACGCCGGTCATTTATGGGTGGGAATGGACAACACCCTATCGATCTATCAACAAGGAAAGTTTACACAGATCAAGAGAGCGGATGGCAGCCCCCTGGGAATGGTCATGGGCCTGACCGAAGACTCCGAGCACAACGTCTGGGTCGAGAGCTACGGGCCCCCCTCAAGTCTCATCCGCATTCAAGACTTGAAGATTCGGGACGAGTTCCCGGTACCTTCGACGCCCTTAGCCAGCAAACTTGCGCCCGATCCGCAGAGTGGGATCTGGTTGGGCTTATTAAATGGCGATCTGGCTCGCTTTCGGTCTGGCAAGGCCGAGATATTCTCGTTCAGCGGTCACCCTGATTCTAGGGTTGTGGCGCTCACCGCATCTTCCGACGGCTCTATTCTGGGAGCAACTGAATTCGGCGTTGTGGGATGGAAGGCCGGAAAACAACAGATCCTTAATGTAGGCAATGGTCTGCCTTGCGACGGGATCACCGCACTGATTGCGGACAATCAAGCGAACCTATGGCTTTTCGCAAAATGTGGCCTGATCGAAATTGAAAAAAACGAACTGCAACGCTGGTGGGAACAGCCCGAAATCAAGTTGAAGTCAAGGATTTTCGATGTGCTCGACGGAGTGCGGCCCGGGCTGGGTCATTTCAATACGAGCACTAAAACACCCGATGGACGGTTATGGATCGCTAACGGCTCCGTTGTTCAAGTCGTCGATCCGGCCCACATCCCGGTGAATCCTCTTGCGCCCCCCGTAGCGATCAGTACTCTTATTGCAGACCGCAAGACGTATTCGCTGGAATCGGAAATTCGTCTTCCAGCATTGACCCGTGATCTCGAAATTGATTACACGGCCCTCAGCTTCACATTACCGCAAAAAGTTCTATTTCGCTACATGCTTGAGGGGCGCGACACCACCTGGCAGGAACCGGGAACAAGGCGCCAGGCGTTTTATGGTGATCTTGGTCCTGGTCGCTATCGGTTCCATGTGATTGCCTGCAACAACGACGGCGTCTGGAACGAAACTGGAGCTTCAATTATTCTCCACATCCTCCCGGCGTATTACCAGACAACATGGTTTCGCATTGTTTGCGCCGTGTCATTTCTCGTTTTGTTGGGGGCTGTCTATCAATTCCGTGTTAAGCAGTTGCATAGGCAGTTCGCAGCCGATCTGCAGGCGCGCGTGGGCGAACGAACGCGCATTGCTCGAGACCTTCATGACACTTTGCTCCAGAGCCTTCACGGACTGATGTTTCAATTTCAGGCAGCACGTAACATGTTGCCCCGACGCGCCGAAGAGGCCATGAGGTCTCTCGACGAATCAATCAGCGATACCAAAAGAGCGCTCGCGGAGAGCCGTGATGCGATTCAAGGCCTGCGCTCGGAGCCAATCGCAACGGGGAATCTTGCCGAATTACTGACCGCCGCGAGTCAAGAATTGGGGCATGGCGGAAACGGAGACCGCGAGCCTCCGAAGTTCGACTTGATCGAGGAGGGGGAACGTCGAACCTTGTCTCTGACCGCACAGGAGGAGGTCGGCCGAATCGCCGTCGAGCTTCTGAGAAACGCGTACCAGCACGCACAAGCACATCGAATCGAAGCCGAAGTTCGATATGGGGACGACACCCTTCGCCTTCGTATTCGCGATAATGGAATGGGCATCGATCCAACCGTGCTGAAACAGGGAGGAAGCGCTGGCCATTGGGGACTGCGCGGGATCCGTGAACGTGCCGAACGGATTGGGGCCAAAGTCGATTTTTGGAGTGAGGCCGACGCGGGCACTGAAGTTCAGATGACGGTTCCTGCCTTTATTGCTTACGAGACGCCAAAGGACAGTTTGGTCTCAAGATTGTTTGGGAGAAATCGTGCACGGTGATCACAAGCTAATTCGAATTCTCGCCGCAGATGATCATCCCCTTCTGCGGAAGGGCATTGTCGCATTGGTCAATGCCGAACCCGACATGAAGTTGGTCGCAGAGGCCTCGAATGGGAAAGAGGCCGTCGATGCTTTCCGAGCTCACAGGCCAGATGTGACCGTGATGGATCTTCAGATGCCAATGGTTGACGGCCTTGATGCCATTCACGCCATCCGAGAGGAATTCCCCGAGGCCAGGATCATCGTTTTGACAACGTATAGCGGTGACATGCGAGTGCTACGCGCTCTTCGAGCGGGCGCAAGAGCGTACGTTCTTAAGGGAAATGTGCACGAGGAACTCCTCGCAACCATCCGGGCTGTAAATGCAGGGCACAAACGAATCCCTCCGGATGTCGCTGCGGAGTTAGCAATCCATTCCACCGATGACGCCCTAACGGAACGGGAAATCGATGTGCTGAAGTTGATCGCCACCGGCAACGGAAACAAACAGATTGCAGATAAGCTTTCGATCACTGAAGCGACCGTTAAGAGCCGTATCACAAGCATTCTGTCCAAACTCGGCGCCTACGATCGAACGCATGCAGTCACCATTGGGCTGGAGCGCGGCATCATTGCTCTTGGGTCTAGCCAAAGGTAGAGATTTCGCTTCGACTTATAGGCGTTTCCCTGACCTTGCAACTCTCTTACGATCATGTTTGAGGGAGTTGTGCAGCGTCTGTTTTCAACTTTCGCCAACGGTTGGCCGGGGTTGGGTCTGCTGCTTCAGCGGATTCTTACGGCCGTCTTGCTCCTCCGTCTCGGAGTCGTCGAGTTTACTGGCGGATCGTTTACCTCGTCGATGATTCCCCAGCTGGTTGCTTCCTTTGCTGGCATCCTCCTTCTCGCGGGCCTCTGGACTCCAGTCGTCGGAACATTGATCGCCCTAATCGAGATCTGGGTGGCCGTAAACAGTACCGGTGATCCGTGGATTTCAATTGTGCTGGCGACGCTCGGTGCAACGACGGCAATGATCGGCCCGGGTGCATGGTCCCTCGATGCCCGACTTTTTGGCAGAAAACACGTTGCGATATAGAGACAAGTCCATATCCTCATCCCCGCCAAAATGGGAGGTCTCTGATCGACTTTCGTCGATGACGCAATTCAACCATTTACCGTTGCGGCGGTAGTTCAGGTTGTTTGACAGTAGGCACAAGGGCCAAGTTTCTTCAATAGGCGATGACAATTTGAGTCTCGCACTTTCGCCGAACGGCTGAGTCAGCTCGACCGAACTCAGAGGACAGCAATCGCTAGCTAATTTCAGGAGCGGAAATATGACCTCAGCAGCAACATTTGTCGTTCCTCGGGTGACTGCATTTAGTTCAGTGAGTCTATTAAGCCGCGACTTGAACTCGCGGACCGCGTCAAACAACGCGCCCACCGTTTTCGTAGTTGACGAAGACATTCATATTCGAAAATCGCTGGAACCGTTGATTCGCTCTCAAGGTTGGTGTCCGCAGACTTTCGAATCAGCTCGTGAATTTCTCGTTTCGCCTCGGCCTGTTGTCCCCAACTGCCTGATTCTCGCTCACGCTCCTGCATACTCAAACTGCTTGGAAATCCAGAATCAAATCGCTCGGACGCGGCCCGAGACGCCAATTATCGTGATTTCTGGTTGTGCAGATATTCCTACAGCGGTACAAGTGATCAAGGCCGGAGCGATCGATTTCCTGGTGAAGCCATGCAGCAATGATTTGTTGCTGGGCGCTATTCGCCACAGCCTCGAGCGCAGTCGTGTGGCTCTTGATCGAGAAGTGGAGATGCACAAACTTCGGAGCCGCTACGCCTTGCTCACTCCTCGGGAACGGCAAGTGATGGGACTCGTGGTCTCAGGCTTGTTGAACAAACAGGTCGGCGGAGAGTTGGGCATCAGCGAAATCACAGTCAAGGGACACCGTGGGCAAGTCATGGAAAAAATGAAGGCTGGTTCCGTCGCCGGCCTGGTAAGAATGTCTGCCAAGCTCGGCCCTTCGCAAGCCGATCAGATGGGGCCCAAAGCCTTCCATCGCGATTCAATTGAAGAACCGTCATAAAGTTGGTATCTGTTAACTGCGGATTGCCCGGAAAGTCGTCTGGCACGGGACGACAATTCCAGTCTGGCGTGTTGACCCTGCCGGAAATCTGCCTTCGCGATGATCGTGACTTTGTGAAACGCGTTCCAAAGCAGGCCTGGAAATGACATGGAAAGCCATAAAGCCGGCTTCCCACCCTTCCCACACTCTTTGGAAATCCCTTCGGGATTCCCACTACTGGAATGGTCCGCCGCTTGTTCCACAGGGCGGGCTATTTTGGTTGGCAGGAGGTTCACGATGGAGATTTCGACGATTGGCATCGACCTGAGCAAGACCAGTTTTCACGTCATCGGGCTCAACACGCGGGGAGAGATTGTGCTGCGGAGAAGTTTTCTCGCAAGCAACTGCTTCAGTTCACCTCAAAACGGCAGCAGATGCTGATCGGCATGGAGGCCTGCGGCGGAGCGCACTTTCTCGGCCGTACTCTTCGACTTCAGGGGCACGATGCCAAGCTCATGCAGGCGCAGTTCGTGAAGGCATATCGCAAGTCGAACAAGCGACTATCTGGATGCTTGCTGTCAATAAACGTACCTTGACCGTCACGGAACAGCTCTGTTGAAAATAAATGACTTAATCTTTTCTCTGGACTGTATCAGACTTCTTCGGAAGGGATAATGGTAGCGCTAACGGCTACCGAATTCCCTGAAGGTCCCTCTGTTTCTACAAGGTTTGCAGCTTGCCACATTGAATGGTTCCCCACCCGGTTCCCCAGGTGCCACGGGTTCGAAGGATCCGCTGGTCCGAAGCAGTCCCTGGAAGTCCAGAAACTCACTTCGAATCCTCGCAATTCTCCTTCAGTTCCCGGCCCCTTGCATGTACAACCTAAGAACGGAGCAACCAAATTGCCGTGATGTGGCGCTTCCATAGTGGGTATCGAAGCGGTCGCATTCATGGAACTATGCTACGCCAGATCCCAGAGCATGCGCATTCACAGTTCTCGGAAGAAGATTCCCGAGTTGGTTTCCTCAGTTCGGACAAAAGCTGGCCCCATAGAAGTGACAGATCCGGCCCGGCGTGAGAGGGACCTTCTCGCCAAAATCATCCAACTTGGCAGGCATTTTCTTTCGACCGATGCCTCGTACAACTTGTCAGTTCAAAAAGGAGTACCGAAGAACTTCAGGTCTTAGGCTCTTGCTGTGCTGAATTCGATGGCTTTGCCGATTACCTGCATTTCTTTACATTGATGGGAAATTGCTACAATGCCGTCCAACAAATCACCGAAGTGCCGATTGGACTGAGCGTGGAGGGTCAGCCCAAAATCCTTCGCCGGTTTGGAACGTCCCTCCAGACGTTTCGACGATGGGGTGTGTCGTCACCTGTCTTCGCACGAGCACGCCGGCAGCACCACATAGCAGAGCCCCCGTACAGACCGAAAAGAGAAGCCTTTCCCTTCCGTGCATGCTCGCGGATGAGAGCAAGCACTTCTTGATCGCGCATCAGCGTTTGCTGTCCATAACCGCCGGGCACCACCAGAACATCGAAGAGCTCTGCTTCCGCTATGCTCGCATCCGGTGAAAGTCGAAGCCCCTGCACATCACGAATCGGCGCAACCTCTTTCCCGATGATTAGGATCGATGTATCCGGCATGCGTGAGAGAACTTCAAACGGCCCTGTCAGGTCAATCTGATCCATCTGCTCGTAGATCAGGCCGCCCACAGAGAGTGGTTGCTTCGTAATCCGCGGCCTAGGCCTGTCGCTGACCAACAAAGGAGCGCTCATACAGATTCATTCCTCCTAGGCATCCGTCGGAAACATGCACTCCACACGCAATTCCTGCGCTGTGATGCACTGAGGTGTACCGACAGTTGTGATCAGAGAAAAATAGGAGAAGCGCTGGTTCCCTTTTCGAAACACCATGGGTAGAACTGGACTCTGTGGGGTGAGCAGTGGCTTTAGCTCTGCAACACCGGGATACTCCCGCAACCGCTTCAGCAGCTCCTGGAGTTTCGTATCCAGTACCTGTCCCACCGCTTCCCGCCGGACCCTTTGCAGCAGACCGGCCGCAACTTTCTCCCACTCCTCAACAAAAGGCCTCATCCCCGTCGGATCGAACATCAGGTCGAGAAGATTGCGCGGCTTTGGCCTTTTCTCCAGATCCACAAATGATCCAAAGAATCGCGGCGCCGCTTCATTGGTCCGAATCACATTCCAGTACCGGTCGAGTACCAGCGCCGGATGCGGCTCGTGTTGTCGCAGCATCTGGTCGATGGCCCGCATCACGATCGCCATCTGCTCGGCATCGATGAGTTGCTCGCTGAACTGAGGAGCGAATCCCGACGCGAGCAGCAGAACGTTCCTTTCGCGGAGAGGAATGTTTAATGCATCCGACACGATGGAAAGGAAATCGCGGCTGGGACTGCTCCGCCCGCTCTCCACAAAACTCAGGTGGCGCTGCGAGATGCCGGTGTCGAGCGAGAGATCGAGCTGGCTTTTGCCGCGCTCCTGTCTCCAATAGCGCAGCAACTCGCCGAGCTGAGGGACTGAGGATACAGATTGGGTTGCCATTTCGGTCTCCTCCTGTCAGATACGGACTCCGACGAAGCTGCACAAGCCGCGCGGATTCGTCGGCTTGCATTCTCCGCCTTTAGCCACGCCATGTGTGCTGCCGGAAGGCATCCTCCAGCTGCGGATTCGCGATGGTTCCGGTATAGTTGGTGATCGTCGAGGCCGCCACTATGGCGATAACCTCGAGGGCCTGTTCCTTTGTGAAGCCGGCAGCGTTGAACGAATCAAGTTCGGGCTCGGTCAAGTGGCCGCGTTTTTCAATGAGCGCCTTCGCCAGTGCTGAAAGGGCCGCAAATCGTTTGTCCGTGGGTAAGCGCCGCTCACGAATTGCGGTCGTCTCTTCAGAACTGATTCCCTGTTGGAGAGCGAGCGTGGTGTGGAACGCCACGGCATACGTGCTGGAGTTCGTGACTGCGTCTGTCAGCAGAACGATCTGATTCTCCGCCTCGGTGAGGCCTGGGCTATGCACCTGCCCAAACAGGCCAACGAGGGAGTTGATAAGTTTTGGTGAATTCGCGATCGCGCCGACGATGTTGGGTACGACACCGAAAGCCTTCTTGAGCTGTTCGAGCGCCGACTTCGATCCCTCGGGCGCAGAAGCGATCGTTTGAACTGGATAGTTCGGCATGTGATTCTCCTTTGTGATCCGCAGCCTTACAGGAGGTCCTGTGCGGCTACTGCCCTACTATCGGTTAGATCAAGAATCGCAGCAATTACCTCGCAGGTAATCGTTTGATGCGAATCCGTCCATTGATGCCTTCGCCGAGACGTTCTTGCATTTTTCGCCTTGGCGAGAGGTGAAGGGCAAACCAGCACCTCCATAGATGGGACTGCATGGGATTGGGCGTGGCATCAATGAGCCCATCTCGGCGAGCATCAATCCCACAGCAGGGAGTCTGGGAATGCGTTAAGGCCTGGATTCGTCAATCGAGATTAGGTCGGGCCAGATGGCTCAACATAAGACGACATCACGGCACTAATCTCGGGCACACGCCGAGGCAAGAGTCTTTGCTGGAAGGAATCTTCTGTTACGTCTGGCTGCACAGTTGGCCGTTTCGATGCCCTGTGTCACTCAAAGTGAAGGAACTCCTGAGCTTCCTCAGATGCAGCGAGCCCCCTCCGCTTGGGGCGTTGCGCGGTTTCAGAGGGACATCTGCATGAAGACGTTGGCGCGGTTGTAGGGATTGGGCGGGAGGGAAGCGGGCGGCACGTGGCGGAAGCCGACGGATTCGTAGAGGTGAACGGCATCCGCGAGACGGGTGTTGCTGCCGAGAAAGAGCGACGTGGCTCCGAGGAGCCGGGCTTGTGCGATGGTGTGGAGGAGGAGGCGACGGCCAAGGCCACGACCGCGGAGCTGCGGCGAGATGGCCATCTTCGAGAGCTCATAGACTCCCTGGCCGAGGGGAATGAGAGCGGCGCAGCCGACCGGAAGACTATCTGCGTAGACTATGAAAATCGATCCGCCTTTGCGCAGGATGGTGGTTTCGGGGTCGCCGAGGGTTTCGATGTCGCGGGCTTCGAGGCTGAAGTAACGCGCGATCCATTCTTCGTTAAGGGTTCGGAAGGCGGTGGCGTCGTCGCCGGGCAGCAGGGCGCGAATCTCGATTGTTGGGGCGGAGGCCGGCGAGACGGTAGATGCTGCAAGAGCGTTGCTGACGGACATAGGATGTTCCCTTCCTGAACTACAGTTTGCCAACCAAGGTGTTATGACGTCCAATATCTTGTTCCCTTAGATTCCAGCCTCGCGCTGGTTGGGGCCTATGTATTGGCCGGGGGGCTGGCTACACACTCGGACCCGGCCGAAGCCTTCGTGTCCTACGAGGGAATTTGCAAGCCGTTTGTAGAAGCGAACCAGGCGCTTCCTGACGGCCATCCTGCTTCCTCATGGAGGCCCTCCCTTACCGACGATTCCTTAGCACCGCTGAAGCTGGTATGCAAAGCGTTCAGAGCTTGTGTCATGATCGTGTTCTCCTGTTCTTAGTTTTTCTTACTTCCTGCGAAATCCAGGGACGTTTTTCTTCAAACGCCTAAGTGTGTGGATTTGACGAGTAGGTTATTGCGGCTATCCTCCAACCATCAGATCCTTTAACCAACACCCAAGTCTCGCTCCCACGATTTTGTTCCTTTCCATCTACTAGAAATACGAAGTCAAAGTACACCGACGCAATCGTCCCGTCGCTGTCCTCTTGCAGATGTGTGTGCGTCGGATTGAAGCTGGCCTTTGATGAAGAGACTACCTTCGCGAAATCTGTGTAGCTTCCAACACGAACCTTCACCGCCTCCGGCGATTTTGCCTTAGCACGGGCGTAAGCCTCATCGGAAAGCACGTTGAGCCACAGGCTTTGCGCAAGAAATAGATGCGCTAGTCGAGATCCATCGTGAGTAAGAACTGCTTCGTGGTAGGCATCGATCACATGCTGAACGTCAACAGTGTCTGACGCGGTGCTGACAGGGAGAGCCTTGTTGCTCTCAGCAGGTAGAGGGCTCTGAGCAAAGCTCGCAGTGGCGCTGAGAATCGTGAGACCAAAGATGACGCTGCTGATGAAACGCTTCATGTCTTATCTCCGGGAAGACGAAGGTTATAAAGGCCATATTTGGGTGTGAGAACAGGTATCACCGAAGTCGGCGGACGAAGTGGAGGTCGAGGCCGGATAGTGGAGCGCCGACCTCATGCATTGCACCACCTGTTGCGAGTGACCCAAGATCAATCGCGGCTGATCCGGTGCTGTTGACCAACTCGATCACTAACTGTTTGGCTTCGGTGTCGTCGCCGGACGTAAAGATAACGGTACGGGGTTTGTTCGGCGAGAAGTCCTGTATCCAGACCATCGGGATGTTGCTGATCGATTTCACAAGTCTTGCGCCTACTGCCATCTCGGCAACCATTTCGCTGGAGGTACGGCCCTTCAATGCAGCTCTTGATCTGGTCACGCCAGCCAGACTGATATCTGGAGGGTCCAGATGTGCATTCGTAGCATCGATCAGGATGCGGCCTCGCCAATCAATCCCCTTGAGAGCATCACCTACTCTGACCCAATGCGTGGCAAGAATAACGACATCGCACTCGGCTGCCTGCTGCTTCGTGCCGGCGATGGCGCCTCGACCGAGATCAGCGACAAAATCAGCCAGTGTCTCCGGACCTCTGGAATTGGATACAACGATGGTGTGACCAGCGTTGATCAAGTGACGACCGAAAGTACCCGTTACTTTACCAGCACCTATAAACCCTACTTTCATGACGAATCTCCTTTTTCGGTTGGAATCGCGAATGAGTTCGCCTTTCAATATTGATTGCTGCGATCAGCCGAGTTTCACCAGATTCAGGCGATCGGCCAGAAACTGTCCGATCTCATCGAGTGCCTGCTCGGAGGCGGCCAGCGTACCAATGCCGGACAGAAATCCGTGTGGCATGCCTTCCCACACGTCAACGCGAGCATCCACCCCGGCCGCAACAGCCCGCTCAGCATAACGAAGTGAGTCATCGAGCAGCACCTCATCGTCGCCGACATGGATGCGGATCGGCGGTTGCCCGGCGAGTTTGCCATACAGCGGAGAGGCCAATGGATCAGCCGGATCATGACCGCCCAGATAGGAGAGTACAAGCTCGGCTGCCTGCGAACGGAGGAAGTAGGGATCGGCTGCGGCACGTGTCTCCCAGCTTGCTCCCGTAAGGGCCAGATCAGTCACGGGGGGAGAGGACGACTGCTCCTACGGGCGGCCCTGTGCTGTTGGCCGAGAGATAAACAAGAAGGCCAAGGGCAAGATTGCCCCCGGCGGAGTCGCCCGTGACGACAATCTTTGAATAGCCGCTTTCGACCAGACCAAAGTACGTTGCGCGGACATCTTCTGAAGCTGCCGGAAAGGGATGCTCCGGTGCGAGCCGATAGTCGGGCACGAATGCTGCCACACCAGTGCGAACAGCCATATGGCCAACGAGATGCCGGAAGGCCTGCGCCGAGCCCAGTTGAACCAACCTCCATGGATGTGCAGGATGGCTTCGCCGGACTTAGGATCTTCTGGCCGGCACCACCGGCCAGAGACGCCTCCCACGGTTCCAGCCTCGTAGGTAACGCCAGCTGGCGCGGCCACCCGCTCCATGATGGCGTCGAAGGGGACGCGAGCGGCAGTTCCTTGCAGGCGCCCTTTGTTGGGTTCAACGATAATCCGCATGGCGGACATCGCAGTTTTATCTTCCGCACTGATCCGATGGGTGGTTGACCAGGTGCGGTTCTCTTGAATTGTCGTGTTCATGGGCATTTTTCCTGCGCGGTTCGCTTTCCACGAATCGCGACATATGTTTACTAGACGTAAAGAAAAGGAGTGAGATGCAAATTTATTTGTCTTTCCGTTCAGGTAAGATAAAGGCGTGCCCGGATCAGCCCATAAATCTGTGCGTCTCGGCAGGCCGCGCGGCGAGGCGGCCGTGTCCCACGCAGCGATCATGGATGCCGTCTATGAGTTGCTGCAGGAGAAGCCTGCACGCGAGCTCACGATGGAAGCGGTCGCGAAGCGGGCAAATGTAGGCAAGCCGACCTTATATAAATGGTGGCCATCCAAAGCCGCGCTCATCATGGCCATGTTCCATGAGAGGCTTGACCAACCTTTGGAGATCCCGGCCACGGTAACGGCAGAAGCGGCAATTCGCGCAAGGATGCGAAGGCTTATTAAGGTGGTTAACGGCCTCTTTGGAAAAGTGGTGGGCGAGCTTATCGCAGAAGGTCAAAGCGATCCAGATATCCTGCGGGAATTCTACGAGCAGCACGTCAGTCTGCGGAGAGCGTCCGCTGTTGCGGAAATTGAGCGAGGCAAGGCAGCAGGTGAGTTCTCGACTGATACGGATGCCGAGCTACTGGTCGATGCAATTTTCGCGCCCGTGTATTACCGGCTCCTGCTTCGATTCGCGCCTTTGACGGAGAAGTATGGCAATGACCTGATTGATCAGGTCCTGCTCGGAGTGCGGATGAAACAAAAGCTCTCTTATCCCAAAGGTCGTCCTG
>Ga0210410_10002929_pt1 | contig 15224 bp, 15 predicted proteins | sample IncBWC4MmetaG_FD_161058 | JGI IMG/M metagenome (GOLD analysis project Ga0210410, IMG submission 161058) | Forest soil microbial communities from Barre Woods Harvard Forest LTER site, Petersham, Massachusetts, United States - Inc-BW-C-4-M | ecosystem: Environmental > Terrestrial > Soil >... | reverse complement strand
GCGACCGGCTTTTCGGCCGCCTTCGGGGCCGCGTCCGGCTTGGCGCTGGCATGCCTGACCGCGGCCGGTTTGGCGCTGGCCTTGGGCGCATCCTTGCCGCGCTCCTTGGCTTCGGTCTTCGGCTCGGCGGCGGCATCCGGTTTGGCCGCAACCCGCGTCTTCTTGCCGCGACGCCGCGACGCCTGCTTTTCGGAGTCGGCGGCGATGGCCGCCGTCAAGGCGGCGCCGGTCCTGGTCGGGCCGGTGTAGACGATCGTCGGCTCAGCGGCCGCGGGGCCTCCCGCCAGCAGTTCCGACGGTTTCAAGAGCGGCGGCTGCAATCCGGCGGTGAAGAAGGTCACCGCGCTCTCGCCGCTGCTTGCGGCGCCGCCGTTGCTGGCAACGGTGTCTTCGTCTTCGTCGCTGGCCGGCTTGTGGCGCTTGCCGCCGCACATCTCGTCGTGCAGGTTCGGCGGCGAGGCATCGATCGGCACCAGATTGTCGACGATGCCGAGCGAGGGGCGCAGCCACGACAGCGTGTTGTTGGCGAAGCCGCGCTCGAGCAGTTGCGCGGCGCGGACCGCGCGCATGTGGCCGGAGGTGGAACCGAGCACCACGGCGATCAGCCGCCTGCCGTCGCGGGTCGCCGATCCCACAAGGTTGTAACCGGACGCGCAGATGAAGCCGGTCTTGAAGCCATCGGCGCCGGGATATCGTCCGATCAGATGGTTGAAGTTGTTCGTGATCTTGCGGCCGAAGCGGATCGCCGGGATGTGGTAGAAATATTCGTATTCCGGCAGATCGTGAATGATCGCGCGGGCGAGAATCGCAAGATCGCGCGCCGAAGTGATCTGGCCGTCCGCCGGCAGACCGTTCGGGTTGACGTAGCTCGTCTGCGTCATGCCGAGCCGCTGGGCGTTCTGGTTCATCAGCGCCGAGAATCCGTCGATCGAGCCGCCGACACCTTCGGCGAGCACGACGGCCATGTCGTTGGCCGACTTCACCAGCATCATCGCCAGCGCATTTTGCACCGTGACTTGAGTCCCCGGCCGGAATCCCATTTTGGAAGGCGACTGCGAGGCCGCGGCCGGCGACACCGTCAGGAGCGTATCGAGCGTGATACGCCCCTCCTTGACGGCCTTGAGCGTGACATAGCCCGTCATCATCTTGGTCACGGAAGCGGGATACCAGGGATAGGTCGCGTTCTGCGCCTCCAGCACTTTTCCGCTATCGGCTTCGACCACCAGCCATGCTTCGGCATGCGCGACGCGCGGAGCGACGATGCCGAGCGCTGCGGCAAGAACGATCCAGGTCCATGATGACTTGCGAAGCAGCGGGCGATGCAAATGCACTATCCGATTCCGGTCCTTTGAGACCCGCCTGCAACAGGAGGTCCTGACATGTGACGTTCGGGTTTCAAGCGTGTCCGGCGCCGTCGGTTACGGCGGCTGCAAACCTATACCGGCTTGCCGATTCAGAATAGAGGTTCTCCGATTAAATCGTGGGCGAAATAGGCCGAATTTCGGCGATACTTAAATCTTGACAGCGGCGCTGTTGCTCTCACGCGATTGAGCGCCGGCCCGTGCATGCTCCTGGACCATGAATTGCGCCCGGGCGAGTTCCGCGAAACGGCCGCCTTTCGCCACCAGTTCATCAAAGGTTCCGCTTTCGATCACCTGTCCGCCATCGAACAGCAGGATGCGGGTGGCATGGCGGATGGTCGAGAGCCGATGCGCGATCACGAACGTGGTGCGTCCCTTCATCACTTCGTCGAGAGCGGCGTTAACCTTGGCTTCGGTGACCGCATCGAGCGCGCTGGTCGCCTCATCGAGGATCAGGATCGGCGGGTCTTTCAAGAGCGCGCGCGCGATCGACAGCCGCTGCCGCTCGCCGCCGGACAGCATGCGCCCGCGCTCGCCGGCGTTGGTCTGAAATCCCAGTTCGCTGCGCTCGATGAAATCCAGCGCTTGGGCGCGCGCGGCCGCGATCCGCAGTTCCTCATCTGACGCGTCCGGCCTGCCGACCCGCAGATTGTCGGCGATCGACCGGTTGAACAGCAGCGCCTCCTGGAACACCACGCCGATATTTCGCCGCAGCGCCGTCAGCGTCAGGCCGCGTACGTCCATGCCGTCGATCCTGATGAAACCCGACTGCGGATCGAAGGCGCGGTGCAGCAGCGCGATCGCGGTCGATTTGCCGGCCCCGGTCGGGCCGACCAGCGCGATGGTCTGGCCGGGCAGGGCGGTGAAGGAAAGGTCCTCGACCGCCGGCCGCTTGCCGTCATAGGAAAACGACACGTCATGGAATTCGACCAGACCCGCGAGACGCCCGGTGTCGATCGCGTCGGGCCGGTCGCGCACCGCGGGCACCGCATCCAGCACGTTGAAGAATTCCTGCAGGCGCGGCGCCTCCATGAACACGCTGTTGATGAAGGAGACCACCTGTTCGAGCTTCTGGATCAGCATGGTGGCGAAGCTCACGAACATCACGATCTCGCCGACCGAGGTGAGGCCCTGTTCGTGCAGCGCGATGCCGACAGCGAAGATCGCCAGCACCGTGATGGTCGTTGAGGCGCGGGTGATGACGGTGACCAGTGCCCACCACGACAAGACCGGCATCTGCACCGCCAGCAGCTGGTCGGCGACGTAGCGCAGCCCCTGCACCTCGGCGTCGATGCGCACGAAGCTCTGCACCAGCGCCACATTGCCGAGCGCATCCGAAGCCCGCGCGGACAGATCGCTGTAATGCGCCTCGACCTCGTTTTGCATGCCGTAGGTCTTGCGCACCACCATCGTCGTCAGCACGGTGAACACCACGCACAGCATGAACAGCAGGATCGCCAGCCGCCAGTTGATGTACAGCGAGAGCGGCAACAGCACCACCAGCGACATGATCGCGGCGAAATGCTCGCGGAAAAACCCGAGCCAGAGCCGCCACAGGGAGTCGGTGCCGTTCAGCATCACCTTCATCAGGCGGCCGGAATGGGTGCCGGTGTGGAAGGTGAGCGGCAACTGCATGATGTGCTCGAAATAATTCGTCAGCACCGCCTGCCGCTGGCGGTGCGCCAGCCGGTCGGCGTGCAGCGCCACCGCGGCGCTGCACAGGATCGTGAACAGGCCGAACGCCGCCCAGGCCGCCAGCAGCGGCCAGGCCGACGACGATGCGGAAGGATCGGGGGACGGCTTGGCGGAGAGCACGTCGACGATGCGGCCGAACAGCACCGGCTCGGCGAATTGCGCGCCGGCCAGCAGCAGGTTGGCGGCGGCCAGGATCCAGCCCAGCCGTGCCTCCTTGCCGAGCAGATTAAGCACGCGGGTATAGAGCCGAAGCAGGGACATGCCTGGTCAAGCACTCTTTGCGACCGGCGGGCTGCCGATCGTCCGAGGTTGCATTCTAATCAGGGATCGGAGGCGAGATACAGGGCAGGGGCGGGCTTTTGCTCAATTGATCAGGCGGCCGTCCAGCGGCGGCAGGAATGAACCGTCGAAAATATCCGATGGCTGCGGACGTTTCTCGAACTTGAAATCCTCGGCGATTTGATCGATCGAGCGATCGAGCCGGGCGGGATCGATGCCGCCGATCCCCTCGCGCCTGACCTCGCCGGTCAGGATGTTGTCGGAAATCACGGTGCGCAGCCGCTCCAGTTCGAGATCGCGCAAACCGTTGTCCATCTGGCTGACGACCTCATCCACCGCGCGCTCGGGCTCCCGGATGGCGAGGTTGGTGCCGGCAATCACCGCGCGCAGGAAGCCTCTCACCGCCTCGGGTCGCTTGGCCGCGAACGCCGGATTGACGATCACCGCGAAGCCATAGGCTTCGCAGCCATAGTCGGCATATCGCAGCACCGCCAAATCGTCGGCCGGAACGCCGCGGTCGCGCAGATTGACCGCCGATAGATAGGAAAATCCCGCCACCGCATCGACCTGTCCTGCCGACAGGATCGGTTCACGCACCGCGGCGCTCATCTTGTACAGCTTGACGCCGGCGCTCTTGATGCTGTTCTGCCGGGCCAGGGCGGGCCATAGCCGGAACGACAGATCGCTCTCGGCGACGCCGAGCGTCTTGCCTTCGATGTCGGAGAGCGCGCGAATGCCGCGGCTCTTGCGGGCAACGATGGCATAGGGCGATTTGTTGAACAGCACGAAAACCGCCTTGACCGCCCGCGCGTCGGCTTTGCCGCGAAAGCGGATCAGTTCATTGAGATCGGCGAGCGCGAACTCGCTGCCGCCGGAAGCCACCCGCGCAATCGCGTCCGGCGAGCCGCTGGCAATATTGGTCGTGACCGCCAGGCCCTCCGAGCCGAACAGACCGCGGCTTGCCGCCAGCACGAACGGGGCGGCACCCGCATCCAGCGGACGATCCAGCGAAAACTGGATCGCGAGCGGGGGCCGGGCTTCGCCCTCCGCCCGGCTGTCACCCGCAAGTCCCGACTGGCCGGTCAGCAAGGCCAAAACGAAAGGAAGCACAATGGTCGGGGTTACGCGCATGCGGGAACTGCTTCGGGATCGGGGCACCAGTTGCCGCGCGTTTTATGATTGTTTCATGACGTCAGGGCGCGGCTGGGAGAACAGGCTGCCGATGAAGTATGAACGGCCGGTAAGCGAAGCGCCATGGCTTCGCCACCTATGGTTCAGCCTGGAACCGGCTTCGGGAACCTAACATGTTCGCGGTGGTTAGCTATCAAAGGCCTGCCCCGGGCAGGCCTGCCATGGAGGGTATTCGAGATGTTTATTCGAAAAGCGGTGTTTTCATCAATCGGTCGCGCCAGCGTGATGGCGACGGTCGCGGCGGTGGCGCTCACCGCGGTCGAACCGTCACTGGCGCGGGCCGGCTCGGCGCCTTCCGGCCAGGGCCTGTCGGCGGCAACAGCGACCAGCGGAGCAACCGACATCAGCGCCCGGCGCCGTTATTACCGTGGTGGCGGTGCCGCGGCGGCAGGCGCTTTTGCCGCCGTCGTCGGCACCGGTCTTGCGATCGCCGCGGCCCAGAACCGCCGCGCCTATTATGACGATTACTATGGCGGCGGCTATTATGACGGCGGCCCGGCCTATTACGGCGGAGGCCCCGTCTATTATGGCGGCGACCCCTATTACGGCGGCTATGGGTCGAGCGTACCCACCTTCCGTGGCCGTCCGCTCGCCGGCTGGTAACTGCAAATGTTCTGACCAAATTAATCCGCCGGTCACCGAGGCCGGCGGATTTTTGCCGGGGCTGCGGCAGCCGTTAACACGCTGACCACGGGTTTGGATTAATTTCGTGGAATGAGTGATTCGCTCGAGAGGCTCTATCAGGCGGTGATCGCGGCCAGGGATCTCGATCCGGCGGTTTCGCGAACCGCCCGGCTGTTTCAGCGCGGCCCGGCCAAGATGGCCAAGAAACTGGCCGAAGAGGCCATTGAGGTCGTGATCGACGCCGTCAACCGCAATCCCCAGGCGGTGGTCCGCGAGAGCGCCGACCTGCTCTACAATCTGACGGTCTTATGGGCCTCGGCCGGGGTGCGGCCGGACGACGTGTGGGGCGAGATGGCGCGGCGCGAGCACTTGCTCGGAATTGCCGAGAAGATGCCGAAATCGGCCGTGAAAGTGCCCAAAGCTGCCGCTCCCCAGGTCGCCCGGCGACCAATTGTCGCGCTCGAAGGCCGCGCCCTGCGCAAGCGCCGTTGAAACCGGCCCAGGTTCCGCAAATTCCCGGCATGGACAAATCCGTCCCATGGTGGTTCATCGCGCCATGCTGAGACGGATTTACGATTGGTGCATTGACGCCGCCCACAAGCCATACGCGCTGTGGATCATGGGGGCGGTCGCCTTCGCCGAAAGCTCGTTCTTTCCGGTGCCGCCGGATGTGATGCTGATCCCGATGTCGCTGGCGCGGCCGCAGCGGGCCTGGATGTACGCCCTGGTCTGCACGGCCACCTCGGTGGTGGGCGGCATGTTGGGCTATGCCATCGGCGCGCTGCTCTACGATTCGATCGGACACTGGCTGATCGAATTCTACGGCCTTGGCGGCAAGGTCGAGGCCTTCCGGGCATCCTATGCCGAATGGGGCGCCTTGATCATCATCGGCAAGGGCCTGACCCCGATCCCCTACAAGCTCGTCACCATCACCTCGGGTTTTGCCGGCTACAACATCTGGCTGTTCGTGCTGTGCTCGATCATCGCGCGCGGCGGGCGTTTCTTCGTGGTCGCCATCCTGCTCAACCGCTACGGCGAATGGATCAGGGTCAGGATCGAGAGACATCTCGGTCTTTGGGTGGCGCTCGGCGCCGCCGTGCTCGTGCTCGGCTTTATCGTCGCCTTTCGACTGCTCTGAAAACCCCGCGACGCCGCGCTTTGCCGCCTCACCGCTTCAGGCTACTTTCGACCTCATGATGGCTCGATCCGACCACCTCTTCGCGCAGGCAAGGGCGCAAGCCGCAGCGCTGGCCGGCGCGATGTCGCTGCTGCTGATCGCTACCGGCGGCGCGTGGCCGCAAACCGCGCCGCCAGCACCTCCGCTCGGCGTTCAGGAGCCGGCCCAGCAGAGCGCGCCGCCGCAAGGCGGGCCTGCGCCGCCATCGCCCGCGCCGGCCGGCCAGGAGAATCCGGGCCTGATCAACGAAATCGGCAAGATGTTCGAAAAATCCCTGTCGATCCTGCCGCCGCTGAAGAGCCCGAGCGAGACCATCGACGATCTCAACGCCCGCGCCAAGGACGCGGCGAAGGATGCTTCCGAAAGCCTGTCGCGGCTGGCCAAGCCGGCTTCGATGGTTTCGGGCCGCGCGATCTGTCCGGTTTCGGCAAACGGCGCGCCGGACTGCAAGCTCGGCGCCGACAAGCTTTGCCAGAGCAAGGGTTACAAGGAGGGCAACAGCCTCACCACCGATTCCGCGGAGGCGTGCTCCGCGAAAGTCTTGATTCCCGGCCGCACGCGAAAGCCCGACGATTGCCGGACCGACAATTACGTGACGCGGGCGCTCTGCCAGTAGCGCCGCGTGCGGAGCGCTTTCGAGCGAAGGCCTGCAACGCAGGCGGATTGCGCGGTGGATTCGGGTCAAGAAAACGCGTCAAAACAAGGGACCGGGGCGGTTGCCTTGTTGGTATGATGTCTGGCATCTTTCGATCCGCGACGCGGCCCGAATAGCCAAGAGGTATTCTCCGAAATGTCCATGCCTGCCTTGTTCAAGGGCCGCCTGTCCTTACCCGTGATCGGTGCGCCGCTGTTCATCATCTCGGTGCCCGATCTCGTGATCGCGCAGTGCAAGGCGGGCATCGTCGGATCGTTTCCCGCGCTGAACGCGCGGCCGCCGGCGCTGCTCGAGGAGTGGCTGGTGCGGATCAGGGAAGAGCTCGCGGCCTACGACAAGGCGCACCCGGAACGGCCGTCGGCGCCGTTTGCGGTCAATCAGATCGTGCATCGGTCGAACAACCGGCTCGAACACGACCTGGCGCTGTGCGAGAAGCACAAGGTGCCGATGATCATCACGTCGCTCGGCGCGCGCGAGGAATTGAACCAGGCCGCGCATCGATGGGGCGGCATCGTCTTTCACGACGTGATCAATCAGAAATTCGCGCACAAGGCGATCGAGAAGGGCGCCGACGGCCTGATCCTGGTCTCCGCCGGCGCCGGCGGCCATGCCGGCGAAATCTCGCCGCTCGCCTTCGTGGCCGAGACAAGGCAATGGTTCGACGGGCCGATCGCGCTGTCGGGCGCGATCGCCAACGGCCGCGCCATCCGCGCGGCGCGGATACTGGGCGCCGATTTTGCCTATATCGGCTCCGCCTTCATCGCCACCCGCGAGGCCAATGCGGTGGAGGGCTACAAGCAGATGATCACCACCTCGACCGCGGAAGATATCGTCTATTCCAACCTGTTCACCGGCGTGCACGGCAATTACCTGAAGCCCTCGATCGTCGCCGCCGGCATGGATCCCGACAATTTGCCGGAATCGGATGCATCGAAAATGAGTTTCGGGACCGACGCGTCAGGCGAGCGGGCCAAGCCGAAAGCCTGGAAGGAGATTTGGGGCAGCGGCCAGGGCGTCGGCAGCGTCGGCGGCATCGTGCCGGCCGCCGAAATGATCGCCCGGTTCAAACGAGAATACGACGAAGCCGTCGATCCGCCGCTCTGACGCGGCGGATCCGGGGACCTTGCGGCGATGATGCCGCTACTTACTCCAGTTCGATCGGCTGGTACTTGCCGCTTTCGTCAAGCGTCGTTCCCCATATCTTGTGCGACGCCTGGTGCTCGGCGCGGCCGAAATTGAGCGCCGTGCCGAGACCGAGATCGATATTGCGCATGCTCTCGAGGTTATCGATCAGCCTTTCGGTATCGAGCTGCGGGCCTGTCCGTTTCAGCGCCTGGATCAGCACGTTGGCGGCGACGTAGCCCTCGAGCGAGACGTAATCCGGCGTCTCGCCCGGAAAATATTTCGCCAGCGCATTCTTGTACTCAAGCACCACGCTCGAATAGCCGGCAACCGCCGGCACCACCTGGGTCACGATGACGCCGGTGGCGAAGCGCGGCCCCAACAGCTCCAGCTCCTCGGCCAGCGAACTGCTGCCGACGAAGGATACGTTGGTGTAGATCATGCCGGGATAGGCGTCGCGCGTCTTCTCGATGAATTTCGCCGCCGCGCGATAGGCCGCAACCATGACCACGGCCTTGATGGCCGGCTTCTGCTTCGTCAATTGGTTGACCGCCTCGTCGACGTCAACGGTGTTGCGCTTGTAGTTGAGCCGGACAATGGCGGTGTCGCTGACGCCAAGCGCGCGAAACGCCTTGGCGACGCCGGCGAATCCCGCATCGCCATAGGCATCCTGCTGGGCGAATACGGCAATCTGCCTGGGCTGCAGCCGGCGCAACTTGATCAGATAGCGCACGACGGCATCGGTTTCCTCGGCGTAGCTCGCACGATAGTTGAATACGTAGCGATCGGGGGGATCGTTGCGCAGCAGATTGGCGCCGGTGAAAGCGCCGAAGAACAGGGTTCGCCGTTCGAGCGCGAAGGGCACCGCGACGGCAGCGGTGGGCGTTCCGACATTGCCGATGAAGCCGAACACCTGGTCCTTGTCGTAGAGCTGCTTCATGGCCTCGGGCGTCCGCGCCGGCTCATAGCCGTCGTCGGCCGCCAGCAGCCGGAGCATCCGGCCGTTGACGCCGCCGGTGTCATTGATCCGGTTGAATGCGGTGTCGATCCCGAGCTTCATCTGACGGCCGAGTTCCTTGGCCGGGCCGGAAAAGGGCGCCGCGATGCCGAAGCGGATTTCGGCATCGGTGACGCCGCGCACCGGAGGACCAACCGGGACCGGGGCAATCGAGGTCGCGGCAACCGCGGCGGAGGGACCGATCACGCCGGTAACGCCCGACAGGGACGGTCCGGGTCCGGCGATCGAGCGTTCAAGATCGGCGAGCTGGCGCTCGGCCAGCTTGCAGTCGGTCCTTCCCGTCGTCACGGCGGTGCGGCCGTCGGCGGCGCTGCGATTGAGCAGCTGCGTCAGGTCGTCCCGCTCGGCCTCGTTAGACGAGGCCTCCTTGATCACCGCCGCGAACTTGTCGACGATGGCCTGGACGCGCGGACGCGCGATGTCGGTGCAGGCCAGCGCCGAACCGACGATCGGTCCGACGCGGGCCGCCAGGTCGCGGACAACATCGGTGTTGCCGCCATATGCCGTGCCCGCCGCGCTTGCAAGCCAGGCACCCAATAGTACGGCGATCCAGCGAGGGGTCATCGCAAGCTCCCCACCAAGGCCGTATTGGACTCTTGATCAGGCATCTTCGATTCTCCTCCCGTAGGGTTTGGCGTTTGCACTATTGAGACGCATCGGCCGAGTTGGGCTTTTGACGCCATTGCACGAACTGCTGAAGCAACTGCTCGGACTCGGCGTGCGTCGCAGGCTGAGTCGTGGGCTGCGCGGGCGGCAGGATGGCCTGGAACTCGGCGATCGCGGGCTTCGATTCCTCCCGCTGGCCGGGCTGAAGCAGCGCGGTCTTCAACGATCGCAGGATTCCGGCAGAGGTCGTGGCGGCGCCATCCGGAAGCCGTGACGCAGGCACCATGATGACGAAGAACAGCGCCACGATTGCGGAGACGCCGACGGCCGCGGCGAAGCGGCCGACCACGCTCATCAGCGCGGCGCGCCGGTCGAGTTCGTCGGCGAGCCCGGGGGGTTCCTGAATAACCTCCGGGTCGAGCGGATGCCACAGCGCATCGGAGACCGCATTCTCGAGCTGGGTATCGAGCGAGGCCGGCGAGAAGATCGGGTCTCTCGCAGCTTCGGATTTCATTTCGCGCGAGGCGAATGGCCGTTGCTCCGGCTTGTCCCGCAACCAGCGCGGCGCGTAATAACTGGGGTCGTTTGGATTGAGATGGTCGAGCTCACTGACGCTACTCATACGCTACTCCTCATGGCGCTTGGGAATTGCACCGCGGTCACCGGCCGGCGCCGCAGTAACTGACCTGTTGACGTTTCTCTGAACGTATTGGACCAGGTTTCAAAGCAGTGAGGGCGGCCGCCCCGGATCATCCCGGATCGGCCTGAAAGAGATGCAAAGTCTGAATGGAGAATTTGAATCAAACAGCGGGATGCAAAAGCTGCATCATGCCTCGTTTGCATCGGCGAGCGATTGGAATCGCAAGACCGTGCCGTCCCCACCACTTCCATTGCCTCTGTCCCCTGGCAACTACCGCCCGCGAACGGACGGCGGAAATCCCCCCAGCGAGCTGGCGAGATGACAAAGTTTTGATGGTACCGCGCGGAGACATTACTAAGCCCGAAACTCGACGAAATTGAGGTTAAGTTTTGTTAACCATCACTGATGGTTAACGCCGGTTAAGCCAGCTTTATCGGCGTTGATGGGGCGGCGGCGTTTGTTTCCGCGAAACGACGCCGCCACAAACTCGACAAAATAACTCCACGGTTGGCCCGGCCGCCTCGCTCCAGGGCAAAGATCCAACGCGAATCCCCTTGCCTGGTCCAATCGGGCGTCCCGCGCCCAATCTGCGTTGCCGTTAATCAGTCGTTAACCCTAACCACCGATCTTTAACCATTCGATAAGAAAGGGCGAGTTGATTCTCCATGGACGCAATCGCGAAGCCATCCCATCAACTGGTTCGGATGCGGGGCCGCTCCTACGTTGCGTTCGTGTTTGCCCCGGTCGTTCCGATCGCAGGCTGGCTCGAGGAAATCGACGCAACGCTCAATCGCTCGCCGGGCTTTTTCGTCGGCAAGCCGGTGGTGCTCGACCTGTCCGCCGTGGACTTGAGCCAGCCCGCCATCGCGCATCTCATCGCAAGCCTCGAACAGCGCAACATTCGCGTCCTCGGCATCGAGGGCGTGGATGAGGCCCGTCTTACCACCAGCATGCCGCCGCTCTTGACCGGCGGACGTCCCTGCGTGCTGATCCAGAATGAACCGAAAAAGCCGGAGGCCAAGCCGAAGCCGAACTCGCTCGTGCACGACAGCCCGGTGCGCTCCGGCCAGTCGATCGTATTCACCGAAGGCGATGTCACCGTGCTGGGTTCGGTCGGCTCCGGCGCGGAGATCGTCGCCGGCGGTTCGATCCATATCTACGGGGCGCTGCGCGGCCGCGCCATGGCCGGCGTCAACGGCAATTCGGCGGCGCGGATTTATTGCCAGAAGATCGAAGCGGAATTGCTGGCCATCGACGGCTACTACCAGACCGCCGAGGACATCGACGCAAGCTTGCGCAATCGGCCCGCCCAGGCGTGGCTCGAAGGCGACATCATGAAAATCACAGCGCTGAATTAATCGGCAAGGAGGTAAGAATGGCCAAAGTCTTGGTCGTGACGTCTGGTAAAGGCGGCGTCGGAAAGACAACTTCCACCGCAGCCCTCGGTGCGGCGCTCGCGCAGATGGGAGACAGAGTGGTGGTGGTCGACTTCGACGTCGGTCTGCGCAACTTGGATCTGGTGCTGGGGGCGGAACGGCGGGTCGTGTTCGACCTCATCAATGTGGTGCAGGGCGTCGCCAAGCTCTCGCAGGCGCTGATCCGCGACAAGCGGCTGGAGAATTTGTGGCTGTTGCCGGCCTCGCAGACCCGCGACAAGGATGCCCTCACCGAGGAGGGCGTCGGCAGCATCATCGCCGACCTCAGAACCAGGTTCGACTGGATCCTGTGCGACAGCCCGGCGGGCATCGAACGCGGCGCGACGATGGCGATGCGCTTTGCCGACGAGGCCGTCATCGTCACCAACCCGGAAGTCTCCTCGGTGCGCGACTCCGACCGCATCATCGGCATGCTCGATTCCAAGACCGTGAAGGCCGAGAAGGGCCTGCGGGTCGAGAAGCATGTGCTGATCACCCGCTACGACCCGGTGCGCGCCTCGCGCGGCGAAATGCTCAGCATCGACGATATTCTGGAGATCCTTGCGACGCCGCTGCTCGGCATCATTCCCGAGAGCCAGGACGTTCTGCTGGCGTCGAACGTCGGGTCTCCGGTGACCCTGAACAACGCCGCCAGCGCACCGGCCCGCGCCTATGTCGACGCCGCACGCCGGCTGATGGGCGAGACGGTGGCGATGGTGGTGCCGGTCGAACGCAAGGGCTTGATGAACCGGCTGCTGGGACGGAGGGCAGCAGCATGATGAATCTGCTGCGGCGCTTCAGCGGCCGACCTGCTACCGCGCCAGTGGCTCGGGAACGGCTGCAGATTCTGCTGGCGCATGAACGCGGCTCGCGTGGCCAGCCCGACCTCTTGGGACTGCTGCGGGCGGAGATCCTCGCGGCGGTGTCGCGGCATGTCGTGCTCGATCCGGAAAAGGTCATCGTCAGAATGGACCGCGGCCCGAATGTATCGACGCTCGAGGTCGATATCGAAGTGCCCAACGCATTCGAAGGATCGCTCGCGGCCGCCGGCTGACGATCGGACAAGCAGGTAATGAACTTCCCGCCGCGCTCGCTGGATGCCATCTATCGCGTGGAAGGCGATCGCGCCATCACCAGCCCCAACGCCGCCGGCCCCTGGGATGCCGGCATGCAGCACGGCTCGGCGCCGGCGGCTCTGGCCGTATGGGCCGCGGAAGCGATCCCCACTCCCGAGCCGATGGCCATCGCACGTGTCACCATCGACCTGATGCGCCCGGTGCCGCTGGCACCGCTGACGCTTCACACAAAGGTGCTGCGGCAGGGACGCAAGATCCAGCTTTGCGCCGTCAGCCTGATGGCCGATGCCGTCGTCGTGGTCGGCGCCACCGTGCTCAAGGTCAGGACGCAGGCGCTTGAATTGCCGTCCGAGGTCGAAGATCTGCCGGTCGAACTGCCCGGACCGGATCAGTCGCCGCCCGATCCCGCGACCTTCTCGAGTAGTCCGTTCGTCACCGGCATCTCGCTGCGCGCCGCCCGCGGCCGGTTCGGCGTGCCGGGGCCGGGCGCGATCTGGTATCGCGTCGACCGGCCGCTGGTCGAGGGCTCGGAGGTTTCGCAGGCGATGCGCGCCGTGGTCGCCGCCGATTTCTGCAACGGCACCGCCGCGGCGCTGGATTTCCGGCAATGGACCTTCATCAATGCCGACCTCACCGTCAGTTTTGCGCGGCAGCCACAAGGGGAGTGGATATTGCTCGATGCGGAATCCTGGATCGGCCCCGATGGCGCCGGCCTTGCGATGGCTCGGTTGGCGGATAGCAGCGGCTATTTCGGCCGCGCCGTGCAGAGCCTCGTCGTCGAGAGGCGCTAGACCGCGCGTCGCATCAAGATAGACCCTCTCCGCGCGAAAGATTTTCGGATAGTCTCCGGTCGAAGTTTTGATCGGAGCCATCATGACCTCGACGCGGCCCGCACTTCCCATGAGCGGCGGCTGTTCATGCGGCGCAATCCGCTATGAGATCACATCGTTTCCGCTGTTGCTCTACACCTGCAATTGCACGAATTGCCAGACCGCGTCCGGCAGCGCCTTCGCGCTGAACATGCCGGTGCTGGCCAGGGATTTTCATGTCCGGCAAGGCGAACCGAAAGCATGGCGCCACATCTCGCCAAGCGGCGTCGCGGTCATCTCCTGGTTCTGCGGAGATTGCGGCGGCCGGCTCTACGGTGACAGGGCGGGGCGTGAGAACATTGTCAACCTTCGCGCCGGCACGCTCGACGACACCGCGTGGCTGGTTCCGGTGATGCACATGTACTTGAAGAGTGCGCAGCCCTGGGTGCTCCCCGCGGCCAATGCCGAGTGCCACGCGATCGGCCCGAGTGATTATCAGGCCGCGGCCAAGGCATGGCGCGCGATGTGGCCTGAATTCTTTCCGTAACAATCGTTCCATCAGGCCTGATCGCGGCTTCGCCCGGCATCGTGCTTGACATGTGACCAAATGGTCACCTATTATCCACGCCCATGGATGCTGTGTTCAGAGCGCTTGCGGACCCGACGCGTCGAAGCCTGCTCGACGAGTTGTTCAGGAACGATGGGCAGACGCTGAGCGCGCTCGAGGAGCGGCTGCCGATGACGCGCTTCGGCGTGATGAAGCACCTGAAGTTGCTCGAGGAGGCCGGTCTCGTGGTGAGCCGGCGTCGCGGGCGCGAGAAACTGCACTTTCTCAACCCGGTTCCGATCCGGCTCGTTCACGACCGTTGGGTGAGCAAATACGCCGAACCCTGGGCTGCCGGACTGACCGACCTCAAGCACGAACTGGAGAAGACGATGGAGAAGGTTTTCGAAATCTACATCAAGACGACGCCCGAGCGCCTCTGGCACGCGATCACCGACGCCGAGATGCGGCGTAAATACAATTTCGGAGCCGTCGTCACCTCGGATTGGACGCAGGGCTCGCGCTACGAGGGCCGCGGCAACGGCAACCTGATCTTCGAAGGCGAGAATCTGGAGGTCGATCCGCCGCGCCGGCTGGTCCAGAATTTCAGGGCGCTGTGGGGCGAGGATGTGAAGGGCGAGGGGACGTCGCGGGTGACCTGGGAGATCGAGCCGATCGGCGATTCATGCCGGCTGACGGTCATCCACGATCAACTGCGCGAAGGCGCCAACAACCAGCTTTACGGCGGCTGGCCGATGGTTCTGTCGGGCATCAAGACGCTGCTCGAGTCCGGCGAAATTCTGACCACGCCCGGATCGTTGCGCTGGATGCAAGGCAACGCCGAGCACCTCTCCGAAATCCGCTGATCTCGCTCAAGCCATGGATGGAACAAGCAACATGCCAAAACTGGTCGTCTACAATTCGGTGTCGCTGGATGGATATTTCACCGACACCCATGGTGACATGAGCTGGGCCCACAAAAGGGACCCGGAGTGGCAGGCCTTTGTCTCGG
>Ga0210410_10002928_pt1 | contig 15225 bp, 17 predicted proteins | sample IncBWC4MmetaG_FD_161058 | JGI IMG/M metagenome (GOLD analysis project Ga0210410, IMG submission 161058) | Forest soil microbial communities from Barre Woods Harvard Forest LTER site, Petersham, Massachusetts, United States - Inc-BW-C-4-M | ecosystem: Environmental > Terrestrial > Soil >... | reverse complement strand
TCGAAGCACGGTCCTGCGAGCGCTTCGCGGCCCTGTCGCAAGGCGTAGGCGCTCCCTTGAGCGACTTGTTTCAGGGTCTGCACGATGCCGAGGCCCGCCACTACAAGGTCTACCTGGACCTCGCGGGGCGTGCCGCCAAGAGGGCGGGTGTGACGTTGCAGGCGCGAGTCGAAGAATTTGCCGCGCTCGAGGCAGAGCTGATCACTACACCCGACGCGGTGTTTCGCTTTCACTCCGGACCTCCCTCGGACGAGGCATGTTGAGCGGTATTCGCGCCGGCCTGGGGGGACAGGGAGCCTGAAGGCAACGTAAGAACACAGTTGCCTTCAGTCTCCCTGTCCCCCCAGGCCCGCCACGCGGTACCGGTCAACACCCGCGCACAGGGACAGGCACGGAGTGTTGAGCGCTTTGAGTGTTCGGCTGGTGGGTAGGGAACGCGCTGCCAGGCAACTGCGTTCTTCGTTGCCTGACAGCGCGTTCCCTACCCGCCAGGCGATCGCTAGCAGCTCCAACCCTCAGTCACCACCCCTGTGCGCGGGAGGGACCGGAGCTCGGGTCCGTTGTGGTCCCAGCGCAGCACTCTCCCCTGGTCGTACCAATCGCCGAGCACGATGCGCGTGCAGGGGCGGCCGTCGACCCGTAGGGCGTGGATGGCGGGGCGATGGGTGTGGCCGTGCAATAGCGTGGCGGTTCCGGCGCGGCGCAGTGCCGTGGCGACAGTGTCGGCGTTGACATCGGTGATGGCGTATTCCACCGCGGCGGTGTGCGCCTGGCTGCCGACGCGCGCGGCGCCCGCGAGCGCGCGGCGAGACGCAATGGAGAGTGCGAGAAATTGCCGCTGCCAATCGGGTTCCCGCACCGTGGCGCGCAGCCGCTGGTAGGCGCGGTCATCGGAACACAGCGCGTCGCCGTGCATCACCAGCACCGGCTCCCCATACAGAGTCACGATCAAGGGGTCGGGCAGAAGCAGGGCGCCGCTCATGCGGCAGAAATGCGCCGCCAGCAGGAAATCACGATTGCCGTGCATGACGAAACACGGTACGCCATGCGAGGTGAGGGCGTGAAGTCCCGCGATCGCAGCGGCCTGTGCCGCGTCTGCGGCATCGTCGCCGATCCAGGTTTCGAACAGGTCGCCGAGAATATACAGGGCGTCCGCGTTCTTGGCCTCAGTCTCGAGAAACTCTAAAAACTGCTCGACGATCGCCGGGCGGCTCGCATCGATGTGCAAATCCGAGATGAACAGCGCGGACACTGCGTCAGTGGCCGGCCACGCGCTCGATTCGCTCGATCACCACCGGCTGCAGCGGTGCATCTTCTTTGAACGGTCCGCGCGCGCCGGTCGCCACATTGCCGATCTTGTCGACCACTTCCATGCCTTGAACGACCTTGCCGAAGACCGCGTAACCCCAGCGCGTTTTATTGGGATCGAGGGCCTCGTTGTCATACAGGTTCACGTAGAACTGCGCATCGCTGCCGTGCGGATCCTGGCTGCGCGCCATGCCCACGGTGCCGCGCTGATTGGTCAAGCCGTTGCCCGACTCATTGACCACCTTGGTGGGGGCGGGCTTGAGCTTGTAGCTGCTGTCGAACCCGCCGCCTTGAATGACGAAGTTCGCAATGACTCGGTGAAAGACCGTGCCGGAATACTGCCCCTGGTCGACGTATTTCAGAAAATGCGCGACCGTGAGAGGCGCCCGTTCGGCGTTCAATTCGATCGTGAAGCTTCCCAAAGAAGTGACTACCAGGATCTGCGGGGAGGCCGACGGCGTCGTCGAAGCCGCCGGCGCGGCGGGTTTGGTCTGCGCCTTGGCGGGGGTGGCCGGTGCGGCCGCCGCGCCGTCAGCCGGGCTTGCGAGCTGGCTTGCCGCGGCAGCGGGCGCCGGGGTCGGCGATGCAGTCGCGGTAGCTGCCGCTGCGGAGGGCGGAGCTTCGGCCGCAAAACATAAGGCTGGACAAGAGGCTGAGAACAATCCGAGGACGAGTAGTAGCTGTTTCATCAGATAATTGGCACGGTTGGGGATGTGAAGCTCCGAGATTCTACTCGAATAGGTACAATCTTGGACTATGTCCGCAATATTGCAGTCGTCACCCGTCATCACGCGGTTTGCGCCCAGCCCCACCGGTTCCTTGCACCTGGGCAATGCGCGGACCGCCTTTTTCAGCTACCTGTGGGCCCGCAAAAGCGGCGGCCGGTTTATTCTGCGTATCGAGGACACCGATGCTGAGCGCAGCCGGCTACGCTTCCGCGACGAGTTGATGGCGGAACTGCGCTGGCTCGGCTTGGACTGGGACGAGGGGCCGGATATCGGCGGTCCGTCGGCTCCCTACTCGCAGGCGGAACGCGGCGAATTCTATCGAAGCTTGTTCGCGCAACTGGAAAAAAACGATCAAGCGTACCCATGCTACTGCACGGCGGAAGAGCTGGAACTGTCGCGGAAGCTCCAGCACATGTCGGGCAAACCGCCGCGCTACGCGGGGACCTGCCGGCATCTGACGTCGGAGCAGCGCGCCGAGCGGGAGGCGAGGGGCCTTGGAGCCGCGCTGCGATTTGCCGTGCCGGAAAATCGGGTCATCGAGTTCACCGACACGGTGCACGGGCCGCAGCGATACGCATCGAGCGACATCGGCGACTTCATCATTCGGCGCGACGACGGCACTTCGGCATTCTTCTTTTGCAACGCCGTCGATGACTCGATCATGGGAGTCACGCAGGCGCTGCGCGGCGATGATCATCTCACCAATACGCCGCGCCAGCTGCTGCTGCTGGACGCGCTGGGGATGCGCCGCCCCGGCTATGGCCATATTGGATTGCTGGTCGGGGCGGACGGGGCGCCGCTGTCGAAACGGCACGGCAGCGCCAGTGCCCGGGAGTTTCGCGAACGCGGATTCCTGCCCGCGGCCATACTCAATCATTTGTTCCGCCTGGGGCATACCAGCGATATCGAAGGCTGGCTGCCCCTGAACGACATGCCCGCTCACTTCCGTCCCGAGCATCTCGGGCGCGCCCCGGCGCGTTTCGACGAGACCCAATTGGCGCATTGGCAAAAGGAGGCGGTGGAGAGGATGTCCGCCGCGCAAATCGGAGCCTGGTTGGGGTCCGGCGATTCGCCCGAGTTCGTCGAGTGGGTGCGCCACAATGTGGTCTTGCCCGCCGACGCCGCGCCATGGCGGGCGGTGGTGCAAGGCGACCTGCCGCCGCTGGGGCAGGACGAGCAGCACGTGATTGCGGCGGCAGGACCGGAATTTTTCACCGCCGCCGCCGAAGCGTTCGACCAATCATCGTCGGACCTCAAACAGCTGACCAAGATCTTGAAGGAACGCACGGGGCGCAAGGGCGCGGATCTCTACATGCCGCTGCGAGTCGCCTTGACCGGTCAGGCACACGGTCCCGAACTGGGATCCCTGCTCAAGCTCATGTCGCCGGAGACGGCGCGCCGCCGCCTCGAGTCCTATGCTCAGCATTCATAATTCGCTCACCGGCGAGAAAGAGGAATTCAAACCTCTGCGCCTCAACGAAGTCCGGATGTACGTGTGCGGAATGACGAACTACGACTACATCCATGTCGGGCACGCGCGCATGCTGACGGTGTTCGATCTGATCCAGCGCTATCTGCGATCGTCGGGATACGCGGTCACCTATGTGCGCAATATCACCGACATCGACGACAAGATCATCGAGCGCGCCGCCGCCAACGGTGAAAATTGGGCCGATTTGGCGCGGCGTTTCACCGCGGCCATGCATGAAGATTGCGCGACTCTCGGGCTGCAAGCGCCCGACCTCGAGCCCCGAGCCTCCGAGTACATCGGACCGATCATCGCCATGACGCAGACGCTGATCGACAAGGGATACGCCTATGTCGCCGGCAACGGCGATGTCATGTACTCGGTGCGCAAGTTCCCGGGGTACGGCCGGCTGTCGCGCAAGAAACTCGACGACTTGCGCGCGGGTTCACGCGTGCAGGTGGACGACGCCAAGCTCGATCCCTTGGATTTCGTGCTCTGGAAGCACGCGAAGCCGGGCGAGCCTTCCTGGGTCTCGCCCTGGGGGGACGGCCGTCCCGGGTGGCACATTGAATGCTCCGCCATGTCGACGAGCCTGCTCGGCAGCTATTTCGATTTGCACGGCGGCGGCGAGGATTTGAAGTTTCCGCACCATGAGAACGAGATCGCTCAGTCCTGCGCCGCCTGCGACGCGCCGTTCGTTCACGTGTGGATGCATAACGGCTTCGTGCGCGTGAACGAGGAGAAAATGTCGAAATCGCTCGGCAATTTTTTCACCGTGCGCGAGGTATTGAAGACGCTGCGCGATCCGGAGGTGCTGCGATTCTTTCTCTTGAGCAGTCACTATCGAGGGCCCATCAACTATTCGTCGGCGCAGCTCGCGCAGGCGGACGAGACGTTGCTCGGCCTTTACCGCGCCCTCAAGGACGCCGGTGGATCAGGATCCCCCAATGCGGAGTGGTTCGCCGGATTCCGCGCCGCCATGGACGACGATTTCAATACGCCCGAAGCGCTCGCGGTCATGCAGGGCGTGGCGCGGGAACTCAATCAGGCCAAAGCCGCCGGGAGCGCGGCGAAGACGGCCGATGCGGCGGCGACCCTGGGCGCCATGGGTGCGGTGCTCGGTGTGCTGCAGCAGGATCCGGACACGTATTTGAAGCGCAGCGTGGGCGACAAGCTGATGTCGGATTCAGACGTGGAAGCGCTGCTCGCGGCGCGGCGGGCGGCGCGCGCCGCCAAGAATTTTGCCGAATCCGACCGCATTCGGGAGCAATTGACCGCGGCCGGGATTCTGCTCGAAGACAAGGCGGGGGGTGTCACGCAATGGCGGCGGGCTTAGGCGCACTCTCAGGCGGGCTTCGCAGGCAGGCCTGAGGTTGCAGGTAGGCCTAAGCTCGCAGGTGGGCTTGAATTCGCAGGCAGACCTGAGAACGGGCTCAGGAGCGCCGCGACGCCAGAATCCCCACCGCGAGACCCACGACCGCCGCAAATCCGATCACTGGCCAGGGATTCTCGCGCACGAAGGTATCCGTGCGCCGGCCGGCTTGCTGAGCCTGGGTGCGGATTTGAGAGACGGTATCGGATGCCGCGCTCTTGGCGGCCACCAGCGCGAGCTTGACCTTGGCGCGCACTCTCGCGATATCCGGCGAGTCGATATCTTTCAACGCATTCGTCAAATCCTCGACGCTGTCTAGAAAACTATTGACTTGGCCGTTGGCGAACTCGCCGACTTTACGCGCCGCCTGCGCACCGGGTACGGGTTCCATTTCTGCTCCTCGTTGTTCGAATGTAGTCGCTGCCTGGCCCATCTTCGCGGGTCGGCTAGGCGCGGCGACCGATGCTCATCAAAAAACTGATCAGTGCGCCGATCAGAAACACGACGAATAGTATTTTCGCGATACCGGCCGCACCGGCCGCGATGCCGCCAAAGCCAAAGAAGGCGGCAATCAACGCGATGATGAAGAAGACGACGGCATAGTGAAGCATGATCGCACCTCCTGGGACAGCAGTCTTACTTCGGGCAACCGGCAGTGTCCGCGGATCGGCTTGGCTTTGCAGTCGGCAGTCGTCGTCGCCCTTTGTAGGACATAGCTCACGCCCAGGAGCTCCTAGGACTCAGGCGCGGGGCGTTTCTGCGATACTGCCCTTCGATGAAGACGCTACTCATCGTGTACCACTCCATGACCGGCGGGACTCTGCAAATGGCACAGGCGGCAGCCGCCGGGGCCCGCAGCGAGCCTGCGTTGCGGGTGTCGCTGCTGCGCGCCGAGGATGCGCAGGCGAGCGATGTGCTCGATGCCGGCGGCTATATTTTTGCGACCCCGGAGAATCTGGCGGCGATGTCCGGAAAGATGAAGGATTTCTTCGATCGTACTTACTATGCCGCGCTCGATCGGCTCAACGGCAAGCCGTACGCAACACTGATCTGCGCCGGCAGCGACGGCCGAAACGCAGCACAGCAGATCGAACGTATCGCAACCGGCTGGCGTCTACGGCCCATTGCCGATCCGATCATCGTCTGCACGCATGCAGAGTCCGCGGAAGCGATTCTGCGGCCGAAGCACATTACCGAGCAGGATCTGAAGTCCTGCGAGGAGCTGGGGGCGACATTGGCCTCGGGCATCGCGCTCGGAATATTCTAGCGATCCTGGGAATTCTAGCGAGGACCCTATGTACGCGTACGCGCGCAGTTTAGCCGCGCCCTTGCTGCTGCTGGCGGGATTGGCCTGCCACCCCGCGCAATCGCAGTCCGTTGCGGCACCGGAGCCTGCGGGCGCATCCCGAGCGGACGGCCGCGCGACCCCAAGTAAGTCGCGGCCTCAGGGCTCGAGGTATTGGCTATTATCAGGGATTAGATTGCACGAGTGCCTACCATGCTTGACGTTTTCATCCATTGGCTCGGTGCCACCCCGGTCAGTCAGTTGATTCAAAAGGTGTTCTGGATCATCCCGACGGTGCAGGCCGTGCATATTCTTGCGATATCGGTGGTTCTGGCATCGATGGCGATGTTCGATCTGCGGCTGCTGGGACTCGCGGGTATGCGCAGCAGCATCGCGTCGCTGTCCCGGCGTTTCATGCCATGGCTCTGGGGCGCTCTCATCGTGCTGGCCGCGAGCGGCAGCATTCTCATCGTCGGGGAACCCAAGCGCTCGCTTGGCAACCTGTCCTTTCTGTTGAAAATGTGCATGCTGGCGACGGCGATCATCGTGACGCTCGGCTTTCAATCCGTGCTGAAGCGCGATCTCAAGGGCGGCAGCGCCGATTTGGCGCCGGCGCACGCCATGCTCGCCAAGATCACCGGACTTCTGTCGATTACGCTCTGGGTGGGGATCGCGGTCGCCGGGCGATTGATCGCCTACACAGGATAGGCCGTGTTCGATCGCTTCCTGCAATGGCTGGAATCCACGCCGCCTGCGATTGCCATCAGCGAATCCTCCTGGCTCTTTCCGGGCATCGAAAGCGTTCATGTGCTCGCCATCGCCTTGGTGGTGGGTTCGATCACCATGGTCGATTTGCGGCTGCTCGACGTCAATCTGCGTGAACGGCCCGTCGGCGAATTGATCGCCGAAGTACTGCCCTGGACGTGGATCAGCTTCGCGGTCGCGGTGTGCAGCGGCGCACTGCTGTTTTCGTCCAACGCAACCCATTATTGGGGCACCGTCCCGTTTCGCGCGAAGATGCTCCTGCTCACCCTGGCCGGCATCAATATGCTGGCGTACCACGCCACCATCCATCGATCCGTCGACCTCTGGGGCCGCCGGCCCCCAACCCCTCGGGCCGCCAAGATCTCCGGCGGATTATCCCTGGGGTTATGGATTGGTGTGGTGACGCTGGGTCGTTGGATCGGGTTCGTCTGACGGCTACGGCGGCGGCGTGGTTGGGTTACCTTCGGCGGGGGCGGGGGTCGGTACGGGGCCCGGAGGCAACGTAGGTGCGAGTGCGTGCGCGCGAGTCAAATCGCTGGGCGAGGCGGGAAGCTGCTGCATCTCCAAGGTCGTGGGGTTGATCACCGAGGGGTTGTCGCGCAGCTTCACGTACAGTGGGCCGGCGCTCGGATGCGGAACCGGCAGCGCAGATCCCAAGAACCCGTCGGGAACCTGCACCGGATGGCTGAATCCCGGGTCGTTGGATACGGAGTCGACCAGAAACAGATTGGCCCCGGAGAGTTTGCATGCCAGCTCCGGCGTTGCGGGGCAGGCGAGGTCCTTCAGCACGGGCAGACGCACCAGCGTGCCCAGGGGTTGCCAGTCTCCGGCGATTCCCTTGGCTACCACCCGAAATTGTAGAGGTCCGAAAGCGGACGTGCCGAACGCCTTGGCGGGATTGAGCGTGGCCACGGCCACTTGAGCATTCTCGAGCGTGATGCCGCCGTTGATGAAGTTCAACACCGTCGCGGACGACTCGTCGCCCGTGGCGACCTCGATATTTTCGTCATGTGCAAACGCCGCCGGCCACTGGGTGCGCACGGCGAATGTGAGAGTGGCATCCGGCGGCAGTTCACCTTGGTCGGCCAGCTGAATATTGCTGTCCTTGCTCGAGGATGACGGTTGTACGCTCTTGCCGATCAGTGTCGCCCGGGGACGCGGCGCATCCACGGAGGCGATCACCGGCATTATCCGTCCATCTTTCAGCGTGACTTTCGCGGCAACGCCGCGTTCTTGCTTGAGGTTCGCCGCCGCCTGTGCGTCCTGTGCGACCATCGGCAGTTCATCGCCCCCGTTGCGGGTGGACAGCTCGCCCGGCACGAAGGCGACGTTTCTGATCGACAGGCTCGCGACCTCATCCAGGCGACTGCCCTTCAGCACCCCTTGCGCGTCGCCGGCATGCACGGCGAAGCCGTCGTAATGACCCGCCTCGGCAAAGGTCTGTATCGAGATCGGTTGCGCCTGACTGACGCCGTACTGGGTCACCAACAGGGTCATGGCACCCGGCTTTGCTTCCTGAAGCGGCAACTTCACCTCGAGTTCATTGGGTTTGACCGTCTTCCAGTCAGCCTTCAGCTCTTTGCCTGCGGGGTCCTTCAGCATGATGCCGTCGACGCAGCTGACGCTGTCCGCCTGCAGGTGAACCGTATCCTGACGGCCGACGACCAGCGCGTCTTCGTCGCCGGCAGCGAGCTCCCAGGACTTCGCGTGCGCATTCATCAACAGGAAGCTCGGACCGTGGTAGCGCTCGAAGCCCCAATACGCTTGCAAGGTCGCGTGCACGCTGTCCCCCAAGTCGACGGAATGCAGCGCTGTGGTGTCGACGACGTAACCACCCTTCACCGCATCGGCGTCGGCGGGCAGATCGATGCTCTTTCCATCTTTCCCCGACAGGCTCAGCGTCGCGTCATGCGTGTAACCGGTCGAAAATACCAAAGGCGCGCCGTCCACAGGCAACACCAGAGCGGTTCTGCCTGCGCAGTAAATCTCTTTGGGATTGACCGCATGCAATGGAGGCAACTGGGGAGTTTCCACCGCCGGCAGCGCCGCAACCAACACCGATTGCGGGTCGTGAAAGGAAGGAGCCGCGTTCAGCGTCAGCGCGAGTTTGTCGCCATGCAGCGAAGCCAAAGCCGGAATGTATTGATAGTGCGCGGTACGGAAGGAGTCGAAGATGCGCGCAATATCGAGGACCGATGCGATGTAGGGGCTGTAATAGCCGTAGCTCAATTGTGGGGTATAGCTCGCCTCCATTGCCAGATCACTGCCCGGGCCCGAAGTCAGCGCCTCGACGATCGACGTGCTGTGCCCGTCATTCAAGATGAGCGACTCCTGACCCTGCGTCAGGCAGGGCGCTTGCAGCGCGGGAAGCCTCTCGAGGCATTTCTCGTCGACTTTGATCGCGAGGCTCCGGGCCAGCAGCGGGGCGGCCTCGGTCAGCGTGGCCGGATCGGAGTCGTTGAGGGCGCGGATCGCCGAGAGATACCGTTCCAAGCGAGAGCGATCCAGCGCCGCCTGGTTGAGGTCCTGCGACGTGCGCACGAATGCACCGGGACGCCCCCGCACCGCACTCACCAGAGTCTTGAAGTCACCGCCCGTTTCCGGCGCCAGAAATACCAGCACCTGCTGGGCGCCCTCCGGCACGGTTACCGTCAATCCGTCATGGGCGCATTTGCCCGTCCAGGTCTTGCAGGGGAAGAACCAACTCTCCGGCGGGGGATTGGTTGAGCCGCTCAAAAATGCGATTACCATCAAATAATGGGCTGATTGCGTAGCCGGAAAATCAGCCTTGATCCAAATCCGGTCGCCGGCGGCCAGATTGGGAACTTCCGACGCCGGCAGCGTCTGTGTGCCTCGGGTGATTTTGACGTCGAGGGTCGGACCGGCGAGGTCGAACGGCGCGGGAGCGGCATGCGCCGTTGCAGCGAGAATTATTGCTAAAATGAACGGGCGGCTTCGCAAATGCATGGGATCCTCGGTACCTCTTGGTGGGGGTGCAGCCGGGTTAGAACGCCGTTCGCCCGCGAAGTTCGCGCCCGCGGCAAGGTACCGGGCTTTCGCGCTGTCAGCGGAATAGGGCGCTTCAACCGTGTTCCGGCGTCCCATCGGGTAGAGCAGGGCCGGAGAGTATGGTTGCGATGGTATTTAGTCAGCACATATGGACACAGGATCTTAGGCCAATCATGAATTACAAGACTGCGCCGCGCGCGGATCAACGCATATTTCAAGGGGAGCACGAGCATGGCTAGAGCGCGGCAGCAATGCACACACCTCGGCATGGTAAAGGCCGCGGCTCCAAGCGGCGATGGCTGTCAGGAATGCCTCGCCATGGGCGACACTTGGGTGCATCTTCGCTTGTGCAGGACGTGCGGACATGTAGGGTGCTGTGACGATTCGAAGAATCGACATGCGCGCAAGCATTTCCAGAAATCCAAGCACGCGATCATTTCGTCATTCGAGCGCGGAGAAGATTGGAGCTGGTGCTTCATCGACGAGATCGAGGTGTTCTTGTCATGACTGCGCAACTCAACGACGAAGGCATCGCCGAGAAACCCCCCTTCAGCGGCCGCAAGGCGCAGATGTTTCCGCAATTGACTCCGGCGCAGATTGCGCGGCTGGAGGCGATTGGCGCTCATGGCCGAATGAACAAAGGGGAAATATTGGCGGAGCCCGGCGATCGCCATCGTCCGATGCTGGTGGTTCTCTCGGGCAGCATCGAAGTGGTCCAGCCCGGCATGAATGGGGAAGTCTTGGTCGTAGTGCACGCGGCAGGCAGCTTCACCGGAGAAATGAGCACGCTTCAGGGAATCGGCGCCTTGGTCCGGGCCCGCGTCCGCGATGCGGGCGAGGTCCTGGTGATCGCCGAGGATCGCCTGCGCACCGTCATTCAGACCGACTCGGACCTCAGCGAACTGTTCATGCGCGCCTTCATCTTGAGGCGCGTCGGTCTGATCGCCTCCCAGGCGGGCGACGTCATTTTACTGGGTTCGAGCTACTCGGCGGGAACGCTGCGGCTACAGCAATTCTTGACCCGAAATGCGTTTCCGTACGTCAACCTCGACGTGAACACGGATCCGTCCGTACAGACGCTGCTGGAACGCTTTCATATCAAAGCCGACGAGGTTCCCGTGGTGCTGTGCCGCGGCGAAGTGGTGCTCAAGAATCCCAGCAATGAAGAAGTAGCCGCCTGCCTGGGGATGAATCAGCAGATCGACGATGACCGAATCCGGGACGTCATCGTCGTGGGCGCCGGGCCGTCCGGGTTGGCAGCCGCCGTCTACGCCGCCTCGGAGGGGCTCGATGTGCTGGTGCTCGAAACGGGCACGCCCGGCGGCCAAGCCGGATCGAGCTCGAAAATAGAAAACTATCTCGGATTTCCCACCGGCATTTCCGGCCTGGCACTGGCTGGCCGCGCGCGGGTTCAGGCTCAGAAATTCGGCGCCGAAATCAGGACTGCTTACTCGGCGTTGAAACTGAATTGCAATGAGCGGCCGTATGCAGTCGAACTTTGTCACGGCAATGCGGTGCGCGCGCGTGCGATCATCATCGCAACCGGCGCGGAGTATCGCCAGCTCGCGATCGAAAATGCGTCCCGCTTTCTCGGCACGGGTGTGTATTACGCGGCGACGGCCACAGAAGCCAGGCGCTGCGAGATGAAGGAAGTGATCGTGGTGGGCGGCGGCAATTCGGCGGGCCAAGCCGCGGTCTTTCTCGCGAGCAAGTGCCGTCACGTGCACCTACTGGTTCGATCCAAGGGGCTGGCCGACTCCATGTCTCACTATCTCATCCGCCGTATCGACGAAACTCCCAACATCACGCTGCACACGAGCACCGAGATCGCGTCGCTGGAGGGCGATGAACAACTGGAACGCGTGGTGTGGAAGACGGCGCCGGACCACGTCCTCGAAACGCATGCGATCGGTCACGTCTTTCTCATGACGGGCGCCGTGCCCAGTACACGCTGGTTGAAAGGCTGCATCGCGTTGAACGACAAAGGATTCGTGCGAACGGGGACTGATCTCAGCCCTGCGGATCTACCGGCTGCGAATGGGTCGGCCGCGCGGCCGCCGCAGTCTTTCGAGACGAATTGGCCCGGGATTTTCGCGGTCGGCGACGTGCGCTGCGGAAGCGTCAAACGGGTGGCGGCCGCGGTCGGCGAGGGTTCCGCGTGCGTGCAGCAGGTGCACCAGGCACTCCACGATTGAAGGGTGTCGACTTCATGCGGAACTCGTCGGAGGTCGCCCGCCACTTGATCGGCATGACATTGCTCGTCGACGGGGTCGGTGGAATCATAGTCGAGACCGAGGCATACGATAGAGAAGATCCGGCGTCACATAGTTTCTCGGGTCCGACGCCGCGCAACGCCGTGATGTTCGGGCCTCCCGGCCGTGCATACGTTTATCTTTCCTACGGCATCCACTGGTGCCTGAATTTCGTGTGCCGGGAAGCCGGGCATGGCGCGGGTGTGTTGATTCGCGCCCTGGAGCCGACGGCCGGCGTTTCAACGATGATCAAGCGCCGCCGGCAGCACGATCCGCGAATGCTCTGTTCGGGACCCGGCCGGCTTGGACAGGCACTGGCCATCACTCGCGCACTGAACGGCAAAAGGATCGATGCGGCGCCGTTCAGTTTGACGGCGGCGAGCACGCGGGCCCGGGTCGTGTGCGGGCCGCGGATAGGCATCTCCAAGGCGGTCGAGCGGCCTTGGCGCTATGGACTGGCGGGCTCGCGCTACCTCAGCCATCCGTTTCGCTGATCGTATCCGCTCCCATGAGTACGCTCATTGGTTGACCACGATGCTCCTTTGCGGTATTTCTCGACCCGCACCGGGGCGATTTCACTTTGCAGTGCAAAGATCATGAGGGTGGTAGATGAAAGAGTTGCAACAGGCCCTGTCCGAGATTCACTCCATCCGCACCCAGGTGGCGCATGGCACGGAATTTCGCGGTTATGGTCCGGCATCGATTGCCGCGAGCGGAATCCTGGCCCTGCTGGTCGCGGCCGCACAGACGCAGTGGATGGCGAGGTCTTCGAAGGCGGACCTTACCCTTTGGCTCGGCGTTTGGGCAGGGACCGCCGTCGTGTCGGTGTTTCTGACCGGCCTCGAGACCTTCGTGCGTGCTCGGCGCGTGCACGTCGGATTTGCCAGAGAAATGGTCCAATCCGCAGTCGCGCAGTTCCTGCCCGCCGTCATGGTCGGATTCTTGCTCACCGTCGTGATGATGCGGGTCGCACCGGAGGAATGTTGGATGTTGCCCGGCCTCTGGGAGTTGATATTCAGCTTGGGGGTATTCGCCTCGTGCCGATTTCTTCCACGACAGATGTTTGCCGTCGGCGTCTGGTATCTGGCGGCCGGACTCTTTTGCTTGGTCGCCGGAAGCGCCACCCACGCGCTCTCGCCCTGGACGATGGGCATTCCGTTCGGCGTCGGCCAGCTTCTGGTCGCAGCCGTGCTACAGTTTCGGTATGGAGAACCTCTTGAATAAGCGCGGCGGCAAGAAAGGCGCCGTTCCCCGATTCGCCTACGACGGGCTGGACCGCGTCATTCACGAGCGCGCTCGCTTGAGCGTACTCACCTCGCTGGTCACTCATTCGAGAGGGTTGCTGTTCGGCGACCTGAAACAGCTGTGTGCGCTGACCGACGGCAATCTCAACCGGCATTTGCAGGTACTCGAAGAAGCGAGGCTGATCGCAATCACGAAGGGCGTGCAAAATAACCGCCCGCAGACGTTTTGCCGCATTACCGCTTTGGGGCGCAAGCGCTATGTTGAGTACCTCTCGGTACTCGAGCAAGTGCTATTGGATGCGGCAACCGCCGTCAGATCCGAATGGAGCGCGAAAGCAGCGACCTGAGAAAAACGTTGGAAGCGACCGCACCGCGGCGATGGGGATTTCGGGCTGTCGGTCACTTGCATCTCGTTGTCAAGACCGTTACTTTGGCCGACAAAGCGAACCAGCGTCAAGCGTCGCTTGTCGCAGCTCATTCGCACGGCGGCTACGCTGCGCGGACCGTCATCCCCCAAAGAGGAACTCATGCGTGATCCTGTCATGAACCAAGCAAGAGTCATCGTGTCCCTGTCCCACGGACGTGCAGAGTGACCGCATTCGCTCACTTGGAGTTCCCGTGGGTGGGATTCGCGCTCGCGGCGTGCGCCATGGTCTATGGCATCGTCTCGTGTGCCGCCGCGAGCATGCGGATTCGATCCTCGCGGCTCACGGCGCGGGACCCGCAGTGGCGGGAGGTTCGCTACCGCGTGACCCGTGACGGATCGGCGCAGCCCGTCGCGAGGACTTGACGCGTAGGCCCAATGCAAAAATTCTTGATCGTCACCGCCGATGACTTTGGGCTGCACGAAGCCGTCAACGAGGCGGTTCAGCAGGCAAGTGCGGCGGGGGTTCTCACGGCGGCGAGCCTGATGGTGGCGGCCCCCGCCGCCGCCGACGCAATTCGGCGCGCGCGCGAGCTGCCGAACTTGCGCGTGGGGCTGCATCTCGTCCTTGCGGACGGCAGCGCAATGCTGGCGCCCGATCTCATCCCGGCTCTCGCCGACGGAGCCGGCCGCATGAACAGCCGGATGTTCGTCAACGGCGTACGTTTCTTCGCGTTTCCCGGGGTGCGCAGACAGCTGGAAGCGGAGATCCACGCACAGTTTGCGGCGTTCGCGCGTACGGGGCTGACTCTCGATCACGTCAACGTGCACAAGCATTTCCATCTGCATCCAACCCTGTTGGAGATGCTGCTGCGAATCGGCCGCGAGTACGGTGTTGCGGCGGTGAGGGTGCCCGATGAGCCCCTTTGGTTCGCCGCACGGGCAGGCCATCGGTTCTCAGGCGCCAATGCCGCGCTGCTGGCTCCTTGGATTGCGCTCATGAAGCGCCGATTGCGCATGGCGCAAGTGCCCTATAACGATCGCATATTCGGCGTGGCTGCGAGCGGCGCCATGGACGAGGCGAAGCTGCTGGCGATTCTCGAGCGGCTGCCTGAGGGCGTGACGGAAATCTATCTTCACCCCGCCACCGAGTCCGGGAGCGCGATCGCTGCGTCGATGAGCGCGTACGCCCACGCCGAAGAGCTGGCCGCGTTGTTGAGCCCACGCGTCCGCGCCGCCATCGCGGCTGCCGGGATCGGCCACGGCGGCTTCGCGGACGCGCTGCGCGCGCGCCGTCTGCATGCGGTGTGACATTTAGCCTGTCTGACCAATGATGCGCCTGCTGCGGTCGCCTCTTGCGACGGCTCGTTGGTCGGACGGCTCCTGGCGCGCAGCTCAGGCCCCGAGTTGCTTTTTTGCTTGCCCGCGTT
>Ga0210410_10002926_pt1 | contig 15228 bp, 17 predicted proteins | sample IncBWC4MmetaG_FD_161058 | JGI IMG/M metagenome (GOLD analysis project Ga0210410, IMG submission 161058) | Forest soil microbial communities from Barre Woods Harvard Forest LTER site, Petersham, Massachusetts, United States - Inc-BW-C-4-M | ecosystem: Environmental > Terrestrial > Soil >... | reverse complement strand
AGTTGGGGGAGGATGAATCGTATCGCCTGGATATCAGCACCTCCGGCGCCCGGTTGAACGCGCCCACAACACTTGGCGTCATGCGCGGGCTGCAGACTTTCCTGCAATTGGTGCAGACCACGAGCGCAGGTTTTGCCGTGACTGCAGTTTCGATCGAAGACAGCCCGCGCTTTCCCTGGCGGGGATTGATGATTGATGTAGGCCGCCACTTTATCCCGCTCGACGTGCTGAAGCGCAACCTGGATGGCATGGCTGCGGTGAAACTGAACGTGTTCCACTGGCATCTCTCGGAAAACCAGGGTTTCCGCATCGAGAGCAAGAAATTTCCCAAGCTTCAGAGCATGGGCTCGGATGGCCTTTACTACACGCAGGACGAAGTTCGTGGCGTGATCGCGTATGCGCGCGAGCGCGGTATTCGCGTCGTTCCGGAATTCGATATGCCGGGGCACGCGACGGCATGGTTCGTCGGATATCCCGAACTGGCCAGCGGCCCGGGGCCTTATCAGATCGAGCGCCGGTGGGGCGTTTTCGATCCTGCCATGGATCCTACGCGTGAGGAAACTTACAAGTTTCTGGACGCATTCATCGGCGAGATGGCTGGTCTCTTTCCCGACCAGTTTTTTCATATTGGAGGCGACGAAGTAAACGGCAAGGAGTGGGATGCGAATCCCAAAATACAGGCGTTCAAGCGTGCCCACGGTCTGAAGGATAACAATGATCTGCAGGCCTACTTCAACCAGCGAGTGCAGAAGATCGTGGCCAAACACGGAAAAACCATGCTCGGCTGGGACGAAATTCTTCGTCCCGATCTACCCAAGAGCATCGTGATTCAATCGTGGCGCGGGCCGGACTCTTTGGCCCAGGCGGCGAAGCAGGGTTATCGCGGTTTGCTGTCGTCCGGCTATTACGTTGACCTGATGTGGTCAGCGGAGCGTCATTACTCGACTGACCCGCTCAGCGGCGCGGCTGCCAGCCTGACTCCGGAAGAGCAGAAGCGCATTCTGGGTGGCGAGGCTTGCATGTGGGCCGAGTACGTCTCGCCCGAGAATATTGACTCCCGTATCTGGCCGCGGACCGCTGCCATCGCAGAAAGATTGTGGTCGCCGCAGGATGTCCGCGATGTGAATTCGATGTACCAGCGCCTTTCGGTAGCGAGCAATTGGCTGGACGGGCTCGGCCTGACCCACAATTCGAGTTACGCTCCCATGCTTCGCCGCATTGCTGGGGCAAACGACATCGCTGCCCTTAAAGTTTTGGGCGACGTGCTCGAACCGGTGAAAGACTACACCCGGGAAGCGACCGCGCCCGCCCCAGCTACGAGCGCTTCATCGTTGAATCGTGTGGTGGATGCGGTTCGTCCGGAGAGCGCGACTGCAAGGCAGTTTGCGGATGCCGTGGACCAACTGCTTGGCAACGCCACCAAACCCGGTTCGGAGGCGCGGGTCAGAAACCTGCTCACTCACTGGCGGGATAACCAGGTTGAGCTGGGGCCGCAGTTTGAGAAGTCTCTGCTGCTCAATGAAGTTGCTCCTATCTCGCAGAACCTTTCCGCTCTCGGAGCGGCGGGACTGGCCGCTCTCGACTATCTCGACCGCGACGAACCGGCCCCGCCCGCATGGGTCGCCGAGCAACTGGCTCTGGTCGAGCAGGCCGAGAAGCCACAAGCCCAGCTGTTGATCATGGTCGCTCCGTCGGTCCGAAAGTTGATTCAGGCCAGCGCTGGTCACGCTGCGCCATCCTCATCGCCCGCGAAATAGTAGTACCCTGATGAGAAGAGAGGTGGGCAGTGGCATCTACAAAAGAACCTGGCCAGAAGGCGATCGCGGGCAGCGACGATTTCACCACCAAGCCGGAATCCTGGCCAAGTTTGCCGCTCGAGGCTTGGCAGGACACTTATGCCACGCTCCATATGTGGACCCAGATCGTGGGCAAGGTCCGCCTGGCGCAGAGCTCCCCCATCAATCATTGGTGGGAAGTGCCGCTTTACATCAGCGCGCGCGGGCTTACTACTTCCGCCATCCCGTACCGCGATGGCATCTTCGAAGTGGAGTTTGATTTTCTCGATCACAACCTCGTCATTAAGACCAGCCAGAACCAAACTAACAGCATTCCCCTCGCGCCCCGTTCGGTCGCGGATTTCTACAAAGAGTTCATGGCAGCGCTGGCCTCGCTCGGCATCGACGTGGAGATCTGGCACATGCCGGTCGAGATTCCCAATCCGATCGCTTTCGATCGCGATACCCAACACGCGTCCTACGATCGCGAATACGTGACCCGATTCTGGCGCATCCTGCTCGTTGTGGACAGCGTCTTCCACGAATTCCGCTCACGCTTCCTTGGCAAGAACAGCCCCGTCCACTTCTTTTGGGGTAGTTTCGACTTGTGCGTCACGCGCTTTTCCGGGCGGCGCGCTCCGGAGCGCGAGGGAGCCGACCTGATCACGCGCGAGGCTTATTCGCACGAAGTGATCAGCGCAGGATTCTGGCCGGGCGGCGGCGAGATCAAAGGCCCGGCATTCTACGTATACGCCGCCCCGGAACCTGCGGGCTTCGGGCAAAGTCGGGTTCGTCCTGGCAAGGCGTTTTACCATCCGCAGATGAAAGAATTCCTTCTGATGTATGACGATGTTCGTCTCGATCCCTCACCCAGATCTGCACTGCTCGAATTCCTGCAAAGCACTTACGAAGCCGGAGCCAACCTAGCGAAATGGGACCGGGCGGAGCTGGAAAAAGTCCCGTAGCATTCTCGAAATGAGACATTGACTAGGACCTTCACAAAGCTCCCAGAACAAGGGGTTTAGGCCTCCTTACGACGAGTGTCCAAGCCGGTGCTTCGTCCCTGCGTCAGATCTGCTTGGCCTTCCGTTACCTGTCAAAGGTTACCGACGGGTCCTATGATGAAATGTCTCTCATTCAACTATGGCGACCCCGACTCTCGAACCTAAGACCAGCGACACGGTCCAGGCACTGGTGCAACTCCTCCGCTCGCGCTCTTCGGAGGAGATCCGGCAGCGCATGTACGACAATCCGCCCGGAAGTCCGTGGTGGGCAGCCTGCAAAACCGAGCTCGATCTACGCAATAGCGAGCGAGCGGCCACGGCGCTTGTGGATACCTCACGCGTGCTGGACAAACTTCGCAGCGCCACCGACCACCTCGATGAACTCACCGGTAAGCTGGTGCAAGCTACCACCGATATGGCCGAAATAGTGAAGAGTGTGCGCGAATCCGGCAGACGGATGGAGATTGCAACTTACGTAATCGTTGGGTTGACCATCGTGCAGCTGTTTTATATAGCTTTCCAGTTTTCCGCCAAGCACTAGCGCGGCGACGGACGGTACGCCAGTCCTCCATTACAAGAAATGTGGACGCGAGCCCTTCGCCTGCGCTCAGGGCAGGCTCGCTCGTGCAGGCGTCCCCGCAAGCGAATCTGTTCTTTGCCCCACATGCCAGCCTCCGTTACCATAGCCGCCGTGGCTAACTATATCGGCGCCATCGATCAGGGCACAACCAGTACGCGCTTCTGCGTGTTTGACGCGGCCGGCAAGACCGTGGCCGTCGCACAAAAGGAGCACCAGCAGATCTATCCGCAGCCGGGATGGGTCGAGCATGATCCCGATGAAATCTGGCAGGCCACGCAGGATGTGATTGCGCAAGCTCTGCAGCAGAGAAATCTTCGCGCTGCCGACCTGGCGGCTATCGGCATTACCAACCAACGCGAAACCACGGTGCTATGGGACCGGAAAACCGGCAAGCCGGTGGCCAATGCCCTGGTCTGGCAGGACACCCGAGTAGATGATTACGTCGCAGAACTCTCCCGCGACGGTGGGGCCGACCGCTTTCGACGCAAGACCGGGCTTCCACTCAGCACGTACTTCAGCAGTTTGAAAATCCGCTGGCTGCTCGAGCATGCGCCAGGCGTGCGCAGGCAAGCTGAAACCGGCGACGTAGTCTTCGGCAACATCGATTCCTTTCTGACCTGGCACCTCACCGGCGGCTCCGACGGTGGACTTCACATCACCGACGTCACCAATGCCAGCCGCACCCAACTCATGGATCTCGACACGCTTTCATGGGACAAGGAATTGCTCGACGCGTTCGGCATTCCGGAAGCCATGCTGCCGCGCATCTGCTCGAGCGGCGAAGCTTACGGGACAGTCAAAGTCGGCGCGGCGAAGGGAGTTGCGATTGCCGGGATTCTGGGGGATCAGCAAGCCGCGCTGGTCGGCCAGACCTGCTTTAAGTCCGGCGAAGCCAAAAACACTTACGGTACGGGCTGTTTCCTGCTGATGAATACCGGGGAACGCGCCGTGCGCTCCTCCTGCGGTCTGCTTACCACCCTCGCCTACAAGTTCGGCAAAGAGTCCGCACACTATGCGCTTGAGGGCAGCATCGCCATCACCGGCGCGCTGGTGCAGTGGATGCGCGACAACCTGGGTCTCATCCGAGCGAGTCCCGAGATTGAAACCCTGGCGCGCACGGTAGAGGACAACGGAGGAGTGTACTTTGTGCCGGCATTCTCCGGTCTCTACGCGCCTTACTGGAAGCACAATGCCCGCGGAGTCATCGCCGGCCTGACCCGTTACGTCAACAAAGGACACCTGGCGCGGGCTGTGCTGGAAGCAACTGCCTTCCAGACCCGCGAAGTGGTCGAAGCGATGGAGCAAGATTCCGGCATTGCTCTGGATGTCCTGCGTGTGGATGGAGGCATGGTGGACAATGCTCTCCTGATGCAGTTTCAGGCCGATATCCTGAATCGACCCGTGGTGAAGCCTCTCATCAAAGAGACAACGTCGCTGGGCGCTGCCTACGCTGCCGGCCTGGCTGTTGGTTTCTACAAAAGCACTGACGATCTGCGTGCAAGGTGGTCGGTCGACCAAACCTGGAACCCGAGCCTGGACGAACCGAAGCGCGCCGAGATGTACCGGCTGTGGAAGAAAGCCGTGACCCGTTCGTTCGATTGGACTGAGTAGATTTTTCTGCTTACCAGATGGTGGGCAGTGCCTTGGATTTGCGAATATCGCTGTCTGCAGTGATCAGAGGAATTCCCTCGACCAATGCGGTCGCTCCGATGATCCGATCCGCCGGATCTTTGGGATAAGTGACCGGAAGCCCCATGGCCCGTACGCAAACCCGGCCAGTGATAGGAAGCACAACAAACCTGGATTCCACCTCGGTCAGGAAGGTTTCCAGACTGGCACTCAGATGGATACGGCTTTTGCTTTCGATCACGGCGATCTCCAGCAAGGTCATATCGGATATGGCCAGTCCCTGGCCACTGTGACGGGTCTCCTCAATGACCCCGGCGGCCTTCCTGGAAATCCTGGCCGGTTCCAGAGCCAGCCAAAGCACAACATGGGTATCGACGAGAATCATCGCAACTCGCCCCACTCGTCCGGGGAAAGGGCGGGGGAAACCACATCGCCGGTGATGCGACCCCGATTGCTGAAAAATCCGAAAATGTCGTCTACGCCGGTTTTGACCGGTACGAGCATTGCCACCGGCTGGCCGTGCTTGGTGATCACGACAGTTTCGCGCTTGGCCTTGACCTCATCCATGACGGCCAGACAATTGGTTTTGAACACGCCTGCGGGCATCGTTTTCATGGCCTGGGTCTCCTTAGAACCATAGTCATTATACCATGGTCATATTTGAGAGCGGGTGCAATTCTTGTGGGTGGTTGGAGTCGTGAGGAATTTGTACGCGACCGAGCGGTTGGTGTGGGCGAATGGGGCTTAGTCGCCCTCGCCCACCTTCAGCACTGCCAGGAATGCTTCCTGCGGAATATCCACGCGCCCGATGCGCTTCATGCGCCGCTTGCCTTCTTTTTGTTTTTCCAGCAGCTTGCGCTTTCGGGAAATGTCGCCGCCGTAGCACTTGGCGATCACGTTCTTGCGGATGGCCGAGACGGTTTCGCGGGCAATGATCTTCGATCCGATCGAGGCTTGGATTGCTACCTCAAACATCTGCCGGGGAATCAGTTCGCGCATTTTGGAAACCAGCAACTTACCGCGTTCGTAGGCAAAATCACGGTGCACGATGATCGAGAGAGCGTCTACAGGTTCGCCCGCCACCAGAATATCCAGCTTCACCATGGGCGATTCCCAATAGTCCGCGAGGTGGTAATCGAGCGAAGCGTAGCCGCGGGAGACGGACTTTAGCCGGTCGTAAAAATCCAGCACGATTTCGTTCAAGGGCAGCTCGTAGTGCAGCATCACGCGCGACGAACTCACATATTCAAACGTCTTTTGCTTGCCGCGCTTGTCTTCGACCAACTTCAGGATTCCGCCCACGTATTCTTCGTTGGTAAGGATGGTAGCCAGAATCACAGGTTCCTGGACTTTGGCAATCTCGCTCGGATCCGGCCAGCGTGAAGGGTTGTCAACTTCGATCAACGCGCCGTCGGTCTTGGTGATCTTGTAACGGACGCCTGGGGCGGTGGTGATCAGTTCGAGATTGAATTCGCGCTCCAGACGTTCCTGGATGATCTCCATGTGCAGCAGGCCGAGAAAGCCGCAGCGGAAGCCGAAGCCCAGCGCGACAGAGCTCTCGGGCTCGAAGAAGAAAGACGAATCGTTGAGGCGCAATTTTTCCAGGGCCTCGCGGAGTTGGGTGTGTTCGTGCGCATCCACGGTGTAGAGTCCGGCAAAAACCATGGGCTTGATCTCTTCAAAGCCCGGGAGCGGCTCGATCGCAGGATTGGCCTCGTCGGTAATGGTGTCGCCAATTTTGGTGTCGGCCACGGTCTTGCTGTTGGCCATCAGGAAACCGACCTCGCCGGCCCGCAGTTCATCCACCTCCACGGGCTTGGGAGTCAGAACGCCGAGGGTTTCCACTTCCAGAACCCGGCCATTCCACATCAGGCGAATCTTTTGTCCCTTGCGGATGGTGCCTTCGAAAACCCGGGTCAGCACAATCACGCCGCGGTAGGGATCAAACCAAGAGTCAAAAATCAGGGCCTGCAACCGGTGGTCTGGATTGCCCTTCGGCGGAGGCACGCGCTTCACGATGGCTTCGAGAACATCGGGCACGCCCAGGCCGGTTTTGGCGCTGATCAGCACGGCGTCAGAGGCGTCGAGGCCGACCGCGCCTTCGATCATCTCCTTGGTGCGCTCCACATCGGCGCTGGGCAGATCGATCTTATTGATGACCGGAATAATCTCGAGGCGGTTGTTGATGGCGAGGTAGGCGTTGGCCAATGTCTGCGCTTCCACCCCCTGCGACGCGTCGACCACCAACAGCGCGCCCTCGCAGGAAGCCAGCGAGCGCGAGACTTCGTAGGAAAAGTCCACATGGCCGGGCGTGTCGATGAGGTTGAGTTGGTAGAGTTGGCCGTCCTGTGCGGTGTACATCATGCGCACGGCATGCGCCTTGATGGTGATGCCGCGCTCTCGCTCCAGGTCCATGGAGTCGAGCACCTGGGCCTGCATCTCGCGCGCGGTCAGCGCCCCGGTCAACTCAAGCAGGCGATCCGCCAGCGTGGATTTGCCGTGATCAATGTGGGCAATGATCGCAAAATTACGAAGAAAAGCGGCGTCCATGGGTGCGGCGGTCAATGTTTGATTCTAACAGGGCGGACACCGGACGTCGGATCCCGGACCTCGGACTTCGGCCTTACGAGCGCCAACGCTTTGGGGCGCGTTGCCGAGGTCTGACGTCTAACGTCGAACGTCTGAGCTCCGATATAAAATCAGACTTAGAACACTAACAGCATGGTTACTGTGCCGTTCACCGCGATCGATCACGTCCAACTCGCCATGCCTCCGGGCGGGGAGGACACGGCTCGCCACTTCTACCGCGATCTGCTTGGCATGGCCGAGATTCCCAAGCCTCCTGAGCTCGCGAAGCGCGGCGGATGCTGGTTTGAAAGTGGTAAAGTGCAAATTCATCTGGGTGTGGAGGAAGATTTTCGTCCGGCGAAGAAGGCGCATCCCGCCTTGCATTGCCGTGACTACGGAGCTCTTCTGCAACGTCTGTCCGAGGCCGCGGTGACCGTCGTCGAAGTGGCCGACATTCCCGGAGTACGCCGCTGTCATACTTACGATACATTTGGAAATCGCATCGAGCTCATTGAAGCGTGACAGAGACTTCCATGCTCGTGCTCGCTTCGGCTTCTCCGCGCCGCCAGGAATTGCTGCGAAATGCGGGAATTCCGTTTACGGTGTACCCCGCCAACATTCCTGAACTACCTCTAGCAGAGGAGAGCCCGCGCGCTTGCGCGGAACGCCTGGCGCGGGAGAAGGCCCGCGCCGTACTCCGCCAGCAACCCGGCAAGCTTGTTCTGGGAGCGGATACGATCGTCGTCGTCGATGACGAGATTCTCGGCAAACCCCGCGATGAAGCCGACGCGATGCGCATGCTGCGTCTGCTTTCGGGACGAACACATCAGGTCATCACCGGAGTGTGCCTCGTTGGGGCACTGAGAACCGAGGACCAGAAACTGGAAGCTGGGTTTGAAGACACCCGTTCCGAAAGTACGCTAGTGTCCATGGCCACGCTCAGCGCCGAAGATATTCATTCCTACATCGCCAGCGGCGAACCGATGGACAAAGCGGGCGCCTACGCCATCCAGGGCACGGCTTCGCGTTGGATTCCCCGCATTGAAGGCGATTATTTCAACGTGGTGGGCTTACCGGTAGCGCTGGTGCAAAGGATGCTGCAAGAGCATGGTGCTTGAGGAGAGAAATCCAGACCAACTGGAAACCTTGGCGATGCCTAGGCCTTTTTGTCGGGGTCCTGTTCACCGTCTTTTACGGCTGACTTGAAGTTCTTGATGCCTTCGCCCAGTCCTTTGCCCAGATCGGCCAGCTTGCTGGGTCCGAAGATCAGAAGTGCAATGGCCAGAAGCACCAGAATTTCCGGCAACCCTAATTTTCCAGGCATGTGAGACCTCCCTAGCGGGTTCGCCAAGCACTGGTGAGCCGTTTCCAGTTGGCGAGGAACCCTGTGGAAATTCTAGGCTACCCGGTCGCTGTAGTCAAAGAATCTCCCCCGCTGACGACTCTCCGATACGCCGATGAGTTTGGAGCACTGCGGCGCGGGCGAGTCGCCCGCGTACACCTTAAGCACGCTCTATCAGTTCCGCCAGCAGGGTTGCCCGGCGGGGTAGCTCGGAAATTATGATGGACTCGTGAGCAGCGTGCGCGCCTTCACCCACCCCTCCCAGGCCGTCGAGCGTTGGGACTCCCAGGCTGGCTGTGAAGTTTCCGTCCGAGCCCCCACCGACGGCCGCCTCTTCCAGTTTCCAGCCCAGTCCTTTTGCAATCTCCGAAGCTTTCTTGTACAGCATGACAACACCAGCGCTCCGCTCCATCGGTGGACGATTCACAGCCCCCTTGATCTCCAGCTTGCATTTGCGATTGAAGGGTTTGAGGGCCCTTAACTGGCGGTCGATTGCAGCCGCGTCTTTCATGTGGGTCACACGGACATCGAGTGAAGCGGTGGCCTGGGCGGGGATTACGTTCGTCCGCGTGCCTCCGGAAATTACTCCCACGTTCAACGTGAGCCCCCGTTTAAGATTGACGAGCTTGGTGATGGCTGTGATTTGCCTGGCCATTTCAACGATCGCGCTCTCACCTTTGTCGAAATCCAGGCCGGAGTGCGCCGACTTTCCGGTCACATTGATGGTGTACTCGCCGACGCCCTTGCGGGCGGTCTTCACCGCACCTTTCAATCCGTAGGAGGGTTCCAGCACCAGGACCGCTTCAGATTTCCTGGCGAGGCTTTCAGTAATGCGACGCGATGATTCGCTGCCCACCTCTTCGTCGGTCACCAGAAGCACCGTGACTGGACGCGGCACCGTATCGCCGTGCCAGGTGCGCAGTGCTTCAAGCGCATGCAGGATTAGCGCAATGCCCGACTTCATATCGAGCGCGCCCGGCCCCCAGAGCCGTCCGTCGCTCACACGGCATGGCATGGTGGAGAGCGTTCCCATGGGGTACACGGTGTCAATGTGGCCGAGCAGCAGGATGGGCCGGCCGCTGCGCGCGCCGGAGAAGTCCACTTGCAAATGGTCGCCGTAGCCCTGAGCGCGATGGAATTTTGCGTGGCCACCGATTTTCTCGAAGCGGCCGGCCAGAAGGGCGCCCAGTTGGTCCACTGCCGCTTTGTTGTCGCTGGGGGATTCGATTTCCACCAACTGGCGGATGGTTTCGGTGATGGCATCTTTCCGCTCGGTAAAAAAGCGCAGTCGATTGGCGGCTTCATTGGGGACGGGCTGGGGCTGCGATGCTTGTGGCTTCTTCAGGACTTTCTTCATAGTCGTAGTTTCTAGTGGTTCAGTACGATAAATTCTCTAGACGAGGCGTCATCCTGAGGGACTTCAGTCCCGAAGGATCTGGCGCGTGTCTGCACATTCGTAAATCAGGGCATAAGCGCTTCACGCAAGATGCTTCGCAAGCTCAGCATGACGCCATCATTGAGAGGCTGAGCCAACCCTCGTATTCTCTCAGTATTCCGTGGCTGAGTCGCGGTACAGTATAATCTTCGCTCCTAACGAGTAACGATAAGCACCTGACGAGAGAAAATGACCGACACCGCTCACCCAGCGACCGCATCTCCGGCGCCGGTAAAGACCACGCTGGACATCGTCGATATTTTCCGCATTTTGCCTCACCGCTTTCCTTTTCTGCTGATCGACCGCGTGATTGAGATCCAGCGCAAGCAGCGGATCGTGGCCATCAAGAATGTGACCATCAACGAGCCTTTCTTTGCCGGGCATTTTCCCAATCTGCCCATCATGCCAGGGGTCTTGATTGTGGAGGCCATCGCGCAGGCGGGAGGGGCGTTGCTGCTTACTGAAGTGGAAGACCCGAAGGACAAGCTCATCATGTTCACCGGCATCGAGCGGGCAAAATTCCGCCGGCCAGTGGTGCCTGGCGACCAGTTGCGCATCGAAGTTGAGCTGAAGAACTGGAGAGTACGCCCGAGCATGATCGCCGTCCGCATGGAGGGCATTGTGTACGTCGGCGCCAGGCGCGTGGCCGAAGCCGTTGTCAGCTGTCAACTGGTGGAAACCGCCCGCGGGCGCGGCGGGTCGGACAGCGCTGGTGCAGCCTCGGACACGGACGAACCGGAATAAGCTCCCGTATGGCGAAACGCCCGCAGACAACCAGTTCCTCGCTGCGTAAGTCCACCGCGAAGTCTTCCGCGATTCATCCCACCGCAATCGTCGATCCCCGCGCAAAGGTCCACCCCTCCTGCAAAATCGGTCCTTATTGCGTGCTCGGCCCGGAAGTCGAACTGGGCGAAGGCTGCCGCCTGGTTTCGCACGTCACCATTGAGGGACCGACGAAAATCGGAATGGACAATGGTTTCTTTCCCTTCTCTTCAATCGGCATGGCGCCACAGGACATCACCTACGCCGGTGAACCCACGCGTCTCGAGATCGGCGACCACAACCAGATTCGGGAGTTTGTCACCATCAATCGGGGCACGGTCAAAGGCGGCGGATTGACCCGCGTAGGCAGTCACACGCTGGTCATGGCTTACACGCACATCGCCCACGATTGCCTCATCGGTGACCACGTCATTCTGGCCAATGCCGCAACCCTGGGGGGCCACATCACGGTGGGAGAGTGGGCGGTAGTGGGAGCGCTTTGCCCGGTCCATCACTTTGTCCGGATTGGAGCGCACTCGTTTATTGGCGGCGGTACGACCATCACGCGGGATGTGCTGCCTTTTTCCAAAACGGCGGCAGCGCGGGACACGCACGCTTATGGTCTGAACGCTGTGGGCCTGGAGCGGCGGGGCTTCAGCAAGGAACGCATTCGCAAAATCCACCACGCCTACAAGCTCTTGCTGGCGTCGAAGCTCAATACTTCACAAGCGCTGGAGCGTATACGGTCCGAGCCAGACCGTGGGGATGATGTGGACATGCTGATAAGATTCATCGAAGCATCGGAACGCGGCGTGATCAAGTAGGCTGGCGGGACTTCTAACAGATCGGCCAGAGCCCGGGACACAATTTCTCCTCGTTGAGAACGTGGAAGATTGTCCACTCGTCGAGCACGTCAACCGCAGGATCCTTGGTTAGCTGTGCGTTGATCATGGCCCGAACCAGTTTCTCGACATTGCTTTGGGCCTCGGCTTTGCGTTCCGTGAATTCGTACAAACTGACTTTGTGGGCTTCGAGGCCGGCTTTGAGCAGGGCCTTGAAACCACTTTCACATTGGAGCGAGAACTTGAAACGATGCCTCGCCGCCGCTCGTAGCGCAGCTCCCCACATGTGTCCTGACGGGTGCCGGATAATGGACGGTGTCTCAGCCATAAGATGTTCGCGGGCGATCTCGCTCGGAGATTCGCGGTAGAAAGATTGTGCTACGTGACGCGAGGCATAATCAAGCGCCTGTTCGGTTCGGTGATGGCAGCCCTGAAAATGTCCACTTCTGCACACAGCGTCATCCCGAGCTTGCGAAGGATCTGGCGTGCGAGGGATCGGTACATTGCCTCGGCATTTGTGCCGGTACACGCAAGATCCTTCGGGACTGAAGTCCCTCAGGATGACGCCGGTGATTTTGTTTTGGTTGATAGCGCTGAGAAAGCATCGTAACCATGCCTGAGCGAATCGGTCTCATCGCCGGAAACGGAAGCTTTCCCCTACTGGTGCTGGACGCTGCGCGCGCCCAGGGGTTCGACGTGATCGTCGCAGCGATCAGGGAAGAAGCATCGGCGGAAATCGAGCAACACGGAGCCACGGCGGTGCATTGGCTGTCCCTGGGCGAGTTGTCCCGGCTGATCGAGACCTTTCAACGGGAAGGCGTGCACCGCGCCGTAATGGCAGGACAGGTAAAGCACAAGCAGATTTTCTCCAGCATCCGCCCCGACTGGAAGCTGGCGAAGTTGCTGCTGTCGCTGGGAACTCGAAATACCGACTCCCTGCTTGGCGCCGTCGCCAAGACGCTGGCAGACGAGGGCATCACTCTAGAGAATTCAACATCATTCCTGGAGCCACTGCTGGCCCAGGCAGGCCTTCTCACCCAGCGGGCGCCGACGCCCCAGGAAAAAAAGGACATCGAATATGGACGCACAGTCGCCCGCCAGTTGGCGCAGTATGATATCGGGCAAGCCGTCGTGGTCGCGGAGTCGGCCTGTGTCGCGGTCGAAGCCATGGAGGGCACCGACGTCGCCATCGCACGCGCCGGGGAAATCATGCGGTCGCTGGCGGGAGACGCCTCTACGCTCGGTCGAGAACTCACGGTAGTAAAGATCGCTAAGCCGAATCAGGACATGCGTTTTGATGTGCCGGTGGTGGGAGTGAAGACGATCGAAGTGATGCGCCAGGCCGGAGCCACCTGCCTGGCACTCGATGCGGGGAAATGCCTGCTGCTGGATGGGAGTGCCATCATCGTCGCCGCCGACGCGGCTGGCATCACTATAGTGGCTGATTGACATGTCGGTCTGTTACTCGCAACCTTCTATCTGACAGCCTGGAGCTCTCCATGACTGAAGCCTTTCGCCTTGCCGATCAGATCCGCCGCGCCTTCGAAGGCAGTGCCTGGCACGGGGATTCCATTCTCGAACTGCTGGCCGACGTGAACGCTAAAACGGCAGCGGCCCGGTCGATCAAGGACGCCCACAGCATCTGGGAGATCCTTCTCCACATTGCAGCGTGGGATGACGTGGTCACCCGCCGCGCAGGCGGAACCGCCGTGACTCTCACCGACGCAGAGAATTTTCCCGCCGTCGTGGACGCCAGCGAAGCGGCCTGGAGCCAGGCGATCGAGACCACTAAGAAGACCCATCACGAGCTGATCAGGGCAGTGGCCGCCTTTCCCGACTCACGCCTGGCGGAACAGGTTCCGGGCAAGACCCAGAACTATTACAACTTTTATTACATGTTTAGTGGCATTGTGCAGCACGAGCTGTACCATGCCGGTCAGATCGCTCTGCTGAAAAAGGCCGCGAAGTAAATCTCTTGATCCCGGAGAATTGAAAAGCTGACTGACGACTTTATAAACGCTGCCGTGGTGGGAGTGGGCGCCTTCGGACGCAACCACGCCCGCATCTATCACCAGTTGGCCCAACAGGGGGAGGCTGTACGCCTGGTAGGAGTTGTGGATCCGGATGTGGCCCGTGCCGACGCTGTCGCCGCCGAATTTGGCTGCCGCGGGTTCGGGTCGGTCGAGCAGTTGGTGACCACGCACAGCGAGGTGCAAGCGGCCTCCGTCGCGGTTCCCACGCTGCTGCACCTCGAGACCGCACGCGGCCTAATGGAAGCCGGAGTCGATGTGCTGGTTGAAAAGCCCCTTGCCCCGTCGCTGGCGGAAGCCGACGAGTTGGTTGGCCTGGCGCAGAGTCTGAATCGAATCGGCCAGGTCGGACACCTGGAGCGCTTCAATCCGGCGGTGCGCGCCACGGCGCCGCTCATTACGCAGCCCATGTTTTTCGAGGTTCACCGGCTCAGCGTATTTACGCCCCGGTCACTCGACGTCGACGTCATTCTCGATCTCATGATTCACGATCTCGATGTCGTGCTTTGGCTGGTGAAATCGCCGGTGAAGGAAATTCGGGCCGTGGGTCTTCCCATTCTTTCCGGCAAAGCCGACATCGCCAACGTTCGTTTGGAATTTGAGTCCGGTTGCGTGGCCAATTTCACGGCCAGCCGGGTTTCGACCGAGCGCGTCCGCAAGCTGCGCTTCTTTCAGCCGCGGCAATATGTTTCTCTCGACTACAGCCGCCAGGAAGTCCTGGTGTTCAGCGTGGGCGACTCCGAAGGAACTCCTTCGGTCAATCCGCAGATCAAGGTAGCCAAACCGGCGATCGTGTCAGAAGAACCACTGCTTGCCGAGCTGAGATCGTTCCTGGAAGCGGTGCGGACACGCTCCAAACCGCTGGTTTCATTCGAAGACGGCCGGCGCGCCCTCGCCGTCGCTGTCGACATCGTGGCGGCGATACGGCAGCACGGCCAGAAAGCTCGGCTCGAACAGCTGCGCTGAATGCTCGCGCAAAACCGCGTAAGTGGTTGTTGCGCAACGATCCAATCGAAGTTCTTGTTTTACACTTCTTGACAATCCATCACAGCTCTTCGGGGTAACCTTTATTGACCAGGCAGGTACGAACATTAGTGCCTATATACGCTGGTTTTTCGCAGATATTCGAGAAAGATGCGAAAATGAAACGATCAGTCGTTGGTCGTTGGTCGCTCGTCGTCGGTCCTTCAGCGGCGCCATTTTGCCGGAAATTTTGGTCTGGGCTAACGACTAAAAGCTAACGACGTCAAGACCAACGACT
>Ga0210410_10002925_pt1 | contig 15228 bp, 9 predicted proteins | sample IncBWC4MmetaG_FD_161058 | JGI IMG/M metagenome (GOLD analysis project Ga0210410, IMG submission 161058) | Forest soil microbial communities from Barre Woods Harvard Forest LTER site, Petersham, Massachusetts, United States - Inc-BW-C-4-M | ecosystem: Environmental > Terrestrial > Soil >... | reverse complement strand
GCTCATTGGTGTCTTCCGCCGTGCCGAAGCCGGCAAATTGCCGCATCGTCCAGAGCCGGCCGCGATGCATGGTGGAATGAATGCCGCGCGTGTAGGGAGGCTCGCCGGGAAAGCCCAAGTCGCGGTCGGGATCCCAGTCCGGAAGATCCGCGGGCGTATACAGACGGCGAATGGGATATCCGGAAATCGTGGTGAACTCAGTTTGGCGCTCAGGACTTTTTTCGAGCGTGGGGCGGAGCGTGTTCTCTTCCCAGGAGCGTTCTTTTGCTGAAGGCGCGCGCGCGGAGGCCGGAGCGTCGCCGGTCGTGATGGTCGTGGTCGTCCCCTTGACCTTATCACTCATGATTTAGCGCCCCAATTTGTGCGCGTACCGGTCGGTACTTCAAAAGAACTCACACTTCCATGCTATGCGAAAGCGAAAACCGGAGCAAGCGGACGAGACGCAGTAGTCAGCAAAGGAAGAAGCGAGGCTGAGGAGGTTCTAAATCCGTTCCAGCCTCGCTCGAGAAACTAGCGTTGCCCTCCGTCACTCAAGCTCTTGAGGAGCTCTTCGGTGCCGACGACTTTTCCGTGAAGTGTGCCGGGGATTAGCGTTTCGCGCCCGATATCGCCGGACTTGGCGTCGGCGATGGTGACGTGATTGACCTCGAGGGTGCGGCCGAGGGCGCGTTCATAGTTGGCCTTGGCTTCCTCGAGGTTGGCGAGGGCGCGAAGCTCGGCGCCTTGAGCGGTGATCAGGTCGCGCTGGGTTTGAATCACCAGGTACGTCGTAGAGGCACCGAGCTGATATCTTTTCTGCTCGGCGTCAAACGTCTGCTGCTGCAATTCGCGACCCTTACTTGCGGCCGCGACTTGGGCACGGCCCTGCGTGAGTTGGATGTAAGTATTGCGCACATCCAGAAGTGCGGCGTTTCGCAGTTGCTGTTCCTGCGTTTCCAGTTGCCGTTGCACGAGCAGGGCGCGAGCGTGGAAAGCCTGAGCCGAGCGGTTGCGCAGCGGCAGCGTCAAAGTCAGTTGGCCGATATATTCGGGGAAGCGATTGTGGAAGATTTGGTTTTGCGCTGTCCCGAAGCCATGCTGAGAGGTGCCCTGCACGGGCGCATTGGCGGTCGGCTCGAAGATCGGAGTTGGCACGCCGCCAACGTCCACGGTGATGGGGTTGCCGTTGACGTCCACGATGGGCGCCAGCGTATTGCCTACGGTAGTCGGCTTGCCAAAAATAGTGGCGTTTCCCGCGAGCCCGCTGGACACATAGATCGCCTGCGCGGTGAGCGAGGGTAGAAGGGCGTTCTTGGTAGCGCGAACGTCAATCTCGGCGTTCTTGAGAGTGTAGACCTCTTCCTGAAGTTCGGGCCGCTTGGCAAATGCTTCCTTAACCGCATCTTCGAAGGAGGCCGCTTCGACGGTGGCGGGCTGCGATGGCTTGTCCGTAGGAATGATCTCCACATTGATGATGTTCAGAGCAAGTGGGTCTTTGGAGATGAAGTTTTTCAAGGTTTGCTCGTCTTGGAGTTGCGTCGTCTGCGCGACGACAAGGTTCTGAGTGTTTGTGGCGACTTCGGATTCTGACCGAGTCACATCGAGCGGCGCCAGGCTGCCGATCTCGAGCTGTTTTTTGTTGTCCTCGTACAGCTTTTGGGCAACAGTCACAGCTTGTTGATTGACCTTAACGTTTTCCCGAGCGTAGGCGAGTTCCCAATAGGCGGTAATGGTGTTGGTGATCGTGGTGATGGCTTGTTGCGCGAATGCCCAGTCCGCGATTTCGCGATTATTTTTGGCAATGCGAATGTTGCGAGTCCACATCAGCTTGCCGAAACCGTTCAACAGAGGCTGAGAAATAGAAACCGAAAGCGTTGAGCTTACGTCAGGATTGAAGAAGTTGGCGATGTTGGCGCTACTGCGCGTGTTGTTCCAATTTACGGTGAAGTTCGTTCCGGTCTGAAACGTCTGCGAATACTGGTTATTAAATTGAGTGGAGTGCGAAACGACGGAGGCCACGCCGGTAGTGCTGGTGGTGCCGGCGCCGGAAATGAACGGGTTGTTGATTGGTTGCTTGATGTCGGCAACCGAAGCGCTGCTCGTGACCAGGGGATCGAAGTTCTGATTAAAGAAGGCGAACGGGTTAATGCTGGCCGAAGAGCTACCAATCACCACTCCAGGCGTGCCGAAACCGGTGTTGCCCGCTTGGGCGTTGAGGAGGCCGGCGTCGGAGATCCAGGGGTAGTAGCGCTGGACAGCGATGTCCAGGCTGTTTTCGAGCGCCAGCTCGACCGCGTCCTGCAGGCTGATCTCCAGCTTGTTGTCATGAATGAGCTGATCGACGCGTGGTGAGTTGGTGAGCACTGGCGGATCGACGTGCAGCGATTCGTAGGGCTTGAAAATGTTCGGGAAGGCTCGTGGACCGCGGTTGTAACTGTGGCTTGCAACGCCCAGAGAAGACACGGGCGCGATGCTGGCCGCGTTAGAGGACACGGTGGGCGCCGGCGCGGGATTGGAAGGCGGGTTCTGGGCGGGGCTCTGTGCGAAAACCGGCGAAAGTGGCCCTCCGGCCAAAAGGCAGGCCAAAACGATAGCAAACAGAGATCGGGCCCATTCAGAAACTGTCCTCCCGGTATTTGCCCCTAAAATGGACCGCTTCAAGGTCCCCCTCAGCGTCTTCATAGTGATCTTTACCCTCGAGATTCTGTCCCATTGGGACGTTTTTAATTTGACCTAACTCTGTAAAACGCTCGAACCATGGATTTTGTTTCAATTGCGGACTGGATTTGAGGGCACGAGGCGTAATAAACCCTGTGCCGTGAACCAGAAACACGGCCGCGTTAGGTGCAACGAGGATAATGGACTCAGGGAGGCAAGACAAGGATTTGGCGGAGTTGATTTGGCGGAGTTGAAGGATGAAATCAGCCGTTTAGAGGAAGTTGTCTCTCGGGTGAAGGCAAGTTCGAGCGGAGAGCAAAAAAGTCAAACAGAAGACGAAGCCACGCGTGATGCAATCGAAGCGTGGCTCCGTCTCTCAACTATCGCGAGCCGCCGTCCCTAAAGAGGTCTTCCGTGCCGACGACCTTGCCATGAAGCGTGCCGGGGATCAGGGTTTCGCGTTCGACCTCGCCAGATTTGGCGTCGGCAATGGTGACGTGATTCACCTCGAGAGTGCGTCCAAGCGCGCGTTCATAGTTGGCTTTGGCCTCCTCGAGATTGGCCAGCGCACGGAGTTCCGTGCCCTGCGCGGCGATGAGGTCGCGCTGGGTGAGAATCACGTTGTAAACGGTGGACGCTCCGAGCCGGTATTTCTTCTGCTCCGCGTCAAACGTTTCCTGCTGGAGTTGGCGGGCTTCGCTGGCGGCTTCCACCTGGGCCCGGTCTTGCGTGAGGGCGATGTAGGTGTTGCGGACGTCGAGAAGCGCGGCGTTTTTCAATTGCTGGAGCGACATCTCCTGCTGGCGCTGGGTGAGGATGGCGCGGGCACTGTCTGCCTGCGCGGAACGGTTGCGCAATGGCAGGCTCAGAGTCAACTGCGCGGAGTAGTCGGGGAAGCGATTGTGGAAGACTTGGTTTTGCGCGGTGGTGAACCCTTGCTCATTCGTGCCCAAAACAGGAGTCTTTTGCTCAGGCTCAAAAATGGGAACTCCATTGACGAGCACAGGATTGCCATTCTCATCCAAAATCGGCAGTTGGGGGTTGGGGACCAGAACGGAAGTCCCTTTGATCGGAGAATTGCCGGCCAAACCTACGGAGCTGTATTGCCCGCTGAGCGTGAGGGAAGGCAACAGCGCGTTGCGCGTGGCTTGGATATCGATGGCGGCATTCTTCAAATTGTACAGTTGCTCTTGAAGCTCAGGCCGTTTCTCGAACGCTTCCTTGATGGAGTCCTCGAACGACGGGTTTTCAATCGCCGCGGGCTGTGTCGGCTGGTCGGTGGTGATGATCTCGATGTTCACCACATCCGGCGCCAACGGATCCTTGGTAATGGCATTTTTCAGGATTTGTTCGTCTTGCAGCTGAACAGTTCGCGCGACGATGAGATTTTGACGGTCGGTGGCTAGTTCGGACTGGGCGCGCGTTACGTCCAAAGGCGCCATGGTGCCGGCATCGAGCTGTTTCTTGTTGTCGCTATAGAGTTTTTGGGAAACGGTGATGGCTTGCTCGTCGACTTTGACGTTGGCGCGCGCGTAGACGAGCTCCCAGTAAGCGGTGATGGTGCTGGTGACGGTAATGATGGCTTGCTGCGCAAAGGCCCAGTCCGCGATTTTGCGGTTGTTTTTTGCTATACGGATGTTGCGGGTGTTGACGGCGATTCCGAAGCCGTTTAAGAGCGCTTGCGTAAAACCGATCGTCAAGGTGGATTGAACGGCGGGGTTAAAAAGGTTGGCCGTCGAGGTCGAGCTGGTGCGCGTATTGTTCCAACTCACAGACAAGTTGGTCCCCGTCTCGAAGCCACGGGACACTTGGTTGTTGAATTGCGTGGTGTGAGTCTGGAGAGTTGTGAGGGTGGCCACGCCCGTGCCGGTGCCGGAGATGAAGGGATTGTTGACGGGCGTGGAGCGATCATCGATGAGAATAGTGCTGGTGACCGTCGGGTCGTAGAAGAAACTGGGAAGGAAGGCGGTGGAGGAAGCAAACAGGCCGCCAGGCGTTGCATAGCCCGAGCCGCCGGCTTTGGCTTTGAGAATCGAGGCGTCCGCGATCCACGGGTAATATCGCTGGACGCCGATGTCCAGACTGTTTTCGAGGGCGAGTTCGACCGCGTCCTCGAGGCTTAGTTCAAGCTTGCCATCGTGGATGAGCTGCTGTAGCCGCGGCGAATTGGTGATGACCGGTTCATCGATGTGGATCTGTTGATAGGGCTTGAGGAGATTGGGAAATGCGCGCGGGCCGCTCGTGAAATTGTATTTGGCTAGGCCCAGTGAGCTTACCGGAGCGATGGACGAGCCCTGCGCCGTTCCCGGCGCCGTGGGGGCAGGGTTCGACGGCGGGTTCTCGGCCGCGCTTTGCGCAAAAGCGGGCGAAAGAGGACCAACCGCAAGCATTGCGGCCATGAAAAACGCCAAGAGAGACTTGCCCGCCCGCACTTCGGGCCACTTCTTCTCAAAAAACAAACTGGACCGCTTTGTGCTGACCAGCAATAGAAAAGACTTCGCGGCCTCATAGCGAGTCGTCATGATCATTTTTTCCCCTCGAGATTCTGTCCCAGCGGGACGCATTTATTTGCTTCTGACAATGTGGAACGTGCCCTGAACAGGTGTTGGTACACTTAGTTGGCCGGTTTCTTGCCACGCGGAAGGAAAGCTACGGGAGCGTGGCCGCGAGATAGGGCTATTCCGGGGCAGCCTTCACCGTTTGACCCAGAGAGCAGCCAGAACGTCTTGGCGCAGCCCGGAAACTTGACCTGCAGTTTAGCAGGGGGCCCATTCCTTGACAACGCGGCGCGCCGCGGCTAGGCTGCTGACGATTCGATGTTTAAAGGCGATTCGCGGTTAGCCGAAAACGATGCTTTCACGAGAAGAATTGCTGCGCATGTTCGAGTCCGCCGGAGCCATCCGGAACGGCCACTTTGAGCTTACCAGCGGTTTGCATAGCGGGACGTATGTGCAGTGTGCGTTGGTCCTGCAGTATCCGCGCTTCGCCGAGAAACTTGGCCATGCGCTGGCGGCCTTATTTTCGGACGCGGTCATCAGTGCCGTTGTTTCGCCCGCATTAGGCGGAGTGATTATTGGGCAGGAAGTCGCCCGCGCCTTACCGGAACCAAAGGGATCTGCGGGCAGGGGAGTGCCGGCTATTTTCGTCGAGCGCGACGCCAGCGGGACGATGACTTTGCGGCGCGGATTTTCACTGCAACCCGATGAGCATGTGCTGGTGATCGAAGATGTCTGGACGACGGGCGGGTCGACGCAGGAAACCATCCAAGTCGTCGAGGAAGCCGGCGGGCGAGTCGTTGCCGCGGGGGCTTTGATTGATCGCAGCGGCGGCACGCTCGAACTCGGAGTCGAGACGCAGGCTTTGCTGGACCTGCCCATCGCCAAATACGAACCCGAGGATTGTCCGCTGTGCCGCGAGGGCGGAGCCGCGGTAAAGCCCGGCAGTCGCTTCGCGCGCACTGCTCTGTGACGCGTCCAAAACGCTTGCCAAATCCGGTCGCCCTTCTCGAAATTGATCCCTAGAAGCAGAACACTCCCCCTCATGCGCCATTTCAAGATCACGATCGCTTACGACGGAACGGACTTTCACGGCTGGCAGACGCAGTCCGACAAGCCCACGATTCAGGGCGAGATTTCCAGCGTGCTAAGCCGGCTCACGCAGGAAAACGTGGCGCTGCATGGCGCAGGACGGACGGACGCGGGCGTGCACGCGCTCGGGCAGGTGGCTAGCTTTCGCACGCAATCGGGCTTGTCAGCAGGTGAGTTTCAACGCGCGTTGAATGCCTTGTTGCCTCCTACGATTCGCATCGTTGGCGCCGAAGAGGTTGGCCCGAATTTTCATGCGCGTTGGTCGGCTGTCGGAAAAATCTATCGTTATCGTCTGTATCGCGGGAAAGTCGTTCCGCCCGCAGTGTGGCGTTACGTGCTGCACTATCCCTTTCCGCTCGATGAAGATGCGATGCGGGTCGCGGCCTCGCGCTATGTCGGCCCGCACGATTTTGCTTCCTTCTCAGCATCCACGGGTTCTGAGGACGACGACAAGGAGCGCTCCACGGTCCGCGAGATTTATGCGAGCGAGTTAGTGCGCAGCGAAGATGGCGAAGAGCTTGTCTATACCGTGCGCGGTCGTTCGTTCCTGCGCTACATGGTCCGCAAAATGGTTGGCACGCTTCTAGATGTCGGCCGCGGAAAGCTCCTGCCCGACGATATTCTGCGCCTCTATCAGCTGCGGGATCGCGCCAAGTCCGGGCCAACGGTGCCTCCGCAGGGACTGTGCATGGTCGAAGTGCTGCACGAGGAAGGCTGGCGCATCTAGCCCGACGATCTCTGGGAGGGATGTCCGGCAAGAGGCGGTACTGCTGTTCTTGAAAGTCGGCTAGAATTCAGATTATGGGGTCCACGGCCATCCCCGTCGAAACGATTCCGTCGATAGACCCTGCCACCGGCAATATTCTGGCGCAGTTCGAGAAGACGCTGCCGGCTTCGTTGCCGGAAATATTGTCGCGGGCGCGTGCCGCACAGGCGGCGTGGAGTGCCGTGCCTACCAGAAAGCGTTGTTCGCAACTGCGCGTCCTGCGCGATAGCATGATGGCTTCGAGGGATGCTCTGGCGGACGCGGTGGTCGGGGAATCGGGGAAGCCGCGTGTCGAAGCGCTGTTTGCGGATCTTTTTGTCGCGCTCGACACTGCGGAATATTTTTCAAAACATGGCGTCCGGCTTTTGCGGCCGGAACGCGTGCCGCACCATAGCAGCGCGGGAAAAGCGAAGTCCGGCCGCTTGTTCTACGATTCCGTTGGCGTCATCGGCATCATTAGTTCCTGGAATTATCCGCTGGCCATTCCGCTTGGCCAGATTGTTCCGGCAGTGGCCGCGGGCAACGCCGTGGTCTCGAAGACAAGCGATTTCACTCCGCAATGCGGCGCGCTGATCGAAAAGCTTTTCGCTGATGCTGGTTTCCCCAAAAACCTTGTCACGGTCATTCAAGGTGGCGGGGAACTCGGCCAGGCGCTGATCGAAGCGGCTCCGGACAAAATCATGTTCACCGGGAGCGTGGCTACCGGCCGCCGCGTCGCGGAAGCTTGTGCGAAAAAACTGATTCCCAGCGTGCTTGAACTGGGCGGCAAGGACGCCATGATTGTTCTCGCGGACGCCAATGTAGAGGTCGCGGCGAGCGCCGCCGTTTGGGGCAGTTATACGAATTGCGGGCAAGTATGTCTTTCTGTCGAGCGGCTTTTCGTGGAGCAGCCCATCGAGGAAAAGTTTCTTGCGCTTTGCGTCGAGAAAACCAAGAAGCTGCGGCTTGGCCCAGGGTGCGATCCGGCGACCGACGTTGGCCCGCTTATTCGACCTCAGCACGTACAGCGCATGCGCGATCTGGTCCATGACGCCGTGGCGCGCGGCGCTCGTGTACTTTGCGGCGGGAAGCCTCGCCCTGATCTCGGCGCAAATTTCTTTGCGCCAACCGTCATGGCCGGCGTGAATTCCTCGATGAGGCTGTTCGAGGAAGAAACGTTCGGCCCCATACTCGCGGTTCAGTCCGTCGAAGACGCCGAAGAAGCTGTCGTTCGCGCAAACGATTCCACATTTGCTTTGGCGGCGAGCGTTTGGACGAGCGATGCGAAACGCGGGCAAGCCATCGCCGCGCGGCTGCGAGCTGGCGCGGTCATGGTGAACGATGCGATCAGCTATTTCGGAATTGCGGAAGCGCCGCACGGAGGCTGCGGCGCCAGCGGATGGGGCCGCACTCACGGTAAAGCCGGCGTACTCGAGATGGTCCAGCAGAAATACATCGACGTGGACCGCCTGCCGGGGCGCGAAAAGCCGTGGTGGTATCGTTATGGCCCGGACTTGGAGCGCGCTGCGGACGCCTTTCTACGGTTTGAATTTGGCGGAGGCTTCGTCGCAAAATTGCGGAATGCCCGCGGGGCGCTGAAGACAATGTTCCGCGATCACGGTTTTTAGCTCGGGCGCCGATCGAGTCACCGTGCGGACAGGGATCGCAAGAGAAGATACAAAGGAAGGCCAGCCCGATGCAGCAAAACGAATGGATCTACGACTGGAATGTGGCCCGAGCGCCGCTCATTGCGCCGGGCACGCGCGTCCTGCTGAATGACGAAACGCTGCGCGACGGCCTGCAAAATCCTTCTGTCCACGATCCCGGCATAGAAGAAAAAATTGAAATCCTGCACCTGATGGAAGCGCTTGGCATCGACTCGCTGAACATTGGTTTGCCGGGAGCCGGCGCGCGCGCCAGGGAGCACACCGAGGCAGTGGCCCGCGAAATCGTCACCAAGCGCATGAAGATCAAGCCAAATTGCGCCGCGCGAACGATCGAAGCGGACATTCGCCCTATCGCCGAAATTTCAGAGCGCGTGGGAATGGCCATTGAAGCCGCGACTTTTTTGGGATCCAGTCCCATCCGCAGGCTAGTCGAAGACTGGAGCGTCGATCATCTCGAGCGCACCACTGAGAAAGCGGTGAAGTTCGCGGTCGATCACGGCCTTCCGTCCATGTACGTCACAGAAGACACGATTCGCACCGACCCGGACACGGTGAAGCGTCTCTATACGGCGGCCATCCGCAGCGGCGCACGTGCCATCGTGCTTTGCGACACCGTCGGCCACGCCATTCCCAATGGCGCTTACAACCTGGTGAAATTCGTCATCGAGGAAGTCGTCAAGCCCAGCGGCGAAAAAATTCGCGTGGACTGGCATGGCCACAACGATCGCGGCCTGGCTATCGCGAATTCGCTGGCAGCGATCGCCGCAGGTGCCGACCAGGTGCACGCGGCTGCCAATTCGCTCGGAGAACGGGTCGGTAACACAGCCATGGAGCTGATGCTGGTGAACTTGCGGCTGATGGGCGTCATCCACCAGGACTTGTCTCGGCTAAAGGAATATTGCGAAAAAGTCGCCAGCGCCACGCACACGGTCATCCCGCCGAATTATCCCGTCATCGGCCGCGATGCTTTCCGCACGGCAACCGGCGTCCACGCCGCCGCAATCATTAAAGCCTTTCACAAAGGTGACCAATCACTGGCCGACTCCGTCTATAGCGGCGTGCCCTCGCATCTCTTCGGCCTCGATCAAGTCATCGAAATCGGTCCCATGAGCGGCAAGTCCAACGTGCTTTTTTGGCTCGAGCGCCGCAAGATTCCAGCCGACGACACGCTCGTCAATCGCATCTTCGACGCTGCCAAGCAATCGGCGCGAGTGTTGACCGACGCAGAAATTTCCGCGCTCTGCGCCGAGGCTACACGCCATTGAACAGAACAAGAGCGCGCAGCAGGGCAGTGAAACGCGTCCTTGTTTGGGTTATTCTCTTCGCTATGCCGGTTCGCTCTTCGCTCACGCGACAATCCACTCGTTCCGCTTCCGTCGGCCAGCTTGGCGAAAACGCGCAAGTCCGCGCGGCCCTGGCATGGTTTGCGCCCAATCTCCTTTGGATCAATGACCAGCAAGGCCTTCTGACGGAAATTCCCGCGCCGGCCTTTCAGGAAGGCCAGCGTGCGGCGGTGCTCAAAACCCTTTTGTCCGCCGCCGGCCTCGCCGTCCAGGTCGATGCCACCGGCAACGTGATCGGCGAACTCCGCGGCGTAAACGAAAAAGAAATCGTGGCGCTGTCCGCACATTTGGATACCGTCTTTCCGGCGGGAACGGACGTCAAAGTCCGCCACGAAGGCAGCCGCATGCTGGCGCCGGGCATTTCCGACAACGGCACGGGCCTCGCCGCGCTGGCCGCTATCGCGCGGGCCCTTCACGAAGCACAAATCAAACCGCAGCGCACCATTCTCTTCGTTGCCGATGTCGGCGAGGAAGGCGAGGGCAATCTCCGCGGTATGCGCGCCCTCGTCGATGCCTACCGTAGCCGCCTCAAAGCCGTAATCGTTCTAGACGGTGCTGGCACCGATCACGTGACGACGATCGCGCTCGCCTCGCGCCGCCTCGAAGTGACCATCAGCGGCCCCGGCGGCCACAGCTGGTCGGACTTCGGCATGCCCAATCCGATCAACGCCCTGGTTCGCGGCTCCATGCGTTTCATCAATACCAAGGTTCCTGCATCGCCGCGCACCACGTTTAATCTCGGACAAATTGACGGCGGCACTTCTATAAATTCGATTCCTTATCAAGCCCGCCTCAAGGTCGACGTGCGCTCCGAAAGCGAGACTGAGCTAGCGCGCCTCGAATCCGCACTGCGCGAGTCGATGGCTGCCGGCGTTCGCGACGAAATGGAGTCCCCCCGCGATCGATCGCGAGGCAAGCTCGAGTGGAAGGTGGAACTCCTCGGCAGCCGGCCCGGTGGCGAATTAGCGGCAGCGTCGCCGCTTCTCGCGGCGTTGCGCGCGGCGGATGCTATCGTGGAAAACGAATCACGGATCGAGCGTTCTTCGACCGACGCAAACATTCCTCTTTCTTTGGGAATCGACGCGATTTCTATTGGCGCCGGAGGCAACGGCGGCGGTGCGCACTCGCTCCAGGAATGGTACGACCCAGCCGGCCGCGAAATGGGACTGAAACGCGCCCTGCTCACGCTGCTCGGGGTTGCCGAGGTGGCGCCGGAGAGAACGAGATGAAGATTCGCGGGACCAGCAGGTTGCTGTATCTGGGACTGATTGTTCTTTTGAGTTTCTGTGCCGGCATAGTTGTTCTGCGGGCAAAAGCCCAATCGTCCCAGAGCGACTCGCACACGGTCGTTTATCTCCACGGCCGCATGTACACGAATGATCCGGCTCATCCGTGGGCCGAGGCCATGGCCATTCGCGACGGCAAGATTCGCTGCGTCGGCAAAATCGATTACGTGCTCCTGGAATGCGGAGGGAATGATCCCAGCGCCGAAACCGTCCAGCTCAAAGGCAAATTCGTGATGCCAGGTTTCAACGACGCCCACGTACACCTCGGCGGCGCGGGTGCGGATATGCTCTCCGTGCGGCTAAATGGCGTCGCCAGTATCGAGGAGCTGCAGAAGCACGTTGCCGAGGCCGTTCGGCAGCACCACGAGGGAGAGTGGATCACCGGCAGCGGCTGGGATCACACGCTCTGGGCTGATAAAAAATTTCCCACGAAACAAGAGCTCGATGCCGTCGCGCCAAAGAACCCCGTTTTTCTCACCCACGTTTCGGGTCACGTGGCCGTGGCCAATACGCTCGCCCTGCTGCACGGCGAAATCAAGCAGGACACGCCGAACCCTCCGGGCGGCATGATCGAGCGCGACGCCGAAGGCGCAGCCACCGGCATGCTCGAAGAAGATTCCGCCATGAGCCTGGTTTCCGCCAGGATTCCTGACCTCAAGTCCGACCAGCGCCGCCGTGGCATCCAGATGGTCCTTGCCGATGCTGCCAAGAATGGTGTGACCTCGGCGCAGGATTTTTCTGATTGGTCGGACTTTCTCGTTTATGTGCAATTGAAAGAAGAAGGGAAGCTCACGCTGCGCATCACGGAATGGCTGCCCTTTCTCCTTCCGACAAATGAGTTGCTGAATATGCGAGCGCAGGGCGGTACTACGGATCCGTGGCTTCGCACCGGCGCTTTGAAAGCCTTCACCGACGGCGCGCTAGGGTCGCGCACCGCTGCCCTGCTCGCGCCATACTCGGATGATCCTTCTACCAGCGGAATCTTGACGAACGATCCTGATAGGCTGCGCGCCATGGCGATGGAGCGCGACAAAGCCGGTTTCCAGTTGAACTTTCACGCCATCGGTGACCGTGCCAACCGCGTGGCGCTCGATATCTTCGAAGCCGTCGCCAAAGCCAACGGCCCGCGCGACCGCCGCGACCGTGTCGAACACGCGCAAGTTCTGGCAACGGAAGATTTGCCGCGTTTCGCGCAGCTCAAAGTGATTGCTTCGATGCAGCCCTCTCATGAAACCTCCGATATGCGCTGGGCCGGTTCACGCATTGGACCGGACCGCGCCAAGGGCGCGTACGCATGGGCGTCGTTAGCGAAGAGCGGAGCCCATCTGGCCTTCGGCACGGATTACCCCGTGGAGCCTATTAACCCGCTACGGGGACTATATGCCTGCGTGACCCGTGAGCTACCGGATGGCGGTCCTGCGGGTGGTTGGCAGCCACAGGAAAAAATTTCGCTGGACGACTGCATTCGCGCCTACACCTCCGGGTCCGCCTACGCGCAATTCGAAGAAGGGAAGAAGGGTGAACTGAAAGCCGGCGAATACGCGGACTTCATCGTTCTTTCGAGCGACCTTACCAAGATTCCGCCGCAGGAATACACAAAGACCACCGTTCTTCTAACCGTCGTAGGCGGCCGCGCGGTCTATGTACAGGATGGAAGTTCCCTTCACTAGAACGTCCCAGCCCACGCAGAAAAACTTCCGCTGAATTCTAGCGGCACAAATAATCGAGGGGACCTTTCGGCCCCCTCGGTCCATGGCCATGCTGGTCCCGTGTACTTCGTCTCCCCGCGATGCTTACCAGCGGAAGCGAATGGCGAGCTGCATGATGCGCGGGGTTACGTCAGATGCCGGATTCCCGATGCCCAGGAAGTTCGTCGTGTTGGGATTCAGGTCCTGGTCTGCGCGGCCCGACAAGAAAGTGTTTAACGTCAGAGCTTGTCCATTTCGGCCGAGGTACAGCCCCGTAAACGGATTCAGACAAGCCGCCGTGCAATTGAAGTTTGGATTCGCCTTTGCACCCGCCGTCAGCGCGGGCAGATGCAGGACATTGAGAACGTCATTGGAATCATTGGCGATGAACATCACGTGGTTGAAGACGTTAAACACGTCCAGCTTAAGTTCCACGCTGGCAGTCTCCCACCTCGGTATGCGGATCGCCTTGATCAACGAAACGTCGAACCGGGTAAGCCCCAGGGTGAGGCCGGCATTGCGAACCAGATTGCCGTTGAGGAATTGGAAGTCCACAGGCGTTCCGGCATAGCTGTCAGCTGGGCCGGAAGCGCTGGCCAGGGTCTTTCCTGTAGCTGGGTCGATCGGCGGGGCGAACGTGGTTTGCAGGGCCGCGCAGTTGGCGAGCCCCGCGTTTTGGCAGGCCAGCACGCCAGCCGGGCCAATGGCTAGGTTCGTCCCGGAAATCGAGCCGATGTTAGTGGCCACAAGAGCGCCAACCGGGGCGCCGGCACAGCCTGGGGCCGTCGACTTGGCGTTGCAGATGTTGGGACGCTGGTTGGTCTCGCTGGCCAGGGCTGCAAAGGCGCTTCCCGTGAAGAAGCCATCGCCGGTCGAGACCGGATACGGCCTGCCGGATTGCACCGAGCCGAGCAAGCTGAAGGTCCAGTTGTTGATGACTTGCTTCAGCAGCGGTGTACCAATCAGATTGTTGGTATCCGCTACCAGGCTGAAGTTCGCCAGATGGCGGATGTCCTGCTGCGAGAGCCCGCGGTCCAGGCTTAGGCTCGCAAAAGGATTGCCCGGCTCGGAGAGACCGAAGAAATCCTCTCCATCGCCCAGCGTCTTCGAGAAGATATAGCTGCCCTGCGCTTGAAAGTGATGCGAAAGACGCTTCTGGGCCGAAAGCACGAGGCTGTTGTAGGAAGAGTCGCGGTTGCTGAAGTTTGTGCGGACCGCGCCAAACAATGTATTGGGCCGGTCATTTCCGCCGGTGGCGGGCATGTAGAAAAAGCCCGGATGGTTCGGATCCGCCACGGGCGCGTTGAGGTTGGTATCCCGCTCGCCAAACAGACCGTGGCCAAATACACCCTGGTATCCCACGCTGTAGGTGAACGAGGTCCCGATCTGTCTCTGGAATGTCAGCGCGCCCATGTAGACGTTAGGATTCTTGATGGTTGGCGAGATCGGCCGGACGCGACCAAAGCTCGCAACGCTGCCGCCGGTGAAAGGTATCAACGAAGCCGGGGCCGGAGCGTGCGGATAAGCGTCCAGCACCGTGCACTTCTGTGCGTTGGCAGGCGCCGGGTTCGGCGAGCCGTTCGCCTGGAAACAATCGTTTGCTGCAATGGACGCCGTCAGCAGGTTCTTGCCGTCAAAGTTCAGCGAATCTAGCGCGATGTTCAAATACGCCATTTCGGTGACTACGGCGCCGGAAGCGCGCACCACCGACCTGCCTTGGTCGCCAAACAGCATATGCAACGGCCCGCTCTGGAAGTTCGGGCTCCACGCTATGCCTAGCCGTGGCTGCCAATTGTTTTTGTCCTGACCGCAGGCGGGAATGAGGCCGTTGCTCTCAAAGCACGTGCCGTTGGATCCCGGAATCGTGCCCCCTCGGAATGCGCCGTCTTCATAGTCATAACGTAAACCATAGTTGACGACAATGTTAGGCCGGAACTGCCAAGTATCCTGCACGTATGCGCCATAGATGGTGTCGAAGGCGGAAACGAATCCCGGACCCGCCCCGGTCGTGAACTGCGTCGGGCACTGCGCATTTGCCTGCGGAAAGAGACTATTCGTGCATCCCCCGGCTGCAAAGTTCGAGAACAGCCCGAAGTGGTATTGCTGGAATAAGGATTGATATGGAAAGTGGCTGATGTTCGTGCCGGCCTTCATGGTGTGAGAACCGTGGCTCCACGAGAAGTTGTCCACGTATTGGAAGCGCTGCTGGAACGCGCCCTGCGGGCAGCAGAAATCCGCACCCACATAGGCGCCAGGCAGCTGCTCACCTGGGACT
>Ga0210410_10002923_pt1 | contig 15236 bp, 13 predicted proteins | sample IncBWC4MmetaG_FD_161058 | JGI IMG/M metagenome (GOLD analysis project Ga0210410, IMG submission 161058) | Forest soil microbial communities from Barre Woods Harvard Forest LTER site, Petersham, Massachusetts, United States - Inc-BW-C-4-M | ecosystem: Environmental > Terrestrial > Soil >... | reverse complement strand
CTACTCTTCGGTGATCGGTGGGCAGAGCGACCTAGTATACGAGCAGGCCGGCGATATCAGAAGTTTTCTCGACGGCAAGCAGATACGTCCTGTTCTATTCTTCAGCGACAAGCCTTTCGAGGCGTATCCTGACATTCCCTACTCAAAGAAACTTGGCTACGATGTGAAGCTGCCGCAGTTCAGGGTGATCGTCGCAAAAGCCGGAACCAGCCCGGCTCAAGTCAAGGTTCTGACCGAAGCCATCAAGAAAGTCGGCACGGATCCGGAATTTACCGCCTACCTCAAGCAACAGCTCGGCGAACCGCAGAGTTTCGTCGCGGCTGGTGACGCCATCCCCTACATGAATAAATGGCTTGAAGAGGCCAGTGCGCTCAGCGCGTCATCCAAGGCCAAGCAGCCATGAGCGATGTCCGTGGCGCCGCCACGGGAGCTGAACGCGTGGTTCCCTATGCGCTGGTTTTTGGCGTGGCGGCCTTCCTGCTGTACCGCGCGGAGCATTTTGAGTTCGTAGCGTCGGCCGACCAGATCGGTCCGGACAGTTGGCCGAAGCTCGTCCTCTACATGATCATGGCGACGTCGGCGTTCGAGGGCATTCGCCGGCTTCTGACGGCCCGCAGCGCTCCGTCCGCGCCAAGCGTCGCGCCGGTCACCGAATCCCCGTTCGAACGCGAGCCCGCCGACATGCGGATCGTGTTCGCCTGCGTGGCGGCGTCGCTGATCTATCTGGCGCTGTTCGAGATCGTCGGATTTTTTGTCGATACGCTGGTTTTCGTCATGGCCTTGATCTGGATCGGCCGGTTTCGTCACTTCTGGGCCGCGCTCGCCATCAGCACCGTGACGACGTTGCTGTTCATGCTGGTGTTCATGCGGGTGATTTTCGTCGCACTGCCGCTCGGTATCGGTCCATTTGAATGGCTGTCGACGAGCCTGATGCGCCTTCTCGGCGTTCACTGAGAGGGCTGGATGCATACGCTGCAATTGCTGCTGGCCGGATTTGGCGAGGTCTTCAAGCCGCTGGACCTCCTGATGATGTTCATCGGCCTCCTGATCGGCATGGCCGTATCGATCATGCCCGGTCTCGGCCTGGTGATGGGAGTGGTTCTTGCGCTTCCGTTTACCTACGGCATGGCGCTTGAGCCATCGATCATCCTGCTGACGGCGATCTACATGTCGGGAACCTATGCCGGCTGTTTCACCGCTATTCTTTACCGCATTCCCGGCGAACCGATGGACGTGCCGCTGCTGTGGGACGGCTATGCGATGACCCAGCGCGGCGAGGCCTCCAAGGCCCTCGGCTGGGCGCTGGTCGCAGCACTCACCGGCGGGCTGGTCTCGACCGCGGTGATGACGACTTTGGCAACGCCGCTCAGCGAATTCGCCCTCAAATTCGGCGCGCCCGAATATTTCGCCGCAGTGTTCTTCGGTCTCACCACCGTCGTCGCACTGGCCGGCACGTCGATTCCCAACGCGTTGATCAGCCTGTTCCTCGGACTTCTGGTCGCTACCATCGGTACCGACAGCACCTATGGGATCGAGCGCTTTACCTTCGACTCGCCCATTCTGACCAACGGGGTCCCCTATGTGATGGTTCTGGTCGGCATGTATGGTTTTGGCGAGATCCTGATCAAGCTCGGGCAAAGCCTGCACGTCGAAGTGCCGCCCGACCGCGCCAGCACCAAGACCCGTTTCCCGTCATTCCAGGAGTTGTGGCAATTGCGCGCGACATTCGTTCGCAGCACGGTTCTGGGCACGATTCTCGGCGTGGTGCCAGGTGCCGGCGCCACCATCACGTCCTTCGTGTCCTATGCGATCGAGAAGCAATATGGGCGCCGCGGCGACAAGATCGGAACCGGAATTCCGGAAGGGATCGTCGCGCCGCAAATTGCATCGACGGCATCGGTCGCCGGGCACATTGTCCCCCTTCTGACGCTGGGTATTCCCGGCAGCGGGGCGACGGCGGTCATTCTCGCGGCGTTCCTGCTGCACGGCGTGCAGCCGGGCCCGTTCCTGTTCAGCAATCCGGAGTCGACGCTGGTCGTCTATACCATCATGGCATCGATGTTCGTTGCCGTTGTCGGCATGTGCCTGATGGGTTTTGCCTGGATCCATGTCGTGGTGAAGGTGCTGACCATCCCCCAGGGCGTGCTGGCCGCGATCGTCATCATGTTCTGCCTGGTCGGAGCATTCGCCGACCGCAACACCATCTCCGACATGTGGATGATCGTCATCTTCGGCACGCTGGCGGCCTTGTTCGAACGCTATCGCTTCCCGGTCTCGCCCATGGTCCTGGGCTCAATCCTCGGTCCGCTGGCCGAGGATTCCTACATGCGCAGCATGATCACCTATCATCGCGACTGGACGGTGTTCTTTACGCAGCCGATCGCCGGCGGCCTGATGGCTTTATCCGTCGTCTCGCTGTCCTATCCCATCGTGCGCAGCCTGCTCGCGCGCCGCCGCGCGATGGTGGCGGCGATCCAATATCCTGACCTTTAAAATCCTGACCTTTAAAGCAAGCGGAGAATATCATGCGGTTGCGTAATAAAGTTGCCGTCGTGACGGGCGGCGCCAGCGGGATCGGCAAAGCCATCGCGGCCGCCTACGTGCAAGAAGGCGCGCGGGTTGTTCTGGTGGATATCGACGAACGTAAAGGCAAGGACGCTGCTGCCGAGATCGGAGCGGAGGGTGAAGCGGTTTGCCTCCGCGCGGACGTGACGGACTCCGCCTCGGTCAATCAAATGGCGCAAGAAGTCGACCGGCGCTTCGGCCGCATCGATATTCTCGTCAACAATGTCGGCGTCCGTATCACCAAGCCGTTTCTCGAACATACCGACGCGGACTGGAACATCATGATTGCGACCAATCTGACGGGGCCGTTTTTTTGCGCCCGTGCGGTCACGCCGTTCATGATCCGCGGCGGGAGCGGCCGTATCATCAACACCGCTTCAATCGCCAGTTTCGTCGGACGGCCCAACCGCGTCGCCTACGTTTCGGCGAAATCAGGGCTATTGGGTATGACGCGGGCGTTGGCAATCGACCTTGGCGGTACCGGCATCACGGTGAACGCGATCGCACCTGGGTCAATCAATTCGCCGATGAATGCATCGCAAGCGGCGGATGCTGACCATGACTGGGGCAAGGAGACGCCGGTCGGACGATGGGGAACACCAGAGGACATCGCGAATGCGGCGCTGTTTCTCGCGCTTGATGCATCGAGCTACATCACGGGCGCCGAGCTAAAGGTAGATGGCGGCTGGGTCTCGACCAAGGCGCGGGCCGGCGAACTCGCTTAGTGAAGCGAGCTCCAGGTTCGAAGCTGGACCTAAAGCGCTTTCCACTTCTAATTTCATCGTTCGAGCGGCATCGCTTGGCGATGCTCTTCACTCCCCTCCCTCCACGCGCCCTTGCGCGTGGTGGGGAGGGGTCGGGGGTGGGGGGTAGTACGGCAATCACCCATGCAGCCGTTCCGGCCGATAGACCCCCCACCCCCGACACCTCCCCGCCGCTTTGCGGGGGGAGGGGAGAAGAAAAGTGTGCTGGCCCATGTGAGATGGAAAGCGCTCTAGCGGCTCACAAAATCGTCGCGAATCAGCTGACGCAATCGGCGCTTGAGTTCGATATACGAGACGTCATCCTCGTCGCGTGGTCTCGGCAAATCAACCCTGACAAATTCCTTCACGCGTCCCGGGCGGCTCGTCATCACGGCGATGCAGTCCGATAGCTTGATGGCTTCGTCGATGCTGTGGGTGACGAGCAGCACGGTCTTCGGCTCGCGCTGCCAGATCCTGACCAGTTCGTCCTGCATGAAGGCGCGATTTTGCGCATCAAGGGCGGCGAAAGGCTCGTCCATCAAGAGCAGGTTCGGCTGTACGGCGAGCGCCCGGGCGATCGCCACGCGCTGACGCATGCCGCCGGAGAGCTGATGAGGAAGCTTGGCCTCGAAACCCTCAAGACCGACCAGCCCGATATAATGCTGGGTGATGTCCTCGCGTTGTTTGCGCGACACTCCTTTCATCTCCAGGCCGAAGGCGATGTTATGGAACACGCTCATCCACGGGAATAAAGCGTATTCCTGGAAGATCATCGTGTTCCGCCATCCCGGCAGATTGATCGCCGCGCCATCCACCATCACGGCGCCGGTGGTGGCGCGCTCGAAACCGGCGGCGATGTTGAGCAGCGTGGTCTTGCCGCAACCGCTGTGACCCAGGATGCTGCAAAACTGGTTGTCGGGCACCTCGAACGTCACGTCGCAAAGCGCGATCACGCTATCCGGGGCGTGACGGTCCCCGTAGATTTTCGATACCCCGGATACTGCCAGCCGACCCATTCAAAAATCCTATTTGCGCAGCGCCAGGGACCAGGGGAGCAGCCGGCGGCCCAGCACCAGGATCGCGGCATCGATCGATAATCCGATGAGGCCGATCGCCAGCATGCCGACGATGATAATGTCGGTTCGAAGCATGCTGCGGGCATCGTTGATCACGAAGCCCAGACCCGAGTTTGCGCCAACCAGTTCGGCGGCGACCAGCGCCATCCAGCCGACGCCGAGGCCGATCCGAACCCCGGTAATGATTTGTGGCAGCGCGCCGATGAACACGATGCGCGTCAGCAATCTGCGTTCGGACGCACCCAGGCTGCGCGCCGCGCGGACCAGGATCGGGTCGATGTTCTTAACGCCGACGATGGTATTGACCAGGATCGGGAAGAAGATTCCGAGAAAGATGATGAATTGGTTCTGCTCATCACCGATGCCGAACCACAGGATACTCAGAGGTATCCATGCCAACGGCGGAATCGGACGCAGGATCTCCATGATTGGATTGACCTGATCATACACCACGCGCCACCAGCCCATCATGATGCCTAGCGGAATAGCGGTGGAGGCAAACAGAAATGCCACCGCCTCCCGCTTGAGGCTGGCCATCAGGTGATGAAAGAGCTCGCCGGAGGCAATCATCCCGGCCGCGGTCACCGCAATAGTACTCGGCGCCGGCATCAGCACCGCCATTTGCGGATCGATCCGCGGCAGCCAGACCTTTGAAGCAAATTGCCAGGCGATCAACAGAACGAACAGGGTGATAAAATTCGGAAGCGCAAACAGCATTCTGAGCAATCGCTCCCACCACCAGCTGCCGGGCGCCGGCGTCGCTCTCAGCGTCGCTTCGGCCGGCGTGGGGTCTAACGCGTTTATTGGGGCGGTGCGCCGCATTGCATCGCTCACGCCGAACCCGACCGCCTCCGCGCCATCATGATTGGCTGGAGGCTTGGCCACCGCGGCATCGCCATCAGGGCTGGAAGGTCTTGCCATTAAAGGACCAAGCCTTGGTTAGATCGCCCTTTTCCGGCCACGGCTGCGGATCCTTCAGCGTGGCGGCATTGGCGTAGGCGGGATATGGAAGCTCGCCGATTTTTCCCGACCAGCCCTTTGGAATGAACGGTGCCTGCGCTGGTATCGCCCAGCCGAGTTTTTGATAGGTCTTTTCCATAAAACTGGCGTCGAAGGAGTCTTCGTAGTCCTTTGCGGTCAGCACCCTGGTGAGACGGTTGCGGTCTTTCAACCATTTTGCAATACGGGCGTTTTCCTCGCCCCACATTTTTGCGAAGGGATAGCTGGAGGTCGGCTTGTACAAATTATTGTAGAGTTGAGTTTGCTGCAGCAGCAGCGGCTTTCCATACGCCTTCAGCATGGGCTCGGCGGCGAGGAAGTCGGCAGCTTTGTCCGGATTGAGCCGGATCCACAAGGTCGCTTCCATGAAGGCATCGCTGATCGCCTGAACGACATCAGGCACGTTGTCGATCAGTTCCTGCCGTACATAGAACATTCCCTCATAAAGGTTATACGGGAAAATCGTATCGACTTCGCGGCCCGTCTTGCGGTCGTCGGTGATGATGGTCACCGACGGCTCCCAGGGCACCACTGCGCCGATCCCCTTCACCATCAGCAATTGCTCGCCGGGCGGCATATTCTTCAGGATGACGTCCTTGCCAATCTGCAAGCCAACCACTTCGGCGGCTTGCGTAAAGTAGAATTCGGCCGAAGAGCCCGTCACAATGCCGATCGTCGCGGGCGGATTGCTGCCCTTGAGGTCGGCGAGCGTCTTGACCGGCGAATCGAGCGGCACCACCGTCGAATGCTTCAGGTTTGGCGCGACGACAGCGATGGCGCGCACCGGTATGCCGCGGTCGAGCAGAGAAGTGAACGGGAAGTTCCCGCCATTGCCGACCTGAATGCGGGCGGCGGCTACGGCCTCGTTGACATCCGGACCAGCGGCGAAAACCTGGAATTTGGATTCCAGGCCGCGCTTCTCCAGCAATCCGGCCTTGTCCATCACCACATTGACGGTGTTCTGACCGGAGAATGGGCCCTGCCATCCCACCGCGAGCGGCCACCAGCCTTTCTGCTTCAGCCAGGCGATCGACTTCTCGGAAACCTTTTCGTAGGGCTGCGGCCAACCCCAGTCGTTGAAACTCTGCGCCGCTGCAGGGACCACGCCGGACCAAAGCACAGCTAAAGCGACTCCTGCCAATATTCCGTAACGCGCTCCTGATAGCTTTTGCATGTTTTCCTCCAGACCAATTTCATTTTTTTGTTGGCGGATAAATTCCGCAATCTCAATGAGGTCTCAAGCTGCAGGCGTCGAAAGCAGATTGGCTTCCATCATCTCCTAGACCGGCTCGATGACAAACAGCGTGCGTCCATATTCCACCAAATCTCCAACCTCGGCGCCGATCTGCACCACGCGGCCGGCGTACTCGGAATTTATGGTCGTGAACAATTTCATGACTTCGATGATACAAAGCGGCTGGCCCGGCTGCACGACCGTGCCGATCTCGACAAAAGGCGGCGCATCGGGGCTCGGCGCGCGATAGAAGGTGCCGACCATGGGCGCCGTCACCTCGATCTGACTTGCCGTTGCCGTTCGCGCGGTCGCCGCTTGTTGCGCAGCCGTTGTCCCGGGCTTGGCCGGCGCATCGGCGCGCGGGCGTGGCGGAGCCGCAATTGCCGGTGCGGACTCGGTTCGCTCGGCCGCCGGCGCGACGTAGCCGGAGGAAGCGTTTCGACGCACGACCAGCTTCATATCGCCTGTTTCGACAACAAGTTCATCGCACGAACTGCTGTCGATGATTTTCAGGATCTCGGCGACTTCCTCGTATCTCAGACTCACTAACGCTCCTCCTCCATAAAATTTGCACCCTGCTCGACGGTCGCAGTCAGACTGTTGGCGGCAGCCCGCAGCAGCGGAATGTGCGCTACACCCTGTTGCAGCGACATGCGCGCAAGGGGCGCAGAAACCGCCAGCGCCGCGACCGGCTGTTTTTTCGGACCGAGGACCGGAACCGCGACGCACACCACCCCGGTCAGAAACTCCTGGTCATCAGTCGAGACTCCCGCTGATCGGATCCTTTCCAGTTCTTCTTGCAGACGATCGACGTCGGTGATGGTGCGTTCGGTGTAGCGATAAAGCGGGACCGACCGAAGCATCAGCGCGCGCTTGTGCGCGGGCAACAGGCTGAGGAACAGTTTACCCATCGACGTGCAATGAAGCGGGACATGCGACCCCCGTTCGAACCGGAGCCCCAACGGCCACGCCGACTCAACGCGGTCGAGATAGACAACGTGGCTGCCGGCCATCACGCCGAAATTGCAGGTCTCGCCGATTTGCTGGGACAACGCTTCCAGTATTGCATGCCGCGGCGCCCGCGACATCGAGGCCGCAACGATATCGAGTCCGAGCCGCTCCAATCGCGCCCCTGGCACATAGCGGCTGCTGCCGGGCTCACGTTGCAGCAAGCCTTCGCCTTCCAGCATGCGCACGATGCGGTGGGCGGTAGGCTTCGGAAGCCCGAGCAAGGCGCCAAACTCCGAAATTCCGAGCGGCCGCCCGGCCGTCGCCATCACCTCAAGAATGGCCACGGCCTTGACGGTCGGGAACGCTTTGCCGGTTCCTTCGGAAACAGGCGTCGCGGAACGGTCGTTGGCGCGGCGCTTGAAGCGACTTTGGAGGACCTGATCGGGATCGAGAGGACGTTGCATCGATGTATTAGAAACCGGAACAAAAAGTCTTGCAATATGAAACAAAAGGATGCCAGTCTAATTGCTAAGGAAGAAAAATGGTAAATTAGTAGGGAGACGCGCTTTGCGGAAGTTCGCCCCCGTCGAGAAGCGGAATTAGCTCGTGCGCCGGGTTTTGGTCGCCAATCGCGGTGAAATCGCCCTGCGGGCGATCCGCGTCTGCCGTCAGCTCGGTCTGGAAAGCGTCGCCGTTTACAGTTCGGCCGACGCCAACTCACCGCATCGCTGGAGCGCCGATCACGCTGTCTGCATCGGTCCGCCTCCGCCGAAATCGAGCTATCTGAACGCGGGGGCACTGATCGAAACCGCGGTCGCGCTGAAATGCGACGCCATCTATCCCGGCTATGGCTTTCTCGCCGAGAACCACGCCTTCGCCGAGTGCAGCAAGCAAGCAGGTCTTGCCTTCATCGGGCCCGACAGCGACGCCATCGCAAGCATGGGTGACAAGGTCGCGGCGCGCCAGGCCGCGGCGGCGGCCGGCATTCCCGTCGTCCCCGGCTCCGAGCACGGCTACACATCGGCGGAGCCGGCCAAGGCGGCCAGCGCCGACATCGGCTTTCCGCTGCTGCTGAAGGCAAGCGCTGGCGGCGGCGGCCGCGGCATGCGGGTCGTCGAACGCGCCGAAGAGTTCGTCGCCCAGTTCGAGCAAGCCTCGGCCGAGGCGTTGGCGGCGTTCGGCAATGCCGAAGTTTATCTCGAGAGATTCTTCCCCCAGGTTCGCCACATCGAGATCCAGGTATTCGGCGACAGACACGGCAATTATGTTCACCTCGGTGAACGTGATTGCAGCGTGCAGCGCCGACACCAGAAGCTGATCGAGGAAGCGCCCTCTCCCGCGCTCGACGACGCTACCCGCCGCCAAATGGCCGAGGCGGCGGTGGCGCTGGTCAGAACGCTCAAATATGTCAACGCCGGCACGGTCGAATTCATCTACGATCCGTCGAGCGGAAAATTCTTTTTTATCGAAATGAATACCCGCATCCAGGTCGAGCATCCCGTGACCGAAATGGTTACCGGCACCGATCTTGTAACGGAACAGTTTCGCGTCGCCGCGGGCGAAAGGCTGTCGTTCGGCTCAAGCTTTGCCAACGGACGCTCGGCCATTGAATTCCGCATCAACGCCGAAGACGCTTCACGAGATTTCCAGCCGTCGCCTGGGACACTGAAACGTTGGCGCCCGCCGACGGGACGCGAGGTCCGCGTCGACAGCCACGCATACGAGAATTACGCGGTGCCGCCCTATTACGATTCCATGCTCGCAAAACTGATCGTCAGCGGATCCGATCGGGCATCATGCATCGAAACCGCCAGGTCCGCACTGGCGCGCTTTCAAGTTTCCGGCGTTGCCACCACCGTGCCGTTCCATGCGCACCTGCTGCAACAAAAGGAATTCGAGCGCGCGCAGATCCATACCCGGTGGATTGAAAGAGACTTTCGGATGGCAACCAACTGATGGCAAACAAGAAGACCGTTCAGCTCGTCGATGTGACTCTGCGTGATGCGCCGCAATGCCTGTGGGCGACGCGCATGACCACCGCGATGATGGCCGACGTCGCGCCGCGGCTGGACCGCGCCGGGTTTGAGGCCATCGACCTGGTTGGCGGGGCAGTGTTCGACGTCTGCGTACGTTATCTTCGCGAGGATCCGTGGGAACGGATGCGCATCCTCAGCGGGTGGGTAAAGCAAACCCCGCTCATTGTCATGACGCGCGGCCAGAGCCTGTTCACGTTCGAGTTCTTCCCCGACGATATCGTCGAACTGACGGCGGAGCGCATCTTCGCCAACGGCATGCGCTATCACACGCCGTACGACGCGCTCAACGATATGCGCAACATGCAGGTCCCGGTGCGCGCGGCCAAGAAAGTCGGCCTCTACACCGCCGGCGGCGTGGTCTACACCATTAGTCCCGTCCATACCGACGAGTATTACGCCCGCAAGACGCGCGAGTTGGTCGCCCTCGGCGTTGACGCCGTCTACCTGAAGGACGCAAGCGGATTGCTGACGCCCGAGCGTGCGAAAACACTCGTGCCTGCGATCAAAGCCGCCTGCGGCACGCTGCCGCTGCATCTTCATTCCCATTGTCTTACCGGGTTGGCGCCCTACACCGCTTGTCACGCCGCCGAATTGGGGATCGATGTGGTCCACACCGCGACCTCGGCGCTCGCCAACGGCGCCTCCCATCCCTCGACCGAATGGCTGACGCGGAACCTGCGTCGCAACGGCTTTGAGGTTCCGGTCGATCTAGCGCCGGTCGAGGAAGTCGCCGAGCGCCTCCGCTACATCGCCAAACGCGAGGACAAACCCCTTGGCGATATCGTCGAATACGACGCGTTTCACTACGAGCACCAGATGCCCGGAGGCATGATTTCCAATCTGAAGTCTCAATTGACGCCTCTTGGGATCGGTCATCGCCTGCCCGAGGTGCTTGAGGAGGCCGCGCGGGTGCGTTGCGACCTCGGCTATCCCATCATCGTCAGTCCATTCGCACAATTTGTCATGACGCAGGCCGTGCTGAACGTCATGGGCAAGGAGCGATATGCCACCGTCCCGGACGAGGTCCGAAAATACGTACTTGGCTACTATGGCGAAATCGCCGGACCGATTAATCCCGATCTTTTCGATCGCATTGCCAACGGCGCCGAACCTACCTCCGCGCGGCCGGGCGACCTGCTGGAACCTGGAATCCGGAAAGTTCGGCGTGAACGTGGCCCCTTCGTTTCAGATGACGATTTGTTGCTGTCGGCGTTCTATCCCGACCGGGAATACCAGGCGCTCAAGGCTGCCGGCCCGATCGACACCAGCTATCCGCTCGCTTCCACCCCGCTCGCCACGCTGCTTAAGGAAGTGGCATTGCGACGCGATATTCGTTCGTTCCACTTCATCCAACGCCCCCGAGCATTAGCATGACAACCGCCGCGATCATCACTGTTGCCATCACCGGAGCCATTCCGCGCAAGGCCGATACGCCCGCCGTGCCGGTCACACCTGTCGAGCAGATTGAATCCACCCACGAGGCTTTCGAAGCCGGCGCCACGGTCGCGCATATCCACGTGCGCAATCCCGATGAAAGCCCGAGTTCGGACCCGGACCTGTTCGCGCAGGTGCAGGAAGGCGTGGTCAAGCATTGCCCCGGCATGATCGTGCAGTTCTCGACGGGCGGTCGCGGCCGCTCGCAAAACGAGCGCGGTCGGATGCTGTATCTCAGGCCGGAGATGGCATCGCTTGCCACCGGCTCGGTAAATTTCGCCACCCAGATCTACGAGAACCCGCCACAGCTTGTCGAGGACCTCGCCAAGTCGATGCTGGAATATGACGTCAAGCCGGAGATCGAGGTGTTCGACGTCGCCATGCTCTACAATGCGCGCAACCTCGCCGACCGCGGCCTCCTCAAACGGCCGTGCCAGGTGCAGTTCGTGATGGGAATACCGAACGCGCTGCCCCCGCGCCGCAAGTTGCTGGAATTTTTGATCTCAGAACTGAACCAGCTGATGCCGGACGCGACATGGTCGGCCGCCGGAATTGGACGGCAGCAGCTCGAGGTCAACCGCTGGTGTCTCGAACTCGGCGGCCACGTCCGCACCGGACTCGAGGACAACATCAAGTTCGACAAGGATCGTCTCGCTCGCAGTAACGCCGAGCTCGTCGCCCGCGTCGCCGAGCTTTGCGGGCATTATGGACGGCACGCCGCCACGCCGGCAGAAGCGCGGCAACTATTAAAACTGCCCGAAGCCTAGCCGCCGAGGGCAAAACAGGGGGAGGCAACGATAATGAAAGCAGACATGGAGACCCGGAGCGCGGCGATTTCGCCCGGTACCGTGGCATTCGCCAGCGCGATCGGCACGACGATCGAATGGTATGATTTCTTTCTGTACGGCGTGGTGACGCCGCTGGTGCTGAACAAGCTGTTTTTTCCGAACTTTGATCCGGTCGCCGGAACCCTGCTCGCCTACACCACTTTCTTTGTCGGTTTCATTTCTCGCCCGATCGGCGGAATCATTTTCGGTCACTATGGCGACCGCATCGGCCGAAAAACCGTACTGATCCTGACACTGGTCATAATGGGCATGGCCACCTTCCTGATCGGCCTGCTGCCAACTTACGCCTCCGTCGGAATCTGGGCCCCGATCCTGCTGCTTCTGCTTCGTGTCTTTCAGGGCATCGGCATCGGCGGGGAATGGGGCGGCGCGGTCCTGATGGCGGTCGAGCATTCGCCGGCCGGACGGCGCGGCTTCTACGGAAGCTGGCCGCAGATTGGCGTGCCGGCAGGATTGTTGCTGAGCGCCGGCGCCGTCTACGTACTCTCCTACTTGCCGGACGCCGACTTTCTCGCCTGGGGCTGGCGCGTTGCATTTCTGATCAGTGCCGTTCTGGTGGCCGTGGGTCTCTATATCAGGCTTAAAGTCATGGAGACGCCCGCCTTCAATCGAATTCAGCAGGAGAATCAAATTGCGGCCGTGCCGGTGGTGGATCTATTCAAAACCCACGGTAAAAACACGCTTCTCGGACTGGGAGCACGTTACATCGAAGGCGTGACCTTCAACACCTTCGGCGTGTTTATTATCGGCTATCTGACCGGCGCGTTGCACTTGTCACGGCAAACAGCGCTGGCGGGTGTGATGATCTCGTCGGCAATCATGATCGTCCTGCTGCCGATCTACGGCAATCTGTCAGACCGGTACGGCCGACGCCGCCTGTACGCCCTCGGCGCGCTTGGAATTGGCGTGTTGTCGTTCCCGGCCTTCTGGCTGATGCAAACGCAATCACCGATCCTGGTCTGGATCGCGATCGCTATTCCGTTCGCCTTCGTTTACCCCGCCGTCTACGGGCCGCAGGCGGCGTTATTCTCGGAACTGTTCGATACCCGCGTGCGCTATACCGGAACGTCCTTCGTCTATCAATTCTCCGGTATCTTCGCGAGCGGCCTGACCCCGATCATCGCGACGGCTCTGTTGCCGCTTGGCGACAACAAACCATGGCTGATTTGCCTTTACGTACTGGTGGTGAGCGTCATAAGCGCCCTATCGGTCTATGCCATGAAGGAGTCGAACAATCGAGACATGGCTGTCGACAACAGGGCAGCCAAGCCAGCGTAACTGGACGACCGTTTTTACCGATCACAAGGACCGGCGCGATCATATGGATCTCAAGCTCAAGGATCGCGTCGCGGTCGTCACTGGCGGCGGCTCCGGTATCGGGCAAGGCATTGCCCGGGCGCTCGCGGCCGAAGGCTGCAAACTTCACATTTGGGATCGCGACACGAGCGCGGCGCAAGAGACGGCGCAGTCACTCACCGCCACCGGCGTCATCGCCCAATCGACTGCAGTCGATGTCGGCGATCCCAGTGCTGTGGAAAGGGCTTTCGCGGAAACCCTCGCTAGAAACGGCCGCCTCGATATTCTCGTCAACGCAGCCGGCGTGCTCTCGACCGGTCTGGTAGCCGATCTGCCGATCACGGAGTGGCAGCGGATAGCACAGGTTAACCTCGCCGGCGTGATCTATTGCGTGAAAGCCGCCATCCCGGTCATGAAACAGCAACGCCATGGCCGCATTATCAACATCGCATCGGTATCGGCCATGCGCGGCGGTGGCTCGGTCGGCAACACCCTATACGGCACTACCAAAGCCGGTGTAGTCGCGCTCACCATGGGATTGGCGCGCGAGTTAGGTCCATTTGGCATCACAGCCAACGCCCTTGCTCCCGCTGTCGTGGACACCGCGATGACCCACACGGCACTCACCGAAGATGCAAAACGCAGAATATTGGAGCGCATTCCGCTCGGCCGCCTGGCTCAGCTGTCTGACATCGCAGACATCGCAGCATTTCTTGCTTCCGAACGGGCGGGGTTCATTACCGGAGCAACTATACCGGTGGACGGTGGCATCCTCACCACGTGAACATGCCTATTGGCCAGAAGCGGCCCCGCGCCTCCACAGGCCCGTCGGTTCGGACGCCCGGGGACACCAAGCGGAGAGCCATCCTGTCATGATGCACAGCATGCGCTATAAATGAGGAAAACCGAATAGTTTCGCTGGATTGTCGACCAATATCTTTTTCAGGATGTCTCCCTCTGGCGCGTATCGGTACAGTAATTCGAGCATAAAAGAGCATTTTGCTCCGCTGACGGACGCCAAACGCCGAACGTTGGTGAGTCTTTTGAAAAGAATAATTTAGCGCGCCGAAGAAGGATCTTGCTGTTTTCAGCACGGTCTTGGCTCGGGCGGACTTCGACGGACACAGGGCTTTGCCGGCTGACTGCCGACAAAGCCCGGGATGAAGGTTAGCTTCTGATGTACGCCCCTTGCGCGCAGCGGCTCTTCTCTAAGATGCCGGAAGCCCTCGGCACCCCTCCGTAGTTCGTGCCAGGAAGTTTCGCCCAAACAATTTCAGAGGAAAACGTAGCGCATTCGCGATTCGCGGACGCTGGGCGGCCCTGGTCCGTCCGGCGCGTGGCGTCACCCGTGTGACGAAGCGGTTGCGGAAAGATCCAATTAAGCTGATTGCGCACGCAACGAGTGACAGGCCGAAGTTTGCTGGATTGACGCTTCTTACCCGCGCAGACGCTCACGAGCCGATTTCGCAAGAGCGGTCACTATCGCGTTTGCAGCCGCCTTGATGTCTTCGAAGCCTTCATTTTTCAGGAAAGTTTTGACATCCATAAAGCGCCGCTTGTTGATCTCGACCATGATGGAGTCGACCCCCTCTTTCGGATTGCCGTATCGCCTTACGATCTCTCCCCCGTCATACGGCATGTTTATCGTATAGGTGTAGCCAAGCGAGTTTATATGCTTCCCAACGAGCTCCACGAACCCGCGGCTCGCGCCGGCGCCGTTCAGGTCACCGATGCAGAAATCGGCGCGCTCTTTGCCAGCGTCGACATGCGTTGGCGCGCCTACGGCTGACATGCAGTGACAGGTCAGATGATATACGAATCCGAATGACGATTTATGGCGATCAATGATGGATCTTAGCTCCGCGTGATATGGCCGATGATACCGATTGAGACGGTCCTCAACTTCGGCGTAGGTGAGCTTTCGCTCTTGCACCGGCTCTCCGTACCTCGATTTGGACTTCAACAAACCGAGGCCCCGCTTGGAAACGGTAGGCTGCAGAGGCACCGGCCACTCGCCTTCGACAAGCTCCGGGTCAATGTCCAGTTCGTGGCGG
>Ga0210410_10002920_pt1 | contig 15241 bp, 15 predicted proteins | sample IncBWC4MmetaG_FD_161058 | JGI IMG/M metagenome (GOLD analysis project Ga0210410, IMG submission 161058) | Forest soil microbial communities from Barre Woods Harvard Forest LTER site, Petersham, Massachusetts, United States - Inc-BW-C-4-M | ecosystem: Environmental > Terrestrial > Soil >... | reverse complement strand
GCGCCGACGGACAATTTTCGCCCGACGCTTTTCGCAAAGCCCTGCATCCGCGCAGCCGCTACCAGCCGCCGCAAACAGTCGTCAGCGTCGAGCAGACCGCCAATATCGGCGGCGGCACGATCTGGAAGAAGGCCGCGCTCGATGAGGTCGCGAAGATCGCGAAGGCCAATGGCCTTGCCACCCATATGGACGGCGCACGGCTGCTGAACGCCTGTGTCGCCACCGGGATATCCGCGCACGACATGACGGCGGGCTGGGATTCGGCCTGGATCGACTTTTCAAAGGGGCTGGGGGCGCCGGTCGGCGCCGTCATCGCTGGCACAGGCGACTTCATCGACGAGGTCTGGCGCTGGAAGCAGCGGCTCGGCGGCTCGATGCGCCAGGCCGGGATTTGCGCCGCCGCCTGCACCTTCGCGCTCGACCATCATGTCGACCGGCTCGCGGACGACCACGCCAATGCCCGCGCGCTGGCGCGGGGGCTTTCGCAGATTGCCGGCATGGAAGTGCAAGCGCCGGAAACCAATCTGGTGTTCTTCAAACCCGACGGCGCCGGCGTCACCGGCGAGAAGATGGTCGGGGCCCTGCGCCAGCGCGGCGTGCTGCTCGCCATGATGGACGGCCGCATCCGCGCCTGCACCCATCTCGACGTCACGGCCGGGATGATCGAGGAGGCAGTCGGTTTGGTGCGCGAGATCGTGCGCGGGGCGTAACAAGCCGACCTGGCTTACCCGTCTCCTGTGCCGCAAAAGGCGGGTTGTGCGACCTGTTGAATATCGCTCTACATCACCGGCGTGAGCATCCTGGACGTGGAGCTTGGGCCGAAGCGGCTGCAGCTGCTGCGCGAGTTGGCCCCCACTGCTACCAGCGTTGCCGCCCTCGTCAACCCAAACGATCCTGCGCGTGCTGAGACCGAATCGAAGGCACTGTTGGCGGCGGCCGATACCCTCGGGCTACAGCTGCATGTCCTGGAAGCAAGCACCGACCGAACCCTCGATCTGGCCTTTGCGCGCGTGAAAGAACTGCGAGCGGGTGGGCTCGTAATCGGCGGTGAGCCATTCTTCAATAGCCGGAGCGGACGGCTTGGCGAGCTATGCGTCTGCCAAGCGGTGCCAACCATCTACCAGCTTCGCTCGTTCGCGGCGGCGGGCGGCCTTGTGAGTTACGGAGGCAGTCTCACGGACGCATACCGTCTGATCGGCATTTACACCGGCCGTATTCTCAAGGGCGAGAAGCCCGCCGACCTGCCGGTCCAGCAGGCCACGAAGGTCGAGATGATCATCAATCTCAACACAGCCAGGATTCTCGGCCTGACGGTTCCCCAATCATTGCTTGGCCGCGCCGATGAGGTGATCGAATAGACCTGGCTAGCGCAGGTCTCAGCCCTTGCCGGTGTGACCCCAGGTCTCGTCCCAGTCCTGTCCCGCGGCGTCGACGACGCGGCCGTCGGCCTCGAAGAACTTGTTGGGCACCTGGAAGATCGCGAGCATCAGTCCGCCCTCGGGACACCATGCGACATGGCGGCTGCCCACCTCGCGCCAGACGAATTCGCCGGCTTTGGCCTCGATGCCCTTTGCCGGACCTTCCTTGTCGACCAGGCTGCCTTCGAGCACGTAAGTCTGCTCGATATTGACGTGCTCGTGGTCGGGCAGCACCGCGCCGGGCGCGAACCGCATCAGCGCGGTCATCAGGCCGCTCGCATGATCGAACAGCAGCGTTTTGGCCTCGCAGCCCGGAAAGCGGGTCTTTTGCCACTCCATGTTCGCGGGGCGAACGAGATGGGAATGGCTATCGGCCGTTTGAGGGCCCTTTCGCGTCACGGCGTCCATGGCGATGCTCCCTTCCAACGTATTTCAGATGATCTTAGCAGCTTTGCTCGTGTCCGTCAGCCGGCTGCGATGAACCGTCATTTCCGCGCCGCAATCAAATTCCAGCGGTGGAAAAACCTGATCTTTTCGCCGTCATCCGACAGGCCCATGCCGGCGGACGCCCCGGCCCTTGCCAGCGCCCGCACCACCGCGCGAAGCGGCGGGACGCGCGAGGCGTCGTTGACGATGCCCATCCACTCCTCGAACTCGCGCGGCTTATCCCAGCTCGCAACCGATTCGATGGCGAAGCCGGCGCCGCTGACCAGCGATAACAACTCGGAGCCCGGCAGCATCCTCACATGGGAGGGATCGCGCAGGATTTCGATGGCGTTCTGCAGTTCCGCTTCAGTTGGCACCTCCGAGGAAATGACGTCGGCGACGACAAACCTGCCGCCGCGCCGCAACACCCGAAAAATCTCCGAGATCACCCGGCCTGGCCGGTCGAAATGGTGCACCGAGAGCCGCGTCACCACGGCATCGAAGCTGGCGTCGGCAAAGGGCAGCTCGGCCGCAGTGCCTTCGCGGAAGGCGACGTTGGCAAGGCCGGCCGCGGCACAGCGTTGCGCCGCCTTTTTCAGCATTTCCGGGGTGAGATCGAAGGCCACTACCTCGCGGGCCGATGTTGCGATCGCCGCGCTGAGGATGCCCGGGCCGCAGGCGACGTCGAGCACCGAGCCTCGCGCCGCCTCGCCCAGTGCTGTGACGAAACGCTGCGTCAGCGCCGCATCGGTGATCGCCGTGGCGGCCGAAAACGTCTCCGCCTGCCGGGTGAATTCCTCGCGAACGCGATTTTCGTGATCCAGCATGCCTTTCTCCCGCGGCGCGATCATTTCCCGAGCGCTTGGTAGATCAGCGTCTTCAGCGCCAGTTGAATCCGCCCCCGCTCAGACGGGGTCTGCACCATGAAGACCGCGAACATATCGTCCTTCGGATCGATGAAAAAGAACGTGCCGGCGACGCCGTCCCAACGGTATTCGCCGAGCGGCCAGGAGGTATTCGGCGGCGTGGAGGTTCGCACGGCGAAGCCAAGACCAAAACCGCTGTTCGGGCCGGGAAAATACCAACCATCGCGCGCGATCCTTGTCTCCGGCCCAATATGATCCGACGCCATCTGGGCAATGGTTTCGGGTTTGAGATAACGCCGGCCGTCGAGCGTGCCGCCGTTCAGCAACATCTGCGCAAAGCGCGCATAGTCGCCGACGGTCCCGACCATGCCTGCGCCACCGGATTCCCAACGCCGCGGTAGCATCGGATCACTGATTTTCGCCAGTGGACTGAGCGAACGGTCCTCGGGCATCGGCTCGGCGATCAATGGCCGCTTCGCCCCATCCGCGACATAGAACGCGGTCTCGGTCATCCCGAGCGGATCGAGCAGCCGTTGCTTTTCGAACTGATACAATGACTGGCCCGATATCACTTCGATGATGCGGCCGAGAACGTCGGTCGAATGGCCATAGTCCCACAACGTTCCCGGTTGTTCCGCCAGCGGCAGCTTTGCGATCCGCTCGGCAAACTCGGCGTTGCTCATGTCGCTGTTGAACAGGTCGGCCTGCGCATAGAGCCTTCGGACTTCGCTGTCGCCATAGAAGCCATAGGTGAGACCCGAGGTGTGGCGCAGCAGGTCCTCGATCGTGATCGGGCGGCTAAGCGGCTCGAGCGCAAGTGCCGGCCTGCCGTTTTCGCCCGGCTTCTCGACGCCGACCTTCGCATCGGCGAACGCCGGAATATATTTCGAGACGGGATCGTCGAGCCTGAGCTTGCCGTCTTCAACCAGCATCATCGCGGCGACCGATGTGATCGGCTTCGACATCGAATACAGGCGAAATATCGTGTCGGCGGTCATCGGCAGTTGGGTCGCGGTATCGCGCACGCCGAAGTTTTCGAAATAGACCGGTTGGCCGTGCTGCTGGATCAGCATGATCGCGCCGGGTATCTTGCCGGTCGCAATCTCGTTGCGGATATAATCGCCGACGCGCGCAAGCTTCTCGCGCGAAAAACTTGCAGCAATAGCAGATTGTGGTTCCGCGCCGCCGGCGTTCGGCCATCCGGCTGCGAATGCCAGTAGAAGCGCAACCGCCGCCGCGACGGAACGCCGGCTCGCAAAACCGTCAGTTCTCCATCGCTTCATAGATCAGTTTCTTCACCATCGGCTGGATCTTCTGGCGTTCCGAGGGGGTCTGCTCCAGCAACACGAAGAACATGTCTTGTTTGCGGTCGATCGCGAAATAGCAGCCGCTGGCGCCGTCCCACTTCAACTCGCCGAGCGAGCCCGCCGGAGGCGGCTTTGCATTGCCGGGATCGGTTCGAACGCCAAAACCGAGCCCGAAGCCGAAGCCGTCGCCGGGGAAATAGAAAAAGTCGCGTTCAACGCCTGAACCCGGACCGACGTGATCGGTGGTCATCAATTTGAACGTCTCCGGCTTGAGGTATTGCCGGCCGTCGAGTTTGCCGCCGTCGAGAATCATCTGCGAAAATCGGGCAACATCCGCCATGGTGGACACCATGCCGCCGCCGCCGGATTCCCACTTCATCGGGACGTCGGCATAGGCTTTGAAGCCGACCCGAAAATCGCTGTCGTTCGGCATCGGCATGGCGATCAACTTCTTCTTTTCCGGGTCCGTGGCATAAAAACGAGTTCCGTTCATGCCGAGCGGATCCAGCAGCTTATCCCGCTCGATCTGCAGCAGCGACTTCCCCGTAACGATCTCCATGACCCGCCCGAGAATGTCGGTGGAATGGCCGTAATCCCACAGCGTCCCCGGCTGCTCGGCCAGCGGCAGTTTTGCGATCCGCTCGGCGAATTCGGCGTTGTCGAAGTCGCCGGCGTAGATGTTGGCGCTCGCATAGGCCTTGCGCACCAGGCTGTCGCCGTAGAAGCCGTAGGTGATGCCCGAGGTCTGACGCATCAGATCGAGGATGGTCAGCGGCCGGGTCGGCGGCACCAGCTCCAGCGTCTTGCTGCCATCATCCGCCTTCCTCTCGACGCCGACCTTCACGTTGGCGAACGACGGGATGTATTTCGCGACGGGATCGTCGAGCTTGAGCTTGCCTTCCTCGATCAGCTGCATTGCCACCACGCTGGTGATCGGCTTGGTCATCGAGAACAGCCGGAAGATAGTGTCATCCGTCATCGGCAGCTTGGTCGCGACATCGCGCACGCCGAAGAATTCGTGATAGACCGGCTTGCCATGCTGCTCGATCAGGAGGATCGCGCCGGGAATCTTGCCCTGCGCCACCTGGTCGCGCAGATAGTCGCCGACGCGCTCGAGCTTTTGCGGGTTGAAATGCGCGCCGGGTGGAATATCGAAAGTGCCCTCCGCGCCAGCCGATGACGTGGCGGCGATCGCCAGCAGGACACCGCAAGCAAGCGACCTCAACACATGACCTGATCTCATGTCCCCTCCCCCAGATTTTCCTGGCGGAGTGTAGCGGGCCGCTCAATCGGCACAAGGGCTGCCGAATTCGGCCAGCGCCTGCGCATGCAGGGCGGCACTGTCGTTTGAAAAGCAACAGAAGATGACGCGGGAAAGCACGGGTGACGCCTTCAGCGCGTCGACCGTCGTCAAGACCGCGATCCGCGCCGCGCGGTCGGCGGGGAATCGATAAATTCCGGTGGAGATGGCGGGAAAGGCAACCGAAGCGAGGCCGTGGCCCCTGCACAATTCGATGGCACGCGCGTAACACGACGCCAGCGCCTGGTCTTCACCCCTGCTGCCGCCGTTCCAGACCGGGCCGACGGCATGGATCACATGCCGTGCCGGCAACCGATATCCTTTGGTGATTTTGGCGCCGCCGGTCTCACAGCCATTTAGCGCCCGGCATTCGGCGAGGAGTTCGGGTCCCGCGGCGCGATGGATCGCCCCATCGACGCCGCCGCCACCCAAGAGCGAGGTGTTGGCGGCGTTGACGATGGCGTCAACGCGCAGGGTCGTGATGTCGGCGACGAGGACCTCGAGCCGTGCCGAGCCGACCTGGCGCGCCGCCAAACTCAGGCTGAGGCAGCCGCGGCTACCGTGACGCCCTTGTCGGCGAACAGCTGCTGCAGCTCGCCGGCCTGGAACATCTCGCGGATGATGTCGCAGCCGCCGACGAACTCGCCCTTGACGTAAAGCTGCGGGATGGTCGGCCAGTTGGAATAGGTCTTGATGCCGTCGCGTAGCTCGGCGGACTCCAGCACGTTCAGGCCCTTGTAGCCGACCCCGACGTGATCGAGGATCTGCACTACCTGCCCGGAAAAGCCGCACTGCGGAAACTGCGGCGTTCCCTTCATGAACAGCACGACGTCATTCGACTTCACTTCATTGTCAATAAATTGCTCAATGCTCATCTTCGCTTCCTTTTGGGGCGCTGGTCGCCAGCGGCATAGCCTCGCGGGCGGGCCTCAGCCCGGTAAACCCGACACTGCTCATATATGTACCCCAAACCGTTGTGCATCCAAAGTAAAATGGCGAGGAGCTGGCATGCAATGACCCCAACCCGCCGGATATCCCCTCCCGCAGCCATAGCCTGACGGTGGCAATATCATGGCCCTAATCGTAACCCGGGAGGCTTTTTTCCCGGACGGAAGCCCCTATCTAGGACAAGCTATTCTTGGGGAACTCGTCTGCGGGCGACGGCGTTCTCTCCGGAACCGGAGAATACCGTGACGAAACCAGCATCCGCTGCGGCAACGTCTGCCGCCCCTTGCCCGTCCTTATTCTCCGATTCCGGCACCCTCGCCCAGAATCTGGTGGAAGCCTATCTCCGCGTCCGCGACGAGACCGAGCGCCGCGCCGCGCCGCTTTCGCCCGAGGATCAGCTGATCCAGTCGATGCCGGACGCGAGTCCGGCGAAATGGCACCGCGCCCATACCACCTGGTTCTTCGAGCAATTCCTGCTCGGAGAGCACTGCCCAGGCTACCTGCCGTTTCATCCGGACTACGCCTATTTGTTCAATTCCTATTATGTCAGCGCCGGTCCCCGGCACGCCCGCCACCAGCGCGGCCACCTCACCCGCCCGGGCGCGGACGAAATCACCGGCTACCGCAGACATGTCGATGCGGCGGTCGTGAAATTCTTCCACGAGGCCGGCGAGGACACGCTCGCAAGCCTGGTGCCGCTGGTCGAGGTCGGCCTCAATCACGAGCAGCAGCATCAGGAATTGATGCTGACCGACATCCTGCACGCGTTCGCTCAGAACCCGATTCCGCCGGCCTATGATCCGCAGTGGGAATTCCCGGCTTCAAGCCGCAGCGCCGACGAATGGGTCACCCTCAACGAGGGCATCCATACCGTCGGGCACACCGAAGACAGCTTTCATTTCGACAACGAAAAGCCGGCGCACCGCGCGCTGGTGGGGCCGGTCAGGCTCGAGCGCAATCTCGTCACCAACGCCGAATGGCTCGCCTTCATCAAGGACGGCGGCTACGCGACGCCGACGCTGTGGCTGATGGACGGTTTTGCCGCCGTCAGCAACGAAGGATGGCAGGCTCCCGGCCATTGGCGGGATGTCGACGGCGAATGGCAAGTGATGACGCTCGGCGGGCTGAAGCCGGTCGATCCCTCGGCGCCGGTTTGTCACGTCAGCTACTATGAGGCGGACGCCTTTGCGCGCTGGAGCGGCAAGCATTTGCCGACCGAGATGGAATGGGAGGTCGCCGCCCGCGCCGGCCTCCTCAACGACGCCTTCGGGATCGTCTGGCAATGGACCCGCAGCGGCTACGCCCCCTATCCCGGCTACCGGGCAATCGAGGGCGCGCTCGGCGAGTACAATGGCAAGTTCATGGTCAATCAACTGGTGCTGCGCGGCTCATCGCTTGCAACTCCCGAAGGCCACAGCCGTATTACATATCGCAACTTCTTCTATCCGCATCATCGCTGGCAATTCACGGGACTGCGCCTCGCCGACTACGCCACCTGACTTTTGAAATTCAAACGCGCCGGAAAGCGCGTGCTGGGAGACTGTCATGAATGTGCACGCCCCCGCTTTGGCCAATGCGCAGCCTTTTGACGAACAGACGTCGGCGTTCGCCGGCGACGTGATCGGCGACCTGTCGCAGCACCCGAAACGGCTGTCGCCGAAATATTTCTATGACGCCACCGGTTCGGAACTGTTCGAACAGATCACGCTGTTGCCGGAATATTACCCGACGCGAACCGAGCTCGCGATCCTGCGCGACCGCGGCAACGCGATATCGGCGACGCTGCCCATGGGCGCCGCGCTGGTTGAGTTCGGCGCCGGCGCGAGCACCAAGGTGCGATTGCTGTTGAAGCAATGCGCCTTCGGCGCCTATGTCCCGGTCGATATATCCGGCGACTTTCTCAAGGCGCAGGCGGACGCCCTGCGGCAGGATTTTCCCGGCCTCGCCGTCTATCCGGTCGCGGCGGACTTTACCGCACCGTTCGCGCTGCCCGAGGCCATTTCCGCCATGCCGAAGGTCGGGTTCTTCCCCGGATCGACGCTCGGCAATTTCGAGCCGCACGAGGCTTGCGCCTTCCTGCGCAGCGCCCGCGAGATTCTGGGCGAAGGTGCGCAAATGGTGATCGGCGTCGATCTCGAGAAGGACGAGCGCGTGCTGTACGATGCCTACAACGATCGAGCCGGCGTCACAGCGCGCTTCAATCTCAACGTCCTGCATCGCATCAACCGCGAACTCGGCGGCAATTTCGACATATCAGGCTTCACCCATCGCGCGATCTACAACCGCGACCGCCACCGCATCGAGATGCACCTGATCAGCCGCAAGGCGCAGACCGTGCGGGTGATGGGGCGGAGTTTCTCGTTCCGCGCCGGCGAAAGCATCCACACCGAGAACAGCTACAAATACAGCCTCGACCGCTTCACCGCGCTGGCGCGCGGCTCGGGCTGGACGCCGCGACAGTCGTGGACGGACGAGGCGAAGATGTTCTCGGTTCACGCGCTGGTGGCTTCGGACTGAGACCGCTCACCTCGCGGCTCGGCCGCGCCGGATCGCAGCGAGACCGATTCCCAGACCGCGACCATGACCATGATCGCCGACGTCGCAAGCGACAGCATCAAGGGGGACAGCGCGCCAGCGTACCAGGCCAGCACCGCCAGCACGACGATGCCGACGCCGTGGGAAAGCTGAAGAAAACCTCTGATCGTGTGCTTGAACAGGATGGTGCCGATCAGAAACAACAGCGGCCCGCCGGTCGCGCTCAGCACGGTCTTCAAATCGGAATGGTCCGCCGGGTGCGTCAGCACCAGTTGGTCGGCGACCGCCGACAGAATGATGCCGGCCACGATCGGCATGTGCAGATAGGTATAGGCCAGCCGCGCCAGCCGCCCGGGCTCGCTGGATCGCGAAATCAGCTCGGAGCCGGCTTCGGCGCCCTTGTGGAAATAAATCCACCACATCGCGATCGCGCCGACAAAGGCCGAGGCGAAGGCGGTGACGGTCTCTTTGGTCCAGGCCAGATCGGCAAAGGTCGCACCGGTGACGACGATGGATTCGCCGAGCGCGATGATGATGAAGCCGGCGCAGCGCTCGGCGATGTGGCCGCCCTCGATGACCCAGTCCTCGATCGAGGACGCGCCGTATTTCGGGATCCAGAACCGCGCCGCCGGCGAGATATACTCGATCGTCAGCGCCACCGCCCAAAGGGCGAGCCGCGAATCGCCCTCCGCGAAGCCGCCCGCGATCCAGAACACGGCGGACATCGAAAGCCAGGCCGTGATGCGGACCGCGTTCAGCCGCGCCGAAATCCGGCGGGGCGGCGTCGATATCCACAGGAAGACCGTCTTGCCGACCTGCATCGCGGCATAGGCGGTGGCGAACCACAACCCCCGCGATTCAAACGCCTTCGGAATCGAGGTGGAGAGCACGAGCCCGCCGAGCATCAGCAGGAACAGCAGGATCCGGACCGGCGTGCGTTCGGGGTTGAGCCAGTTGGTGATCCACGAGGTGTAGACCCACACCCACCAGACGGCCAGGAACAACAGGGTCGTCTGCACCGCGCCAAGCGGGGTGAAGCGGTTGAGCAGCGTGTGGGAAACTTGCGTGACCGCGAAAACGAACACCAGGTCGAAGAACAGTTCGGCGTAGGTGACGCGGCTGTGCTGGTTCGGCACGATCGGGCGAAACAGCGCGCCGCGTTCATTCTCACCCGCCATCGCGCCCCCCGCCTGGCCCCGGATCTAGCGCTCGGGTGCCCCCGGTCCGCCAGGTACCCCGGTCTGCAACGCCAGCGCGTGCAGCACCCCGCCCATCTGGCCCCGCAGCGACTGATAGACGATCTGGTGCTGCTGGACCCGGGATTTGCCGCGGAACGACTCCGAGATCACGGTCGCGGCATAATGGTCGCCGTCGCCGGCGAGATCCCGGATCGTCACCTCGGCGTCGGGAATTGCCGCCTTGATCATCGATTCGATATCGCGGGCGTCCATCGGCATTCCAGTCAGTCTCCCCTCCGGCGGCTCGCGGCCTGCGGCGGCCGCCCCGGAACTTAGCGCGGCCACCCTTCTACGTCACGCGTTGTCGCATTATATTCCAAGGCCAATTCTTGCAAATCTGCCGTTCGCTTGCGCCCGATCACAACCGGCTGACCAAATAAGGAGCTGACCATGAAACTCCCCGGTCCCGACCACCCGATCACCATCACGGCGAACCCGAAGCGGGTCCGCATCTCCGCCGGCGGCGTCGTCATCGCCGACACCACCCATGCCTTGACGCTGAAGGAGGCGAGCTACCCGGCCGTGCAATACGTGCCGCGGCAGGACGCCAATCTGGCGCTGATGGAGCGCACCGCGCGGGTGACGCACTGCCCCTATAAGGGGGATGCGAATTATTTCAGCATCAAGGCCAACGGCAAGACGCTGGAGAATTCGATCTGGACCTACGAGACGCCCTTCCCCGCGATGGCCGAGATCGCCGGCCGCCTGGCGTTCTATCCCGACAAGGTCAAGATCGAGGAAGTGGCCTAGCCCCATTGCGAGCGCAAGCGAAGCAATCCACGGCCACGGGCAAGGCTTCGCTCCTCGCAATGGCGGAAAACTCCGTGCTCCGCCTCACGCCCTGAAGATGGTGACGCCCTGGCGCGCCCAGTTCACATTTGGCGTTGTTGGGCCTTGCTGAATCCGGTTCCCGGCGGCAACATCGGAACCATCCACCCTGCCGGGGCGCCCGCATGACAACGATTTCTCGCACCGTGGCATCCGCCGAAGTCCAGGCGCCGTCGAAAGCCAAAGCGCGCAATTTCTCGATCGACCGCACCCGCACCTTCCTGACCCTGGTGGTGCTCATCCACCATGCGGTGATCCCCTACACCTATTTCGGCCACACCGATCCCAAGTACTGGATCGGCTTCGACTGCGTCGTGCTCGCCACCGACAGTTTCTTCATGGCGATGTTCTTTTTCCTCTCAGGGCTGTTCGTCTGGCCGAGCCTTGGCCGCAAGTCGCCGGGGACCTTTTTTCACGACCGCCTGCTCCGGCTCGGCCTGCCCTTCGCGATCGCTGCGTTCACGGTCATCCCGGTCGCCTATTACGCCATCTCGCTGCGGCAGCATCCCGATGTCGGCTTCGCGGAATTCTATTGGAAGACCATCACCGTCGGCCCCTGGCCCAGCGGGCCGGTCTGGTTCGTGTGGGTGCTGCTGGTGTTCGACCTGACAGCCAGCCTTTTGTACCGGATCTCACCTACGCTGCTCGATCCGATCAATCGCCTGTCGCTGCGCGGCTACGACCGGCCGGCAAACTTCTGGCTATTTCTCGTGGTGGTTACCGCCGTCCTCTACATTCCGGCGCGGGTTTACTTCGGAGCGGGCCGTTGGTTCACGCTCGGGCCGTTCGACGTTCAGGCCAGCCGGGTGCTGCTCTATGCCGCCTATTTCTTCCTTGGGGCCGGGATCGGCGCCGCTAATTTCGATCGCGGCCTGCTGAGCCCGGCCGGACGGCTGGCGAAGAGCGGCTGGGGCTGGGCGATCGTGACGCTCATTCCCTATTGCCTGATGTGGGGGCTGATCGGCATCAAGCGCGAGATCTTGGGCAATCCCGTCATCCTGCCGAACTGGTACGAGGCGAGCTACGGCCTGTTCTTCGTCGCCTTCAGCGCAGCCATCCTGTTCACGATCCTGGCGTATTTCCTGAGGTTCAAACGATCGGGCTGGAGCGTGCTCGATCCGATGCAGAGTGCCGCCTACGGCATCTTTCTGGTGCATTACCCGATCGTGCTCTGGCTGCAATACTGGCTTTTCGATTTCGATATCCCGGCCATCGTCAAGGCGGTGGTGGCGTTGGTGCTTACCGTCGTATTGAGCTGGGCCGCGACCGCGGCTTTACGCCGGCTTCCCGGCGCGACCCGTGTGCTGTGAACGGCTTCAGGCCGCGCTGCCGCTCATATAGGCCGGAAACCAGCCCTCGAAGCCGGCTTTGAGCGAGCTGATCGGAACCGGCGTCTCGCCGGCGATCGCGATCGTCTCGCCGCCGGTCGTGCCGATGCGGACGCAGGGCACGTCGGCGCCCTTCATCTTCGCCAGCACCCGCCCGGCCTCTTCGGCGCGCACCGTCACGAGGTAGCGCGCCTGGTCTTCGCCGAACCAGTAGGCATGCGGCACGATCGCCGCCGGCCCGGCCAACAGCTCCGCGCCGATGCCACTTGCCATCGCCATCTCGGCGAGCGCGACCAACAGCCCGCCGTCAGACACATCGTGCACCGCGGTCGCGGTGCCGGCGTGGATCATGCCGCGCACCACGCAGCCGTTGCGCTTTTCGGCGACGAGGTCGACCGGCGGCGGCGCGCCCTCTTCGCGGCCGCAGATGTCGCGCAGGTAAACGGATTGCCCGAGCCAGCCGTGGGTTTCGCCGATCAGCAGGATCGCCTCGCCCTCGGCCTTGAAGGCGAGCGTGGCGGATTTGGTGAAATCGTCGAGCAGGCCAACGCCGCCGATCGAGGGCGTCGGCAGGATGCCGCTGCCGTTGGTCTCGTTGTAGAGCGAGACGTTGCCGGACACGACGGGAAAGTCGAGCGCGCGGCAGGCTTCGGAAATCCCCTTCAGGCAGCCGACGAACTGGCCCATGATCTCGGGCCGCTCGGGATTGCCGAAATTGAGATTGTCGGTGATCGCGAGCGGGCGGCCGCCGACCGCGGTGATGTTGCGCCAGGCCTCCGCGACCGCCTGCTTGCCGCCCTCGAACGGGTCCGCCTCGCAATAACGCGGCGTGACGTCGACCGTCAGCGCCAGCCCCTTCGGCCCATCCTGCACCCGCACCACGGCGGCATCGCCGCCGGGACGCTGTACGGTATTTCCCAGGATGACGTGATCGTATTGCTCCCAGACCCAGCGCTTCGAGCACAGCTCCGGCGTGGCGATCAGTTCTTCCAGTGCCGCCGCGACAGTCATCGGTGACGCAACGTCGCGGGCGTGGATCACCGGGAGCGGCGGCGCGGCCACATGCGGCCGGTCGTAGAGCGGCGCCTCATCGCCCAGCTCCTTGATCGGCAGGTCCGCCATCACATCGCCGCCGTGCTTCACCACAAAGCGCTTGCTTGGCGTGGTGTAGCCGACCACGGCGAAATCCAGCCCCCATTTGCGGAAGATCGCCTCGGCTTCTTGTTCCTTCTCCGGCTTCAGCACCATGAGCATGCGCTCCTGGCTCTCGGAGAGCATCATCTCATAGGCGCTCATGCCGGTCTCGCGCGTCGGGACCCGATCGAGATCGAGATCGACGCCGAGATCGCCCTTGGCGCCCATCTCCACCGCCGAGCAGGTCAGGCCCGCCGCGCCCATGTCCTGGATCGCGATCACGCAATCGGCTGCCATGATCTCGAGACAGGCTTCCAGCAGGAGCTTTTCCGCGAAGGGATCGCCGACCTGCACGGTCGGGCGCTTCTCGGCCGAATCGTCGTCGAATTCAGCCGACGCCATCGAGGCGCCGTGAATGCCGTCGCGCCCGGTTTTGGAGCCGAGGTAGACGATCGGCATGTTCACGCCGGAGGCCGCCGCGTAGAAGATCTTGTCGCTGTCGGCGAGGCCAACCGCCATCGCATTGACCAGGATGTTGCCGTCATAGCGGGTGTGGAAACGCACCTGCCCGCCGACGGTGGGCACCCCGAACGAATTGCCGTAGCCGCCGACGCCGGCGACCACGCCCGACACCAGGTGCCGGGTCTTGGGATGCTCCGGCGCGCCAAAGGACAGCGCGTTCAGGCAGGCGATCGGCCGCGCCCCCATCGTGAACACGTCGCGCAGGATGCCGCCGACGCCGGTAGTCGCGCCCTGATAGGGCTCGATGTAGCTAGGATGGTTGTGGCTCTCCATCTTGAACACCACCGCCTGGCCGTCGCCGATGTCGATCACGCCGGCATTCTCGCCCGGCCCCTGGATCACCCAGGGCGCCTTGGTCGGCAAACCGCGCAAATGGATCCGCGAGGATTTGTACGAGCAGTGCTCGTTCCACATCGCCGAGAAAATCCCGAGCTCGGTGAAGGTCGGGATCCGGCCGATCAGTTTTAGAATTCGCTCGTATTCGTCCGGCTTCAGGCCATGGCCGGCGACGAGTTCGGGGGTGATTTGCGGCTGGTTCATGAGGCCTTATTAGGGAGATCGGACAGGGCGGAAAAGGCCTTTTATGGCCCGTTTTCCCGCTGTCCATAGCTTTGCTGCCGTTGCCGGGTTTGCACATCCGGGATGGATCGGATTTAAGGGTTCGGACCTCTCAAACCAAGGCCCCATCGCGTGGACGAGCTGACCAAAACCTTATTCCTCAAGCGCCCCGACCTGCAGGTCGAAACCGAGGGCGAGTTCAAGGGCTGGCGCACCTGGAGGCGGGACAATTTCGAGACCCATACCGGCCCGTTCTACCACCGCATGGAGGACGACGGCCAAATCCGCTGCGCCTTCCGGGTCGAAAGCAAGCATCTCAACGGCAGCCAGCACAACGTCCACGGCGGTGCCTTCATGTCGTTCGCGGACTATTGCCTGTTCGCGATTGCGGGACCGGTGCTGAAGGGGCCGGCGGTGACGGTGTCGTTTGCCTGCGAATTCCTCGACGCCGCGCGGGAGGGCGAACTGGTCGAGGGGTCAGGCGAAATCACCCGCGCCGGCGGTTCGATGCTCTTCTTGCGCGGCATCCTGAAAAGCGGCGAGCGGCCGCTGTTGACATTTTCCGGCACCATCAAGCGGGTGAAGCTGCGATCGCCGCCAGTGGCGAGCAACGACACTGACTAACCACCATCCGTCATTGCGAGCGAAGCGAAGCAATCCAGCTTTGGTGCAGCGAGACAGAAAGCTGGATTGCTTCGTCGCAAGTGCTCCTCGCAATGACGGCAACTTGGGTTTACCGCGCCGGCAGGGATCGTTTCTTGCGAGAGAGGCTCGGCAGTTGATTTGCCCGTCGTCGGGCAAATCAGTGGAGGAGCGCGGCATCGTCGGCACCT
>Ga0210410_10002918_pt1 | contig 15243 bp, 17 predicted proteins | sample IncBWC4MmetaG_FD_161058 | JGI IMG/M metagenome (GOLD analysis project Ga0210410, IMG submission 161058) | Forest soil microbial communities from Barre Woods Harvard Forest LTER site, Petersham, Massachusetts, United States - Inc-BW-C-4-M | ecosystem: Environmental > Terrestrial > Soil >... | reverse complement strand
CGCTTAGCGGACTACAAGTGTTACGGAGAGAGCTGGAAAGACGCCGTCACGAAGCGGGTTCGAGCAATGCTTGAATTTCGCCAACCAGACCTGCGGGTTCAGCCTTCGATGACAAACGCTCGATGGGTAGGCTACGGTCATGCAGAAACGTAAACTCCGAATCGTAAAGCCGCCGCTCCCTGCAATCGGCATCTGCGAACGCTGTAATTCACAGTTCAAATCTAACAAAGTCTCAGAGCACGATGCAGAGAACGAAATCAAGGCAGCGTTTGATAGCCATGAGTGCAAGCCGATCGATAGTAGTCAGAACGCCCTGCGGATCGTGCAGGAAATCCACTAAAGATAAGTAGTCTGCGATTCAAGGTAATCCAATGTCACCACTAATGTGATATCACTCAGGAGATGCAGTCTTTTGTTAAAAGGGCCACCGCATCGTGTGGCATAATTCTCCCGCCTCCCGAAGAGCAGTTGGCGCAACACCCGATGAGGCCATTAACCTGAACCCTGCGAGGTTGGTTGTGAAGTTAAGATGCTACCTTTTGTCCCTTCTGAGAATCCACCGTCCAGACTGCGAACTTTGCAAGGCCCGTGAAACGTGCGGAGATGAGATGCGGAAGCGGCTGGAGGAGTTGAGCGGGCGAACGCAGCCGAATTTGCTCAAAATGGAAGTTCATGGCGAGGTTGTGGAGGCCTTCGATTCCAAGCCCGGCGAAGTTGCAGGACGCCCGCCCATTTCTTCGGTGGAACGAGTGAAGAAGACTGGTTAGAGCCGAGCACGCTGCGAGTGCGCAAGCTCGATTCCACAAGCCCTGAAGGGCACGCTAGAAGAACGGTTCCAGTTTTCCCCGTTTTGCGATTACTTTTTGTCCCGTGACAGGCACGACCGTCGTTGCTGAATCGCTTGCACCGAGCGGCCTAACGCTTTACTTAGTTTGCGATCGGTCGGGCGATCTTCGGCGGTGATCCGCGCATCTTCGACGGGAGTCCAGCGCCTCCCCTTGTGCCGGGTGTTCTTTGGAATTACCGATAATAGCGAAGTTTCTGCTTTGCGCGGCTGCGCCGCCACCCTTGGGGTTCTGCTTCTTCCAACGTAGTCGGCGTTTCCGAACCGCCTGTATGAAGACAGGACAGGCAAGCAACTAAGCACGAATCAAGGTTTTCCAAAAACAAATGGTTTCGCTGAAATGAAGTTTGCAATCGGCGCAATCGTGCTCTTTGCCATCGTGCTGCCGGGCAATTCAGAAACGTCTAAGCACCCGGGCTCACATGCTGCTGGCGAAAGGGTCAGGCCGCTGGAGGGTGGCGCTCAAGGATGCGTTCCAAAATGTTTAATATTTCTAACGCATTATCAATGGCTCGGCGTTCTTTCATATCGAGGTCAACTGCTTGCCCTAAGCGTAAAGCAATGGCGTACCTTGCTTCGCCAATTTTTAATCTGAGCTTGGTATCATCCACCTCAAAGACTGCAGCTCGATAACACGCTTCCCATCCATCGTTCACAGCTTTGATTCTTTCGACGTGGACTATCTCAACCTCGCCGTGAATTAGATCGCAGACTTGCCCAGCCTTGGCACCGCAGCGTGGGCAGGTCAAGTCCATCGGGCTAATGCCGATATGTTTGGTGCGTTCCGCTTGCATTTTGAGTACGTAGCATTCCTCATGAACAGCATCCCCGTTCTCATCAGTCTTGCCAGTTTCAAGTTCTATCGGTTCGTTGCAGAGGGAGCAGATTGGGAATCGCGAAAGTTTTGGCATGGAAGCCTCCAATGCGAACATCAGATTGCACAAGAGACCGACGCCCGAGATGGAGGTCGGCGGAGGGATGTGTAAAGCGATTCACCATCATACGCCTGCATTGCATCGGTGACTGTTCGCAACCGGACACAGTACCCAATGGCAAAGTTAACGGCGGGGCAGAAGAAGGCGGCTAGAGCCAGTCCAGTCCGTTTGCGCCTTTTTCTCGCTATCATGAGATGCCTCGCCTACATCAGTTCATCTTGGAAAAATCCCGTTCCCCCTCCGTCTGCCGTCCCGAGTGTTCGCCGCCTTATTAATCTTTTCGGAAGATCAATGTGTTGTCGTGCTTTGATCCACAGTCTCCCGATTCCTTCCGGCGATGTGGACATCTTTACCGCAGATGCCAGCGAACTTTATCGCCATGCCAAGGAGCCGATATTCCTCTTCCTGATAGTCAGCGGCGAAGGCGTCTTGGTGCATGATGACAATCGGGAGGTCAGGCGCTCGGCACGCTTTCGCAAAGTCCGGGAGCATCGTTTCGATAGCGGCGATGAGGTTGGCTTCTTTCCTCGCAAGTTCGGTCTGGTTCCCGTGGGACATGATCAGCGCACCTCAATCTGTGAAGGATATTATCTCGTCGCCAGCAGCCTGTTTCTTGGTAATGATGCAGGTGAAACCCACAGACTAGCAATCGGTTCGGAATCTGTGTGAAACTTTGGGCATGACAAAATTAACCCCAAAGAAAAAAGCCAAGAGACAAGAAGTCCGAAGCGAACGCAAGGCAGCCAAACACGAACGCAAAGATCGCCGCGAACTGGAACAGCGAAGCGAGCCGACGACGTAGACCAAACGGATTCGCGGAGCACACAACCATAAACGGTCTCACCTCGTCTGGAGCAGAATCGTAGGTCTTGGACTGAGACTTTGCTGCGAGCCTGACGCTGATCTGGCGAAGCCGAGGCGGAGCAGAAGAAAGGCTTCTTAAGAGCTGGCGGGAACATCCAGTCTAGGTAACGGGGTTCTCAGTCCAGCAGGCTGAGGGATTCCAGACCAAACAAGACGCAACCACCGAGAATCGTTTCGAGAGTTCGGTCGCCGTCCTTGGCACGGTTGTTGCGTTCTAGCAAGGAGCCGAACCACGTAATGCTGCCAACGGTTCCGTGCGTTGCCCCGTTCACCTTGGCAACGATGAAATCAGGCGTTTCGGTGAGCTCGATGAATGCTTCCATTTCGCTGTTTCTCCCGCCGCTGACTGGCGACTGATGAATCGTAGAGGCACGGCACAAACCGCACAATGGCTCTTTGGTGCCCACAATTCGGACAGGAGTAAGGTTACCGATGATTTCGGCTGTGATGTGGTTTTGTTAAGCGCACTTGAAAACAGCTCAGCGGCACCACGGCGTATTGCGGATGAATTGCAGTAGAACGTGGTCGTTTCCAACCGCGCGGCCGGGTTGGCACGATGGGCGAATTTGAGAGCAGGGCAGAATTGTTGAGTTGGGGCGTTTTGTTTTGCGTAGTAGATTGCTCCCCGGAGGGCTGATCTGGGGCTCTCCACCTTTTCTTGGCACCCAAAACAATCTATCCGAATCTTCCTGGGCTAAAAAAGAGGCACAAACTATTTATCGCTTTGGACTTCCTTGCACTATGTTTGGCTTCTGCGATGAGAGTCCTGAAGCGAACCCTCACAACCATATTTTTTGTGGTGTGTTTTCCCCTAATCCTTGTTGTGAGCTTCGCGGCGGCCGGATGGGACAAATTGCGAAGACGACGATAAAATCTTCAGACAGCAACTGGGGCATTACTCACCGAAGCGTCGGAATTTCCTACGGAGCGGCCCGAAGGCCGCCCCTTGGGTGAGTCATGGTACCGGAGAAGCTATGCCGCTTTGCGCTGAATCGCGCTGCGAACCCTGTTCCTTGTTTCATTGTCCATTGTCAGGTTGTGCTTTTCGCGACCATGCTGCTCGATCTTTGGCATGATTTCCTGTTCGCTATTTCCGCTCACCTGCCAATCGCAGGTCTTCGGACCCACATCGGCGCTGAGTACACCGCAGGGATCAATTCGTTCTCTCTAGGTCTTAACCCCGGGGCCAGCGACGCCCCGCTACTCGGAACGATCTTGAATTTTTAACTTGCATCACCCAGGAGGTCACTAGTAGTATGTCGTATACGACGCGTCGTATACGACTCAATGAAGGAGAAATCATGAAATTCGATCTCAACCAAGCCGTTACCTACCCTTGGCTTTTGCTCGCCGTTTTTTGGGTAATCGCTGCAGTAAGCGCAAAAAGGCCACTCCGCGCAGAATCCAATGCCTCCCGGCTGTACCACGTACTCTTGATGTCAGCGGTTTTTGCACTGCTGTTTCGCCATGACGCACGAATTGGTCAACTCGGACTCCGCGTCGTTCCCGCGTCCCCGGAAACCGCTTATACGGGGCTCGCGTTGACGAGCTTAGGAGCGGCGTTTGCGATCTGGGCACGCGCGGCGTTAGGAGGGAACTGGAGTGCAACTGTGACTGTGAAGGAGAATCACTCATTCGTGCAACGCGGCCCCTATCAGCTTGTGCGTCACCCCATTTATGCTGGGGGTGTGCTTGCTATGCTCGGAACTGCGGTCGTGTACGGTGAAGCGGGCTGCTTCGTAGCGGTTGTCCTCGCATTCGTGGGCTGGTGGTTGAAGGCACGAATGGAAGAAGAATTCATGACCCAGCAGTTTGGTGAGGATTATCGTCGTTACCAAAAAAATGTTAAGCAATTAATCCCATTTGTGCTGTAGTCAGGTGCCGATTGACGCCGACAAAGAATAAAAGGATGGGTCAACAAACGGAGCTGCGTCAATTGGCCTTAGAGCTTGAGCAGCACCTGTCTGTAATCCGGCAAGAGATTCGGCGACCAATCGAAGCGGAGTTCGCGAAGGGTGGACTTACCGGACCGCAGAGAAGTGTCATGCAGGCATTAGTAAAGTCCGAGGGCCTGAGTCTTAAGGAACTAACCGCGCAGGTCGGCCTCGCCCACAGTACAGTGTCTGGAATTGTGGATCGACTGGAGAAACGTGGCCTCGTCGAGCGTCAGCCGAACCTTACCGACCGCCGCCATACCAGAATCACGGCTTCAGATGTAGTTCGAGAGTTCTTGAAAAAGAGGTATCCAGTTATTGTCGCCCATCCGCTTTTCGACGTGTTACGCGTAGCGGAGGCAGCCGAGCGCAACGCCGTCATGACAGGTGTTAGGACGCTTAGAAGACTCTTGGACAAGAAGCTGGTTCCCTAGCTGTTGAATCGGAGTAGGGATCGTGATTGCTCACGCCCCCCTTTTCGGACCCGGACGGGCGCTCCTTAGCGCATCCGGTTCTTATCGCAGATGAATGGCGGCGAAGCGTGCATCTGGAAAGGGATGACGGATGGGGTTATATAAGGAAGGGAAGAAGGAAGGAAGCGCGTGCTGTTAATCGCCGCCAGCATTTTTGGCCGCTCGAAAGCGATGTATGAAGGCGGAACGCGAGTACCGGTTACCGTCAGCGCGATCGTAGATGGATGCGATGGGCGGAGGAAATTCTGAAAGAGATCGATAAACGCTGGCCGGTTAGGAATTGACCGCGCGCACTGCTTGGACGAAGTAGAATAGTCCCAATCGAAGTGGCGTATAAAGAGGCTCTGCGATACACACACCCAAACGCCGTGGAGGCTCTTTCATTTTCTAAAGAATGACCTGTGGCGTTCCGTTCTTCTCAGTACACCCTTTACAACTGCACAAGTACGAAGGAGAGCTAGGGATTGTCATGTGGCCGCAACCAGGACATAAGAACCAATTTTGATCGTTGCCCTCATTCATGATTTCACCGCAATAAGGGCACCGTATGATGGGCTCATCCGACATCCCTCGCTATTCTAACGCGGATGAAGGGCAGGCAGGACCGGTTGGACAAGCTGGTTACGGACGCCTGGACCAAGTAGCCCACCGTTCACGCAAGCGGCCCAGCCAGCGGACTCTTGGAGCCGGGACTTTAGCCTCTTCAGCGTGTGTGGATGCCACATCTTGAGCGCAATCCATCAGGTAGAGGCGTTCTCGGATATTGGTAAGCTGTGAATCGTAAGACTCCGGGGAGAAGTCTGTCATGCAAGCAATATATTCCCGTGTCCCGGCGCATGTCTGGTCAATTCTGCTCGGATCAAGGCATCGCCGGGCTGGGCGCAGCGCGTAGAATAGTCTCAATCGAAGTGGTGGATAGGAGGCTCTGTGACCATTACCTTTTCCCAGTCATGGAGCCTCTTATTTGGAAGGTTTCGTACCCCCGAGGCCGTCCAGACGCTTTTGCTTTTCAGCTAAGAGACTCTCAATTTCGAGGACAAGCGCCATCAGTTTTGGTGCACGAATGAGGTAACCCGGCCCTCCCCGCGCCGTTCTGCATTTCACGAGTTCGTAGACAGCCCAAGCCAATCCTTTGCTTCGTCAACTGTCTTGAACAGAACTATGTTCTCGTCCTTCCGTATGAGCTTGTACATTTTGGCGGTCTCATACATTGCACGCTTTGGGGCAACCACTGCACGTTTGGACTCGTGCGAAAACGGATCGCGTTCGCGTGCGAATTGTGCGGCCGAGGCATAATTGATTTGTGGGTCTTCGACTTCCGTCATATCTGCCAACTCGGAGAAGCTTGGATCGAAAAATGTGTTATTGCGAAGATCAGTCGCATAGTGCTCAGCCTCGGCAATCGTTAAACGTCCGCCGAATTTCGCAATTACGACCCGATTCTTGGAATCGACAATCCAATAGTTCGCCACGTGTGCCTTCCTAAACACCAACGTCCGATCTGAGTGCAGATAGCCCCCGAGCACATCTGCGCTAAGCTGTGATCAGCGAACTCGAACCCATAGCGAAATGCGTTTCTGTTTCGCACAACAGCTCGCAGGTTCACCGATTCAAAGGGGAGATTGATGTGCAATTCCACAATTTCCCCGACGGGCAAGTCGACGGGCAATACTGTGGACATTCCGGATTCGCTTACCTCTATCGTTGTGCCGGGGATTAGACCTGACGTTTTCGACCGAATTGTTACATCGACTTCCAATCCGAACCTAGTGTAACGGCGTGCATCACTCGAGGTCATTTCGACCTTTCTTACTTTGTCAAACTCGTTCGTTCTTTTTGCGAGAATTACGTCAAGTCAGTACCAAGCCTAGCTCTGCCCAATCATGATTTCCGTTCATGAGAGTGGTCCTTTATATCACCATTTAGGCTGACCATCCGACTCAGGCAGATGAATAAACTGTCATACTGTTGCTCCTTCGACGAGCGTATACTCGCCGTCGCATGAGGTAGCTTCCTGCCTCCCTCCCCCGACGCAAACCCGCATCCTCTGGACGGCATCCGGAGATGCGGGTCTTCCTTACTGTGAGTTCCGGTTAATTAAACTGCTGCAGCCGCATCGCTTCGCGCGATCTCTGCAACTCCGCCGCGATTCGAAGCGTCGCCGACTGAAGGGAAAACGAACCAACCCGGCCGAGAGCCCAGTCTGTCCAACGTGGTGCTCGAACGCGAGTGCCGCATCGCGCATTGCTGACAATCGCAGTTACCATTTTCCCGGCTGCGACCGTGCGATCGCGGCTGACTGCGTGGGTGTAGAACTGAAGCGTCAGCTTGACGTCGCTGTGGCGAAGCAGCGTTTGTACAGTCTTTGGATCGGTTCTGATGCGGATGAGAAATGACGCGAGGCTGTGGCGCAGATTGTGAAAACCGAATCGTCGCGAAGGGCAGTCACCCGACCTGGATCCACCGTGGCTTTAGTCGCGAACGAATCGATCAATCAGCACTTCAAGTCTCCTGCGGAGAACTTTTGTCGCTGGTAGATCCCGAGTGAGCCCGTCTACAGCCAGCATGAAAACCTTCGAGACCTCTTCAGTACCAAGCACAGCCTGCGTGTACTTGAGCTGCATCTTTCTGCGGCTCTCGTTAATGTCAGGCGTGATCCGACCGCATGTCTCATAGAATTCCGTGCCCATAGGAGCATCCACGATCAGCTCCTTCCACGGGTCAAGCAGTAGAGCTTCATAGAGCGACATAAGCCTTTGCCGCCTGCTTCCTGGCTTTGCGAGAGCGTGTTCTGCGGCCCGATACTGTGTTTCGAAAAGGTCCTCCAGAAAGGCGCCAAATATCTCTTCCTTGCTCTTGAATTTCCGGTAGATCAGCGGTCGCGATACGGCTGCCTGTTTGGCGATATCTTCGAGCGAGCTCTTCGCATAGCCGAATTTAAGGATGCAGTCGCGGGCAGCATCGAGGATGACCCGCCGCCGTGCTGCATCTCGGTCAAAAGATTTTTTCTGCATATTTTTGAATCGTTACATAGTATACATAATCTGTTACATTGTAACAATGACGGCGAAATAACACTTCGTGCCACATTCGCACATAGCTTACCAAGTGTCGGGGCTCTTGGGCGCCAGTAACTGAATTGCGAGGAAATGAACGATGAAGAAGATCTTTGCAGGATTCATTGGGGCAGCGTTGTTATCAAGTTCGCCTGGCTGCAGCAACAGCAACGTCCGAGCGTCTACCAGTCCTCCACCACCTAAGGTCGAAGTCGCACCGGTCATTCAAAGAGACGTGCCGGTTCAGGGCGAGTGGGTAGGAACCCTCGAAGGCTACGTCAACGCACAGATCTCTCCGCAAGTGAACGGTTACCTCATTCGCCAGGATTATCACGAGGGCGCATTCGTCAAAAAGGGTCAAGTGCTATTTGAGATTGACCCGCGTCCATTTCAGGCGGTGCTCCACCAGGCCAAAGCGCAACTGGCGCAGGCTGAGGCGCAGATGGCGAACGCCGAAACGAACGTGGAGCGTGATATTCCCGAAGCGGAGGCTCACGCCATTCCCCAAAGTCAGTTGGACACGGACACGCAGGCGCTCCGTGGGGCGAAGGCGGCAGTTGAGGCCAGCCAGGCGACGGTCGAACAGGCCGACCTGAATTTGGGCTACACGAGGGTTGTCTCCTTAGTTGACGGAATCGCCGGCATTAACACTGTGCAGGTGGGCAACCTGGTGGGGCCGTCCACGGTCCTCACCGCGGTTTCGCAGGTCAGTCCGATCAAAGTCTATTTCCCCATCAGCGAACAGGAATACTTGCGCATGGCGGACGGCGGCAGTCCGGGGAGCGTGGACTTTCGGACGCACGCCTCACGAATCCCGTTGCAGTTAACTTTGGCCGACGGGAGTGTCTACCCGCATCCGGGCAGAATCATCTTCGCGGACCGCCAGGTAAACACGCAGACCGGAACCATCCAGATCGTGGGCGAGTTTCCCAACTCCAATAATCTGTTGCGACCTGGCCAGTATGCACGCATTCAGACGCCCACCGGAAACATCACGGGAGCGCTTCTGGTGCCGCAGGCAGCAGTGAATCAGCAGCAAGGAACGTATCAGGTCACTGTGGTCGGCGCCGATAACCGGGAGCAGCTCCGCACGGTGCAGGTGGGGCCGAGAGTGGGCACGCTCTGGGTGATCACGACGGGACTGAAGCTGGGAGAACGCATCGTGGCGGTTGGCGCTGAGAAAGCAAAAGAAGGCGAACGGGTGAATCCCACGCCGTACAAAGAAACAGAGGAGCGCTAATCATGGCGAGTTTTTTCATTCGACGCCCCATCGTCGCGATTGTGATCGCGATCCTTACTGTGGTCGTTGGCGCGATCTCGATTGCGCTTTTGCCAATCGCACAGTTTCCGAACATTGCGCCGCCGGAAATCTGGTTGCAAGCTAACTACCCCGGTGCCGACGCAAAGACTCTCGAGCAGTCCGTCGCTACGCCGATCGAACAACAAGTTACCGGTGTGGACAACATGGAATACATGTATTCCGTGAACACCACGAATGGTTCGCAAACGTCTCTGCTCGTCGATTTTGATCTCAAGACTGATCCAAACACGGATCTCGTGCTTACGCAATCGCGACAGCAACTGGCAAACGGTCAACTTCCGCCCGAGGTAACGAGCTATGGGATTAGCTTGCGAAAGTCGGCCACCGCTCCTTTCATGCTGGTCGGCCTCTACTCGCCCCACGGCACCCGCGATGCTGCGTTTCTCTCTAACTATGCGTACATCAACCTCAACGACCCCATCGGCCGCTCCTATGGAGTCGGCCGGTCGGAGGTCTTCGGAGCCGGCCAGTATGCGATGCGGCTCTGGATAAAGCCCGATCAGCTGGCGAAACTGGGCATTACCGTCACGGACATTACTAACGCCATCCAGGCCCAGAACAAAGTAAATCCAGCTGGCCAGATAGGTGGCGAGCCAGCCCAGAAGAACCAGCAGTTCACCTACGCATTGCTGGCGAAGGGGCGCCTGAGATCTCCGGAACAATTCGGCAACATTGTTGTTCGCGAATCCCCGAATGGCGGAACCGTGCGCGTGAAAGACGTGGCGCGGGTGGAGCTGGGCCAGCAGGACTACAGCACGATCAGCCGTCTAAATGGGAAGCCCACCGCAATCATTGCCATCTACCAGCTGCCCGGATCTAACGCGCTTCAAACTGCGGAGGGCATCCGCAAGCTCATGACCCAGATGAAGGACCGCTTTCCCGAAGACGTCGATTATGCGATATCGCTGGACCAAACCTTGCCGGTCAGCGAAGGCATGAAGGAAGTTGTCGAAACCCTGGTGATTGCGATTTTACTGGTCATTTTTGTGGTGTACCTCTTCTTGCAAGACTGGCGGGCCACGCTGATTCCTATGCTGGCAGTCCCGGTTTCGCTCGTCGGCACGTTTGCCCTGTTCCCGCTATTCGGCTTCTCAATCAACACACTTTCGATGTTGGGCCTTGTCCTGGCAATCGGTCTGGTGGTTGACGATGCAATTGTGGTGGTTGAAGGCGTGCAACACCACATTGAAGAGGGATTGGCTCCGAAGGACGCGGCTCTCAAAGCGATGGGGGAGCTCTCCGGGCCCGTTGTGGGGATTGCCCTAGTGCTGGCCTCGGTGTTTGTGCCTACGGCGTTCATCCCAGGCATCACCGGGAGGCTTTATCAGCAATTCGCCCTGACCATCGCCATTTCTGTGATCCTCTCTGCCTTCAATGCGCTCACGCTCAGCCCGGCGCTCGCTGGTCTGTTGCTGCGACCAAAATCAGAGGAAGGCGCCCACAAGCACCGCGGACCTCTTGGGAAATTCTTTGACGCATTCAATCGCTATTGGGAACGCAGTACCAATGGTTTTGTGCGTTGGTCCCACGCGGTGATTCGCAAGGGCGCGCTCGTGATGGTGCTGCTCGTTCTCTTCGGTCTGGGCGCGTTTTTCTTTGGTAGCCGCCTGCCGTCAAGCTTTATGCCCGATGAAGACCAGGGCTACCTCTACGTGAGCATGCAACTTCCCATCGCGGCGTCGATGGAACGCACAAGCGAGGCTGGGAGACAGGTGGAGAACGTTCTCGCAAACATTCCGGGCGTTCAATACACGACATCTGTTATCGGCTTCAATCTGCTCAGCTTCGCGCACACCAGCTACAACGGGTTCTTCTTCGTCACGTTGAAACCCTGGAGCGATCGGAAGAGCAGGGCGGAACAGTATCAGGAAATAAAAACTCAACTGAACCAGGAACTTAGTCGCCTTCCCGAAGGGACTGTTTTCGGCTTCTCGCCGCCTGCGGTACCCGGCGTCGGCACCTCCGGTGGATTTCAGTTCGTTCTGGAAGACCGTGCCGGAAAGGATGTGAAGTTTCTCTCCGATAACTTGAACAAATTCCTGGTAGCCGCTCGCAAGCGCCCTGAAATCGGCATGATCAGTTCAACCTTTATCCCGAGCGTGCCCGAGCAGTACATCAAAGTGGATGAGGACAAAGCACTCAAGCAGGGTGTCGCGCTAAGCGATGTCTATCAAACCATTCAGGCATATATGGGTGGCCTGTTCGTCAACTACTTCAATGATTTCGGCCGCACCTGGCAGGTATATATCGAGGCCGAGGCGCCTTACCGAGCGAATACGCAAGACCTGTCGCAGTTCTATGTGCGCAACAACCAGGGCCAGAGCGTACCGCTTTCCGCGCTCGCAAACTTCGAGACCGATTACGGCCCGGAATTCACCTTGCGCTACAACGAGTATAGCAGCGCACAGATCTTCGGCAGCGCCGCCCCCGGTTATAGCTCTCAACAGGCGACCGCGGCCCTCGAAGATGTTTTCCATCAAACCATGCCCCACGAAATGGGCTTCGACTACATGGGCATGTCGTATCAGGAGCAGAAAGCGCGTCAGGGTGTGCCAGCTTGGGCCATTTTCGTACTTTCACTCCTCTTTGTCTTCTTGATTCTTGCGGCGCTCTACGAAAGCTGGACGTTGCCATTCAGCGTCCTGCTGAGTACTCCCGTGGCCGTATTCGGCGCTCTCGCAGCTCTGTGGCTTCGTCGCTTTATAGTCGGCCTTTACATGCCGCCGTACATGGTCCAAATGGAGAACGACGTTTACACCCAGATTGGTCTGGTAATGCTCATCGGCCTGGGCGCCAAGAATTCCATCCTTATCGTCGCCTTCGCCAAAGAGGACTACGACCGCGGTATGTCCCTCGTGGATGCAGCACTCTCGGCGGCGCGGCTTCGGTTCCGGCCGCTGATGATGACGGCGCTCGCCTTTATTGTCGGGTGCGTGCCGCTATGGATAGCGTCCGGGGCAGGCTCAGTCGCGCGACAGATTATCGGAACGACCGTGATCGGAGGCATGTTGGCGGAGACGTTTATCGGCAGGTTCTTTGTTCCGGCGATCTTCTACGTCGTTGAGAAATTCTCAGGCGCTGAGAAACGGAAAGCGTTGCCACTCGCTCCCGCCGAGGCGCCCAGTCTGGGGGATTGAATTATGAAGAACACTGCGCTCTTTGGAATCCTAGCCATGCTGGTTCTAGAAGCCGGCTGCATGATGGGCCCGACGTACAAACGGCCTGCGGTGAATATTCCTCAGGAATACCGTACGCCGGAACCGCAACTAGCCACCCAAGCCTCGTCGCTTGGCAACGAGCAATGGTGGCAGCTTTATCAGGATCCGGTGGTCACGCAGCTGATTCACACCGCCATCGCGCAAAATTATGATGTGCGCATCGCCGCCGCTCGGGTGCTCGAAGCTCAGGCGCAAGTCGGGATCACACGCTCCAACCAATTTCCGTCCGCAAGTGTTGGCGCGGACATTTACAGTCAGCAAAACCCGAAGGTTTCGAACGTCTTTCCCGCTTACCAGGTCAACGCGGGCGACCTGAATCTATCGGTGATCTGGAATCTGGACTTCTGGGGAAAATATCGCCGGCAAACCGAGGCAGCCCGTGCCCAGTTACTCGCAACCGAATGGGGGCAGCGAGCCGTCATCTCCTCGCTGGTTGCTAACGTAGCGACAGCTTATTTCCAGCTGCGGGCGCTCGACAATGAACTCGAAATCTCGCAGCGCACACTGGCCTCGCGGCACGAGTCCCTCAAGCTAACGCAGTTCCTCGAAAGCCACGGCTCGAACTCCGGACTGGACGTAAGCCAGGCAGAGCAGCTCGTCTACACCGCGTCAGAAACGATCCCGGACCTGCAGCGGCAGATTCAACAGCAGGAAAACGTACTCAGCGTCCTGCTCGGCGAAAATCCGCAACCCATTCCCCGCGGACGTGCGCTTACCGAACAGCCCGCTCCCCAGAGCGTTCCGGCCGGTCTTCCATCGGAATTACTGGAGCGCCGGCCGGACGTTCGTCAAGCAGAAGAAATCATGGTCGCAGCCAACGCACAGATAGGAGTTGCTAAAGCCTCATTCTTTCCCAACCTGTCGCTCACCGGACTGGGAGGGCTGGAGAGCAATGCCTTGCACAAGTTCATCAGCCAGCCGTCGGAGACTTGGTACGGGGCCTTCAACGTGAGTCAGCCCGTCTTTCAAGGGGGAGCACTCCGTTCCAACCTCAGGCTCGCCCGCGCGAACTGGCAGGATGCGTCGCTCTCCTACCAGCAAACAGTTCAAAACGCCCTGGAACAGGTTTCCAATTCACTCGTCGCTTCTCAAAAAGACCGCGAGTTCCGCGAACAACAAGAATTGCTCACACAGGCAGCGCAGCAGACAGATCAACTCTCCGAGGTTCTTTACAAGAACGGCGGCGCAAGTTACCTCCAGGTGCTGACCAGCGAAACAAATCATTTCTCAGCGGAACTCAATCTGGTGCAGGCACAGCTGAATGAGCGTTTGGCATTAGTTCAGCTTTACCAAGCTCTCGGCGGCGGATGGCAACAGTGATGGCATACGCGGAGGGTGGTCGTGTCCAGCAGGCAAGCGGTACTGGATAGCAGTCCTTAGGACGTCTAACAATCTTGAGATTAGAAGGCAAAGTGGCTTTGGTAACCGGGGCCTCTAAGGGCATCGGGGCGGGGATCGCCAAGGGGCTGGCTGCGGCCGGAGCATCGGTCGCGGTGAATTACGCCTCCGACCGGCGCGGTGCGGAATCGGTGGTTGCGGCGATCACCGCCTCTGGCGGCCGGGCAATCGTGCTCCAAGGCGACGTTTCCAAGTCAGACGACGTGGCGCGGCTTTTCGCCGGAGTCAAGGTCACCTACGGTGCGCTCGACGTGCTCGTAAACAATGCCGCGGTCTACAAGTTAGATCCACTTAAGAAAGTGACCGAAGAAGAATTCCCCCGAGAGTTCAATACGAACGTACTCGTCCCCCTTCTGATGATTCGTGAGGCCGTCAAGTACTTCGGGCCGAGCGGTGGCAGCATCATCAACATAGGGTCAGCTGCGTCACAATTGAACCCTCCTAACCAATCGATCTACACGGCGACTAAAAGCGCCGTCGATGCAATCACACGGGTGCTCGCAAAGGAGTTGGGGTCGAAAATGATTCGAGTGAACTCGATCAACCCCGGTGCAACCGCAACCGAAGGCGCTCGCGCGGCCGGCGTAATCGGAGTCGGAGGTGACTTCGAGAAACAATTGCTTTCCATGACGCCACTCGGTCGCATCGGGCAGCCCTCGGACATCGGACGGATCGCAGTGTTCCTGGCCTCCGACGAGGCCAGTTGGCTGACTGGAGAAATTATTTTGGCCTCCGGCGGTCTGCGCCAGGCCGCCATCCGCAGAAGAACTGAGTTCGAGTACCGACGCGCGGTGATGCAGCAGGCGCGTTTCGCAATCGACGAAGTCTTGGCGAAAGACAACCACTACGAACACCGACTCATGGATTACAACAGCGATCCCAAGACTACCTTTGCTGACGTGCAGAAGTTCTTTACTATCGTCGAGGAAAGAATCAAAAAACGGCTCGCTACTCAGCCCCATTAGTAGAAATATGTTTGCAACGGAAGTGCTGTTGAATAACGGGCAAACTGGAAGTCAAGTGCTGTTACCATGCGTTTGCACTCAAACCCCCCTGGCAGGGTCAATGAGTGAAATTGATTCCATGACAATGTCGGCTCCTACGCCCGAGTAGAGTTGGTGGTTGCTAAAGCCAACCAACAGGCTCGGGAGAAAGGAGCCGAACGATGATCATTATAGGAGTAGATTTCCACCCCGAGTT
>Ga0210410_10002916_pt1 | contig 15246 bp, 13 predicted proteins | sample IncBWC4MmetaG_FD_161058 | JGI IMG/M metagenome (GOLD analysis project Ga0210410, IMG submission 161058) | Forest soil microbial communities from Barre Woods Harvard Forest LTER site, Petersham, Massachusetts, United States - Inc-BW-C-4-M | ecosystem: Environmental > Terrestrial > Soil >... | reverse complement strand
ACTTCGGAGGCAGGCCCAATTGGTCATTTGGCAAACGCGGCTTTCACATGATCGTTACGCAGTGCAGCAATACTTAAGCTATGGCACTGATTCGATCATTCAAGCGGCTGCCGTCAGAGGGGACAATAGTTCACTTCACATATCGCGAGCTCAGTGGTCAAAAAGTCACAGCCATCGCAGCAGGAATTCGACCGAGTAGAGCCCCAAACCGGCAAGGCCGCCGATCAGCGATCCGTTGAAACGGATGTATTGCAAATCCCGGCCGATGTTGAGCTCGATCAGGGAAATCAACTGCCCCATGTCCCACGCCTTGACCTGATCCGAGATGAAGCTCGACACGCCGCTCTTCTGATCGGCGATGAAACTCCGGAGCACATTGACAAAGCCCTGGTTGATCTCGGCGCGCAGTTCGGGATCGGCGGCCAGCGCCTCGCCGGCCTTCATCAACATCCCGGCCAGATGCTGCTGCAAGACGTGGCTCTCGCCGCTGGCGCTGCGCTCGATGAAGGCGCGCGCATTCGACCAGACCGTGCGCGCCAGCTCGCCGAGTTCGGGACGCGCCAGCAGATCGCGCTTCAGGCCGTCGATGCGATCAGCATAGGCGCGGTCGCTGCCGAGCCGGTCGACCAGCGACAGCACCATGCGATCGAACTCGCCGCGAAACGGATGGTTGGGGTCGTTGCGGACCTCCTCGAAGAAGGCGGTCGCGGACGCCACGATCTTGTTCACCAGATATTTGTCGGCGCGATAGAGTTTTAGCAGTGTCGGCAGTTCGCCGCGGATTTTCTCGCGGACCATCGCCATGGTCTGCGCCTGCGTCAGCGAGTCGTGGACCGCGCGGAGGATGTCGTCGAGCAGCCCCTGGTGCCTGCCCTCGGCGACGAAGGCGCGCAACGTGCCGGCGGCCAGCGGCGCGAGATCTATACCCTGCAACTGGGTCGTGATGCGGCGGGTGATGAAATTCATCAGGCCCGAGGTTTCGGTCGCCGTCACCGCCTCGGGCAGCAGCCGCAGCGTGAAGCGCGCGAGATCGGCGCTGCGCTTGCGGTCGCGCAGCCAGTCGGCGATGAAACTGGCAAAATCGATCTCGCGCAGTTTTGCCTCGACGGGGCCGGCCTCGAGGAAATGCAGCTCGATGAATTCGCCAAGCTTGTCGGCGATGCGGTGCTGATTGCTCTGGATGATCGCGGTGTGCGGGATCGGCAATCCCAGCGGCCGCTTGAACAGCGCCACCACCGCGTACCAGTCGGCGAGCCCGCCGATGGTGGCGGCCTCCGCGAACGCCGCGACGAAGCCGAACACCGGATGCAGCGGCAGCAGCAGCTTCGCCGTCACGAACAGCAGCAGCGTGCCGGCCAGCACCAGCGTCGCCAGCGCCTTGACCCGCCGCAATTCGGCCGCCCGCGCGGCATCGCCGGGCGCATCGATCACGAAGGTGGCGGGAACGGTCATGGCGGCTTTCGAATGAATGAAGACCCTCATCCTGAGGAGCGGCCTCTTGGCCGCGTCTCGAAGGATGAAGGCCCATCGTGGCCTCATGGTTCGAGACGGCGCAAGTGCGCCTCCTCACCATGAGGGTCCAGGCTGATCTATGCGGATACACATCAAAAAGAAGGCCCGCGCGAAGCGGGCCTTAGAACTAACGCTACTGAACTGATCCGAAAGGCGATCAGGCGGTCTTGGTGTAGACCTTGGCGAAGTTGTCCTGGGCGGACTTGGCGCCGTCGGCGACGAGCTTGCCGAGATACTCGGTGGAAGCCTTCGCCCGCGACACCAGCACTTCGCCGCGCGCGCGCAGCATGTCGGACTGGATCTGCACCGCCTCGTTGAGCGACTTGGCGGACGCCAGCTTGTCGATGCCCGCGAAGAACGCTTCCGCGTCCTGGTAGATCGCCTGCTGGATGTTGCGGCTGATCTTGGCGGCTTCGCTGACCGAACCGGCAACGGCGGTCTCGATCGCATCGGTGGCCTTCTCCGAGCCGGCGTAAAGGTCGGCAGCGCGCTCCTTGGCAGTCTCCGCCTGCTTCTTCACGAACTCACGGGCGGCCTCCGGAACTTCGATGTTCTGGAGCTTGGTGAACGCCTCGGTGACGGGCGCGAAGGCATCCTTGACGCTGTTCAGCACGGAATTGGTCTCGGTGGTCATTTGGGTCTCTCCATCCTCAGGTTTGAGCTATGGGCTCACCCCGTCCGGATTGGCCCGGGGCAAGGCGTATATGGCACAGTTAATGGTGCGACGCAACATCGCGATGGTGCGATGCGATATCACGAATTCGTGATCAGTCAATGATTTGGGCGTGTCAGCCCCCGAACCAGCCCAACAATCGGGCTTAGGACCCTACCGCGTCCGGCAGCCCGTAGGCCTCCATCTGGGCCCTAACCTTCGCCACATCATGGGCAAGTACGACAATATCGTGCTTTTTGCCGGCCAAATCGCGGACGTGGTCGTGCAGCAGCGCCTCGGCCTTGAATCCGAGGCCTTCGAAAATCGCGATCGCCCCGGTCTGATCGACTGTCATCTGAACGAGCAGTTTTTCCAGGCCGATGCCCAAAGCGAGGGCAAAGGTTTCCTGCGACAGCGCCCGTCCGACCCCCTGGCCGCGGACGTCCGGCGAGACCACGTTGCGGATTTCGCCGACATGCGGCGACCAGGAATGCGGGTCGCATACGATCGTCCCGCACCCGACCACCCTGCCCGACTTCACCGCCAACAGGCTCGTGATCGAACCGCGCTCGATCTCCTTGATCCAGGCCGCCAGCACCTTGGGCTCGCTGATGTTGCGCGGCAGGAACAACAGATCGTGGACCGGGAGTTTTTGCGCGAATTCGAGCACCAGCGCCTCGTCGGCCGGTGCCATCATGCGAATTTCGATGTCGCCCGCCTCGGTCTTGACGTGAAGCGGATAGGTTCGGATGTCGGTGGGGCTCATGTCGATCTCTCGCCTAACCATGAATCGAGTTTCGGCCACAGCCGCTTGATGGCGTTGGCGCCGGCGACCAGGCTGACGTGGCCGCCCTTCAGCATCACCTCTTCCTTGTCGGCCGAGCCGATCTTCTGGATCAAGGGCTTGGCCGCGTCATAGGGAACGATGTGATCGTGCTCGGCGACCGCATGCAGGATCGGCACCGTGATTTTGGATATATCCGCCTTGCGGCCGCCGACCGACATGGTGTCGTTGTAGAGCTTGTTGTCCCACATCAGGTCCTTGGTGATGGTGCGGAAATATTCGCCGGCCAGCGGCAGCGTGTCGGTGGCCCAGCGGTCGAACATCCGGTACGACTTGACGTATTCGTCGTTCCAGATGTTCTCCCACAACTGCACCTGGCTGGCGGCGCGCGAGGCCGGCCGCAGCATCTCGAACGAGGACAGGATCATCTCGGGCGGAACGTTGCCGACGCTGTCGATCAGCCGGTCGACGTCGAAATAGCGCCGGTCGGAAAAATTCTGGAACAGCTTCATCTCGCGGAAATCGACCGGCGTGGTGAAGCAGATCAGGTTCTTCATCGGCCCGCCGGCGAAGATCGAGCCGTACAGCAGCGACAGCACGCCGCCGAAGCAATAGCCGATCACGGTGACGTCGGTCTCGCCGGAATCCTGCTGTACCTGGCGCACGCAATCGGGAATGAAGTCGAGGACGTAGTCCTCCATCGCCAAGGACTTCTCTTCGGGCTTCGGCGCGGTCCAGTCCAGCATGTAGACGTCGTAGCCGCGCTTCAGGAGAAACTCGATAAAGCTCTGGCCCGGCACCATGTCGAGGATGTAGCCGCGGTTGGTGGTCGCCATCACGATCAGGATCGGGATGCGGTAGATCTCGTCCGCCATCGGCCGGTAGTGGTAGAGATTCATGGTGCCGCGGACGCTCAAGATGTCCTTCGGCGTCGAGCCGAGCGAGGGGCCGGACGTGGCGATATATTCGACGCCCTTGATGCTGCGCTGGATCGCGCGCTGCACCTCGGCCTGGATCCGCTCCGGAATCGATGCCAGATCGAGGCCGGAAGTCGCGTTCATTTTTGCTCTCCGCCCGCCGATGGCGGGCGTCTGGTGCGCGGCGGCCTCGGCGGCGGCGCCGGATATCCGCCCGCCGGCGCGCCGGCTTGACCGTGAATTTGATGCAGCAGCGCCTTGATCTCGTTCAGTTGCCCTTCGATGGATTGCAGCCGCTCGGCCATGCTGACCATCTGCGCCCGGCTCGGCAGGTTCATGCTGACCAGATATTTCTCCATCATGTCGCTGAGCTGCTTCTGCGCGCCCGCGCTGACACCGCCGACCTGATTGACGACCTTGGAAAATTCCGGCGACTCCATGGCCTTGTTGGCGAAGGCGTTGAACCCCTTCTCCATCTCGCCGATCATGTTTTGCCAGATCGCGACCGGATCGTTGCTCTTGTCTGCCATTGGCGTCCTCCGGCATGATCGCGAGTGTATCGCTTGTTTTCAACCATACCACACTGTTGCGTCGTGAGGGTCAACATCGCTGATTTGTCCGCCCGGGGAGCCTTCTGCAGCGCCAAAAACCGTGTCATAGAGTCATCATAACCATACCTCCCGGGAGACCAGCCAAGGTGAACGTTTCAGCCCATCAGCCGCCGCAGATCGCCCGCGCCAACGGCATCGAGCTTTGTTACGAGATTTTCGGTGACGCCAATGCGGAGCCGATGCTCCTGATCATGGGGCTTGGCGCCCAGATGATCCATTGGGACGACGATTTTTGCCGGCAGCTTGCGGCGCGCGGCTTCCGCGTCATCCGCTTCGACAACCGCGACATCGGCAAGTCTTCAAGGCTTTCCGGCGGCAAGCGCCTGGGCCCGGTCGAACTGCTCAAGCTGCGGTTCCTGAAGATTCCGGTCGCCGCCCCCTACAGACTGCGCGACATGGCCGAAGATGTGATCGGCCTGATGGATGTGCTCGGCATCAAATCCGCGCATCTGGTCGGCGCCTCCATGGGCGGCATGATCGCCCAGGAGATCGCGATTTCGTTTCCGGCCCGGGTGCGCTCGCTGACCTCGATCATGTCGACGACCGGCAATCCAAAGGACCCACCGCCGACCCGGGAGGCGGCTGCCGTCCTGATGGCGCCGCCGCCGGCCACCAAAGAAGAATATTTCGCACGCTACGCGCAGACCTGGAAAGTCCTGCGCGCCGGCAGTTTTCCCGAAGACGAGGCGCGTGACCGTTCGCGCGCCGAACTCAATTTCGAGCGCGGTCTCAACCCGGCCGGCGTCGGACGCCAGCTCCGCGCCATCCTCGCCTCCGGCAGCCGCAAGCAGCGGCTGGCTTCGGTCAAGGCGCCGACGCTTGTCATTCACGGCACGGTCGATCCCTTGGTGCGCCCCGCGGCCGGCATGGACACCGCGGCCTCGATCCCCGGCGCCAAACTCATGATGGTCGAGGGCATGGGTCATGCCCTGCCGATCCGGTTCTGGCCGCAAATCATCGACGCCATCGACAAGCATGCCCACGCGGCGACCGCCAGGGCGATGCATTAGTTCGGCAACACCGGGAGGGTGCCATGAAACTGGAAGGCGGATGTTATTGCGGCAGCGTGCGTTATGTCGCCGAGGGCGAGCCGATGTTGAAAGCGCAATGCCACTGCCGGGAATGCCAGTACATCTCCGGCGGCGCCCCCAACATGTTCATGCTGATGCCGCCCGATGGCTTCAGCTATACCAAGGGAACGCCAAAGCAATTCACGCGCAGCGATCTTGAAAACGCGGTGACGCGGGAATTCTGCGCCGAATGCGGCACGCATCTAACGACGCGGCGGCCGGGGTTATCAGCGGTGATCCTGAAAATCGGCACGCTCGACGATCCCGCCCTGTTCGGCAACCCGCGGATGGCGATCTTCACCATCGACAAGCAGGCATTTCACCAGATCCCCGAGGGCCTACCGACGTTTGAGCGGATGCCGGGAAGGCAATAACTCTCTTGTCGTCCCTGCGACCCGTCTACGCCAACCGCCTTCGTCCGAAGGCGGACTTCGGCGGTCAAGAGGCTTCGCCGGGGTCATGACGGTGGGCCGCCGAAGCTTTAGCGAAGGCGCCACGCAGGACCCATAACCACCGATGTTCGTGGTCAGGAAAAGCTGTGGCTCCAGCTGACCCTACAATCTAGATCAGTGGTTATGGGTCGCCGCGTCCGCGGGGACGACCCGTGGTTAGGTTCGTGCTCACCCGCCCGCCCACACATCGAGCACGTAGCGGTTCTTGGCGCCGAGATCGTCGATCCAGCGCTGCCCTGCGTCGGCATCGGCGCCGGAGCGTTCGCGGTAGATCGCGACCAGGGCTGCCTTGACGTCGGGCTCCATCTTGCCGCCGTCGCCGCAGACATAGACGATCGCGCCTTGCTCGATCAGGCTCCAGACCCGATCCTTTTGCGCCGCGACCAGATTCTGCACGTAGGTCTTCGGGCCGTCGCCGCGGGAGAACGCGGTGTGCAGTTCGGTGATGCCGCTGGCCGCGAATGCCTTCAGCTCGTCGGCATAGATAAAATCCTGATCGGGATGGCGGCATCCGAAGAACAGCATCGCCGGGCCCAGGCTTTTGCCTTTTGTCTTTTGCGCGGCGCGCTCGTGCAGGAACCCTCGAAATGGCGCAAGCCCGGTGCCGGGGCCGATCATGATGATCGGCACCGAAGCATCGTCCGGCAGGCGGAAGCCGGCCTTGGTTTCGCGCAACGTCGCATGGATGGTCTCGCCGGCGTGGCGGCTCGAGAGATAATTCGAGCAGATGCCCCTGTAGATGCCGCGCCCCGAACTTTTGGGCCCCTCCACCACGCCGACGGTGACGCTGCAGCGTGAAGGGTCGACCGAGGGCGAGGAGGAAATCGAGTAATAACGCGGCGCCAGCAGCGACAGCATTTCCAGGTAGGCATGGAACGGCAGCTCGCACGCCGGATGTTCCTCCAGGAGGTCGAACACCGACTTGCGTTTCGTCAGGATCTCCGAGCGGTAGCGTTCGGCCGCGGCGGAATCATCGCCGACATAGGCCAATAGCTTCGGTTTCGTCACCGGGCAGCGGGTCTGCTCCGACATGATCTGGATCTGCTTGCGCGTCGCGACCTGCTGCAATTCGACGAATTCGGACAATAGCCGCCCGACCGACACGGCGTCGCCGACCGGCAGCTGCGCGCGGCGGCCCTCGGCGACCTGCAACCGGATCTGGTCGGCGGGCAGAAAGCCGAAACGGCGCGCCACCGAATCCACCAGCGCCGGATCGTTGCGCGGCACCACGCTGAGATGATCGCCGACGCGATAGACCGCGCCGGGCGGCAGTTGCACCTCGATGTGCCGGGTCGACCGCTCCGAGGCGTTGGCGCCGGCCTTGTTCTGCAGCTCGCTGTTGACCAGTATCTTCATCGGCGAAACGCCGCCGAGCGCTGCGACCGGATTGACCGCGGCCGGCGCCACCGGTTCGATCCGGTAGAGCGGTTCGTCGTCGGCGCTGCGGCTGAAGGCAGACTCGATGCCGAATTCCCTGGTCGCCAGCGGCGCGAGCTTGGCAAACCAGCTTTCGAACTCGCCGTCGAGATCGCCGCGCGCATCGCCCTCGCCGCGGGCATAGACGCTGCGCCCGCCATGCGCCGCCAGCCGCTCGTCGATCAGCCGCGGGATCGACTGATAGGTCGCGGCCCAGTCGCTGTTGCCGCAGCCGAACACCGCGTAGCGCACTTTTGCGAACGCATCCTTCGGCAGCTCGCCGCCGAGCCATTTGACGAATTGAGTGGCGTTGTCGGGCGGCGCGCCGTTATACGACGCGCAGAAGATCAGCACGCCGCCCTGCTCCGGCAATTTACCGGCGAAATCATCGAGCGCCGCGAGCCTGGTCGCAAAACCGTTGACCTCGGCAAGATCGGCGATGCGGGTGGCGAGTTCCTCGGCGGTGCCAAGGTTCGATCCGTACAGCACCAGCAACGGCGTATTGTGTCCCGGCCGGGCGCGGGCGCGCGGCGCCGCCGCGGCGCCTGCCGCAGCAGCGGTGGCCGTGGCCGGGCCGGCATACGCGCCGCGTTCCTTGTCGCTGCGCGCCCGCACCTTGATCTTGAATCCATCGGGCTTGATCGTCAGCGTTTCCTTCAGGCGCATCTGGTAGCGGTTGACGTCGATCAGCTTGAAGCGCTGCAGGATCATGCCGATCGCGAGCGCCGCTTCATGCATCGCAAAGCCGCGGCCGATGCAGGCACGCTGGCCGTTGCCGAACGGCTTCCAGGCATTGATGGGGCGTTTGGCTTCGGCCTCGCGGCTGAAATTCTCGGGATCGAACGCGTCAGGGTTCGGTCCCCACACGGTGGGATCGCGGTGCAGCGCCAGCACGAGGATCAAAACAAACGTGTTCTTCCGGAGCTCGTATTTGCCGCCGATGGTCTCGTCCTTGAGCGGCGCGATGCCATAGGCCGGCGCCGGCGGCCACAGCCGCAGGGCCTCTTTAAGAATCTGCGTGATGTAGGTGAGTTGTGTAACCTGCTGGTAGGTCGGCTTGGCATCGATATCGGGTCCGAGCACCCGGTCGACCTCCTCATAGGCCTTCCTGAGAACCTCGGGATGCTTCAGTAACGCATAGAGCGTGCATGACAGCAGACCGCTGGTCGTTTCGTGTCCGGCAATCAGGAAGGTGTTGATCTGGTAGCGGATGTTGACGTCATCGAGTTGCTCGCCGGTGGCGCGGTCGACGCCGGTCATCATGGCGCCGAGCATGTCTTTCTTGCCCTCGGCAGCTTCGGCGTTCTTGCGCCGTTCGGCGACGATCTCGTCTACCATCGCGTTCATGAACGCGACGTCACTCGCGAGGTCGCGGTTACGGTTGCGCAACCACAGCCCTTCGAGCGGAAGGCCGCGGGTCAACATGATGGTCTCGAGCGAACGCACCAGCGACTCGACGAACGGATGATAATCCTCTCGATAAAACGAGTTGAAGCGGTAATCGAATCCACACAGGCCGATGGTGTCGAGCGTCAGCGCCGTCATGTCGTGAACGACGTCGATCTCATCATCAGCATTCAGGCGTTCCCACTTCTTGACGAGCTGATCGGCGATATCGACCATGCTCGGATGATAGGACTGCATCGCCCGGTTGCCGAACGGCTGCATCAGGATGTTGTGCGCCTTGCTCCAGTTCGGCTCGTTCGTGTACGCCGTAAACAGTCCGTCGCCGGCGACGACCCGCACGCGGCGCAGGGACCCTTTCACCGCCTTGTCGAACCGCTTCTCGTCGCTGAGCTCGTCGACCAGGTCGTGCCCCGACACGACGACAAATGGAGTGCCCATCATGTCGAGCCAGAAGATCGGCCCGAGTTCTTTTGCCATCCGCGTCATATGCTGGATCGGCGCGCCGGAATCGACCGACAGCATGTTGCCGACCACCGGCTTCTTCGGCGGATGCGGGATCGGGCTCAATCTGTTCGTCGACGCCATTGCTTGATGGTCTCCTTAGCCGAACCGCTTTCTACGCCATTCGACCAGCTTGGCGCTGACCTCGTCCGGCTTTTCCTGCTGCGTCCAATGGCCGCTGCCGCGCACCAGGTATTTTTCGAGATCGGGGATGATCTTCTCCATGCCGTCGGCCGCGGACGGCGGCAGCACGTGATCGTTCTCCGCCATGATCATCAGCGACGGCACCGGCACGGTATGGTCGAGCCCCGCCGAGCGCTGCCAGTTGCGCGACATGTTGCGGTACCAGTTGATGCCGCCGGTGAAGCCGGATTTGGTGAAGGTATCGACGAAGACCCGCTTTTCCTCCGGCGAGAGGATCGGCGTGCGCGGATCGTGTTTGGCGTCGTAGCCGGCAATCATCTGCGGGAACGCCAGGTTGAGCCTCGGCGATGCGCCGACCCCCGCCACCGGTTGTTCGGCCGGCGCGTCGGCGGCGCGCGGCGCCGGCTTGCGCATGAAGGCATCGAACGTCTGCTCGACCCGGCTGTTGAAAATTCTGTCTGGCTCGCGCGAAGGATCCTGGAACTGCACGATATACATGTGCTCGCCAAAACGCTTGCGCAGCAGGTCGATCGGGTCCGCAGGCGCCCGGTTGGTGTGCGGCGTATTGATGCCGACGACGCCGGCAACACGATCGGGATGCCGCAGCGGCATTTGCCAGACGACAAAACCGCCCCAGTCGTGGCCGACGAAGATCGCCTTGTCGATCTTGAGATTGTCGAGCAGGCCGACGAGATCGCCGGTCAAATGCTCGATGTCGTAATCCTCGACCGGCTCGGGCCGGTCGGTCGCGCCATAGCCGCGCTGGTCCGGCGCGATCACCCGGATGCCGGCTTCGCTCAGCGCCTTGATCTGGTGGCGCCAGGAAAACGCGATCTCCGGCCAGCCGTGGCAGAGCACGACCGGCGGCGCGTCGGTCGCAGGGCCCGCCTCGTAATAGCCCATGCGAATGCCGTTGGTCTTGGCAAATTGCAGCGGCGGCATTTCGATCATTCTGGATATCTCTTTTGTCTGAGCATGATCTTATCGGAAAACCGGTTCCCACTTTTCCGGATCATGCGCTAATCCTACTCGGCCGCGCCTTTGATATCGGCGGCCGGCGGCGCGAACGCCGCTTCGAGCGCCTCGAATTCGCCCGGCAGCAGCTCGCACAGCACCTGGACATGCGGAATGATGTTGGCGCCAGCGATGAAGCCGAAATCGAGCTGGTCGCGGTAGCTCTGTACGGTGATGTTGAGCGCGAGCCCGTGGGTCGAAATCGACACCGGGAAGATGTGCAGGAGTTCGGCGCCTGCCGCGTACAGCGTCTGGCGCGGCCCCGGCACGTTGGACACCGTGATATTCGCCGCCGGCGGCAGCACGTCCGACAGGCTGGAGCGGCTGTACAGCAGCGCCATGATCTGGACCAGGATCGGCGCGCCGAGCATCGAGACGTTGGACATCTGCGGCATCAGCGCGCGCAGCGGATGCGACATCTCCTTGGCTTTCGTCGATTGCGCGATAATGGCCTCCAGCCGCGCCTTGGGATCCTCGATGTTGGATGCGATCGAGCAGATCATGCCGAACACCTGATTGTTGGCGTCGGTGTTGCCCTCTTCGCGCAACGAGATAGGCACCGCCGCCGTCATCGATTTCGCCGGCAGCGCGCCGCGCTCCAAAAGGTAACGCCGCACCACGCCGCTCGAGACCGCCAGCACCACGTCATTGAGCTTGCCGCCGGCCAGTTTGGCCAGCGCCTTGGCGCGCGACAGCGAGATCGATACGCCGGCAAAACTTCGCTCGGATGAAATCGACTTGTTCAGGATGGTCGACGGCGACACCATGCCGGCAATCGAGTCGCGCGATTTCGGATCGGAAATCTTGCCGACCACGTCGGAGACGCTCTTGAGCATGGTCGGAATGGCGCCGGCGAATTTCACCGCGCTCTCGATCTGGAACATGGCGTTGTCGAACAGGATCGAACCAATGTCGCTCTTGCCCGAGCGCGGCAACTCGATGCCCTTGGCCGCGGCCTGCGCATCGAACGGCTGGGTCCAGAGTTGCTGATAGGAATCCAGCAGGTTGGCGGCGATGTCGCGCGGTTCCTGCCCGACCTTGGCCTGCGCCACCGGCTCCTCGATTTTCCGGGGGACCGGCGTGACGTCGTAGATCATGTTGGTGAGCGCCGCACCGGCGCCGCCGTCGATGCAGGCGTGGTGCATCTTGGAATAGAGCCCGATCTCGTTGTCCTTCATGCCCTCGAAGACATAGAACTCCCACAGCGGCCGGGCGCGGTTGAGCAGCTTGGCGTGCATCCAGCCGACGATGCGCTCCAGCGTGGCGCGGTCGTGCGGCGCCGGCAGGCTGCCGCGGAAGATATGGCGGTCGATATCGAACTGGTCGTCCTCGACCCAGGAGGGATGGTCGATGTCGAGCGGCGCCTTTTCCAGCCGCGCTTTGAGGATCGGCGCGACATGCAGCCGCGAGGCGATCATCGCCTTGAACTCCTCGAAGAAGTCGCCCTTGTAATCCTCCGGCAGTCGGAAGATCGCCATGCTGCCGACATGCATCGGCATCTCCGGCGTTTCGAGGTAAAGAAACGACGCGTCCATCGAGGACAGCTTCCTGGCGTCACTCATAGTTCCCTCCCGGTAGAGTTAACGCGGCGCCTTGGCGGCGCTTCTGGCGTTCAGATGGTCCCCTGGGATTGGGACATTAATCAGGATTGTGCATTTTCCGGGGGCGCATATGCAATGGCAAAGGGCCCGGATCGGTCAAATTGCGCAAATCCGCCCTCGCGCTGCGCCAGGCGATCCGCCACCGCCCACAGGGCTGCCGGGTTGACGCCCAGCCCGACATGGCTGGCCAGGTACACCTCGATGTTTTCGGCCGTCTCGGAGGGGCGAACCAGGCAGGTCTTCCAGTTCACGATACCGTCGGTGCGCGAATAGATCGACGTGGTGGGAACCGGCAGGTCGCCGGCGAGCGCGGCTCGAAGCTCGGAAATGTCCTCGATCGCTTCGCCCGACAGCGCCTCGTAGAGCCGCGTGGCGTTGGTGGCTCGCACATCGTTTGCGAACGGACTTCCGAGCGTGATCACATAGCGCACCATTTCGGGCGCCTGCAGCGCCAGATCGCGCGCATAGACGCCGCCGAGGCTCCAGCCGACGATACTGACCTTGCGGCCGGTCGAGTTGTGAATCTCGGCGAGCCGATCGCGAAGCGCCTGCCGTATCCGCGAAATACCGCCGATGTTGCGGCCCATCCGCCACGCATGGCTGTCGTAGCCGAGTTCACTGAGATACCGCCGCATCGGCGCCATCGACAGATCGCTCGCCAGAAAGCCCGGCAATGTCAGCACCGGATGGCCGTCGCCCCTTGGCGCGCGCAACAATAGCGGCGACAGCATCAGGCTAAAGTTGAATTCGAAGATCCCTCTCGCTTCGGCCAGCAGCAGCCCGAGGCCCGGTGGCCGAAGCCGCCGCGTCGCCTGCGGTTCGCTGCGGTCAGCCGGCATGGCTATTTCTTGTCACCGGGCTTCTTGTCGGTGAGCGCACCGCCGAGCCCCGCCATGGTCACGAACATGTCGGAGAACCGCTCGGCGAGCTACGGGTCGAATGTGAACCAGCTCTGCAGCAGCGCTTCCGGCGAGACCTTTTCGATGTTGCTTATCATCTGCTTCTGGAGGTGTTCCATCACCGCGGTCTGCATCGGCTGCACGTCCGGAAGTCCGAAAAACTGCCGGGCTTCGAGGGGCGTGCAATCTATCTCAACGTTTATCTTCATCTCCGCTCCTGACTGCCTCTTGACGGCTTATTCGCAGTATCGCCGCGACTGGCTGTGCGACGCAAGCGACCTGACGGCGCGAGGCCATCTCCGGAACCCGCATTCGGCGGATATGGTCAACCGAACCGCTCAACGGCAAAGGGCGCGGGATCGGCAATTGGCGTCTCCCCGGTCATCATTTCCGACAGTAGCCTGCCGGTCGCGGGCCCCAACGTCAGGCCGTGGTGATGGTGGCCGAAATCGAACCACAGCCCGGCATGGCGGGGCGCCTTGCCGATCACCGGCAGCATGTCGGGCAGGCACGGCCGCGCGCCCATCCAGGGCTTTGCATCGACCGCCTCCCCCAACGGAAACAGCGCCCGCGCCCGGGGCAGCGCCCGCTCGATCTGGACCGGCGTCGGCGGCGCATCGCGGCGGGCGAACTCGACCCCGGTGGTGAGGCGAATGCCACGGTTCATCGGCGCCAGCAGAAGTCCGTGATCGGTATCGAGCACCGGATGATGGAGCCCGGCATTGCCGCGCGGCGCAAGGTGCAGATGGTAACCGCGCTTGACGTTGAGCGGGATCGAATAGCCGAGCGGCGCGGACACCAGGTCGGACCACGGCCCGAGCGCCACCACGGCCTCGCGTCCACTGACCTTGCCGTTGGATGTCGCGACCCGCCAGCGCCCGCCGGAATCCTGTTCGAGCGTGCGCGCATCCGCGGCCACGAAGCGTCCGCCCTTGCGCTGGAACAGCGCCGAATAGGCCTTGGCGAGCCCGCCCGGATCGGGGACGAAACCGGGCTCGGTGAAATGGATCGCACCGGCGAAGTCGCCGCTGAGATTGGGCTCGCGTTGCTTGATCGCCTTGTCGTCGAGAATTTCGCCTTGAACCCCGAATTGCTTTGCCCGCTCGAAATCCCGCAGTGCGCCGGCGAGCGTGGATTGCTGGCGGAACATCTTGATCCAGCCGCTCCGCCGCAGCAACTCCGGGACTCCGGCTTCGGCGATCAGCGCCTCGTGCTCGATCAGGCTGCGGCGGATCAGCGGCATCACCGCCATCGCACTGCGATATGCGCGCTCCGGCGCGGAAGCCAGGTAGTAGCGCGCGATCCATGGCAGGAAGGCCGGCAGATCGGCGAACTGGTAGCGCACCTTCGGCGAGCGGTTCATCGCATAGTGCAGGATCTCCGCGAAATCCCGCGGAAACATGTAGGGGAAAACCGAGGCGCACTCGATCAATCCGCCATTGCCATAGCTCGTCTCTTCGCCGGCGAGTTCATGCTTGTCGACAAGGATGACGTCCCGCCCCCGCTTTTGCAGGTGCAGGGCGGCGCTGACACCGACCATCCCCGCGCCCAATACGAGAACATCGGCCTTGAGTTCCGCCATCCGGCCTCCAAAAGTTGAATGTGACGCGATCGCGCCCGGTGCTTAGGCTAAGCTAGCTATTACGGCAGGCCTGCGCAAACCGCCCTGGCTTTTGGGGAAATCGCGCTTGCGCGGCGGCCAAACTCTGGCAACATGGAATGGCCGGAACCGTCGATATTGGTGTTTTGAACAGTGAGTCACAGCGGAGAACGTGAACAAATGTCGGTACGTCAAACCTTGCTTGCGGCGACCACCGCCTTAATCGCGGCCTTTGCGATGTCGTCGGCATCAGCCCAGACCCTGCGCTACGCCAACCAGGGCGACCTCAAATCGCTCGATCCCTATACGCTCAAGGAAACCACCACCATCGCCCATCATGCCCATGTCTATGAGGGCCTGGTCACCCGCGACAAGGATCTGAAGATCGTTCCGGCGCTGGCGGAGAGCTGGGAAACGCTTAACCCGACCCACTGGCGCTTCCATCTGCGCAAGGGCGTCAAATTCCACAATGGCGATCCCTTCACCGCCGACGACGTGATCTTTTCCGCCGAACGCGTGCGTGATCCCAAGGGATCGAACTTCACCAGCAACGTTCCGGCCGACGCCAAATTCGTCAAGGTCGACGACAATACGGTCGACGTGATGCTCGACTCGCCCAATCCCATCCTCATTTCGCAATGGGACGGCTGGTTCATCATGGACAAG